>OLQI01000265.1_pt1 | contig 54445 bp, 44 predicted proteins | sample 1672171 | NCBI WGS metagenome assembly OLQI01 (sample SAMEA3136655, study PRJEB25190) | human gut metagenome
GGTAGATAGGGCAGGGGTGGAAGTGCGGCAACGCACGGAGCTGACTGCTACTAATCGGGTGAGGGCTTGACCTGAGTGCTAAGCACGAAGGTCGTTCCATCGAACGAAGAGAGATGGAACTTCCGATTTATTCGCAAGGTTGAGAAATGATTCGAGATAGATTCCAAAGAGGATACAGCATGTATGTAGTTTTGAAGGTACAGAACTTAAACGGTAGCCGATTGGTTATCGTTTTTTTTATGCAATAGAAAATTTCTCATTTTTTGCTTGCATTCTATTGAAATATGTAGTAACTTAGTACTTACTACGCTGTAGACAAGGAACAGATATTTTGTTCGAAAATGGAAGTGGAAGGGGAATTTGAAGAATGGAAAATACAGCAGGAAAGGTCAGTTTCCGCAAGAAATTTATAGGAGATAAGGCCTTTTATAAAATGGTACTTGCTATTGCAATACCTATTATGATACAGAATGGCATCACTAATTTTGTCAGTCTTCTGGACAATATTATGATCGGAAGAATCGGTACAGAGCAGATGTCGGGTGCTGCAATTGTGAATCAATTGTTGTTCGTGTATAATCTTTGCTTATTTGGCGGTGTATCAGGAGCAGGTATTTTTACAGCGCAGTATGCAGGTCAGAAGGATCACGAAGGTGTACGTCAGACCTTTCGCTATAAGCTGTGGCTGGTAATCATTCTTACAATTATCACAGTACTGCTTCTGATTTCATCCGGGGAAGCTCTGATCGGCATGTATCTGAAAGGGGAAGGAAGCGCAGCTGCATTAGAAGCTACCAGCAGATATGGTATGCAGTATCTCTGGATTATGCTTATCGGACTTCCGCCATTTATGATCAGTCAGGTATATTCCAGCACCCTTCGTGAGTGCGGAGAAACTGTACCGCCGATGAAAGCAGGCGTCACAGCTGTCCTTGTGAACCTGGTATTTAACTATCTTCTTATTTATGGTAAATTTGGTTTCCCGGAGCTGGGAGTAAGAGGGGCAGCAATTGCTACCGTTATATCCCGTTATGTGGAGGTAGCTATTGTCATTGTCTGGACGCATACCCATACAGACAGAATGCCATTTGCAAAGGGGCTGTACAGCACTTTGAAGGTACCAGCCAGCCTGACGAAGAAAATTCTGATAAAAGGTACCCCGCTTCTTCTGAACGAGACCTTGTGGGCGGCTGGCATGGCAATCCTGACACAGTGTTATTCTGTACGCGGATTGAATGTAGTAGCTGCTCAGAATATTGCCAATACCATTAACAATGTATTTAACGTGGTGTTTATTGCTCTTGGAGATTCGGTTGCCATTGTGGTGGGACAGCTTCTGGGGGCTGGAGATATGAAGAAAGCAAGGGATACGGATAATAAGATGATCGCATTTTCCGTTATGTGCTGTACGGGAGTTGCGATTGTGATGCTTGTGGTTGCGCCGTTTTTCCCAAGGCTTTATAAGACCAATCAGGATGCAAGAGAGCTGGCGAAATATTTCATTATGATCATGGCCATCTTTATGCCGCAGAATGCATTTCTCCATGCGGCTTATTTCACTCTGCGCTCCGGCGGCAAGACCATTATTACATTCCTGTTTGACAGTGTGTTCGTGTGGTGCGTCAGTGTGCCCATTGCGTACTGCCTCAGCCGATTTACAGGGCTTCATGTGCTGGCAGTATTTACCATGGTGCAGATCGGAGATATTCTGAAATGCATTGTTGGCTTCGTTCTGGTGAAAAAGGGCGTATGGATGCAGAATATTGTTTCCGGCCGTTAAACTGCCAAAAGACCTTTTGCCCCGAACATCATTTGTATTGGAAAATTCCATAATAAAAAATGCGTTTCATTTCAAAAACATTCGCTGCCAAAGAAATGAAACGCATTTTTGAATTTAAAGCAAAAGATTACAGGGAAAACAGTTCTCCTGTGCGGGTTACGTCGTATCCTGTCTGTCCCTGAAGGATGGTGCGAAAATCCTCAGAACGGACGATCTCCAGCAAAGCAGCAAATCCAGGCTGGGAAAGAGCATTTGTTTCCATAACAAGATACATGGGCAGTGTTTCCAGGGGAACAAAATCTAAAAGCCCGGACTGATGAGCCGCATATTCTTCCCCAAGGGCCGTGTCCGCTTTGTGATTAGCCACAGCTGCAGCTGTAGAAATGTCAGACACAAGCTCTGTGGAATAACCGGAAACACTGGCAGGGGAAATCTGGCTGCCAAGAAGGAAACGGTCCAGATAGATTCTGGGAGTGCTGCCTTTCTCACGGTTAGCAATGGTAATGTTTTTTCCAGAAAGGGCATTAAGGGATGTGATTCCCTTAGGGTTGCCGGATGGAACATAAAAGCCAATGGCATATTCATAAAGACAGATCACGGACAGTGCAGTGCCGGGAACCAGATGGCGGATATCTTCCAGATCCAGGCTGGCACAGGCAATATGGGCCTTTTTGAAATAAAGGGAATAAAGGCTGTTGTAGCTGTTCATAAAAGACTGAAGCACTGGAATTCCCTGTGGATGAATGGACATCTGGCTGACCAGAAGCTCCAGAGCCGGGGAAAACTGTCCGCACAGGATCAGTCCGCTGGAATGAAGCAGATAATCCCGCTTCAAAAGGGAGCTTTCTGGCGGAAATTCCGGAACCTGCAGGCTGGACATGGGGGAAATCCCGGAAGCAGAGGCTCCAGAATTCCCGGGATTTCCGGAATTGCTGTGCTCCAGATACTGGTTCAGCTGCTGTTCACTGATCCGCAGCTGCTTGCCAACCTTGGAGGAATATAATTCTCCCCGCTTGATCAGCTCATATACGGTTGTTTTTTTAATCTGAAGCCTGTCTGCGACTTCCTGGGCAGTATAAAGCTTATTCATCAATTCCCACCATTACGTTGGTAGCCTTGATTACGGCATAAGCATCGGAGCCTACCTCAAGTCCAAGCTCCTCTACAGCTGCGCAGGAGATGGTAGCTGTGATGATGTTTCCGCCGCCGATATCGATGGTGACGATGGAGTTTACAGCTCCCTTGCTAATATTGATAACTTTGCCTTTTAACTGATTGCGTGCGCTTAATTTCATAGTAAAAATCCTCTTTTCTTAAATAAAATCTGATTCAGAAGTAATCGCTGCGAAAGACAAAAAACAGCAGTTTTTCCATGCTTTCGCTGTCCTACTATGATAGCATGGAATGTGGGAAATAACAAGCTTTCGCTGTCCTACTATGATAGCATGGAATGTGGGAAATAACAAGCTTCGACACGATTCCAAACACGTTCTGGTTATAGGAAAATTTACAAAAAATATTTGCATGGATAAAAAGAATTTGTACAATTTGCAGGCGCAGGAATTGACATAGAAAAACAAATCAAGTATAATGGATAAAACGGAACAAAACTCAACAAAATGAAACGAAAATGGAGGAACGAGACATGAAAAAAAGAGTTTTTGCAGCACTGATGGCTGGTGTTATGGGAACTATGATGTTTGGTATCACTTTAGTATCTGCTGAGGCTGAGACTCCGGAGCTGAAAGGCGAGGTTTACGCGTTTATTGCAGCCAGCCTGAACAATGCCATGGAAGAGCTTCAGAAGAACTTCAATGAGACATATCCGGACGTTGAGATCCTTTACAATGCAGACAGCTCAGGCACACTGCAGACTCAGATTGAGGAAGGCGCACGCTGCGATATCTTCTTCTCCGCAGCACAGAAGCAGATGAATGCGCTGGTAGATGAAGGCCTTGCAGACAAGGATTCCGTTGTAGATCTTCTTGAAAACAAGGTAGTCCTGATCAAACCAAAGGATGGCGAGACTAAGGTAACAGGCTTTGAGAATATTACAGACGCTGCCAACCTTGCACTTGCAGGCGAGGATGTTCCGGTTGGACAGTATTCCCGTGAGATTTTTGACAATCTTGGAATTACAGACGAAGTAAACAAGATGGAGATCAACGAAGGCAAGAACGTGACTGAAGTACTTGCGGCTGTAAGTGAGGGAAGCAACGAGGTTGGTATCGTTTATGCCACTGACGCAGCTTCTGTAGCAGATTTCGTTGATATTATCGCAGAGGCACCGGCTGGAAGCCTTGAGACACCTGTACTTTATCCGGTAGGACTTGTAGAAGACCAGGAAGCAAGCGATGATGACAAGGCAGCTGCAGCAGCATTCCTTGAGTATCTTCAGTCTGATGAGGCTCTTGAAGTATTTGAGAAATACGGATTTGCAGCTTATGTAACAGATGAGAATGCTGATGATGCCCAGGCTGACGATGCCGCTGAAGAGACAGAAGAGGCAGCTGAGGATACAGCAGAATAATATGGGAGAATTTCTCAGTGAAATAAACTGGACCCCGTTATGGATTTCCATGAAAACAGGTGTGGTGGCAACCATAATCGCCTTTTTCCTGGGTGTATTCTGCGCAAGGAAGATCATGAAATTAAAACCAGGGGCCAGGGCTATTATGGACGGCATCCTGACTATGCCCCTTGTTCTTCCGCCTACTGTAGCGGGATTTTGTCTGCTTTTGCTTTTCAGCCTGAAAAGACCCTTTGGAAAATTTTTGCTTCAAAATTTTGATATCAAGGTAGTACAGACATGGACAGGCTGTGTGATCGCGGCTTCTGTGATCGCGTTTCCTTTGATGTACCGAAATGCCAGAGCTGCTTTCGAGCAGGTGGATGTGAACCTGATCTATGCAGGACGGACTCTGGGAATGAGTGAGAGCAGGATTTTCTGGAAGGTGATCATGCCTGCAGCAGGACCTGGAATCGCATCCGGTACCGTGCTGGCTTTTGCCCGTGCAATCGGAGAATACGGCGCTACCTCCATGCTTGCCGGCAACATTCTTGGAAAAACAAGGACAGTTTCAGTTGCCATCGCTTCAGAGACAGCAGCTGGAAACTTTGATATGGCTGGCTTTTGGGTTGTGGTAATTATATTGATCTCATTCCTGGTGGTTGCGGCAATCAATATTGTCTCCGGCAGAGGAATGCAGACCAGAAGGTGGATATAATGGCGATTGAACTTGATATTCAGAAAAATTTCAAAGGCTTTTCCCTGAATGTAAAGCTGAAGGGGCAGGACGGAACCATGGGAATCCTGGGAGCTTCCGGAAGCGGAAAGAGCATGACGCTTCGCAGTATTGCGGGAATTGAGACGCCGGATTCCGGGAAGATCGTGATAAATGGAAGAACGGTTTTTGACTCGGAGCAGAAGATCAATCTGCGTCCCCAGGAGAGACGGGTGGGATACCTGTTTCAGAATTATGCCCTTTTTCCTACAATGACAGTGGAGAAGAACATTGCCTGCGGATTCCGCGGGGACAAAAATGAAATGGCCGAGAAAGTGGCAGATTACATAAAACGTTATCATCTGGAGGGGCTTGAGAAGCATTTGCCGTCTCAGCTTTCCGGAGGTCAGCAGCAGAGAGTTGCCCTTGCGCGGATGATGATCGGGGAACCGGAGGTAATTCTTCTGGATGAGCCGTTTTCTGCGCTGGATGGTTATCTGAAAGATATTTTACAGAGGGATATGCAGAATTTCCTGAAGGACTATAAGGGTGACATGATCATGGTTACCCACAGCAGGGATGAGGCGTACAAGTTCTGCAGTCAGCTGACGCTGCTGCATAATGGCAAGGAGATCCTGACGGGAGAGACACGGCAGATCTTTGAGAAGCCACAGTATCTGGAGGCTGCTAAGCTTACCGGCTGCAAGAATTTTTCCGCTGTGCAGAAGATGGGACCGCATCAGGTGTATGCCCTTGACTGGGAGCTGATGTTTCATATCCAGGAGGAAGTTTCCGATGAGATCACCCATGTGGGAATACGCGGCCACTGGATGCGTCCTGCCAATGAGAGCGGGGAAAATGTAATGGCCGTGCAGGTGGAGGAATATATTGAGAATACATTTGAGCATCAGTATCTGATCCGCAATAAGGAAGCCGATGGAAGCACACCCCTTTGGTGGATGTGCCAGAAGAAAGATTTCCAGGAGAAAACAGAGGATCGGGTACCTGCGTATCTGTATTTTCCGCCGGAGCATCTCATGCTTCTTAAGAAATAAAAACGGGAAGAAATCGCAATGGTGGATTTCTTCCCATATTTTTTATGAATAGATAAAGCAAAAAGCCGGAAAACTTTGATTAGAAAGCTTTCCGACTTTTTGGAGAACAGGGGATGAGAGAATCGAACTCCCACCAAAGGTTTTGGAGACCCCTATCATACCATTTGACCAATCCCCTATGTTTTGCTTCTGTTGCAATTATACATACAAAAGGCACACTTGTCAAGATAAAATGTTAGATTTCGCGAAAATTTTTATAAAAGCGGTGTACCTGGCGGACAAAGTGCTGTGCATAATAGCAAAAAGCGGAGATGGAGGGATTTGAACCCTCGCATCGGTTGCCCGACCTACCGCATTTCGAGTGCGGACCCTTCAGCCACTTGGGTACATCTCCACGACATTTCTCATTATATCGGGGGATGGGAGAAAGGTCAATCCTTTTTTTATTATTGACGGGAAAACAATAGTGTAATATTATGGGAAGGTAACCATTTGTGGCAATCATGCCGGAAGAATCCGGCATACTATATAGAAAATAGGCGGGAGCATATCTGCTTTCGTGAAATAAGGAGAACAGTTATGAGTGATAAGAAGACATCCATAGAGAATGCAGTAGCCCGTCTGACTGCCAATTACCGCAAGGAAGAGCTGTTTCTGACAAAGAGTGGAAGACACCTTCCTGTCCGTGCGGCGATTATTGATATTGTGAAAGAGATGAGATCCGTTATTTTCCCGGGATATTTTGACATTGATTCCGGCGCGGCGGTTTTTCCAGAGCATTACACCGGATATCTGCTGAACGACCTGTTTGACCGTATGAAGGAGCAGATTGAGACTGCATTTCTCTATGTGGGCGAGGATACTGCCAGCGCATGCGGCAAGGCTGCCAGGGTAACAGCCAGCTTTTTTGAACAGCTGCCGGATGTGCAGGAAATGCTTCTGAAGGATGTGCAGGCAGGCTTTGACGGTGACCCGGCTGCCAAGAGCAGGGAAGAGATTATTTTCTCCTATCCGGGATTTCTGGCAATTTATGTGTATCGTCTGGCCCATATCCTTTATCTGGAGGAGGTGCCTTTTATTCCCAGAATCATGACAGAGTATGCACATGACCATACAGGAATCGATATCAACCCAGGTGCCACCATTGGAGAGTACTTCTTCATTGACCATGGAACCGGCGTGGTAATCGGTGAGACTACTACTATTGGAAATAATGTGAAGCTGTATCAGGGCGTGACTCTTGGTGCGCTTTCCACCAGAAAGGGACAGCAGCTGTCCGGTGTGAAGCGTCATCCTACTATTGAGGACAATGTGACCATTTATTCCAATTCTTCCGTGCTTGGCGGTGAGACTGTCATTGGAGAAAATACCATCATCGGCGGTAACACCTTCATTACAGAGTCCATCCCGGCGAACTCCAAGGTAAGCGCCAAGAGCCCGGAGCTTGTGATCAAGAAGCCGCGCACCTGCGTGGAGACTTCCAATGTGTGGGACTGGGAGAACTGATCTTGGCAAAATCGATTTGGAAAGTGATAAATGAGAGCCAGAGCCTTTTTCAAACACACTTTAGGGTGTAGGAGCAGGGGTCTGGCTCTTCTGGAAATCCCCTAAAAACAGTTCTATTGCGTCAATCTTAGAAACAAAAGAAAAAATTTGAAAAAATTTCAAAAAAGTTATTGACAAATCCGTCCACATCGGATATACTAAGCTTCGTTGTGACGGACAAGCACAAATGTGCGGGTGTAGTTCAATGGTAGAACACCAGCCTTCCAAGCTGGATACGTGGGTTCGATTCCCATCACCCGCTTATGCGATAGTGGCGTAGTTGGTAACGCGCGACCTTGCCAAGGTCGAGACCGCGGGTTCGAGCCCCGTCTATCGCTCTTCTGACGAAAGTCAGGCAGGCACATTTGAATACAGATGTGCGGGTGTAGTTCAATGGTAGAACACCAGCCTTCCAAGCTGGATACGTGGGTTCGATTCCCATCACCCGCTTGTGCGATAGTGGCGTAGTTGGTAACGCGCGACCTTGCCAAGGTCGAGACCGCGGGTTCGAGCCCCGTCTATCGCTCTTGAGAAACCAGGACATATTGCTCCTGGTTTTTTGTTTATAATAGGAAAACAGCCTGCGCTTTGGGATTCGATCCGCGAAGTGCAGGCTGCTTTTGCATATTCATAAGATGAAAGAGTGTTTTGAAAAAAGACTATGTTGCCTGGGTTTATGCGTCTGCCTCGTCTGCGCAGATGATTCCATAGAAGCTGAGCAGATACAGGCCGCTAAGTCCCACCAGTGCATAGATAATTCTGGAAATCCAGCTCATGCTTCCAAAGATTAGGGCCACCAGATTGAAATTAAAGAATCCGATCAGTCCCCAGTTGATTGCACCGATTATGGTAAGCGTCAGACAAAAACATCTCAAAAATTTATTTCCCATAAGTCACCATCCTTTCGTATCCATAGTGTCTCTTCTTTTTCGCAAAATATGCATAAAAAATACGCGAAAATCCAGTTAAAAGATTTTCGCGCATTTTAAAAGTAAAAAGCAGTTTTTACTGCAGGTTCAGGGTCTGCACCGCTGTTACACTGGTGTCCAGTCCAAAAGCGTCCACAGCCTGTAAGGTAACCGGACTCATATCCTTCAGGGAAAAGGCCTGGCATACATTCACGGTCTCCCCTGGCTGGATCTCTTTCATAAAGGCATCGATGGCGCTGTCGCTGTTTGCCGGAATGGCGGCCTCAAGAGAAGCACCGTTCTGGTAAGCGGTCAGGTTCACATCCACCATGGCACTGGAAGCACCGGAACCGTTGTTGGTGTAGTCGTAGTAAACAAGAAGACAGGGTTCACCGCCGAAGTCTGTGGAGACTACATTTCTGGTATAGTGAATGGAAAAACGTTCATTTGAAAGATCAATGGTGCCGTCTGAAGCAGCAGGCGCCTGGGCATTTTCTGAAGAAGAGCCATCTGCCTCTTCAGAAGAAGCGCTTAAGGTCTGGCTGATTTCGTCTTCCACGCTTTTGAAGTTTGCGGACATGATCTTTACAGTCTCATCATCCAGGGAAGTGACCTTCCACTGGCCGTCTACCTTGATCATAGGATAAGTGATATCAGCCTCGCTGAATTTATCCTCCAGACTGTCTGATTTTTCCATTAAGATCGCGGCAAGCTTTTCCTGTGTCTCCTGCTCTGTGAGGCTTTCGCCGGAAAAGGCGCTGGACACGATCTGACGAAGAAATTCTGTGACCGTTTCCCTGTAAATATCAGAGCCGTCGATATAACGGATGCGTGCTGTCACATCGGCTGTTCCATTCTGGAAGCTAAAGCTGGTCTTAGTGATGGACCAGGTCATTTTGGCATTGATGGACTTGAAAAAGCTTTCGTATGCAGCATTTGTCACATCTGCATTGTCAAGAGCAGACAGATCGGCGCTTTGAAGGTGGGACTGCATGGCGTTAAGATCAAGGGACTGGATCGCGGTAAGGTATGTCTCCAGTTCTTTGGCTGGCTGACTTCGCTCGTAGAAATAGTATCCCACGCCTGCTCCGATCACAAGGATAAGGGCAAGCAGAATCAGGACGCGCCCAATCTTGCCCTTTTTTTTCTTTTTACGGGGAACGGACTGCTCATCCGGGGTATTTAATTGTGGCTCTCTCATGTTTCCTCCTTTTCGTTGCTGGAATTGCTTCCATTATAGTATACGAAAAGATTTGTGTCAAAGCATTTGTCCAAAGGAGGGCATGTCAAAATAGTGGAAAAACAGGGGCGTCCATGTTATACTAAGAAAAAAAGAAAGGCGGAAAAACTATGAGTGCAAAATACGAAGCTTATATAGAATCCGAGGCGGACGGCCTTGATATTTCCGTTCTGGCAGTGGTTCCGGACGAGACGCCTTACCGGGGAATCCTGCAGCTTGTTCACGGCATGAGCGAATACAAGGAGCGTTATCTTCCATTTATGGAATACATGGCAAAGAGAGGCTATGTATGCGTGATCCACGACCACAGAGGCCATGGGAAAAGCGTCCGCGCCATGGATGACCTTGGTTATATGTATGGCGGCGGTGCAGATGCCATTCTGAAGGATATTGAGGTGGTGAACCGGGAAATGCACCAGCAGCTTCCGGATCTTCCCTTGATCCTGTTCGGTCACAGCATGGGTTCCCTGGCAGTCAGGGCTTTTGCAAGGGATCATGATGACTGCATGGATATGCTGATCATCTGCGGTTCCCCAAGCAAAAATACAGCAAGGCCATTAGGGGTGGCACTGGCCCATGCGGAGAGCACTGTTTTCGGCCCGACTCACAGAAGCCATGTGATCGAGGCCTTGTCCTTTGGCGGAAATGTAATGCGTTTTCGTAAGGACCAGAACTGTACCTCCTGGATCTGTGCCAATAAGGCAGCAGCACAGGAGTATTCCGATTCTGAGCTGTGCGGCTTTACTTTCACAGACGATGGCTACCTGGCACTTTTCGAGCTGATGAAGCGAGCCTACGATGTGAAGCACTGGCACTGCACAAAGCCGAAAATGCCTGTGCTTTTTGTAAGCGGCGCAGACGATCCCTGTATGATCAATGTGCGCCATTTCGCAAAAGCAGTGCAAGATATGCGCCACGCAGGTTATCTGGACGTAAAAGGCAAGCTCTATCCGGGCATGCGCCACGAGATCCTCAATGAGACTGATAAGAAACGGGTTTATCACGATATTGCATTCTACATAAGGAAAAAAGGCTTCTGATAAGAAGAGCACCTGTTCAGAAGCGTTAAGGAATGGGAGAAAACAGAAAATCAATGTTTTGCATAGAAAAATCCATTTGGAGCATAATGAGGATATAAGAGGCAACGACGAAAGAGGTTTATTGGAAAATGGAGATTTCTATGAGAAAAAGAGGCTGGATTTTGCTGCTTGTCCTGCTGTGCGTGGCTTTTCTGATCAGCTGCGGCAAGGATACAGAGCCGGATGAGGCAAAAGGTGAACTGGTGAGAACGGAACAGGAAGGGTACCCTATGGTGCTCTTCCTTTTTTACTGACAAAAACAGAAAAATTTTCGAAAATGCTTCTGCCAGATTGCAATATGTGCCTAAAAAACTTATGGCAGTGCCGCGTAAGCGTACTACAAACTTAAAAAATTACAATATCACCCTGTTAAAGTTTAAAAAGTTACTTGCCTAAAGCGAACGAAGATGCTATAATTTTTTTCATATCTTATTAAAAATGAATCCTGGTCAGAAATTAAAGAAGGAAAGATTTCAACCAGGTGAATTAAGGAGGAAAAATGGGAAAGTACTTTGTAAAAAGACTGGGAATGGCAATCCTGACGATCTTTCTGGTAGCCTGTCTGACATTCCTGCTGATGAATGCTGTACCGGGAAGCCCATGGCTCAGTGAAAAGACACCTTCTGAAACCACACTTGCAGCACTGAATGCCAAATACGGACTGGACAAGCCAGTTTATGTACAGCTGTTTATGTATCTGAAAAATATTCTTCACGGTGATTTCGGCGTATCTCTTAAGATGCAGAAGAACCGTGCAGTTCTTGACATTATTGTGGATATGTTTCCGGTATCTGCCAAGGTAGGTGCGCTTGCGCTCCTCTGGGCGATCCTGGTAGGCGTACCTCTTGGATGTCTTGCAGCATTTAAGCGCGGCAAGCTTACAGACAGTATCCTTCGCGTGATCTGTACACTTGGAATTTCCATGCCAAGCTTTGTTGTGGCATCTGTTCTTCTGGTTACACTTACTGGAAACAATGCACTGAATCTGTTTCCGTCTATTTTTGACCCGTCACAGGGATGGCGCGCCTATGTGCTGCCCTGCTTTGCGCTTGGATTTTATCCGATGTGCTACACAGCCCGCCAGACACGTTCTGCCATGCTGGATTCTTTAAGCCAGGAGTACATTAAGACAGCCCGTGCCAAGGGTCTGAAAAATAAAAAGATCATTTTCAAGCATGCCCTGAGAAATGCCCTGATTCCGGTTATTACATACTTAGGACCGCAGGTAGCCTTCACTCTTTGCGGCGGTTTCGTTGTAGAGAGCGTTTTCTCTATCCCGGGACTTGGACGTTACTTTGTACAGTCCATTCAGAACCGTGACTATCCGGTTATTATGGGAACCACTATTTTCCTGGCAGCATTTATTATTCTGATGAACCTGGTTGTAGACCTCCTCTATAAGGTAGCTGACCCGAGAATCAGCCTTACGAAAGGAGGAGAATGATCGTGACAGAAGATAAGAAAATCAAGAAATGTCCGGTTAGTCTTCAGCCGGATATTGAGAATCTCCTTCAGGATCTGACGCCGGATGATTTTGCATCTGCTTCCAGACAGGAGAAGGATGATTTCATTCAGGACCGCCAGAGCGTATCCTACTGGAAGGATGCCTGGAGAAGACTGAAAAAGAATGCAGTAGCTATGGTTGCACTTGGTGTGATCGTGTTCCTGTTTTTATTTGCTTTTGTGGGACCTCTTCTGATTCCCTATGGATATGATGAGTTTAACAAGGGTGCTGAGAATCTTTACCCATATCACTATACTTTAGAAGATCAGCAGCGTGTGAATGATGAGATTGCCGCAAGAACTCAGTCTGATGTGGTCGATGTAGATGAGATGATCGCACAGGCGAAGGCTGAAGCAGAGAAAAAAGGTGAGAAATTTACAAAGAAGGACGAAGCCGTTATCCGTGCGAAGGCAAAAGTTGCTGCAAAGCCGGCAGATTCTTCTTCTGAAGATCAGAGCGTAGATGAGGATTCCGTCCGTAAGGAGCTTGGAATTAAAAAGCATATTTTCGGCTATTCTCAGGCTGAGCTTGAGCGTAAAGCAAATGGGGAAAACGTATTTCCTCATGTATTTGGTACTGATATGTATGGCCGTGACATTCTGGTCCGTGTTATGTATGGCGCCAGAGTTTCCATGTCCGTTGGTGTGTTTGCCGCTATTCTTGTACTTGTGATCGGTGCTCTTTACGGAGCAATTTCTGGTTATTGCGGTGGTAAGGTTGACGCAGTAATGCAGCGTATTGTAGAGCTTATTTATGCGGTTCCTGAGATGCTTGTTGTTCTTTTGATTGCCACTGCACTGAAGCCGATTCTTACTGACTATGTAAACTCTGCAGGAACCAGTCCTTTGAAATCCTTTGTTAATGTTCTTGGACCTAATCTGATTTCCATGTTCATTGCCTTTGGTCTTCTGTACTGGGTAACCATGAGCCGCATTATCCGCGGTCAGGTGCTTCAGCTGAAGCAGCAGGAATATGTAACCGCAGCCAGAGCACTTGGCGCATCGGGCGGCAGAATCATTCGTCGCCATCTGCTTCCAAACTGTATCGGACAGATCGTTGTTACTACCTGCCTGCAGATTCCTTCTGCTATTTTCCTGGAGTCCTTCTTATCCTATCTTGGTGTTGGTGTCTCTGCACCGCTTCCAAGCCTTGGCTCCATGGCAACAGATGCATTAAGTGGTATGTACACCTATACTTACAGATTGATTGTGCCTTCTGTGATCCTGAGCATTATGATTCTTGCCTTTAATTTATTTGGCGACGGTCTTCGCGATGCTCTTGATCCGAAGCTGAAGAAATAAGAGAGGAGGAGAAAAATGTCTGAACAGAAAAATAAATTATTGGAAGTAAAAGACCTGAAAGTCTCCTTCTTTACTCCGGCAGGAGAAGTAAAGGCTGTTGGTGGTATTTCTTATGATCTTGATTATGGCGAAGTTATGGGCGTGGTTGGAGAATCTGGTTCTGGAAAGAGCCAGGAAGCATATTCTATTATGGGGCTTCTTCAGTCACCAGGTAAGGTAATCGGAGGATCTATCACCTTCGAGGGAAAGGATGTCCTTTCTTTTTCAAAAGATGAAATGACTGCATTTCGCGGAAATAAAGTAGCGATGATTTTTCAGAATCCAATGACCTGCCTGAATCCGGTTTACACGATTGGAAACCAGCTGGTTGAGGCTCTTCGTGCCCATGATAAAAAAATCAGTGCAGAAGAAGCACAGAAGCGTGCCATGGAAATGATGGAGCTGGTAGGAATCAACAATGTAGAGAAGCGTATGAAGCAGTATCCTCATGAGTTTTCCGGCGGTATGCGTCAGCGTGTAATGATTGCTATGGGACTGATCTGTCATCCGCAGCTGCTGATCGCAGATGAGCCTACCACAGCACTTGATGTTACCATTCAGGCTCAGATCCTGGATCTGATGAAGAATCTTCAGAAGAAAACAGGAATGGGAATAATTTTTATTACGCACAATCTTGGCGTTGTTGCAGACATCTGTGATAAGGTATCGGTAATGTATGCAGGTAAGATTGTAGAGCAGGGGCCTGTGGATGATATTTTCTATAAGCCTGCTCATCCATATACAAAAGGTCTTCTTCGTTCTATGCCTCGTGTTGATGCCGAGAGCTATGAACGTCTGATTCCTATTGAGGGAACACCAGTTGATATGCTGAATCCACCGGAGGGATGTCCGTTCGCTCCCCGCTGTGAGCACTGCATGAAGATCTGTCTGAAAAAAATGCCTCCTTACGTGGAAGTGGGCGAGAAACATCGTTCTGCCTGCTGGCTTCGTGTTCAGGAGCTTATGAACAAGGAGGGGAAATAATGGCAGAAGAAAAGAAACTTCTTGAAATTCAGAATTTACGAAAATATTTTCCGATAAATGGTGCAAAGGGACCGGTGGTACAGGCCGTACAGGATGTTTCACTTTTTATCAATAAAGGAGAAACACTTGGTCTTGTAGGAGAATCCGGATGTGGAAAAACGACACTTGGAAGAACGATTCTTCGGTTGTATGAGCCTACCGGAGGAAAAATTATTTATGATGGAGAGACCATATACGATAATCCACTTGATAAAGACGGCAAACCTCTTGGAAAAGCAAAAGCAGTAAAAATGCTTCCATACAGAAGAAAAATGCAGATTATTTTTCAGGATCCGTCTGCTTCTCTTGACCCACGTATGACTGTCGGCGAGATTATCGGAGAAGCAATTGATATTCACAAGCTTGCCTCCAGCAAAAAAGATTGTGCAGATATGATCAAGGAGCTTCTGGCACAGGTTGGACTAAACACAGAGCACGCAAATCGTTATCCCCATGAGTTTTCCGGTGGCCAGCAGCAGAGGGTTGGTATTGCCCGTGCACTTGCAGTAAAACCGGAATTCATTGTATGCGATGAACCGATTTCTGCGCTGGATGTTTCGATTCAGTCACAGGTGGTAAACATGCTTGAGGATATGCAGGAGCAAATGGGCTTGACCTATCTGTTTATTGCACATGATCTTTCCGTTGTCCGTCATATTTCAAACAGAATTGGTGTTATGTATCTTGGTTCCCTTGTGGAGCTTGGAGAAAGCTATGAGCTAAACAGACATCCGATTCATCCTTATACGCAAACACTGCTTTCTGCGGTTCCGGTACCGGATCCAAAGCTTAGCAGAACCCGAAAACGTATTATTCTGGAAGGGGATGTACCAAGTCCTATGAATCCGCCAAGCGGATGCAGCTTCCATACCAGGTGTCCTTATGCTACCGAAAAGTGTAGCCGGGAGACTCCTGTATTCAAGGAACATGAGCCGGGTCACTGGGCTGCATGTCATCTGCTGGATAAGTAAATCATAATTTTGGTATTAGGTTTTCCATAAAGGAGAACTGCTTAATACATGCGTCGGTTCTCATTTCTCATGCGGCGCGAAAAAGCAAAAAAGGAGGAAATGTAATGAGAAGAAAATTTATGTCTATGGCACTTACAGCAGCTATGGTAATAAGCATGGCTGCAACACCGGTATTCGCTGAGGATACAGCAGCTGACGAAGGATTTAACCTGAATCTTTGCATTGCATCTGAACCACAGACTATTGACCCGGCACTGAACTCTGCTGTTGATGGAGCAATTATGTGCAACCATATGTTTGAGGGCCTTGTTAAATGGGTAAATGATGGTGAAGGAAATGCCATTACAGCTCCTGGACAGGCTGAGTCCTGGGAAAAGACAGAGAACGAGGACGGTACTGTAACTTACACAGTTAAGCTTCGTGATGGAATTAAGTGGTCTGATGGACAGGATGTAACAGCTGGTGATTTTGTTTATGCATGGCAGCGTCTTGCAAATCCTGAAACAGCAGCAGATTACTGCTATATGATCGATATGGTTCAGGGATATGACGCAGTTGCTGACGGAAGTGCAACACCGGATACCCTTGGAATTAAAGCAGTTGATGATAAGACTCTTGAGATTAATCTTACCTATGACTGCCCATACTTTGAAGAAATCATGGCATTCCCGGCAACCTTCCCGGTTCGTCAGGACATGGTTGAGGGAAGTGACAACTGGACATTTGATCCAAGCACCTATATTGGCAATGGACCTTACAAAATGACAGAGTGGTCTCATAACGCTTACATTTCCATGGAGAAAAATGAGAACTACTACGATTATGACAATCTTGGACCGGATACCATCAAGTTTACTCTTCTTGATGATAACAATGCTATGCTTAAAGGCTACAACAACGGAGAGCTTGACTTCATCGAAAACCTTCCTGTAGATGAAATCCCGACATATCTTGCTTCCGGAGAGCTTGAGATTGGAGACTATCTTGGAACATATTATGTATGCTTCAATACAGAGGATGAGGTATTTTCTGACCCGAATATCCGCAAAGCATTCTCACTTGTAATTGACCGTAACTACATTGTAGAGAACGTTTCCCAGGCTGGTGAGGTTCCGGCTGACGGATATGTTCCGAACGGTGTAAACGATGCAGCTGGTCCTGGAAGTGATGATTTCCGTACAGTAGGCGGCTCTTACTACAGCATTTCCGAGGAGGATTATGAGAAAAACTGTGAAGAAGCCCGTCAGCTTCTTGCAGATGCCGGATATCCAAACGGCGAAGGCTTCCCAACTGTAGAGTATCTGTACAACACAGCTGATAACCACAAGAAGATCGGTGAGGCTCTTCAGAACATGTGGCAGACAGAGCTTGGCGTAACTGTTAATCTGAACAACCAGGACTGGAATGTATTCCTTCAGAACAGAAAAGATGGAAACTTCCAGATTGCACGTAACGGTTGGATTGCAGACTACAATGATCCTTGCTCCTTCCTGGATATGTGGTACACAGACGGTGGAAACAACGACGCTCAGTACTCCAACCCGGACTATGATGCAGCTATCGATGCAGCAAAAGCTACCTCCGATCCGGCAGAGCGTATGAAAGCATTCCACGAAGCAGAGGATATCCTTATTGGACAGGACAGCGTACTTGCTCCGATCTACTTCTATACACAGCCATACATGCTCAATCCGGATATTGACGGTATGTACTACACACCACTTGGATACTTCTTCTTCGGTTATACAACCAAGAAATAATCCAGGGAAAATATAAGGTTTTACGCATACGTAAAATACAGCAGGCATTCGGGAATTTTCCGGATGCCTGCGATTTTTTGCAGATGAGGCATCCGTTTTTGGGAAAGTGTGTTATCAATCCGGGTTTATTTATATTGACCGGGGATGCATGGAAGCTGTATAATAAACAGATAATGGTTATTGTAAAAACAGTAACAGACAGGAGGAACACATGATGAGAGCCAGCGGTATTTTGTTGCCGATATCCAGCATCCCTTCCAACTACGGAATTGGATGCTTTTCTAAAGAAGCGTACGCTTTTGTAGATCAGCTTGCAGAAGCAGGACAGAAATTCTGGCAGATTCTGCCACTTGGACCTACCGGATATGGAGATTCCCCGTATCAGTCCTTTTCCACATTTGCAGGAAACCCTTACTTTATTGACCTGGAGGAGTTTATCCAGAGAGATCTTCTGACAGCACAGGAGTGCGCGCAGTGCGACTGGGGCGGAAGTCTTAGCTATGTGGATTATGAGAAAATCTACCATTCCAGATTTGCCCTTCTTCGCAAGGCCTATCACCGTTTTTACCAGATGGATACAAAGAAGAAAGAGCTTGAGCTGCTCCGTGAGGAGATGGAAGCTTTTGAGAAGGAGCAGGGCTTCTGGCTGGAGGATTACTGCCTGTATATGGCAGTGAAGGACAGCCTGGAGGGCATTTCCTGGAATGAATGGCCGGAAGAGCTTAAGACCAGGAAGCCGGAGGCACTGGCAAAGGCAAGACAGGTGCTGAGGGAGGATATCAGCTTTTATGCATTCCAGCAGTTCTGGTTCTACCGCCAGTGGAGCCAGCTGAAAAAATATGCCAATGACAGGGATATCCGGATCATTGGAGACCTGCCCATTTACGTTGCCTTTGACGGCGCAGATGCATGGGCAAACCCGGATCTGTTCCAGTTTGATGAGGACGCTGCGCCGGTAGCTGTGGCAGGATGCCCGCCGGATGCTTTTTCCGCAACCGGACAGCTGTGGGGCAATCCCCTTTATAACTGGGATTACCATAAGAAAACAGGCTATAAGTGGTGGATTCTTCGCATGTCCCATTGTATGAAGCTGTACGATAAGGTGCGTATCGACCATTTCCGCGGCTTTGATGAGTACTGGGCAGTTCCTTATAAGGATGAGACTGCTGAGAATGGAAAGTGGGAGAAAGGACCGGGAATTGAACTGTTTAAGGTTCTGGAGCAGAATATTTCCAATCTGGATGTGATCGCAGAGGATCTTGGCTTCCTTACCGATACGGTAAGAGAGCTTCTTGCAGATTCCGGCTACCCGGGCATGAAGGTGCTGCAGTTTGCCTTTGACGAGAGCGGGGAAAGCGTTTATCTGCCTTTCCGTTATGAGAGCAACTGCATTGTCTATACAGGAACCCATGACAATGAGACCACCAAAGGCTGGCTGGAAGGACTTTCCAAGTCCAATCTGGATTATGTGAAACGGTACATTGCATGCGAGAATAAGGATGCAGATGCGTGCGTCTGGGGACTGATCCGTGCTGCCCAGTCAAGTGTGGCTGAGCTTTGCGTGATCCCGCTGCAGGATTATCTCTGCCTTGGAAATGAGGCAAGAATGAACACGCCTTCTACTTTAGGCGATAACTGGAAATGGCGTCTCAGAAGAGGACAGCTGACCGATGAGGTAATCGGGCAGATCAAAGCCATGACCAAATTATACGGAAGAACTCAGGAGTATAAGAAGAAATGAAAAGGCTGATTCGATTTTTGAAGGGCTATGAGAAGGAGAGCTTTCTGGCACCTTTGTTTAAAATGCTGGAGGCTACCTTTGAGCTGATCGTGCCTCTGGTTGTTGCAAATATTATGGATATCGGTATTAAGAACCAGGATAATGCCTATATCTGGCATCAGTGCGTGATCATGGTACTGCTTGGCGTGATCGGACTTGTGTGTGCGCTTACGGCCCAGTATTTTTCCGCGAAGGCTGCCATGGGATTTAGTACGGCCCTTCGTAAGGAAATGTTTGCCCATATCAGCAAGCTTTCCTACAGGGAATTAGACCAGCTTGGAACCCCGACCCTTGTGACCAGGATCACCAATGACGTAAACCAGGCACAGACAGGTGTCAACATGGTGCTTCGTCTGTTCCTTCGCTCCCCCTTTATTGTTGTGGGTGCGGTGATCATGTCCTTTACCATTGACTGGAAGATCGGACTGATCTTTTTGATCGCAGTGCCGCTGATCTCGGTTGTGATTTATGCGATTATGCGAACCACCGTTCCCATTTACAAAAAGGCACAGTCCTCCCTGGACCGCATTTCCCTGATCACCAGAGAGAACCATGTAGGTGCCAGAGTGGTGCGTGCTTTTGGAAGACAGCAGGAAGAGTATAAGGAATTTTCCCAGGTAAATGATGATTACACCAAGGTTCAGGTGACAGCAGGTAAAATTTCCGCGCTTTTAAATCCTGCAACTACTGTAATCATGAACTTTGCCATTATCGGAATCCTGTGGTATGGAAGCAAGGAGGTTTCCATCGGTACCCTGACACAGGGTGAGGTGGTTGCCCTTGTAAACTATATGAACCAGATCCTGATCGCTCTGATCGCACTTGCCAACCTGATCGTGGCAGTTACCAAGGCTATGGCTTCTGGCGTGCGTCTTAACGAGGTTCTGGATACACAGCCGTCTCTTACAGATGAGGGCAGCAGCACGCAGCAGGAGAAGGCGAAAGCAGACAGAGTTGCATTTGAGGATGTAAGCTTTACCTATGCAGGCAGCAAGGAGCCTGCACTTTCCCATATTTCCTTTACTGCAAAGCCGGGTGAGACCATCGGTATCATCGGAGGTACCGGATGCGGAAAGTCCACACTTGTGAACCTGATCCCCCGTTTTTATGATGCGTCTGAAGGAAGTGTGGTAATTGACGGAAATAATGCAAAAGAATATCCATTTTCCCAGCTTCGTAAAAAAGTGGGAATGGTGCCGCAGCAGGCAGTTCTGTTTAAGGGAACCATCCGCGACAATATGAAATGGGGCAAAGAGGATGCCACAGAGGAAGAAATCCAGCGTGCCCTTTCCATTGCACAGGCAAGTGATTTTGTAAACAGCAAGCCGGAGGGGCTGAACACTATGGTAAGCCAGGGCGGCGCCAATTTATCCGGCGGCCAGCGCCAGCGTCTTACCATTGCAAGAGCACTGGTGGGAGATCCTGAGATCCTGATCATGGATGACAGTGCTTCTGCCCTTGATTTTGCTACAGATGCAGCCCTTCGTCATGCTATTCACCAGCAGACCAAGGGAATGACCGTATTTATTGTTTCCCAGAGAGCAACCTCCATCAAACAGGCAGACAAGATCCTGGTTCTGGATGATGGGGAGCTGGTAGGCGTGGGAACGCACAAAGAACTTATGGAATCCTGTGAGGTTTACAGAGAAATTTGTCTGTCACAGCTTTCCGAGCAGGAGGTGAACCGCTGATGGGAAAGAATAAAGATACCATGAAAAGGGTGTTGAAGTTTATCAGCCCTTACAAAGCAAAGATCATTATTATGCTTCTGACAGCGCTTGTCACAGTTGGTTTTACTTTGTATACACCGATTCTGATTGGTAATGGAGTGGATAATATTGTTGGTCCGGGAAATGTAAATGTGGCAGGACTTCTGAAGGTTCTTGGCACGCTTGCGGTGATTGTTATAGGAAATGCAGTTTCCCAGTGGGTGATGAACCTTCTGACCAACCAGGTCACCTACAGCGTGGTACAGGATGTAAGAAGCCAGGCATTTGCCCATCTTCAGGAGGTTCCGGTATCTTATATCGATGCCAACCAGCCGGGAGATATTTTGAGCCGTATCGTGTCTGATGTCAGCCAGTTTTCCGACGGACTTCTTATGGGATTTACCCAGTTGTTTACCGGTGTGCTGACGATTTTTGGAACCATTGGATTTATGCTTTCCATCAGTGTGAAGATCGCGGTGATCGTTATTTTGCTTACCCCGATTTCCCTGTTTGTGGCAAGCTTTATTGCGGGCAGAACCTTCCGCATGTTCCAGGAGCAGTCTGAGAAAAGAGCCGAGATGACTTCCATTGTGGAGGAGCTTGTGGGAAATCAGAAGATCGTGCAGGCTTTTTCCTATGAGGAGAGAGCGAATGAGCGTTTCGGCAAGGTGAATGAGGAGCTTCGGGTCTGCGGTATTAAGGCAATCTTTTTCTCCTCGATCACCAACCCGTCCACACGTTTTGTGAATGGTCTGGTTTATACGGCAGTTGGAATTTTCGGTGCGTTTACCGTTATCAGGGGCGGCATGACAGTGGGACAGCTTACCAGCTTCCTGAACTATGCCAACCAGTATACCAAGCCGTTTAATGAGATTTCAGGCGTTGTTACGGAGCTGGAGAATGCCCTTGCCTGTGCCAAGAGACTGTTTGACTTTATTGATACTCCGGTACAGGAGCCGGATGCGCCGGGTGCTGTGGAGCTGAAAAAAGCAGACGGAAGAGTGAATGTGGAGAATATTTCTTTCTCCTACAGAAAAGAGGTTCCGCTTCTTACTGATATTTCTATTGATGTAAAGCCGGGACAGAGAATTGCCATTGTAGGACCTACCGGATGCGGTAAGACGACTATGATCAACCTGTTGATGCGTTTCTACGATGTGGATCAGGGACAGATCCTGGTCAGCGGACATCCGGTAAAGGAGCTGACCCGTGACAGCTTGAGAAGAAACTTTGGTATGGTGCTTCAGGAGACCTGGCTGAAGGCTGGAACCATCCGTGAGAACATTGCTTACGGCAAGCCGGATGCTACTCTTGAGGAGGTAATGGAGGCTGCCAGGCATGCCCATGCCCACAGCTTTATCAAGCGTATGCCAAATGGCTACGATACAGTGATCTCTGAGGGCGGCGGAAATATTTCCCAGGGACAAAAGCAGCTTTTATGTATTGCAAGGGTTATGCTGATGCATCCTGCAATGCTGATCCTGGATGAGGCGACTTCTTCTATTGATACCCGTACAGAGGTGAAAGTCCAGAAGGCTTTTGCAGAGCTGATGGAGGGAAGAACCAGCTTTATTGTTGCCCATCGTCTCTCTACCATTCAGGAGGCTGACCTGATCCTGGTTATGAAGGATGGAAATATTATTGAGCAGGGCAAGCATGAGGAACTGTTAGCGAAGAAGGGCTTCTATGCGAACCTGTATGAGAGCCAGTTTGCAGTGTCCTAATATGAGAGTGCGGTGATTTGTCTGGCAGATCATCAAATTTCGAACAGATGGTATCTGCAAAAAAGAACGGAGGATGTAGGATGGGAGATTTCGAAAACAGAAATCGTGAGGGGAAAATAAAAGAAAATACAGCGGCAGCTGCTTCCGATGAGAAGGCAGGTGGGGAGAATCCCAAGAGCGGGGTTCCCCTGCGCACTTACTTGATCATGATACTGGCAGGGGCTTATGTGGCTTATCTTGGCGTGTCCCTTTGCCAGGGCGTGATGAAAGGCGCAGAGGGCAGCAGCCCGGGATTTATGGTGGCTGGCGTTGTGTTTATTGTGCTGGGCGTGATTTTCGTGATCAATGGAATCCGCGGCAGCTTAAAAGTCAGCAAAGCGCAAAAAGAGCAGGCAAATGCTGAGAATGCACAGCAGGCACAGGGCGCTGCCAACGAAAGCGCATCTGCTGCAGTTTTGCCACAGACAAAAAACAGTACAGAACCTGGCAAAAAGATGTCCATCGCAGACCGCGCCAACCTGGTAAGCAAGCTGGGGGATGCGCAGGAGGATGAGGAAGAGAAATAAGAAGTCTCATTGGCCTAGAGCGTGCCCCCAAAATCATTCCCGCAATCTGCACGCCCCACTTTGCGGTATATTTTGTCCGAATTCAGTTGCCGTAGCCCGCTACGGCGCCCTCATCCGAACAAAATCTCCCACAAATTGTGACGTACATCTCGCAGAAAGCCTTTTGGGGGCACGCTCTAGCCCTCCTTTCCGACTGATTCCCTTACGGGTTTCTATGTAATCAGAGGGTCACAGTCCAAATTGTAAAAATTCAAAAAAGAGGAAAGATTCCATAATTACGTGGAATCCTTCCTCTTTTTTGATATTGTGGTATGTTTACCGGCGTTTTTTGCTGCTGGGGTTGTGGGTGGTGGACCAGCAGAAGGCCTGCACAAGCAGGATTCCGATGGCGGCACCGCTGCTGTCAATGCACACATCTCTCACAGAAGGACCGCGTCCATTCACAAAAGACTGGTGATATTCATCAAGACCTGCAAAGCCTACACAGACCGCACCAGCCAACAGAATCAGCCAGATGCCCCTCACCCCGTACACATAAAAGGGAAAAGAGATGGCAATGGCAAGAATACAGTACTCTGTCATGTGCGCTGCTTTTCTTACGTAAAATTCGATGGAACTTGCGGAATAGGCAAGCTCTGTCTCCGTTTTGTTTTCGTTTAGAACTTCATTCTTTGTCTCTACAATCTGGTAGCTGACTTCATAGCTTAGGGCACCAGACACCTCCCCTGTCTGGGCTGAAAATGAATAAATCAGATACATCATCAGAATTGCAGGAAGAAAAGAAAGAGGTTTCAGTAAATGGATTAAAATTTTCTTCATGGGGTCTACTATAACATGGGATTGAGGGAATGTAAAGAAAAAAGGTAATTTACCCGAAGTCTCTAAAACCTTGTTATTTATGAAAATCTATGCTAAAATTGGTGAAGCATTGAGTGAAGAACGTGATGAAACAGGAGGAAAAGGACAGGCATGAGTTTAGCAGATAATATATTTATCGATATGTGCAAGGATGTAATTGAGAACGGAACCAGTACGGAAGGGGAAAAGGTGCGCCCGGTATGGGAGGACGGTACTTCCGCTTATACCATCAAGCGTTTCGGTGTGGTGAACCGTTATGATCTGAGAAAGGAATTCCCGGCGCTGACCCTTCGAAAAACTGCGCTGAAAAGTGCCATGGACGAGATCCTGTGGATCTGGCAGAAGAAATCCAACAATATCCATGATCTTCACAGCCACATCTGGGACAGCTGGGCAGACGAGGACGGTTCCATTGGAAAAGCCTACGGCTATCAGCTGGGCGTGAAGCACCAGTACAAGGAAGGCATGATGGACCAGGTGGACCGCGTCCTCTACGATCTGAAGAACAATCCCTACAGCCGCAGAATCATGACCAATATTTATGTGCATGAGGATCTCCATGAGATGAATCTGTACCCCTGTGCATATTCCATGACCTTTAATGTGACAAAGGAGCCGGGAAAGGACAAGCTTACCTTGAATGCCGTCCTGAACCAGCGTTCCCAGGACATTCTGGCTGCAAACAACTGGAATGTGTGCCAGTATTCTATTCTTCTAATGATGATTGCCCAGAGCTGTGACATGGAGGCCGGAGAACTGGTGCATGTGATCGCAGACTGCCATATTTATGACAGACATATCCCGGTAATTAAGGAGCTGATTTCCAGAACCCCTTATCCGGCACCAACTGTGAAGCTGAATCCGGATGTGAAGAATTTCTATGATTTTACTACAGATGATCTGATAGTAGAGAACTATCAGACCTGGCCGCAGATCAAGAATATTCCCATTGCAATTTGATAAATGATGAAGGAGAACAAACAGAAATGAAAATTATTGTAGCAGCAGACAAAAACTGGGGAATCGGAAAAGATAATAAGCTTTTGGTAAGCATTCCGGCAGATATGAAAATGTTCCGTCAGGAAACAACCGGAAAGGTATGCGTTATGGGAAGGAAAACACTGGAAAGCTTTCCGGGAGGGCTTCCTCTTAAGAACCGCACGAATATCGTGCTTACCCATAATCAGAATTATAAGGTAAAGGACGCTGTTATTGTTCACTCCATCGAGGAACTGATGGAAGAACTGAAGAAATACAATGCAGAAGATGTATACTGTATTGGTGGCGATACTATTTACAGGCAGCTTCTTCCTTACTGTGATGTGGCGCAGGTGACAAAGATTGATTTTGCATACATTGCGGACAGTTATTTCCCGAATCTGGATGAAGATCCCCAGTGGCAGAAAGCGGCAGAGAGCGAAGAACAGACCTATTTTGATCTGGAGTACAAATTTGTACGCTACGAGAGAAATAAATGATCAAAGTATATTACAATGAAAGGTGCGGAACAATCGACTTTCATTCATGGTGGTGTTTGCGGCAACAGATATACCTGTTTAAAAATTAAGAAGACAGTTAGTGATGACTACTTGAAAGAATCCTGCGAAGCAGGGTTCTTTCTCATATACAAGGAATTAAGAATGAGAAAATATTTTTTTAATATGGTTCGGACGAAAGTTATTTTACTGTTCGTAATTGTTCTGAGCGTTTTGACATCCGTATTTTTTTATCTTATGCACAGATCAAAACAGATTGTTTATGAAAAAGTGACAGAAGTTAATCAGACTTTGCTTGATTCTTATGGAAAGATAATAGAAGAAAAATTCAGTTCGGCAGAAGCTTTTTTGGTTTCACAACGTTTACAACCAAGTTTGTATCTTGGAATTGAACGTGAAGAACAAAGCAAAGAAAACTATTTTGCAGCCTATGATATTTATGATTTTTTTCAGAACAGTGCTTTTGGCGAAAAAAGTTTTGATTATATTTTTGCATATGCTCCAAAAAGCGAAACCTATGTAGATTACGGATATTCTTTTACGGATGAAAAAGAGAACATATTTGAGTCTGCCATTCGGGAAAAGATTAAAAATGGAAATCTTGATACAGAAAAATGGAAAATAGCAGAAATACAAGAAAAAGCTTCTGTTTATTACATGATATCGGTATATGATGTTTATATTGGCTGTGTTATAGAATTAGATGGTCTCAGAAGTCAGTTTATGCAAGAGCAAAAAAATGAGGAGGGACTTTTATTTTTTGATTCTGCAGGACAACTGCTTTCCATTGCTGACGAAAATGACAATTCCTTTTTTCAAGATACAAAATTGTCGGATTATGAATCTGTTAATCTGGACAGCAAAAAGTATCTCAAGAACACGATTCAGATCTGTGGTGGAGCTCTCATGCTGATGCGATATGCAGATCAGAAATATTTAGCAGAACAATTAGAAAAAAACAACCAAATCGTCTACATTTTTACCCCGATCCTGGCAGTTTTGATGATTTCAGGAATCTGGATCTTATGGAGATCATTGATCACACCATTGTCAAATTTATTGCAGGGAGTAAATGAACTGAAAAAAGGAAACTTCCAATATCAGTTAAGTGAATGCAAAAATGGGGAATTCAGGGAGCTTACAGCTGCTTTTCAAGATATGGGCAGGGAAATATGGAAACTGAAGATCGATATTTACGAAGAACAGATTCAAAGGCAAAAAGCACAGCTGGCATTTTTGCAAAATCAGTTAAAACCACATTTTTTGCTGAATTGTTTAAATAATCTTCGGGCATTGGAACTTGCAGGAGAACATGATAAATTTCAAAATCTGATCACAAAAGTGGGAAGTTATATGCGTGCTACGCTTAGCAGCAGAGGAATATGTACTTTGGAAGAAGAACTACAGAATATCAATAATTATGTAGAAATTCAGAAAGTCAGATATGAAAATAGGTTTGATATTGAAATTTCTGTTTGCAGGGATTTGCTGCAAATGAATGTACCAACCCAGATTTTGCAATGCTTTGTAGAAAATGCGATTAAATATCAACTGGATGCGGGGAAAAAGCTACAGATCAAAATAAAAATTGATTTTGCAGATCCGGATTGTGAGTTTATGAAGATAATAGTTGTGGATAATGGTAGTGGTTTTTCGCAGGAAGTACTGGAACTGCTAAATGCAGGGAAACAGATAAAAAAAGAAGATAGAACTTGTGTGGGAATTTATAATGTAATGAACCGACTGAAAATTTATTATGAAGACAGAGCAAAAATTTATTTTCGTAATCAGGAAAATCAGGGAGCTTCAATTGAAATATTGATCCCGGTCGAATAGAGGTGATAAAGGTGATACAGATATTGATTCTCGACGATGATGTGATTGAGTTAAAAGGTCTTAAAATGCTGGTGGAACAGGAATGCATTGAGGTTGATCAGATTCATTGCGCAGCAAATGTGGAAGAGGCAAAGAATATCGTTAAAAATAATTCTGTTGATATTGCTTTATGCGATATAGAATTGCCGAAGGAATCCGGAATTGATTTTGCAAAATGGATGGTGGAAAATAAAATAGACACAGATGTTATTTTTGTTACAGGTCATGCCAAGTTTATTTATGCTGTGCAGGCAGTACAGCTTCACGCCAGAAGTTATCTGCTTAAGCCGATATCAAACACGGAATTAAGAGATAATGTAACTTCCTGTCTGGAATACAGAGAAAAACTGGGCAGAAGTTCCAAAAGGGATGCTAAGACGGAAGAAGCGGATACGATTCAGATGGTGAAACAATATATCCAAGAACATCTGTCAGAAGATATCAGCCGAAATGATATAGCAAAAGCGGTATTCCTTCATCCAGATTATATCTCCAGCATTTTTCATAAGGAAACCGGAAGCACACTTACGGATTATATCATGACAGAACGGATTGAATGTGCGAAAGAAAGACTGAGATGCACCAGGGAAAGTATTAGTGAAGTAGCATTAAATTCTGGATTTTCTAATACTTCTTATTTCTCCAAAATTTTTAAAAGGGCAGAGGGAATCACTCCAAAACAATATAGGGAAAGGAATTAGAGAATATATGAAAGCACAGAAATTCATTTTTATTTCATGTATCATGCTGTTCTTCCTGTTCCTTATTTTTTCTGGGTGCGCGAGAGCATCAGAGAAAGAAGAGAAAACAGATCAGGAAGATACGTTTGTGATCGCGTTGCCGGTGTTTTCCTATTTGGAAGATGAAACTGCAAAAAACAAGATAAATAAAATTATGGAAAAAGAACTTGGGGTGAAAATTGATATTAAGCTGATCGATTTTGATCATTATGAACAGAATGTCAAAAAAATGATCGCAAATGGAGAACAAGTGGATATTCTGGTAAATCTGTGCAATATGTATGTAGAGGGAGCTGTGCGTGGGGATCTTTTGGAACTTACAGATTTGCTGGAAAAAGAGGGAAAGGGAATTCTTAGTACAATCGGAAAAAATCTGATGGCCACTTGCACAATGAATGGGGGAATTTATGGAATCCCAAATATTCGTGATCACGCAGTGAGAACAGATACTTACTATCTCAATCGGGAAATCTTGGAGAGAAATCAGATCAATCCTAAAGAAATTCGCTCTTTGGAGGAATTGGAAACTGTTTTTGAAAAAATACATGAAAATGAGCCGGATACCATTGTTGTAAGTTCTAATCTGCAAACTTTATGTGGAAATGATTATTATTTAAGCGCAAATTCTTCCTATCCGATTGGAGTTCTTGAAGATGAAGGAAGAGGGGATTTGTATATGAATTTATTCGAATCAGAAGAATATCGGAAAAGATTAGAAATTGTTCAACGGTGGCATGAAAAGGGCTATATTCAAAATGAATTGAAAAGTGAAAAAGTTGTAAATAAAAAAGGGGAAACATTTGCATTTATTCGATGTGGAAAACCGGGAGGAGAAGAAGAGATGAAACGACTCACATCGAAAGAGTATTATGAATTGCAATTGGGAGAAGATGTTATCACGCAGGCAAGTTATATGATTTTCACTTACGGAATTTCAAAAAATACTATATCAGCAGAAAAAAGTATAAAGATATTAGAAATCTTATATCAAAACAGAGATATCAATAACATTTTAAAGAAAATGATTCCGGAATGGGTATTGCCCAATCTGTTTCTGACAGACTCGGATGCGGAATGTTCGGAGAATCTCTGGGAAGAAGTGAAGCGCTTTGAGCGAAATGCAAGAAAAAGCAATGATATCGGTTTTGTATTTGATCCTTCTTCCGTAATGGAAGAATACCTGAAAGTATGTAAGATTTATAATCGTTATCGAGTGCTCTTGGAAAACGGTATATTTGAATATGAAAAATTACTCAGACAGATGAATCAGGAAATGAATGATGCAGGAATCGATATTGTAATCCAGGAAAAAAACAGGCAATATCAGTTGTGGAAAAACAGCCGACAATTCTAAGAATCGTTATATTTTTTTACGCAATAATTATATTTTTGACCGTAAGAAAATTTTATAATCATAGTATTCCAAATACGAAATATCAGATACAAAGAATCCGAAGAGAGTTCTGATCTGTGGATGTTGGAATTCTAGTTGAATCGTAGTTTGTATGCTGATCAAAAAAGAAAGGAAAGAATACTATGAAAAGAAAAGTGTGTTTATCTATGCTGATTTTGTCCATGGCTTTTGGAACGACTGTATATGCAGCAGAGGCAGACAATGCAGCTCCAGTAGTGGATGTAACAGGAGGAACGATTCAGGGCTATGTGGATGAAAACGGAGTAAAAACATTTAAGGGAATTCCATTTGCAGCCACAACAGAAGGGGAGAATCGTTTTAAAGCACCACAGCCAGTGGAAAACTGGGAAGGTGTGCGTGAGTGTACAGAATATGGACCAATCGCAATGCAGGCTGCGCCAAATGCATTTGGTCCGTGGACTGAGGAGTATGTAGACGCTGGTAAAACATATGAAAACGGAGAGATGTCAGAAGATTGCTTGAATTTGAATGTATGGACAACAGCTGAAGCAGGGGAGAAGAAGCCGGTAATTGTATACATTCATGGTGGCGGAAATAGTTCTGGAAGTGGTGAATGTGAAATTTATACTGGAGAAGATATCGCACAGAAAGGTGTAGTATATGTAAGCATCAATTATCGAGTTGGTTTATTTGGTTTCCTTGCCTATAAAGACAGTACAGGAGAAGAAGTAACCGGAAATCTGGGAATTCAGGATCAGATTGCAGCTTTGAAATGGGTGAAAGAAAATATAGCTGAATTTGGTGGAGATCCGGACAATATTACGATTGCTGGACAGTCTGCTGGTTCTTCTAACTGCCAGACTCTGATCACATCTCCTGCAGCAGAAGGACTGTTTCAGAAAGCTGTCTGCATGAGCTTTACCCCTAATGATGGAGTACCGGCTTCTCTTGAAGAAGCAGAAGCAGCTGCAGCAGAGAAACTGGGAGATGTAACTCTTGAAGATTTAAGAAGTATGAGTTCAAAAGAAGTTCAGGAACTTACTGCAACCTATAATCCTACCAGCACCTGCATTGATGACACAATTGTGACTCAGGGCCGTGCAGAAGCTTTTGCAAATGGTGATTATAATAAAGTTGATCTGATGTGGGGTGGTGTGACAGGAGATACTTCACTGTTTGGAACACTGCAGATTCCGGATGATGACGGAAATCCATTTACTCCGGTACTTAGTCTTACACCGGATCAATATAAAACAGCAGTTCAGGATTCATTTGGGGAAAAGGCAGAGCGCTGCATGGAACTTTATCCGGTCGATGAAACAAAAGATAATGTGATTGATGCTACAGGTGTTATAAATGAAGACGGTTTGCTTGCAAGATATTATAATGCATCTGTACAGAAAGACACAGTTGACCCGGATCATAAAACTTATGTATATTATTTTTCACATCCGGTTGCTGATACAGAGGAGCGCATGGCAGAAAATGGTGCATTCCATACGGGTGATGTGGGTTACTGGCTGAACCATTTTACAACTACGTATGAAAGACCGTGGCAGCAGGAGGACTATGATCTTGGAGAGGTTATGTCCAGCTATTTAGTTAATTTTGCATCTACTTCCGATCCAAATGGAACAGATTCCAATGGAAATGCACTTCCTGAATGGAAAGATATAGCACAGACAGATGGCATTTCTTATATGTCTTTTGATACAGATGCAGAATGGACAACTATGGATGCAGATAAATCTGAATTCTGGACAGAGTAAAATTAAGGACATTTGGAATAGATTTAGATGAAGTCAATCCAAATTGAGATAAGAATCTTAAAAGATAATTTATAGACAAAAGGGGCTGTCGGGAAATAGATAGTTCCCAAACAGGGAGGGTATGACTCGTTGTGAGTCATACCCTCCCTAAAATTTTATCTGAAAAAAGAAAAAAAGATGGCTAACGACAACCATCTTTTTCTCCGTTACATGGTAAGTAGGTAATCATCCGTATCTGTTTTTTCATTTTTTATTCTGCTACAATCTCCTTAAAACTCAGGAGGTATTCTATACACTATGAATAAAGAAGAAAAAGCAAAACTCTGGTCTGACCGTATCCAACAATGCCAGGCCAGTGGAAAAACATGTAAACAATGGTGTGCAGAAAACGGTATCCCTTTATCTACGATGGGATACTGGGTCCGCAGACTTGCAAAAGAAGAGCCGGCATTCGAATCTGAACAGGATATGGTCTTTGTCAGACTTCCATCTGAACAGGAAGCTGCCAGAAAGCTTCTCTCTGAGGAATCTTCACCGGTGCGTATTTTTATCTCAGACAGTATCCGTATTGAAATATCTGATTCCTGCAGACCGGAACTGATGGAATCTATACTGGGATTCCTGCAGCGCCATGCTTGACCTGGCAGAAGGAACAACGGTATATCTTTCCTGCGGAGCCACTGATCTGAGAAAAAGTTACAATGGTCTGGCCGCCATCATCAAATTAAAATTTCACCTCGACCCATACTCACGCTGCATGTTTGTGTTCTGTAACCGTCGGCGTACTTCTATAAAGATCCTCCAATGGGACGGATCCGGATTCTGGATCCTGATGAAACGGCTCGACCGTAATGCCTTTCACTGGCTGGATACTCCGGACGAACTCCGTCAGGTGACTCTGAAAGAGATCCACTGGCTGTGTGACGGACTTTCCTTAAATCCCAGGGGTGCATTTGAGGAACACCATCCAAAGATCATTCTGTAAACATAAGACAGCTGAGCTGTCAATCCCGTAAAAATCATGAAAAATACCACATCTTCCTGCATATTTCCTATATCCGGAAACGTAGTTTTCCATAGGAAAGCAGCTGGGATTATGGTATACTTTTGATAATGAGGATGCTTTTTATGACTTTAAAAATAAAAAGCTGACATCTGATATCCTGGATGACCTGAATTACCAGTTTATGCGGCGGCTGCAGAAAGAAGGACTGGTCACATTAAAAGAACTTTTTATTGACGGCACAAAGATAGAGGCAAATGCAAACCGTTATACTTTTGTATGGCGCGGAAGCATCAATTACCATCTGGCAGGACTTCTGGACTCTATCGACCAGCTTTTTGAAAAATATAATTCTTTTTTGCAGGAGGATGATTATGGGACAAAGTATGAGCTGGGAAATGCACAGATGTTTGTGATCGAAGGGATGGACAAAGTCCGGGAAGTGATCGAAAAAAACAGAAAACGAAAGCTTGTAAAACATAAAAAACTCTCCAATAACCGTATTATAGAGATTGATAACTGTTCGCCGCTTGAAATACGGAAACTCCAGAACAATCTCACGATGATCGCAGCAGGCGAGGGAATTGAATTCGTTTACTGAAAAGGAAAAAGAAAACCTGTACTTCAACAGCTACATGAGGAACTGGAACAATGCGGACAGCGGGTACTGCAGTGAAAAAAATCTGCTTTACTTAAAACAGAATGATATATCCAGTTATATAAAGCTGCAGGATCATGAAAAGCGAAAAACACGCGCCTATTCAGAAGATATCAGTAAATATTACAACATGAGGACAGGGATCTTTGAAGATCAATGAACAGTGGGAGGAACTAAAAGAAAGATCCCATGCCAATATCCAAAGCGAACGGGGAATTTTGAAACGTCAGACACGTTCCATTCAGACAGAAGGACATTTTGGAGATATCAAGGAAAACGAGAACTTCCGGCGTTTTAACTACCGTTCGACGGATAAGGTATATAAAGAATTTATGCTGTATGCCATTGGCAGAAATATAAATAAATACCATCGTTTTTTATACGAAAAACTGAGAAAATTTGAGGGAAAAACTGCCTAGAAAAAAATGCGGCCGAAAAAATCCAAACAAGGATTTTTTGCGGCCAAAAATAGAAAGTATTTATCAAAATAAAAATATCCTGAACAAGTTGCAGAGCCAGAAAGCCTTGTAACTATCAGGATATTTTTGTTTGGTGCTGTCAGATTTAAAAAACGTTATTTACCGACAGCCCCTTTGTGCTGTGTAAAAAAATGTGCTTATCCTAAAATTCAAAATTATTCAATGACTTTCAGCCATCCCTCTGGAGCCTGGATGCGGCCCATCTGGATTCCGGTAAGTGTCTCGTACAGCTTCTTGGTGATCGGTCCCATTTCGTTCATGCCGCTTGGGAAGCAGATCTCTTTGCCGTGGTCAACAATCTTTCCAACAGGAGAGATAACAGCAGCAGTACCGCAAAGACCGCACTCTGCGAAGTCTTTTACTTCATCGAAGTATACTTCTCTTTCCTCTGCCTCAAGTCCAAGGTATTCCTTGGCAACATAGATCAGGGAACGGCGTGTGATGGATGGAAGGATACTGTCAGACTTCGGTGTTACAACCTTGCCGTCCTTTGTTACGAACAGGAAGTTGGCTCCGCCTGTCTCCTCAACTTTAGTACGTGTCTTGGAGTCAAGATACATGTTCTCATCGAATCCGTTCTTATGAGCATCTACGATTGCGTGAAGGCTCATTGCATAGTTAAGGCCTGCTTTGATATGTCCGGTTCCGTTCGGTGCAGCACGGTCGAAATCGCTGACACGGATTGTGATCGGCTTAGCGCCGCCTTTGAAGTATGGTCCAACCGGTGTGGTGAATACACGGAACTGATACTCGTTCGCTGGCTTAACACCGATAACAGCGTCGCTTCCGAACATGTACGGACGTACATATAAAGTAGCGCCTGATCCGTATGGCGGTACATATGCAGCATTTGCTTTAATTGTCTGAACAACTGCGTCAACAAAACGGTCTTTCGGGAATACCGGCATCTCCAGTCTTGCTGCGGAGTGCTCCATACGCTCTCCGTTCAGGTCAGGACGGAAAGTAACGATACGTCCGTCTTCTGTGGTGTATGCTTTCATACCTTCAAAAACAGTCTGTGCGTACTGAAGTACACCTGCGCACTCGCTGATAGTAACAGTATCATCTGTGGTCAGGCCACCCTCATCCCAGGCACCGTTCTTGTAGTTGGATACATAACGATAGTCTGTTTTTACATAACCAAAGCCCAGGTTGCCCCAGTCAATGTCTTTTTTCTCCATAACAATTTCCTCCTAGCGTGGTTTCTTGGGGTAGATTCTGAATGTGAATCCACAACGTTTTTACCATTGTAAAACTTTTACGTGTGAAATTCAATGGGAAAAGTAGATTTTTCAGTTTTTTCCTGTGAAAAAGTTGGGGAAAAGGATCTGGAGCGTGTTTATATTTTATGCTGTCTTGTTTTTTTAGAGGGATTTTTGTATAATGAAAGGACAGGCGTTATGGAATAAAATATCCGGAGGAAAAAATGGGATATCACGAATTAGATGAGCTTGGAGAAAAAATCCAGGACATCATTGACAGTGCAATCAATGAGAAGAACTACCAGAAACTGAACCAGACCATTAATCAGACTGTAAATAAGGCAATCGACAATGGAAGCGAGGCGCTGCGGGATGCCCTGAACAATACATTTGGCGGGAACAGTGGCAAATACACCAATTACCGCACCGGAAGCTCTTACGATTACAGACAGAACCGTACCTGGGATTTTCAGAAGAACCAGACGGGCACAGGCCAGAAAGAACGTTCAGAAGCATGGAATTACACACAGAGAAATTCAGGCAGCAGCCAGAAGCCGGAACTTCCTGCCCTATACATGCCAACTAACGGCATTAAGGTGAAAGGAATCCTGAAAACCGTGTTCGGCGGCATTCTCACTGGAACCATGGGAATAGGGCTTATGGTCAGCCTGATCGGAATGGGGATCTTCGGCGTGGGAACGGGAGGCATGGTGATCACCGGAATCTTCGGTGCTTTTACCGCAGCGGGCGGCGTGCTTCTTGGCAATGGCTGCAGCAATCTTGCAGGCCTGAAGCGCCGCAGCAAATACATTCGGGCACTTGGAGACCACACCTACTGTGATTTCCGAAATCTGTCCCTTGCTGTTGGCAAGCCTGTGAAATTTGTAAAAAGAGACATTAAGAAAATGATAGACAAAGGCTGGTTTCTGCAGGGACATGTGGATACCCAGGAGACCTGCCTGATCACCAGCAATGAGACATACGACCAGTACGTAAGCACTCAGAAGCAGTTGGAAGAAAGAAAACGCCAGGACGAAGAGCGGGCGAGCCATGAGGCAGAACTTCAAAAGCAGGCAGATGCAAAAGCCCGGAAGGAAGCTGAGGCAAAAGAAAGAGAACGGGCAGAGATTTCCCCGGAGGTACAGCTGGTTCTGGATAAAGGCAATGACTTTCTGGAGAAGATTCGCCGCAGCAACGATGCCATTCCAGGAGAAGAAATCTCCAGGAAGATCTCCAGAATGGAGCTGATCGTCCAGAAGATTTTTGAGCGTGCCAAGGCACACCCGGAGATCATTCCAGATCTGAACCGACTGATGGATTATTACCTGCCGATGACGGTGAAGCTTCTGAATGCCTATGAGGACATGGATAGCCAGCCCATACAGGGAGAGAATATTGCTTCTTCCAAGAAGGAGATTGAGGACACCATTGACACATTGAACGTTGCGTTTGAGAAGCTTCTGGATTCTGTGTTTGAGGATACGGCAATTGACGTTTCCAGCGACATTTCCGTGCTGAACACCGTACTTGCCCAGGAGGGCCTGACAGAAGACGAGCTTACCCGCATGAGACGGGAAGCGAAAGAGAAGGCATAAAAGAAAATAGAACCATATCAGGATACAGCTGCAGATCATCAGGAAATCTGCACATAAGGAGGATATCATGGGAGATGAATTGAAAGGCTTTGAAGAAACTGCACCTACACTGACACTGGAACCGGATCTTGGGGAGGCGAAGCCAGCAGCCCCTGCAGTGCCGGAAGCAGAAGCTGTGAAAAAAGAGATGGAGCAGACCATTCTTACCCCAGAGGAACAGCAGATGGTAGACAGCTTTGCACAGAAAATCGACATTGAGAACACCAACCAGATCCTTCAGTACGGAGCTGGAACCCAGAAGAAGATGGCTGATTTTTCCGATGCAGCCCTTGAGAATGTGCGCACACAGGATCTGGGCGAAGTAGGGGAGCTGATCACACAGGTGGTAGGCGAGCTCCGTGACTTTGACGCCACAGAAGAGGAAAAAGGCTTCCTTGGCTTTTTCAAAAAGCAGGGAAACAAGATCGAGAATATGAAGAACCGCTATGCCAAGGCAGAGGTGAATGTGCAGAAGATCACCACTTCCCTTCAGGACCACCAGATGCGTCTGATGAAGGATTCAGCAGTTCTTGAGAAAATGTACGCCCAGAACCTGAACTACTATAAAGAACTGACCATGTACATTCTGGCAGGCAAGCAGAAGCTGCAGGAGGTACGCGAGGGCAAATTAAGAGACTTAGAGGCCAAGGCAGCAGCCAGCGGACTTCCGGAGGATGCACAGGAAGCCAAGGATCTGGACAGCAAGTGCAACCGTTTCGAGAAGAAGCTTCATGATCTGGAGCTGACCAGAACCATTTCCCTGCAGACTGCGCCCCAGATCCGTCTGGTACAGAACAACGACACGCTTATGGTAGAGAAGATCCAGACTACTATTGTAAATACCATTCCGCTGTGGAAGAGCCAGATGGTTCTTGCGCTTGGAATCGCCCATTCCACAGAGGCAGCCCAGGCCCAGAGACAGGTAACCGACCTTACCAACGAGCTTCTGAAAAAGAATGCCCAGGCCCTTCACCTTGCATCCACAGAGACAGCCAAGGAATCCGAGAGGGGAATTGTGGACATTGAGACCTTGAAGCAGACCAACCAGGAGCTGATCAGTACACTGGATGATGTGATGAAGATCCAGAAGGAAGGCCGCATCAAGAGACAGCAGGCAGAGGTGGAAATGCGCAGAATGGAAGACGAGCTTAAGAATAAACTGTTGGAGATCCAGCACTGAAAACAATAGGGGTGTCTGTCAGATTACGGCATCCCTTTCGTGCCCTTTAGATATAGGAGGAAAAATATGTACAGAGACCATACAAAAGTAATACAGATTGGAAACAAAAAGATCGGCGGAGGCAATCCCATTCTGATCCAGTCCATGACCAATACCAAAACAGAAGATGTAGAAGCAACAGTAGCCCAGATCCTTGCCCTGGAGGCAGCAGGCTGCGACATCATCCGCTGTGCAGTGCCGACCATGGAAGCTGCCAGGGCGCTGAAGGAGATTAAGAAGCAGATTCATATTCCCCTGGTTGCAGACGTTCATTTCGACTACCGACTTGCCATTGCGGCCATGGAGAACGGCGCAGATAAGATCCGCATCAATCCGGGAAACATTGGAAGTACAGAGCGGATCAAGGCTGTAGTTGACGTGGCAAAGGAACGGAATATCCCCATCCGTGTTGGTGTAAACAGCGGTTCCCTTGAGAAGGAACTGGTGGAGAAATACCACGGCGTTACTGCAGAGGGTCTGGTGGAGAGCGCACTGGACAAGGTACACATTATTGAAAAGCTTGGCTATGACAATCTGGTGATCAGCATCAAATCTTCTGACGTTATGATGTGTGCCAAAGCTCACGAGCTGATCGCAAAGCAGACCAGCTATCCCCTTCATGTGGGAATCACAGAGGCGGGAACCCTTTACTCCGGAAACATCAAGTCTGCCATCGGACTTGGAATCATTTTATACCAGGGAATTGGAGACACTATCCGCGTATCCCTGACAGGCGCACCTCTTGAGGAAGTGAAAGCAGCCAAGCGGATCCTGAAAACATTAGGGCTTCGCAAAGGCGGCGTAGAGGTAGTATCATGTCCCACCTGCGGCCGAACCCAGATTGACTTGATCGGCCTTGCCAACAAAGTGGAAACTATGGTTCAGGATATCCCTCTTGATATCAAGGTAGCCGTTATGGGCTGCGTGGTAAACGGACCGGGAGAAGCCAAGGAAGCGGACATTGGAATCGCAGGAGGCGTCGGCGTGGGACTGCTGATCAAAGACGGCGAGATCGTAAAAAAAGTGCCGGAGGATCAGCTTCTGGATACCCTGCGGGAAGAGCTAATGAACTGGGAAAGCAAAGAACAACAGTGATTAAAGGTGAAGACTTTATAAATGGAAAAAGAATTTTTTGATGTATTTCCAAACTTAAAACTGAAACAGGAACTAAGTGAGCTTCTGGAAGAGGTAATCGTCACCAAGGTAGCGTGCAACGCAGCCAAAACTTGTGTGCGCGTCTATTTGAGAAGCGACCGCTGGATCCACAAAAAGCATATTTTCAGCCTGGAAGAGCAGATCAAAAGACAGTGCTTCCCGGGGCTTGAGGTATCTGTGAAGGTCATTGAGAAGTTTCATCTGTCCAGACAGTACACGCCGAAGAACTTTCTGGACACCTATCGTTCCAGCATGGAACTGGAGCTTCGCAATTACAACATGCTGGAATACAACCTGTTCAAGCAGGCACAGATTACCTTCCCGGAGGAGGATTGTCTGCACATGGTACTGCCGGATTCCGTCATCGCCAGACAGAAAAGCGAGATCCTCATCGAGTATCTGCACAAGATTTTCTGCGAGCGCTGCGGTATGGACCTGAAGGTTTCCCTGGATTATGTGGAAACTGAGGAGAGCAAATACCGCAGAAATGCGGCAATCCAGATCCAGCAGGAAGTGGCAAATGTGCTGAAGTATGCCAAGCTTTCCGAGGCTAATAAAGCGGCAGAAGCAGAAACTGCAAAAGAGGAAAAAGAGGGCAAAAAGGCAGAAAAAACCCCAGCAGCAAAGCCGGAGAAAAAGCAGGAGGCTGCACAGGAGAAGAAATCCTTCGAGAAAAAGCCATTCGAAAAGAAGGGCAAATGGGGAGATTTCCGCGGCGGTTACCGCAAGGACCCCAACCCGGATGTTATATATGGAAGGGATTTCGAAGGCGAGCCCATTCCTCTTGAGAGTATTGTCCAGGAGATGGGCGAGGTCATTGTCCGCTGCCAGGTTATGGAAGTGGAAGCGAGGGAAATACGAAACGAGAAAACTATTCTGATTTTCCCGGTTACAGACTTTACCGATTCCATCACAGTAAAAATGTTCCTGCGCAACGAGCAGGTGCCGGAAGTAACAGAGCATGTGAAAAAAGGCGCCTTCCTGAAAATCAAGGGCGTCACCTCCATCGACCGTTTCGACAGCGAGCTTACCATTGGTTCCATTTCCGGAATCAAGAAGATTGCAGATTTCAGAAGCGCCAGAGTGGACACCAGTCCTCAGAAGCGAGTGGAGCTTCACTGCCACACCAAGATGAGCGACATGGACGGCGTCACAGAGGCGAAAGCTCTGGTAAAGCGTGCCTATGAGTGGGGACATCCTGCCATTGCCATCACAGACCACGGTGTGGTACAGGCATTCCCTGAGGCAAACCACTGCTTTGATGCCTGGGGCGGCTGTGTGCCGAAGGACTCCAAATTCAAGGTGCTTTATGGTATGGAGGCGTACCTTGTAGATGATCTGAAAGGTATGGTAACCAATCCCAAGGGCCAGGCGCTGGACGGCAGATTTGTTGTCTTTGATATTGAGACCACCGGATTTTCCCCGCTGACCTGCAAGATCATTGAGATCGGCGCGGTTCTGGTGGAAAATGGCAAGATCACAGACCGTTTTTCCACCTTTGTCAACCCCCAGGTGCCCATTCCATTTCGAATTGAACAGCTGACCAGCATCAATGACGGCATGGTCATGGACGCACCCACTATTGAGGAGATTCTGCCTAAGTTCCTGGAATTCTGCGAAGGGGCGACTATGGTAGCCCACAACGCGGATTTCGATATGAGCTTTATTATAGAGAACTGTAATCGCATGGGCATCCCTAATGATTTTACCTATGTAGACACGGTGGGCATGGCAAGATTTCTTCTGCCTGCATTGAACCGTTTTAAGCTGGACACCGTAGCCAAGGCGGTTGGCGTGTCATTGGATCATCACCACCGTGCGGTAGACGATGCGGAATGTACGGCACGCATATTTGAGAAATTTGTGGGAATGTGCGCGGATAAGGACATTACCGATGTCAACCAGCTCAATGAGCAGGGAAAAATTTCCCCGGATACCATCAAGAAGCTGCCTACCTACCATGCGGTTATTTTCATGCGCAACGAGACCGGGCGAATCAATCTGTACAAGCTGGTAAGCCAGTCCCACATCAAATATTTTAACCACAGGCCCCGTGTGCCGAAGAGTGTTTTTGAGGCGCACCGGGACGGACTTCTCATCGGAAGCGCCTGCGAGGCGGGAGAGCTTTACCAGGCTCTGCTTCGAAATGCGCCGGAGCAGGAGATCGCAAGGCTGGTGAGCTTCTACGATTATCTGGAAATCCAGCCTCTTGGAAACAATATGTTCATGATCGAGGATGAGAAGAACGACACCATCCATTCCAAGGAAGACCTGATCGAGATCAACAAGAAGATCGTGAAGCTTGGCGACCAGTTCCATAAACCTGTAGTGGCCACCTGCGACGTGCATTTTATGGATCCCCAGGATGAGATTTACCGACGGATCATTATGGCAGGAAGCGGCTTCAAGGATGCGGACAATCAGGCACCGCTGTATCTTCGTACCACAGAAGAAATGCTGGAGGAATTTTCCTATCTGGGAAGTGAGAAGGCAGAGGAAGTGGTAATTACAAATACGGTGAAGATAGCGGATATGATAGAGAAAATGTCACCGATCCATCCGGACAAGTATCCGCCGGTCATCGAGAACTCTGACCAGGATCTGAAGGACATGTGTTTCCAGAAGGCTCACGAGATGTACGGGGAAGTGCTTCCGAAGATCGTGGAGGACCGTCTTGACAAGGAACTGAACTCCATTATTTCCAATGGATATGCGGTGATGTACATCATTGCCCAGAAGCTGGTGTGGAAATCCAATGCGGACGGCTATCTGGTTGGATCCCGAGGTTCCGTAGGATCTTCCCTGGCAGCCACCATGTCCGGTATTACGGAAGTAAATCCGCTGCCGCCTCATTATCTGTGCCCCAATCCGGAGTGCAAGTACAGTGATTTTGACTCGCCGGAGATCAAGGCATTTGCAGGTATGGCAGGATGCGACATGCCAGACCGGATCTGCCCGAAGTGCGGCACCAAGATGACCAAGCAGGGCTTTGATATCCCATTTGAGACCTTCCTTGGTTTCAAGGGAGACAAGGAGCCTGATATCGACCTGAACTTCTCAGGAGAATATCAGTCTAATGCCCATCATTATACAGAGGTTATATTCGGAAAAGGCCAGACCTTCAAGGCCGGTACTATCGGTACTCTTGCGGATAAGACCGCATTCGGATACGTGAAGAATTATTTTGAAGAGCGGGGACAGCACAAGCGTTCCTGCGAGATCAACCGTATTGTCCAGGGCTGCACCGGAATCCGGCGAAGCACAGGACAGCACCCGGGAGGTATTATCGTACTTCCCATGGGAGAAGAAATCGAGAAATTTACCCCGGTTCAGTATCCGGCCAACGATTCCAGCAGTGGATTTATCACCACCCATTTTGATTACCACTCCATTGACGGAAACCTTCTGAAGCTGGATATACTGGGACACGATGATCCCACCATGATCCGTACCCTTGAGGATATGACAGATTTAAATGCCAGAGAGGTTCCCCTTGATGACAAGGCGGTCATGTCTTTGTTTGCCAGCACCGAAGCTCTTGGAATTAAGCCGGAGGATATTGGCGGCTGCAAGCTTGGCTGCCTGGGAATTCCGGAGTTTGGTACTGATTTCGCCATGCAGATGCTTGTGGATACCAAGCCGAAATATTTTTCCGACTTGGTACGTATTGCCGGACTTTCCCACGGTACAGACGTGTGGCTGGGAAATGCCCAGACCCTGATCGAGGAAGGAAAGGCAACCATTTCCACTGCAATCTGTACCCGAGATGACATTATGATCTATCTCATCGGCCAGGGTGTGGAGAGTGGTCTTGCGTTTACCATTATGGAAAGTGTCCGTAAGGGAAAGGGCCTTCGTGACGAGTGGATCACCACCATGAAGGAACACGGCGTTCCAGACTGGTACATCTGGTCCTGTAAAAAGATCAAGTACATGTTCCCGAAAGCCCACGCGGCCGCCTACGTTATGATGGCGTACCGAATTGCCTGGTTCAAGGTATTTCAGCCGCTGGCTTATTATGGGGCATATTTCAGTATCCGTGCCACAGCCTTTTCCTATGAGCTGATGTGCATGGGAAAAGAAAAACTGGAATTTTATATGGCTGAGATCCGAAAGAAGGGAGACTCTGCCTCCAAGAAGGAGCAGGATACCCTGAAGGATATGCGTATTGTCCAGGAGATGTACGCCAGAGGCTATGATTTCATGCCCATTGATATTTACCGGGCAAAGGCCCACCGTTTCCAGATCATAGAGGGCAAGCTAATGCCGTCCATTGATTCCATAGAGGGTCTTGGAGACAAGGCAGCAGATGCTGTGGTGGATGCCGCTGTACAGGGAAGATTCCTTTCCAAGGATGATTTCCGCGACCGCACCAAGGTCAGCAAGACTGTGATTGATTTAATGGATAAATTAGGACTGTTCGGAGATATCCCACAGTCCAACCAGATTTCACTGTTTGATTTTACAAGTAATGTTGGATAACTGCTTTTACAGATAACAGGAGGTTTCATGAAGACAGAAGAACTGCGCTATTTACAACGTCTGGCGGAGCTTTACCCCACCATTGGCAAGGCATCCACAGAGATCATCAACCTTCAGTCTATTCTCAATCTGCCAAAGGGAACCGAGCATTTCCTTTCCGATATCCATGGAGAGTATGAGGCTTTTTCCCATGTGCTCCGCAATGGCTCTGGTGCAGTGCGAAAGAAAATAGACGATGTATTCGGTCATACCTTAAGCAACAGTGACAAACGTTCCCTGGCAACTCTTGTGTACTATCCCAAGGAAAAGATTGCCTATGTGAAGAAAAAAGAGACGGACATGGAGAACTGGTACAAGATCACCCTGTACCGTCTGATCGAGCTGTGCAAGACGACTGCCTCCAAATATACCAGATCCAAGGTACGCAAGGCCCTGCCTGCTGATTACGCCTATGTGATCGAGGAACTGATCACGGAGAAGGCAGAGGTTCTGGACAAGGAAGCTTATTACGACTCCATTGTGGATACCATTATTGACATTGGAAGAGCGGAGAATTTCATCATTGCCCTTGCAGAGCTGATCCAGAGACTGGTTGTGGATCATCTTCATGTGCTTGGGGATATTTATGACAGAGGACCTGGCCCGCACTTTATCATGGATCGCTTGATGGATTACCATTCCCTTGACATCCAGTGGGGAAACCATGACGTGGTGTGGATGGGAGCCGCTGTGGGACAGGCTGCCTGCATGGCAACGGTGATCCGAAACAGCATCCGCTACGGCAATCTGGACATTCTGGAGGATGGATACGGAATCAATATGATGCCTCTGGCTGCGTTTGCCATGGAGGTGTACGGGGATGATCCCTGCCAGGTTTTTGAGGTGCATGGAAATCCTTCCAATTACAATGCACTGGAGAAGGAACTGAGCCGGAAGATGCACAAGGCCATCGCCATGATCCAGTTTAAGCTGGAGGGTGCCCTGGCCAAGGAGCATCCGGATTTTCACATGGAGAACCGCTGCGTGCTGGAAGGAATTGATCCTGTGGAGGGAACGGTAAGGCTGCCGGACGGAAGCGTGCATGAGCTTCTGGACCACAATTTCCCGACCATCGACTGGGAACATCCTTATGAGCTGACAGATGGGGAAAAAGATGTGATGGAGCGTCTGACTTCAGCCTTCCGCAACTGTGAGAAGCTTCAGAACCATATGCAGCTTCTTCTGGACAAGGGCGGGCTTTACAAGACCTATAACGGCAATCTTCTATTCCATGGAAGCATTCCCCTGAATGAGGACGGAACCTTCAAGGAGGTTCAGATTTACGGAGAGACTTGTAAAGGCAAGGCACTTTATGATAAACTGGAAGCCTATGTAAGAAAAGCATTTTTTACCGTAGACGAGAAGGAGCAGAAGGACAGCCAGGATATTTTGTGGTACATCTGGGCGGGACCAAACTCTCCTCTTTATGGAAAAGATAAGATGACAACCTTTGAGCGGTATTTTATCGCAGACAAGGAGACACACAGGGAGAAAAAGAATGCCTACTACCATCTCTGGGAGAATGAAGAGGTGGTGAACCGTATGCTTGAGGAATTCGGGCTTGACCCGGAGAACGGGCATATTATCAATGGTCATGTGCCTGTGCACCAGTTGGAGGGAGAAAATCCGGTGAAGTGCGGCGGCAAGGTGATCGTCATTGACGGCGGTTTCTGTGAGGCGTACCGGAATGTAACCGGTATTGCCGGATATACTCTGATCTACAGTTCCTACGGCTTAAGCCTGACTGCACATGAGCCTTTTACCTCAGCAGAGGATGCAGTGGCGACAGAGAGGGACATTGTGTCAAACCGTGTGGCTGTGCGCTACAATCCAAGAAGGGCTCTTGTGGGGGACACCGATAACGGCAAGGCACTCAAAGAACGAATTCAGGAGCTGAAACAGCTTTTGGAGGCCTACAGAAAAGGCGTTATAAAGGAGAAAAAATAAGGAGACTTAGGAAAAATGGGTGGAATTTTTGGTGTTGCGTCAAAGTCTGATTGTGTAATGGATCTGTTTTTTGGAATTGATTATCACTCCCATCTGGGAACAAGAAGAGGTGGAATGGCAGTATATGGAAAAGCGAGCGGATTTAACCGCGTGATCCATAATATTGAGAATTCTCCGTTTCGTACCAAGTTTGACAAGGATGTGGCAGAGATGGAAGGCAATCTGGGAATCGGCTGTATTTCTGACAACGAGCCCCAACCTCTTCTGGTGCGCTCCCATCTGGGAAATTTTGCCCTCACCACAGTTGGCAAGATCAATAATATAGAAGCATTGGTGGAGAAATGCTTCCGCGATGGACATACCCATTTTCTGGAAATGAGCGGCGGCAGCGTGAATCCTACAGAGGTGACAGCGGCCCTGATCAACCAGAAGGACAGCATAGTGGAGGGAATCTGCTATGCCCAGGAGATGATCGAGGGTTCCATGACATTGCTTTTGATGACAGGAGATGGCATTTACGCAGCCCGTGACCGCTACGGACGAACTCCTCTTGTAATCGGAAAGAAAGAGGATGCCTGCTGTGCTTCCTTTGAAAGCCATGCCTATATCAATCTGGGGTATGAGGATCTGAAGGAGTTAGGACCTGGGGAAATCGACTTTATCACCCCGGAAGGCGTAAAGGTGCTGCAAAAGCCAGGGGATAAGATGCGGATCTGTTCCTTCCTGTGGGTATATTACGGCTATCCGACTTCCACCTATGAGGGTGTGAATGTAGAGGAAATGCGTTATAAATGCGGTGACATTCTGGCAGGAAGAGATGCGGGGGAGGTAAATCCGGACCTGGTTGCAGGCGTGCCGGATTCCGGTATTGCCCATGCCATCGGCTATGCCAACCGTTCCGGGGTGCCTTTTGCACGGCCGTTTATCAAATATACTCCAACCTGGCCCAGATCTTTTATGCCGACCCAGCAGAGCCAGAGAAATCTGATCGCAAGAATGAAACTGATTCCGGTACATAAACTGATTAAGGATAAGAGCCTTCTGATGATCGATGACTCTATTGTAAGGGGAACCCAGCTTCGTGAGACAACAGAATTCCTTTACAACAACGGTGCCAAGGAGGTGCATATCCGTCCGGCATGTCCGCCGCTTTTATATGGATGCAAGTACCTGAATTTCTCCCGCTCCAAATCCGAGATGGATCTGATCACAAGACGTGTGATCGCAAAGCGTGAGGGAGACAATGTGTCCGATAAGATCCTGCAGGACTATGCAAATCCGGATTCCACCAACTATAAGGAAATGCTGGAGGAAATCCGCAGCGAGCTGAATTTCACATCCCTGAAATATCATCGCCTGGATGACCTGAAGAAATCCATTGACATTGAACCATGCAAGCTTTGCACTTATTGCTGGAACGGACAGGAGTAAACCTGTTTTTCAAGGAGGTAACTGCGTATGAAAAAGCATAACAAAGACGTGCTTCGGGCAACTTTGTTTGCGCTGATTGCCATATTTATTATGATCGGGGCTGCCGGCCTTCTGTTTGCCGAGCACAAAAAGAAGCTGCAGAAGGAGCAGCAGAAGAATGCGGCCATTGAGGCACTGGAAAAGGTTCCTACGGTGACGCCCACTCCGGCGGTAACTGCTACGCCTACTCCGGAGCCGACTGCTACGGTAACGCCGACACCGGTTATTACGCGTGCGCCTGCTTTTGATGCAAATGATTACTATGGAATGTGGTACAGTAAGGACGGCCTGGCGTGTCTGAATATTGAGGAGCTGACCCTGAAGTCTGTTTCCTATTCTTTTTCCCAGGCCTCTGACAGCGCAGGCACTAAGGTGAGCGAAGCCTCTGGCACAGCCAAGGTTGCAGGAAATGCAGCGAAGATTTCCTTTACGGATTCCTGGGGCAATAATGTCAGCGGAAATATGACCTTTGACCAGGGCAAGCTTTATCTGAAGCTTAGCACGACCCAGATCGCTGACGGAGCAGGCATGTCTCCTTCTGTAGATGAGGTGCTTACAAGGGAACAGAATACAGCTGCAGCTGCGCCGACTCCTACTGCGTCCGTAAGCGGGGACATTGCAGACCGGGATTATATTTTCCCGGACAGCGACAGCCGCTATCTCACAGATGCGGATCTGGAGGGATATTCTTCTTCTGAGCTGGAGCTTGCGAAAAATGAGATTTATGCCCGGCACGGCAGGAAGTTTGTGACGCCAAGGATCGCAGACTACTTTAACAGCAAATCCTGGTACAAGGGAACGGAGGATCCGGAGACTTTTGACAACAATCAGGGGTATATTTTCAATGAATATGAGGTGGCCAACATTTCCAAAATCGCAGATACAGAGGAACAACGCCGAAGTGAAGGCGAGTAGAGAATAAAAGAGGTGTTGCCCTTTGAAAAGAGGGCAGATGTGAGGGGGGAAATCAGTTTTCCCCCTTATTTTGGCATTTTCTTCTTGTCAGTGCGGCCTACCAGATAATCAATACTGGTTTCATAGTAGTTGGCCAGACGGATCAGCATTTCGATGGGAATATTCCGTGAGCCTGTTTCGTAATGAGAATAGGAACGCTGGCTGATGTGGAGAATCTCACTGATCTGCTTCTGAGACAGGTCAGCGTCTGTTCTCAGATCCTGAATTCGCTGAAATTTCATGGGTTCACCTCTTTTTCTTCTGTAATTTCAAAAAGTATAAATCAGAACGAAATGCACTATTGCAATACAGAGCAAAATGGGCTATAATAAATTTTATATATCTTTTTATCATATCTTTTGATCTTTTACTCGTTTATATTCCAGGGAGACATTGAAATGGCAGAATCGTTTTGGAATCGGGGAGGAACGGTGTCTGCAGAAAGGAAAAAATTTGTTTGCAAGTGTAATGTCAGCGGCAATTTCCGGGATGGAAGTTTGTCCGGTGAATGTGGAAGCGGATGTCAGTGACGGGCTTCCCTGTTTTACTATGGTTGGGTTTCCAAGCACACAGGTGAAGGAGGCTCAGGACCGGGTGCGCACAGCCCTTCGCAACAATGGCATCAGCCTGCCGCCCAAAAGAGTGACGGTGAATTTGGCACCTGCTGACTTAAGAAAAGAAGGGGCAGGCTTTGACCTTCCCGTGGCGGCAGCAGTGCTTGGTGCATCTGGTTTTCTGGAGCCAAAGCAGTTGAACGGGGCGATGCTTATGGGGGAAATCAGCTTAAGCGGTGAGGTAAGAAGTGTTTCCGGGGTGCTGCCAAGGGTGATCCGGGCCAGGGAGCTGGGGTGCAGATACTGTATGGTCCCTTTTGGAAATCTGGAGGAAGCCAGGCTTGTGCGGGACATGAAGGTGATCGGGGTGAGAAATATAACGGAAATGGTGAACTTTCTTGCAGATCCGGACAGCTTCAAACAGGAACAGACAGGCGAAGAAGGGAGGGCACTGGAAGAACAGACCCAGGCAGATTTCATGGAGATCTGCGGACAGGAAAGCGCCAGGCGGGCAGCCGAGATTGCAGTCAGCGGATTTCACAATATCCTGTTTATCGGGCCTCCTGGAACAGGCAAAACCATGCTGGCAAGAAGAATTCCAACGATCATGCCCTCCCTTACCTTTGAGGAAAGCCTGGAGCTGACCAAAATCTACAGCGTGGCAGGACTTTTAACCCCCAAAAGGCCCTTGATCCGGGCAAGGCCCTTCCGCAGCCCTCACCACACCAGCTCTGCGGCCTCCCTTGCTGGCGGCGGAAAAATTCCAGGACCAGGCGAGGTGACGCTGGCCCACAGAGGCGTGCTGTTTCTGGATGAGATGCCGGAATTTTCCAGAAGAGGACTGGAGGTGCTGCGCCAGCCTTTGGAGGATAAGCAGATCCAGCTTTCCCGGGCAAGCGGAACCTATGTGTTTCCGGCAGGATTTATTCTGGTGGCAGCTATGAATCCCTGTCCCTGCGGGTACTACCCGGATATGAACAAATGCAGGTGCAGTCCGGGAGAGGTGAGCCATTATCTTCATAAGCTAAGCCAGCCCCTTCTGGAACGAATCGACCTTTGCGCAGATGTGCCGCCTGTGGATTTTTCCCAGATTTCCTGTGTAAAGCCGGGTGAGAGCTCTGCCGTGATCCGGGAAAGAGTGGAACGGGTCCGGCAGATCCAAAGCAAACGGTATGAAAAGGAGCCGATCTGTTTCAATGGGGAGCTGTCCGGCAAACAGATCCAAAAATACTGCGTGCTCACTGAGCATGCCTTTAAGATGGCCCAGAATGCGTTTGAACTGATGGATTTAAGTGCCCGTTCCTACCACAGGATCCTAAAGGTTTCCAGAACCATTGCGGACATGGAGGGGGAGGAGGAAATCCATTCCAGACATGTTGCGGAAGCTCTTACTTACAGGGCATTTGATAAAAAATACAAATGATGCCGGAAGAAGTATTCATAAAAAAGAGCTTTTGGAGGTATTTTAGAATGGAAGAAAGGAAGAAACACGAAATACACTGGGTAAACAGGGAGGATGCGAACTTTCCGGAGCGGCTGAAAAAGCTTACCGGCATGCCGAAAAAGCTGTACTATATTGGAAACCTGCCGGATCCGGCAAAGCCTTCGGCAGCAGTTGTGGGGGCAAGAATGAGCAGCCCTTACGGAAGATGCCAGGCATTTAAGTATGCAAGGACTATGGCAGAGCATGGCGTGCAGATCATAAGCGGCATGGCCAGAGGAATTGATTCGGAGGGGCATAAGGGAGCACTGGATACGGATACGCCTACCTTTGCTGTCCTGGGAAGCGGCGTGGATGTGTGCTATCCGGAATCCAACCGCCGGCTTTATGAGCGGATTCTGGAAAAGGGCGGCGGAATCATCAGTGAGCTTCCCCCTGGAACAAAGCCCCAGAACTGGACATTTCCTGCAAGAAACCGGATCATCAGCGCCCTTTCAGATGCAGTACTTGTGGTGGAGGCAAAGGAACAGAGCGGTTCCCTGATCACAGCAAACTTTGCCTTGGAGCATGGACACAGTGTTTACGCAGTGCCGGGGGCTGTGACAGATGAGCTGAGCCGGGGCTGCAACAAGCTGATTTTTGACGGCGCAGGCATTGCCTACACTCCGGAGATCATGTTGATGGAGTGGGGAATCCAGGTGGAAAATCCTCCTGCAAATATACAAAAAAAGAAGTTGGGGCTTGCGCCGGATTTGGATTTGGTGTATAGTGGTCTCGATTTACGACCTGAAAATATGGATCATATCATAAGAAAAACAGGCTTTTCAGCAGCAAAGGTCTGCACCATTCTCACGGAATTACAGCTTATGGGGCTGGTGCAGGAGACAGGAAGAAAATATTGCCGGGTGCCAGAGAACTGATCTGCATCCGGCGAAAATATGGCAGCTGTGAAAGGATTGGTTAAGGTTATTGTGCCCGGGGCGGACAGTAGCTGGTAAGCAAGCAGCTGCGCAATATGAATACAAAGTAGGAGAGGTAGTATGGCTAAATATCTGGTGATAGTTGAGTCACCTGCAAAAGTAAAGACAATAAAGAAATTTCTTGGGGCAAATTATGATGTGGAGGCTTCCAACGGCCATGTGCGTGATTTTCCCAAGAGTCAGTTTGGAATAGATGTGGAGAATGATTTCGAGCCGAAATACATTACCATCCGTGGAAAGGGCGAGCTGCTTGCCAAGCTTCGCAAGGCAGCCAAGAAGGCAGATAAGATTTATCTTGCAACTGACCCTGACCGTGAGGGAGAGGCCATTTCCTGGCATCTGATGCAGGCTCTGAAGGAGGATCCGGACAAAATGCACCGAATCACCTTCAACGAGATCACCAAAACTGCAGTAAAGGATTCCCTGAAGCACGCAAGAGGCCTGAACATGAACCTTGTGGATGCGCAGCAGGCAAGAAGAATGCTGGACCGTATGGTTGGATATACCATCAGCCCCCTTCTGTGGGCAAAGGTAAAAAGAGGCTTAAGTGCAGGCCGTGTACAGTCTGTGGCTCTTCGAATCATCTGTGACAGGGAAGAAGAGATCAACTCTTTCATTCCGGAAGAGTACTGGAGCTTATCCGGAGAATTTCTGGTAGACGGGGAGAAGAAGCCTCTGGAAGCCAAATTCTACGGAACAGACAAGAAGATGGATATCCATAACAAGGCAGAGATGGATGCCATCCTTGAGAATCTGAAAGATGAGGAGTTCGAGATCTCCGAGGTAAAGAAGGGGGAAAGAATTAAGAATGCTCCCCTGCCGTTTACCACCAGTACCCTGCAGCAGGAGGCTTCCAAGACCCTGAATTTTTCCACCCAGAAGACCATGCGTCTGGCGCAGCAGCTTTATGAGGGCGTTGACATTAAGGGAAGCGGCACTGTGGGTGTGATCACCTATCTTCGTACCGATTCCGTCCGTATTTCCGATGAGGCGGATGCTGCGGCAAGAAGCTATATCGGCAGCCAGTACGGGGAGAACTATGTGTCTGAAGCTGCCAAGACCGTGAAGAAGGGACAGAAGATCCAGGATGCCCATGAGGCCATTCGTCCTACTGACATCAGCCGTACGCCTGTACAGATCAAAGAATCCCTGACCAGGGACCAGTTCCGCCTTTATCAGCTGATCTGGAAGCGCTTTACTGCAAGCCGCATGGCTCCAGCCAGATATGAAACCACTTCCGTAAAGGTTTCCGGCGGGGAATATACCTTTACCGTATCTGCCTCAAAGGTGGCATTTGACGGTTTCCTTTCCGTGTACATGCAGGAAGAGGATATGAAGAAGAGCAATGTGCTCAGCCAGAGCCTTACCAAGGGCATGAAACTGAATTTAAAGGAATTAAAGCCGGAGCAGCATTTTACCCAGCCGCCGGCACATTATACAGAGGCTTCCCTGGTTAAGACCATGGAGGAGCTTGGAATCGGACGTCCAAGTACCTATGCGCCAACCATTACCACCATTATCAGCCGCCGCTATGTTTCCAAGGAGCAGCGCAACCTGTATGTGACAGAGCTTGGTGAAGTGGTAAACAGCATTATGAAGCAGGCATTTCCAAGTATTGTGGATGTGAATTTCACCGCGACTATGGAAGGGCTTCTTGACTGCGTGGAGAATGGCACTGTCCAGTGGAAGACCGTTGTGCGCAATTTCTACCCGGATCTGAAGCATGATGTGGATGCAGCACAGGAAGAGCTTGAGAAGGTGGACATCCATGACGAGGAGACCGATGTGGTCTGTGACAGCTGCGGACGCCATATGGTGATCAAATATGGTCCTCACGGAAGATTTCTTGCCTGCCCGGGTTTCCCGGAATGCAGAAATACCAAGCCATACTACGAGAAGATTGGCGTAGCCTGCCCGAAATGCGGCAAGGAAGTAGTCCTGAAAAAGACGAAAAAAGGCCGTAAGTACTACGGCTGTGAGGATAATCCGGAGTGCGATTTCATGTCCTGGCAGAAGCCGTCTGACAAGAAATGTCCGGTTTGCGGAAGCTACATGGTAGAGAAAGGCAATAAGCTGGTGTGCAGCCAGGAAACCTGCAGCTACGTGGAGCCTAAGCCAAAGGAAGAAAAAGAAGACTAAGAAGTGCTGAAGTCTGAATGATAAATGGATAAAATGTCTCCCTGCCGCCTGGCGGGGAGATTTTTTGTACGTTTTTGGAAGCAAAAACCGGAAACCGATTACTGATGTTGTTTGGTGAATAGTTCCAAAAACGTTATATTTTCAGAAAAGCTAAACAAAATTGAAAAATAGTAAAAAATAGCTTGTAAATAGTTCGAAAAACGTGTAGTATTAGGGTAACAAGTGAATTTTACGGAACAAAAGCGAAGGGAGGACAAAATGAGCGTTCAGTTACTTGATAAAACTAGAAAAATCAATAAGCTTCTGCACAACAGCAGTTCCAGTAAGGTGGTATTTAACGATATCTGTCAGGTCCTGATGGACACTTTAAGTTCTAATATCCTTGTTCTCAGCAAGAAAGGGAAGGTGCTTGGCGTAAGCTTCTGCCCTGGTGTTGAGGAGATACAGGAACTGATCGCAGATGAGGTTGGCGGTCATGTTGACCCTCTTCTCAACGAGAGATTTCTGGGAGTTCTGTCCACCAAGGAGAATGTGAATCTTCAGACACTGGGCTTTGAGCATGTTTCCAGCAGTTATCAGGGAATCATCAATCCCATCGATATTGCAGGAGAGCGTCTTGGAACCGTGTTTATGTACCGCAAGGACAATCCTTACGACATTGAGGATATTATTGTCAGCGAATACGGCACCACAGTCGTTGGACTTGAGATGATGCGTGCCGTACACGAGGAGAATGCGGAGGAGGACCGTAAGAAACAGGTTGTGAAGTCTGCGTTTAATACCCTTTCCTTCTCTGAACTGGAAGCCATCATCCATATTTTTGATGAGCTGGACGGAGACGAGGGAATTCTTGTAGCAAGCAAGATTGCAGACCGGGTAGGCATTACCAGATCCGTTATCGTCAATGCACTGCGCAAGTTTGAGAGTGCAGGGGTTATTGAATCCCGTTCTTCCGGCATGAAGGGAACTTATATCAAGGTTCTCAATGAGGTTATTTTCGATGAGCTTGAGGAGATCAAGGCACAGAGAAATAAGAAAGCCTGAGAAGAAAGGTGCTTTCCTGCACCACACATAGTACGAAAATACAAAAGCTGATTTTTTTGCGGAAAAGCTGCATAGAATATATGCGTGCCTGTTTTTGCGGAAAGGGTCAGCTTTTTTTCTGCGTAAAGAATCCTGTGTGAAAATTTCAGAAAATTATAAAAGTGAGAAAATAAGAGAAAATAAAAGAATAAATGAGTATGAGAAAGAATATACTTAAAAATACAACAATGAAAAGAGTTGCACAAAAAGCAATAATTCAATAATATAATGGACAGTAGTTAGCACTCGATAATAATGAGTGCTAGTAAATCATAGAAAGAAAGAAATCTAAAGGAGGAAATAGATCATGAAATTAGTTCCATTAGGTGACAGAGTTGTATTAAAACAGTTAGAAGCAGAAGAAACAACCAAATCCGGTATTGTTCTTCCGGGACAGGCTCAGGAGAAGCCACAGCAGGCAGAAGTAATCGCTGTAGGACCTGGCGGAGTTGTGGATGGTAAAGAAGTAAAAATGGAAGTTGCTGTAGGAGACAAGGTTATCTATTCCAAATATTCAGGAACAGAGGTAAAGCTTGACAACGAAGAGTATATTATCGTAAAACAGAGTGATATCCTTGCAATTGTAAAATAATAGCCGCAAAAGTAGGAAAACAGGAGGATTGATTTATCATGGCAAAAGAGATTAAATATGGCGCAGAAGCCAGAACAGCATTAGAGGCTGGTG
>OLQI01000268.1_pt1 | contig 54205 bp, 43 predicted proteins | sample 1672171 | NCBI WGS metagenome assembly OLQI01 (sample SAMEA3136655, study PRJEB25190) | human gut metagenome
GCCGCTGTTGCGGTTGCCGCTGTTGCAGTCGCCGCTGTTCCAGTCGCCGCTGTTGCGGTTGCCGCTGTTCCAGTCGCCGCTGTTGCGGTTGCCGCTGTTGCAGTCGCCGCTGTTCCAGTCGCCGCTGTTCCAGTCGCCGCTGTTGCGGTTGCCGCTGTTGCAACGTCCAGTGCAAGCCTTTCCCGTGTTCACGATCTCAAGGACTTCAGCCCAAGGAATTTCCCGCACGATTTCCAGCTTGTTCGTTGCACACTTATCCTCGCCCTCTGCAACCGTACCGTGGGCGATCACTTCAGCAACGTGGTTGTTCGGGTCAAAATCATAGTAACGGAAGCAGTCAGCGGCATTCTTACAGAAGTGCATACCCACATTGCAGACAGACGGGTTTACGTCCTCTTCAAACGTGCCGGGGCAAGTATACTGTTTACCTTTGCACGTCCAATTGGGGTTGAACACCTTATAGCCTTTAACCATCGTTTTAGACCTCTTTCTTTTGTTTTTGATATGCTCAAGCCTTGCGGCTTCTTTCTTGTGGTAACGGACTTCTAAGCGTCCGTAATACTTGCCGTTCATGCCGATACCTCAACAGCGGGAATCTGAATCCCGGTGCATTCGGTGAACTTGACAGAGGAAATGAAGTAACTCCAATGTTCCAGCTTTACGGCGTAACCCCACGGGAAAACCCCGTCCTGTAAGCCCCGGCGAACAAACCGGGGGGATTTCTTCATAAGCTTTGCCACAAGTTCAACAGGAAGATTGACGGTTGAATTGTATTGAACAGTTGCAACCGGGTCATACTCTTCAAAGTAGTTATCCTGTACGCCCAGCGAACGGGCAATCTCTCTCCGGCGTTCCTTAGACGGCTCATTTTTGCCGGAAACATACTGACTGATAGAAGAACGCCCGATCCCGGTTAAGTCCGAAACCTTAGCCTGTGTAAGATCAAGTTCTTCCATCAAGCCTTTCAGCTTGTTTGCAAACGACACTATGTATCACTCCATCCTTTCATTTGTATCTATTTAAGATACACTTGCGGTGAAAAAAATAGCAATTACCTTTTCATCCGTCAAGTTGTACCTTGCGCGAATCTTAGAAATTTCCTTTTGGGTGAACTCCGCCCCGTTAGTTTCGTTCATCTTAGAGGAAAGGGACTGCGGGGAGATACCCAACGCATTTGCAAGCGTAGAATTGGTATCATCGTGAAGAATCATTTCGCTTCTAAGCAACTTTTTATTCATACAATCAATCCTTTCTTTCAAAATTATGTGCGGCACTTATGCAGGGGATTCACATTGTCACCCCTTACCAGTTTTGTATACTGTTGCCGGACAGATTCAATTTTCAAGGTGCTACCCACTCTGTATTTACACGGGCTTGTGACCGTCCACGGCTACATTAGGCAGGGGGATTACTCCCCCGAATGGCTTTTTCGTGCTTTCCAGTAAACCCGCTTGCTGTTCTCATTCATTATCTTTCGATATTCTTTAGAGATCAGGCCAGCTTGACACAGCGCAAAGGTCATTCCACGAAAACGGAAAAATTCATGTTGCGCCTGTTCCGCGTCAAAGTCGTTCTTGTGGCACATCCAAACCAGTTGTTTAAGTTCCCCAACAATGATTTCTTTCGCTCTATCGTTCATGTTATTCATCCTCTTCAAATGCGCACCCACAATCACCGCAAATCACATTGACTTCCTTTGTTGCCCGGATAATCAAACCGCACATCGGACAAACATATTTTCGGCTGGACTGTTTGGCTTTTGACAGACCGGGAATTTTCGGCAAGTGCTTTCTGTGAAGTTCAAACTTCTTGTCCTGCAAGCTGTCCACGAAAGCCCTTGCTTCCGCATCCAGCGTGGTTATCGTCCATCCATATTTAGGGTCTTTGCCAACGTCCAAACCGTGCTGTTCAGCCGTTTCCTTGAACTTCTTGTTATGATATGTACCGTTCCGGCTTGTATCCTGTACGCCGATCTGAAGATTGTACAGATGAACCATTTCGTGAAGCAGAGTTTCCGCAACCTGTTCAAAGGGTCTTGCAAGATGTTCAGCACAGATGTTGATTTCATAAAAACCCTCATTCTGCATCGCGTCCAAATCCGCTTTGCTCATTTGGGAAATATCTGTGGTCTTGCTGTCCGGGTCAAGGTTGCTCCATGCTTTCCACGAAGTACACCACCCATACGCGCCCTTTGTCGTGTCCGGGCTTACCGTGATAACCGGGGTTTGAAGTTCGCCGTTGTAGAACTTCTGATTGAAACTTGAAAATAAACTTTCAAGTTTCTCAATGACAGGCTTTAGGCTCGTTGCGCTCATTCTCGCTTCATCCTTTCATGTATCTTGTGAGGATACATTGAGTATAGCACACGCTTTGTATCTTGTCAATAGAATGTGAATGTTTTTTAGATACAAATTCAAAAATAATTGATTAAATTGTAAAAATGTGCTACAATCAAGATACAGTTAGGAGGTGAATAAAAAATGACAATGGGCGAATACATAAAGCAACTTAGAACATCTCACGGATTTTCTCAAGAAGAATTAGGAAAAATGGTGGGTGTCAACCGGGCGGCTGTGAATAAGTGGGAGTGCGGCAGAGTGGAAAACATCAAGCGATCCACTATTGAACAACTCGCAAAAATTTTGGGCGTATCTCCCGCCGATCTAATGTGTTGGAATGATGATTCCGCTACATTTTCCAAGCAGTCCGCTATATATGATGATGTAAAAGAAGTATTTGGTGATCCAGCTTGTGAAATGCTGAAAAAGTTCTCAAGGCTTGACAGTGTAGATCAAGGAAAAATCATTGAACGTACCGATATGTTGCTTGAAAACGAAAAATATTCTGTCAAAGAATCGTGCGGATAGAGGGCAACTTGTTCTTTGTCAAGTTCTAGTTACACTTGTTATACGCCGTACATTTTTTAAGATTTCAAAGCGTACAACAAAAATTTATTTAGGAATCGTTAATTATTTTATATTGTCACGTTTGTTACATGGGTTTTCAAGTTCTATATATTCTGTATGTTGTGCGCCACCGTGTAACGATGCAACATATAAGAAATAATATATAATAGTAAAGATAGCCTGTGTAACTGTTATTCGTAACGGGCAGTTTAGAAAGAAAGGACGTATCAACATGAAAAAACTGTTTACATTTGTTTCAGCCATGCTTTTGGTCTGTCTACTGTGTGTTCCCGCTTTTGCCGAATGGGAAGTGAACGAAGATACTTCCGTTATAAAATACCAGAAGCCAAACGGCGAATACGCCGCCGCTGAATGGGTGGATATTGACGGAAAACAGTATTATTTCTATACCACCGGGGAAATGGCAACGGGATGGGTTAAGGATGGTGATAATTGGTATTACTGTGAACCAACCGGGGAACGCCGCTATACAGACCTAAAAACGGATGTATTCACCTTTAAGATTGATAAAAAGACGGGTGTTTGTTCTAATTTCACGGAAAATACAACCCCGTCCGAACAAGCGGGGTGGATTCCTACCAGTGCAGGATATGAAGAACTTCTAAAAGATTCTGCCAAAGGAAACATCGTATACTATAACAGTCAGTGGTGGACAACCCCAAGTGCGGCGTGGGTTATGCTTAATCCAGAAGTCGTTTACTTTCACGATGTAAACCCCGATTCTAAGCCGTATGATCGGCTTGCGCTTGCCGATCTTGACATTGTAGAAGAGCCAAAGCAGAAAGAGGAATCTTTAACGGGTCTTTGGTGGTAAAAACAAAAAAATCCCCTGCCGGTGCGGTAACACCAGCAGGGGAAACGACCAAAAATCAAGGATGAAGTGATTTCGGCGGTCACATTGATTATACCGCCGAACTGTGCAAAATGCAAGGAACAGGCGGTGATTTCTGTGAAAAATCCGAATCGGTACGGGTCAGTTACTAGGCTTTCCGGGAACAGGCGGAAACCGTGGGTTGTCCGTGAGGGTAAATCTGGACAGCAGAAACCCATAGGCTATACGGCAACGCGGGAAGATGGTCTAATCCTGCTTGCAAAGTTCAACGCTACCCCGTGGGACATTGAAGCGGACAAGATCACGCTGGATGAACTTTACAAGCTATGGCTTGACAAGCGGGCTTGCAAATTGGGAGAAGCTAACCGGGCATCCCTCAAATCAGCCTATAACCATTGCGCCAAATTGGGCGGGCTGAAATACAATCAGATCAAGTCTTACCAAATGCAGGATTGTATAGATGGGTGCGGCAAAGGCTACTCAACCCAAGGCGCAATAAAGAACCTGTGGGGGCATCTTGACCGCTTTGCAATGGAACTTGACATAATCCAAAAGCAGTGTTCCGATCTGCTCACGTCCGCACCCATCCCCGAAACCACAAAGCAGGTTTTCACAGATGATGAAGTACAACGGCTTTGGGATAACCAAAACTTAGAGTGGGCGGATTCTGTGCTGTTTTTCCTGTATACGGGTTTTCGTATCTCTGAAATGATCGGGCTGAAAACGGCAAATATCGACCTCAACGCCGGAACAATGATCGGGGGCGTGAAAACAGCGGCGGGTAAAAATCGCCTTGTCCCCATTCATTCAAAAATTCAAAGTATTGTTCAACGCCGCTTTGAACAGTCTAAAGGCGGGTATCTCTTTGAGTACAACGGAAAGAAGCTGAACGAAAGCCAATACCGGGATGTTTGGAATGAACTAATGAACACGCTGAACATGGATCACACCCCGCATGAGTGCCGCCACACGTTCCGTTCTCGCCTTGATTCTGCCGGGGCGAACAAGGTTTGTATAGATCGTCTTATGGGGCATAAATCAAAGGGAACGGGTGAGCGCGTATACACCCACAAGAACATTGAAGAACTGCGCTTGAACATTGAACTAATAACAAATTAGTAACAGAAAAGGCGGGAAACGCCGTTAATACGACATTTCCCGCCCATTTTGTTTTTATTGTATCACATTTTTCTGCAATGTTCATCTTTAATCATCGCTATTTTCTTTTTTGGCTGGAAAAAGTTGTTTACCAATGGCTGACAATGTGTTAGAGCCATAAACTTTCTCATTTGGAGACGCTAATCCTGCATCGTACGGTGCAGTTCAAGGGTTTGGGTGCTCCCCAACAAGTATTTTGCAGAGCAAAATTCGCGTTTGCGGAGCGCAGCGCAGCAATGAAAGCCCCAGTGGGGCTTTTAAGCGACAGAACGGTCTGCGACAGCAGATGGAGGGGCCTCGCCCCGACAAGTTCGCAGATGTATATACGTCTGCATTGCTTGCGGGTGCTATGAAGCCTCTCAAGGTGCTTTCCAAATTTGAAAATTATTTTCTAATCAGGACCGTCAGCTTTCAAGTTCACCTTGAAGCTGGCGGTTATTTTTTGCTCAGGAGGTTTTTGCGTTTGCATCTGCAGCAAGTAGGGCGAGTTAGTACCAACTTGCAATTTTTGAATCCGATTTTACAAATCCAGCTTCAAAACACTTGTTGGGCTTCGCCCAAACCCGATGTTCAGCACAAGAATACGCTAGTTCCGCACCTTAACGGACGCTGAATAAGCAAATTTCTTGGAGAAAAATTCGTTTCGGAAAAATCAGCGTTGATTCATCCAATATCACATCAAACCGGACCTATTACTTCCGGTTTTGAAGGTAAAAAGCGGAAGTAATAGGTCCTAAAAAATCGAGTGACTTTATGGTATGCTCTATCCAGAACATTTTCTAAAAAGCGGAAGCATCCCTTCCGGTTTTTCCTTGGGATTCTCCTAAAATCCACTGAAAACCGGAAGGAATGCTTCCTAAAAATTTCTGCTTCATTGTGATATGCTTTCTACAAGCCTTCATCGAACCTTGAGAACCAAATGACCGTCTGCATGGGATACCCGGCGATGACCCCCAAGTGGGAGAGCCGGAAGACACCGCCGGAAGGGGGCAGGAAACCCATGCAGGGAGAACGGCAGAAATACCAATAGATTTTTGAAAGGAGATTTTGCCTATGAAGAAAAACAAGTTTGAATTTATCATTGATTCTGAATTTCAATCTCAGATTCCTGCATTGACCGATGAAGAATTTCAGCAACTGGAAGAAAACATCCTTTCAGAGGGCGAAGTCCTGTCTCCCCTGATCGTCTGGGGCAACATTCTTGTTGATGGTCATAATCGCTATAAGATTCTCCAGCAGCACCCAGAAATTCCTTATGCCACCCGTTCGATTTCCTGCACCTGCGAAACCCGTGAAGATGTTCTGGCATGGATCTGCAAACATCAGCTGGGTCGTCGGAATCTGACACCCGAGCAGAAAAAGTTTCTGATTGGAAAGCAGTATCACTCTGAAAAATCCACTCGTGGGGGAAACCATGGCAATCAGTACACGCAGGTGGCAAACTGTCAAATTGACAATTTGACATCGGTAGAAAACACGACCGAACGAATCGCCAAAGAAAATAATGTAAGTTCCTCTTTTGTAATTCGTGCCGAGCAGTTCATGAAAACCGTTGAGCTGATGGAAAAATACTGCCCCGGCATTCAGAAAGAAATCTTATCCGGCAAACTTAAGCTATCCCAGCGAGAGGCTATCATTATCCGTGGAACTCCCACGGAAGCATTGCCCACCGTGGTATCAACATGTCGAGAAGAAAAGATGAACGGTAAAGCAGAAGATAGTGCAGACACCTATGAGAATTTAGAATTACTTTCCAAGGTCACCGAACGCAATTTCTCTAGTGCTGCCACATCGAAGATCCAAACGGCTGATCCACTCTCAGAGAATCGACCTTTTATTTCATCGGGAAAGCGCAGCACCGAACTCCAGACCATTCGTGAGCTAGGAGAAAAGATGGCAACGGTTGATCATGTCGCCGATGCCGAAGGGATGTTTTGCGAAATCAAAAGTGCCTCTGATAGCTTTATTTTTCGCCTCGAACACTGCTTTGCTCTTTATCCTGACTTTCTGACAAATGTGGAGATTGAAGCAAAAGTTATTGCTGCTTTGCAAAAAGCAAAAAGCTATATTGTGCATCTGAAAGAACAGCATCGGCAGCATCTTCTGGAGACTGCCAACAGCCAGTAAAATGCTTTCCAAAAATTTGTTTGATGAAAAAACACTGGAGGTGAATTCTATTTCCGACTACCTGACTGTCACTACGCCCTTGCCACAATATCTACCCTATCCCCGCTTTCTGCTGGATACCAACCTGAGCCACACAGCAAAACTACTCTACACCCTGCTGCTGGACCGAGCAACGCTTTCTCAAAAGAACAACTGGATCGATGCACAGGATCGCATTTATGTAGTCTATCCGCTTTCTCATCTGTCAAAAGACTTGAGATGCAGCATTTCCAGTGTGACACGCTCTTTTGCTGAACTGGAAAAAGCGGAACTTGCCGAGCGAGTACGCAGTGGCTTTTCCAAGCCCAGCCACATTCTGCTCAGGATTCCCCATACTGCGCAGAATTGCGCAGTCACAGTATGCACCAGTGCGCAGTCCGACTGTGCAGAAATGACCAGCATGATCATGCAAAAATGCACATCTAACCAACGTAATAAGAACAACCTGAATGATAACCACCTGATAAGAACAAACAGCTCTCGTCTTTCATTGGGAGAATACCAGAATGTTTTTCTGACGGAAAAGGAGTACAAACGGCTCAAGGCTGACTTTGCAGGGTTGGATGGCCTGATCGAGCAGTTATCCGCTTATATCCAATCTACTGGAAAGAAGTATGCCGACCATGCCGCAACACTGCGTATCTGGGCGAAGCGGCAGAATGCGGAGAAAAAGACAGCACCGGGTATCCCGGACTACACCTTTGCGGAAGGAGAAAGCCTATAAAGACGCTTGAGAAGATTTTAGAACAGTCTGTTTCCAGCATTCCCCAAAATGCCACCGATTATTATGATGCAGATGGCCTGCTCTACTGCGGCAAGTGCCGCACTCCAAAAGAAACCTTCTTTGCCAATGGTCTTGTCCTGATGGGGAAGAACAAGCATCCGGTAGAATGTGCCTGCCATAAAGCCGAACGGGAGCAGCAGGAAGCAGCTATTAAGGCGCAGAAACACCTCGACCTTGTGCGGCGGCTGAAAGCAGACGGCTTTTCTGATTCCGCTCTGCCGGACTGGACATTTGCAAACGACAACGGACGCAGCCCACAGATGCACCATGCACACCGCTATGTAGAGCAGTGGCAGACCATGCGCTCAGAGAACATTGGGCTTCTGTTCTGGGGCGGTGTCGGCACAGGCAAGAGTTTCCTTGCCGGGTGTATTGCGAACGCTCTAATGGCTCAGGAAGTACCTGTGTGCATGACGAACTTCGCACACATCCTGAACGAGCTGAATAACAGCTTTTCCGGGCGGAATGAGGTGGTGGAAAGGCTGTGCCGCTATCCTTTGCTTATCATTGACGACTTCGGGATGGAGCGTGGCACGGAGTATGCGTTAGAACAGATCTATAACATCGTGGACAGCCGCTATCGCAGTCGGAAGCCACTCATCGTCACCACCAATCTGACGTTGGACGAGATTCGGCATCCGCAGGATACCGCCCATGCCCGTATCTATGACCGCCTGCTAGAGATGTGCGTTCCCATCTCCTGCATCGGGGTCAGCTTTCTCAAGGAGACCGCACAGGAAAAGCTGGAACGGCTAAAAGAATTGATGGGATAAGTTTGAAAGGAAGTTTGATAAAATCGCTGGTACACGCTGTCCAGCTACAAGGAAATGGAGCTGCCTATTGAAAAAATATCCCGCTAGCGAAAAAGATATCTTTCCCGTTTCCGCCTGCACGTCCAACTCTGATGAATGGAGTGCCTTGGCGAGCTTTCTGGCCGATATGATCGAAAAATATGCAGAAATTTTAATCCCAGAAATCGAAGCCGTGCAAATCACTGTTGATGAGCTCATTGCAGCATGATATAATGTTCTTGTAATCGCTGTCCAAACACATGGTGAGAGTTTCTCACCATGTTCCATATTTTGAACGAGGTACGAAAATGAATCGCCCTGATGAAAGCCCCAAAAATTCCATCATCATTTATACCACTGAAGATGGCCTGACCAAAATTGATGCCACGTTTGATGGCGATACCGTCTGGCTGTCCATCGACCAGATGGCCGAGCTGTTCCAGCGTGATCGGAGTGTCATCGGAAAACACGTCCGGAACATCTTCAAGGAAGGTGAGCTTCAGAAGGAATCAGTGTGGGCAAAATTTGCCTACACTGCCGCAGATGGAAAAGTCTACGATGTGGACTATTACAACCTAGATGTGATTATCTCTGTCGGCTACCGGGTCAAATCCAAACGCGGCACACAATTCCGCATCTGGGCGACCGGCATCCTGAAGGAATATATGCGCAAAGGCTTTGCGCTGGATGACGAACGCCTGAAAAATCTGGGCGGCGGTGGATATTTCAAAGAGCTGTTAGAACGCATCCGTGACATCCGTGCTTCCGAAAAAGTGTTTTATCGTCAGGTTCTGGAAATCTATGCAACCAGCATTGACTACGACCCAAAAGCAGAAATCTCCGTCCAGTTCTTCAAAAAAGTCCAGAATAAAATTCATTATGCCATCCACGGTCAGACTGCCGCCGAGGTCATTTACAATCGTGCAAATGCCGAAAAGGAATTTATGGGTCTGACCACTTTTGCAGGAAACCAGCCCACTTTACGAGAAGCTACTATTGCTAAAAACTATCTGAACGAAAAAGAGCTTCGTGCTATGGGGCAGTTGGTTTCCGGTTATCTGGATTTCGCAGAACGTCAGGCAGAACGTGAGCAGCCCATGACCATGCAGGATTGGGCAAACCACCTCGACCGCATTTTAACCATGAGCGGTGAGCAGTTACTTATTGGCAATGGCAGCGTTACTCACAAGCAGGCAGTGGACAAAGCTACTACCGAATATCGGAAATACAAGGCTAAAACGCTCAGCGATGTGGAGCAGGATTATCTGGATTCCATTAAGTTTCTGGAGCAGAAAGCAGACAAGAAATAACCGTTTTGTGAGGTTTTCTTATGTCACAGGAAAAGACAAAGGTTTACACTTACACCCGTGTTTCCACGACCATGCAGATCGATGGCTATTCGCTGGATACACAAAAGGCTCGCATGAAAGCCTATGCTGACTTCAACAATTACCAGATCGTTGGCGAATATGAGGATGCAGGCAAATCGGGAAAATCTATTGAAGGCCGTGCTTCCTTTTGCAAGATGATGGATGACATCAAATCCGGCAAGGATGGTGTTGCCTATGTGCTGGTGTTCAAGCTCTCCCGGTTTGGCCGCAATACTGCCGATGTACTGTCTACCTTGCAGGTAATGCAGGATTTTGGTGTGAACCTGATTTGCGTGGAGGACGGCATTGATTCTTCTAAAGACGCTGGCAAACTGATGATCTCCGTTCTGTCCGCTGTCGCTGAAATCGAACGTGAGAACATCCGTGTCCAAACCATGGAAGGCCGCATTCAGAAGGCACGGGAAGGTCGCTGGAACGGCGGTTTTGCGCCTTATGGCTATCGTTTGGTTGACGGTGTGCTGCAAATCAATGAGGATGAAGCCCCTGCCATTCGTACGATTTTTGAGCAATATGTAAACACGGACACAGGTGCAAATGGTCTTTCCAAATATCTGGAGACCCACGGCTTTCAGAAACTTGCTCGTCAAAATGGCACCTCTCCCCTTTTCAGCGCAACATTGATTCGTGCCATCCTGAAGAACCCCGTCTACTGCGGAAAGATTGCCTTTGGTCGCCGCAAACTCGAAAAGATCCACGGCACCCGGAACGAATATCATCAGGTTCCACAGGAGAATTATTTGCTGGTGGACGGCCTGCACGAGGGCATCGTATCGGAAGAATTGTGGAACGCCGCACAGGTCAAGCTGTTGGCGCAGTCCAAACGATACGAACCAGTCAACCGCAGCAAGACGGAACAGGCGCATTTATTATCCGCCCTTGTCAAGTGCCCCATTTGCGGTGCTGGAATGTACAGCAACAAATGCACCAAACGAAAGAAAGATGGCACACCCTATAAATCTTTCTCTTATTACAGTTGCAAGCATCGCAAGATGCAGCGTGGGCAAAAATGCGATTTCAACAAGCAAATTCAGGAAGAAGTTCTGGACAACGCCGTGGTGGAGGTTATCATCAAATTGGTCAGCAATCCAAAGTTTGCCGCCATGATTCAGGAGAAGATCAACAGCAAAGTAGACACCACTGCCATTGAACAGGAAATTGCTGCCGCTGAAAAGCAGTTGCAGCAGTATTATTCCATCAAGTCCAAAATTATGGAGGAGATCGACACGCTCGACCCGGATGAGCGCCACTATATCATCCGCAAATCCGACCTTGACGAGCGGCTTTACAGGATGTACGATAAAATCGAAGAAGCAGAAAATAACCTGATGGATGCCCGGGCAAAGAAGCAGGCTATCGAAGCGGATAAAATCACGGGCGATAACATTTACAAAGTTCTCATCTGCTTTGAAAAGCTCTACAATGTGATGAACCCCCTTGAACGCAAAAAGCTGATGGAACATCTGATTTCTGAAATTCAGATCTACCCGAAGCGTCAGCCCAACGGTCAGTGGCTCAAATCCATCAAATTCCGACTGCCCATCGTTGAAAGCGATATTGATCTGTGTTTTGACAATGAAAATCATACCGAATGTGTCATTGCACTTTCCAAGGGTGAGATCGACTCCAAAAAAGTCCGTGTAGAGTTCTCTTTGGAGGGCATGGACACTTCAGGATTGCAAAAGGGTGCGACCTATCCTGAAATCAAAGCCCACGTGTTGGAAAAGACTGGGCTGAAAGTATCTTCCCTGTATATCTCGCAGGTCAAGCAAAAGTGTGGTCTGGAGGTACGAGAGAATCACCACAAGGCGAAGTCCGAAAATACAAAGCAGCCTCAGTGTTCGAAGGAAAAAGAGGATGCAATCGTGGAAGCATTGAAGCATTTTCAGATGATTTGATTTACTGTATGCCCGTCTGACTTTCAGGCGGGCATTTTATTTTGCCGGAATATGGTGTTTCTACTTTTATCGTGGTACAATATCTTAAAGACTTTTTGATTTCGAAGGGAGCAACCATGATTGATCTAGCAAAACTGGAGCCTGTTTTGAACGGATACCAGACCTATTTCCCGAAGCATTGGCCACGCGGAGAAGATTTCAAATGGGAAGCCGCACAGCATTTCCACGACCATTGGAATATTGACGCAATAGATTTTGCAGGAATGTTCAAGGAAGCTACTGCAAAAGTCTCTTCGCTTCTGGATACCGGCTATGCCTATCCTCGCGCGATGATCCTGAATTTTGCAGCAGCAGACTGTGAGGCAACACGCGCAATGTTCCGCAGCTTGTTTGATGAATCTACTGAGCTTTCCAAGCGCATTATTGCATTTCAGGCTGCCACCGAAGAAATACATACAAAATACAACGACGGTAGCTGGAACAACCACTACCAAAACACCAGTGCTATCAGCGTCTATCTGTGGCTTCAGTTCCCGGATAAATATTATGCCTATCGGTATGCCGTATCCCGTGATATCGCAAAAGAATTAAACTTTGATGCTCCGCCTAAGCGGGATGGCTCTGTAGAGTCGCTGCTAAACAGCTACCGTCTTTATGATGAGCTACGGGCAGCACTGAGCCAAAATATAGCCGTCACTCAAATGATCCGAAGTGCCATAGATGCAGCCCCTGCCGGAAAATATTGGCCCGACACACACTGGAATATTGCCGCCATTGATCTGGGCTTTTATCTGAGCCGCTATTATCTTCAGGAACAGACAGTCGCTCAGAAGGAATCCGAGTGGTTTCCCAGCAAAGCAGACTATGATCCGGGCATTACTACAGAGCAGTGGATCAGTTTGCTGAACGACCCGTCTGTCTTTACACAGAATGCGCTCCGCATTATGAAATGTATGCTGGATTATGGTGGTCAAGCCACCTGCAAGCAGCTTGCGATCAAGTACGGCGAAACTGCCGGCTTCTACAATATGGGTTCTTCCAGCCTTGCGCGAAGGGTCGTTGAAAAGACAAATTGTCCCCTCATGCCGCGCGACAGCGAAAACTCCCGCTGGTGGCCGGTTCTGTATACCGGCAAAAGCGCAGATTCCAAAGAAGACGGCTCTTATATTTGGCGTTTGCGGGATCAGCTTATTCAAGCCTTGAAAAAAACTGACCTTTCTCATATTCCCCTTTATGCCGTTTCTTCTGAAAAAGACTCTGCTTCTCCCCGCCACTACTGGTGGCTGACCGCAAGTCCAAAAATCTGGCAGTTTTCCGATCTCAAAGTCGGTGAAGAACAATCGTATACATTATACAATGAAAGCGGTCATAAGCGGCGGATCTTTCAGAACATTCTGGATGCTAAGGCAGGTGATCCCGTCATCTGCTACGAGGCTAACCCCGTTAAAAAAGTAGTTGCTCTTGCAAAAATCACACAAGAAAATAACGGAAAAGAACTTTATTTTGAAAAGATCGAAAATCTAATATCCCCCATTGAATACTCCACTCTGAAAGATTGTCCGGAACTGGAAAAGATGGAGTTTTTTGTACAACAGAATGGAAGTCTGTTCAAGCTTTCGGAAGGGGAATACAACTTTATTCTGGATCTCATCCGGGAAGAAAATCCAGCACCCGTCCGTTCGATAGCATCGAACACTTATACAAAATCAGATTTTCTGAACAGCGTATTTCTGAGCGAACCGCGCTATGACGTTTTGGTCTCTCTACTGCGCCGCAAAAAGAACGTTATTCTGCAAGGCGCACCCGGCGTTGGAAAGACCTACGCCGCCAAACAGCTGGCGTACTCTATGATGGGGCAGGCCGATTCTTCCCGGGTGGAGTTCGTGCAGTTCCATCAGAATTACTCTTACGAGGATTTCATGCTGGGCTACCGACCGGATGGCTCCGGCTTCAAACTGACCGAGGGTGTATTTTACCGCTTCTGCCAGAAGGCTTCCAACGACCCTGACCGGGAGTACTTTTTCCTCATCGATGAGATCAACCGGGGCAACCTGAGCAAGATCTTCGGCGAGCTGATGATGCTGATTGAAAGTGACCACCGGGGTGAAAAGATCACGCTGGCCTATAACGGGATGCCCTTCTATGTCCCGGAAAATCTCTACATCATCGGCATGATGAACACCGCCGATCGCAGTCTCGCCATGATCGACTATGCGCTGCGCAGACGTTTCAGTTTCTTCGAGATGGAACCGGCTTTCACCTCCGAGGGATTCCAGAAATATCAATCTGCGCTCGACAACGAAACCTTCAATGCTCTGGTGGAACAGATCAAGGCATTGAACCGGGAAATTACTACAGATGCCTCCCTTGGTTCCGGCTTCCGCATTGGTCACAGCTACTTCTGTCTGGCCGACCCTGCCGCCTGCACCACCAACCGGTTGCGCTCTGTGGTGGAATTTGATATTCTCCCTACGCTGGCAGAATACTGGTTCGATGCGCCCGACAAGCTGCATCGTTGGGAAGAGAATCTACGTGGTGTTTTCAATGACGACTGACAAAGGGATTTTTATCCAGAACATCTACTATATGCTCTCCTACGCCTATCAGGTGCTTCAGCAACAGGATTATCAATGCATTGCCTCGGAAAAGTTTGAGCACATCGACGATTTGTTTGCCGCCATCCTTGCAAAGGGCGTTTTTCGGCAGCTGAAGCAGGGGCTTTATCGGGAATATGTTTCCCGAAGCGAGACACGGTCGGTTTTGCGGGGAAAGCTGGATCTTCCGCAGACTATTAAGGTCCGCATCCAGCACAAGCCGCAGGCCGCCTGTACTTTTGACGAGCTTTCCGAGGACAACCTGTATAACCAGATCCTGAAAACCACCCTGCAGGTGTTGCTTCGGGACGAGAACGTTTCCACTGAGCGCAAAGTGGAATTGAAGAAAGCGCTGCTGTTTCTGGACACGGTTTCCGCACTGCTTCCTTCTCAAATCCCATGGAGGAAGTTACATTATCAGCGGAGCAACCAGAATTACGAAATGCTGCTGAATCTCTGCTATTTCATGCTGCACGATATGCTGCAGACCACCGAGAGCGGCAGCTATAAAATGACAGCATTTTCGGACGAACACATGGCAAAGCTGTACGAACGCTTTATTCTGGAGTATTACTGGCAACACCATCCCTATCTTACTGAAGTCAAGGCTGCACAGGTCAAATGGGATCTTGTGGGAGAGCACAATGCTGCCATGCTGCGGTTTCTCCCCGCCATGCAAACCGATATTTTTCTTCGTTTCCATGAAAAAATCCTGATTTTGGATGCCAAGTATTACAGCCGGACATTTCAGCAGCGTTTCAACAAAGAGACTTTGCATTCTGCCAACCTCTATCAGATCTACACCTACGTCAAAAATCAGGACACCTCCCATACCGGAAATGTTTCCGGGCTGCTGGTCTACGCAAAAACGCAGGAAGCCATCACCCCGGATTGCCTGTTCAACTTGGGTGGCAACCTGATTGGTGCACGCACCTTGGATCTGAATCAGGATTTCCGGCAGATCACCGCACAACTGGATGGAATCGCCCAGCAATTTTTCGGGAAGCATCCGTAGCGCATTGGCACCGGAAGTAACTATCCCGATGGCTGAACACTATAAACAAGAAAACCGCCCTGCCGTATTGCTGCGACAGAGCGGTTTTCTGCTGTATGGACTCGAAGGGAGTCGAACCCTCGACCTTTCGGATGCGAACCGAACGCTCATCCCAACTGAGCTACGAGCCCTCAACTGTCCTCTGACCACTAGAGCCAGAGGACATCGTTCATTTTGACTTTATTATTTTACTGCTTCTGGAATCATTTGTCAAGAGCTTCTACCTTCCGGCGGAGCAGGCTCATGGGGGGCAGCTCCGGGGTGGGGATGATGTACTTTTCCATGGCGTGGGGGGTGGATTCCACGCTCTCCCCTGCCTCGTTTTTGATCCACTCCGGGTGCAGCGGGATGCTGCGCCCATCCGGGCAGAGCACCTCCAACGTATCCCCAAGGCTCCATTTGCCGCGCTGCTGGCAGGAGGCAACACCATTCTCCCAGCTTTCCACAGTGCCCACAAACTCCCACTCACGGATATAAGTAGCACTGTCGGTTGCCTGACGGGCCTGCTCGCGGCCAAAATAGAAGCCCGGGGAGTAGTGCCGGTGGCTGGTACGGGTCAGCTCGGCCAGAACGTCATCGCTCAGCTCAAAGTTATCGTTGAGCGGGTCGGCCAGATACTGATCCAGAGCCTTGCGGTAGGCGGCGGTGACGCTGGCGACATAGTAGAACGTCTTGGCGCGGCCCTCGATCTTCAGGCTGTCCACACCTGCCTTGCAGATGAGGTCGATGAAGGGAGCGGTGCACAGATCGTTTGCATTGAGGATATAGCTGCCATTCTCATTTTCGCCGATCTCATACAGCTGGCCCGGGCGGGTCTCCTCGCTCAGGTAATACTTCCAGCGGCAGGGCTGGGCGCACTGGCCCCGGTTTGCATCCCGGCCTGCCATGTAATTGGAGAGCAGGCACCGGCCCGAAACGCTCATGCACATGGCTCCGTGGACAAACGCCTCGATCTCCAGCTCCGGCGGGGTCTTATCGCGCAGGGTGGCGATATCCTGCAGGCTCATCTCACGAGCAAGCACCACACGCTTTGCGCCCATGTTGTAAGCGGCACGCGCAGCGGCCCAGTTGGTGATGCCGGTCTGGGTGGACATGTGGACATCGATCTCCGGGGCGAACTGCTTACAGGCTTCCAGCACGCCCAGATCGGCCACGATAAAGGCATCCACACCGGCGGCAGCCGCGGCCTTGATGGCTTCGGGCAGGCGGTCAGCTTCCTCATTGGTGGGCAGCGTGTTCATGGTCAGATAGACCTTGCGGCCGCGGGCATGGGCATAGATCACACCCTCGGCCAGCTGCTCCGGCGTAAAATTGGCAGGAGCCGACCGCATACCGAACTCCGGCAGGCTGCAATAAACAGCGTCTGCTCCATAGTTGATGGCATAACGCAGGCGCTCCAAGTCGCCTGCCGGGGCCAGCAGTTCCGGGATCTGTAACATAAAATCGTCCTCTCTTTTTAACACCCTCTCTGTCATCGCTGACGCGATACCGCCTCACCGGATCGGTTTCTGCAAACCTGACTCCGGAGCCGCAGTTGGCTCGCCCCTTGGGAGAGCTGTCAGCGAAGCCGACTGAGAGAGACTTACTTCTTCAAACTCTGATTGACTTCAGCCGCTTTCCGGCAGTTGGCCTGATGTTCAGCATAGGTCTTGGCGTAATAGTAGTGGCCGGAAAGGTCCGTAACAAAGAAATAGCAGTCCCTGACTTCCTCATCACACTGAGGTGCCAGAGCAGCCTGGATCGCGGCAAGGCCCGGGTTCGAGATGGGCCCGGCGGGCAGGCCGGTGCAGGTGTAGGTATCGTAGGCATTCCGGATGTTCTCGGGGATATTCTCCCAGCCGCCATAATACGGAGCCACCCAGTTCCAGAGGTAGTTGTTGTCCTCATCGCTCTGGACATAGCTGGAGGTGTTGCTCTGGAGCTTGGGGTAAGGCGATCCCTCGGCCAGCCGGTTGCGGAACACCTGCGCCACATTGGAATCCTGATCGTTGCCCGCTTCCTCCTGCACAAAAGAGGCCAGTGTAATGACCTCGGGCAGGGTCAGCTCCTGCTTTTCCAGTTCCCTGTACATCTCGTCCGTAAACTGCTTATCGAAGTGTGCATAGAACGTTGCAACGTAATGATGCACGGTATCGTCCGTCAAAAACTCATAGGTGTCCGGAAAGAGGTAGCCCTCACACTTCATAAAGCGGTCAGGGGCATCGTCCGGGACATACTGCCAGAAGGTGTACTCACTGAAATCTCCGGTGTTGGCTTCTTCCAAAAACTCCTCGGCAGTACACAGACCGGCTTCCTCCACTTTCCGGGCAATGGCAATGGCAGTGGTTCCCTCCGGAAAGGTCAGCCGCACCGAATCCGCCTTTGCATACGTTGACAGCTCTGCGATCAGGCCATCGTAGGAATATCCGCCGGTTTGCAGCGTAAAATCACCATACTGCAGTTTTCCGGCGGCACCCTTGTGCCCCACATACCAGCGGAACAGATAGGCCGAACGGATCACTCCAGCCTCCTTCAGCTCCTTTGCGATGGCAGCAACGCCGCTGCCCTGGGGGATGCTGACGGTCACCTCTGCACCGGGCTTTCCTCCATTGCCGTTGATCTCGTTATACGCAAACACGCCTGCCGCACCGACTGTCAGTACCAGCAGCAACAGCACGACCAACAGGATCTTCAGCGCACTGCCTTTTTTCTTTTTCTGGTGTTTCTCTGCCATATCCACGTTCCTTTCAGTCCATCATCAGGCGCATGTAGCTCTCCGAAACATCAAAAGGTTCTCCTTCAAAGCGGATGAGGCCATACTCCTGCCGGGTTCCCTCGCCCAGGAACAGATTCTGGGCAGCCCCCACCGTGATGACAGCCTTTTCCACAATGACCTCTTTCTCCCGGGCGGCTTCCATCAGCACCTCGGCAGCACGGTCATTTTCCGCCATCATCTCCACAAAGTAAAGGGTATCCTCCCTGCGGAAATAGATGCCGTAGCCCTGCTCACTGGATACGATGGTCGCGCCACGGGAATACAGGTCCCGCAGAACTTCCCCCATCTGCTCCGGCGGCAGCTGAACGGTGTCGGGCCAGTATTTTGCCCGCAGCTCGCAGAGTTTTTTCGCCGTCACGGAATCGAATTCCGCCTGGCTCCACAGGTTGCGCTCCACCTCCCGGGGCAGGCAGCGCAGGGCAAAGGCTTTCTGGAAGCCTTTATCCTGCAGCAGCGTTGATTGTTCCGGGCTGGTGGGCACTGCCACCACAAAGCCTGCGCCCCGCAGTTTCTGCTGGGCGCACAGGGTATCCACCAGGCCCGCAAGGAGCAGGCTGCCCTGCCCGCACAGACCGAACAGATAGCTGCCCGGGCGGCCCTGCAGGGTCACTGGCACAGCCAGTGCCACAGCCTCAATGTGGTCGTTTTCCTCCGCGACGTAGACATTCTGCACCCCGGCAAAGCGTTCCACAGCGCCACGGACAAACTCCTCCGTGTCGCCGCGCTGGGCCTGCCACAGGGCCAGCACCTCCGCCCAATCGGACGGCTGCATCAAACGGTACATGATATAGGATGCCTCCTTTTGTTTCAAATAACAGCGAGAGCAAGAGTTCTGACCTCTTCCTGAATATCCTCAATGCTCCGCATCTTCTCCCCTGCCGTGCAGTGGACGGTATCCCAGCCGAGGTGAGCGGCGCAGTATTCTGCCGCCCGGCGGCTGCGGGCCAGATATTCGGTGTCCTTTTCATGGACATCCTTCCTGGTCTCGTCGCCATGGTAGCGGGCAGTCATCAGCCGCTGGCTCACCGCCGGGTCAACCTGCAGATAGATCACCTTATCCGGTGCAGGCAGGCCCAGCAGGTGGTATTCATAGTCAAAGAGCCACTGCAGGAATGTGTCCCACTGCTCCGGCGGGAGCTTCGAGCACTGATGCACGGCGTTGGAGGTGGTGTAGCGGTCAGCGATCAGGATGCCGCCTTCCTCGTAGAACTTGCCCCAGTCCGACTTATACCCCGCATAGCGGTCCACAGCATAAAAGCTGGATGCCGCGTAGGCGTTGACATCGTCAGGCTTGTCGCCGAACTGCCCGGCCAGATACATCTTGACCAGCGCACTGGAATCACTGTCATAATCCGGGAAGGTGATTTCTCTTACCAGATGATCCGTCACCGTCAGGTGCTTTGCCAGCAGCTTGGCCTGCGTGCCCTTGCCGCTGCCGTCCAGCCCTTCCAGAACGATCAGCTTGCCTTTGCTCATACACCAGCCTCCTGCTTGATGGCCTCATACTTTGCGCGGACATCGGCAGTTCTGCCGCAGCACATCTTGCCCTCGGGGCAGGGGCCGCTGACACAGGCCGGACCGGCCTTGGCAAAGATATGGGGTGCCACCGGGTAGACCAGCCGGAACATCTCCTCAGCCAGCTGACGGATCTCCCACTGAGCACGGGAGCAGCAGCGCAGATGGAAGAAATTTTGCAGGCTGCGGGCGTTCATGGTCACGACCATCTTCGTCTCGCAGGCGTTGGGCAGCACGAAGCGGGCATCCTCGTTGGCCTGTTTGGAGGCCTTGGCGCGGGCCTGCTTTTCGGGCATTCCCTCCGCCATCAGGCGGGCAGTGTGGCCGTCCTCCAGCTTTTTTGCAAGGTCCAGGTAGCGCTTCGCATCCTCATCCATGCTCTCAAGAAATGCTGCCTTTGCCTCAGGGATGGCCCCGATCTCCGGCGGGATGACATAGTGGAAGTCGTCCAGCCGGACATACCGCTGGCTCTGGACACTGAAGGATGCGATGCGGTGCCGGGTGATCTGGGCCAGCAGGGTGCGGCTCACACCCTCAATGCCAAAGGTGAAGCTGGCATGTTCAATGGGGCTGGCATGGCCCAGGTCGCTGAGCATGGTCAGGAACTTGGCCGTTTTCTCCTCAGTCAGGCCGTCCAGCAGGTCGGTGATATGGGCATCGGAGTAGCAGAGCTTGGCCGCTGCCGCCACCACCTTTTCCGGTTCCGGGGTATGTGCGATCAATCGAACGGTCATCATAGTTTTCTCATTCCTCCGTAATTTTCGTCAGCGGCGCAAAATTTGCCATGGTTTTTTTCACGCCGACCTTTTCAAAGTTGATCTCCACGATCTGGTCTCCTGCAGCGGCCTTGACCGCCAGCACCTTGCCCCGGCCAAAGACCTTGTGCTCCACAATGTCGCCAACCTCGTAATGCTTTGGGCCGGTGGATGCCGGGCGGGAAGCTGCCGGGCTCCCCGGAAAGCTCACAAGTTTGGACGCTGCCTTGGGGGCCGCGGGGCGGCCATAGCCCACACCAAAACCGGAGGAGCCGGACGTGCGCGGGGCGCTGCTTCCGCTGCCAAACCCGGAAGCACTGCTGCCACGGCCTGCATAACCGGAGCCGAAGCCACCGCGCTCAGAGGCATTGTATTCACGGTTGAGGTAGCTGCCGCCGGTGCGGCCGCCGAAGCTGCTGGAATTGCGGCCCCAGCCGGACGCGCCGGAGTAGCCCGAGGCCCCGCCGGGGACGGTATCATTGTAACTGGAACCCCAGCCCATGGAAGAACGGCGTTCCAGCGCCGGGCTGCGGGTCTCTTCTATATACTCCGGCTCGATCTCGCGCAGAAAGCGGCTGGGCTCGTTGCGCTGGGTGCGGCCGTAGAGCATCCGGGAGACGCTGTTGGAGATATACAGCTCTTTCTTGGCGCGGGTGATGCCGACATAGGCCAGGCGGCGCTCTTCCTCCAGATCTGCCTCGGAGTATTTGCTCATCTCGCTGGGGAACACCCCCTCCTCCATGCCGATGAGGAACACATAGGGAAATTCCAGACCCTTTGCGGAGTGGATGGTCATCAGAACCACCTGGTCAGCGCTCTCGTTGTAGCTGTCAATATCGCTGATGAGGGCGATATCCTCCAGGTAGCCTTCCAGTGAGGCATCCTCTCCATGCTGGTCGCAGTAGTTTTTGACGTTGTTGACCAGCTGGCCCAGGTTCTGCAGGCGGTCTGCCGCATCCTCGTGGCCCTTGGCCGCATCGGCTTCCAGCATGGCCTTGTAGCCGGTCACCTCAATGACATCCTGGGCAAATTCATCCAGTGTCCTGGTTTCCAGAGACTCCTGCAGTTTTTCGTAGATCTGCCAGAATTTCAGCAGCGGCATGATGGCGCGGCTGAGTCTGGCGTATGCATCCGCGTGAGAGATGACTTCCAGCATACTGATGCCCTGCTGGGCGGCGAGGTCAGCGATCACGTCAACGGTGGTATTGCCGATCTTCCGGGCAGGCTCGTTGATGATGCGGCGCAGGCGCACATCATCCCGGGCGTTCGCCACGATGGACATATAGGAGTGGATGTCCTTGACCTCCTTGCGGTCATTGAAGCGCTGGCCGCCCACGATCTTATGGGGAATGCCCGCGCGGGTAAAGTAGCTTTCGATGGGGGCCGACTGGGCATTCATACGGTAGAGCACCGCATGGTCCGCCAGATGCCCGCCCTCTTTCAGGTGCTCACCGATGACATCCGCAATGTGCATGGCTTCGTCCTGCTCATTCTCGGCAGTGTAGACCTGCACCTTGTCGCCCTCGTCGTTCCGGGTCCACAGGGTCTTGCCCTTGCGCTCGGTGTTGTGCTGGATGACGCAGTTGGCAGCATTCAGGATATTGGAGGTGGAGCGGTAATTCTGCTCCAGACGGATGGTCTTGGTACCGGGGAAGATGCGCTCAAAGTTCAGAATGTTCTCAATGGTGGCACCGCGGAAACGGTAGATGCTCTGGTCATCGTCACCGACAACGCAGATGTTCTTTTCCGGGCCGGTGAGCAGGCTGACCAGCCGGAACTGGGCCACGCTGGTATCCTGATACTCGTCCACCAGCAGGTAGCGGTACTTGTTCTGGTAGAACTCCCGCACATCCTCGTGCTCCGCCAGCAGCTGCACGGTCTGGTAGATCAGGTCGTCGAAGTCGAAGGCTCCTGCCTCCCTGAGCTTTTTTTCGTAGGCGGCGTAGACTTTGGCGGCAATGGCTCCCTTGGTGTCCCGGGCCGGGGTGCGCAGCGCCTCCTCCGGGCTGACCAGCTGATCCTTCCAGCGGCTCATCTGGTTGATGGCGCTCTTGATCGGGAAGAACTTATCGTCGATGCTCAGTTCCTTATAGACCGCCTTCATCACCCGCTGGGAGTCATCGGTATCATAGATGGTAAAGCTGCGGGGGTAGCCGATGGATTCTGCCCAGCGGCGCAAGATGCGCACACAGGCCGAGTGGAAGGTGGAGGCAAACACCTCGTCCCCCTCTTCGCCGCCCAGCATATTGCGCAGGCGCTCCTTGAGCTCCCCTGCCGCCTTGTTGGTAAAGGTGATGGCCATCACGTTCCAGCTGCGGACAGCGTTCTGCCGCAGCATCCCGTCCAGCCAGGCGGGCGCATCGGTGCCAGTCATAATTGCCGTTTTCAGAGCCTTGACATCATCCTCGGTCACCTCACGGGGGGTCCAGTCAGAGCCATGGGCTGAGCCAAACCGGATCAGGTTTGCGATGCGGTTGACCAGAACAGTGGTCTTGCCGCTGCCTGCACCGGCCAGAATGAGCAGCGGGCCGTCGGTAGTAAATACCGCCTGCCGCTGCATATCGTTCAGGCGGCCAAACTGCTTTTCAATATAGGTATCGCGCAGAGCGCAGAATTCCTGTTGGAGACTTGCTGCCATTGTTTCACCTGTTCTTCTATAAAATCACTTACTTTATAAGTATATCACAATTCAAGAGGGTTGTACATAAAAAACCGCCCTTCCTGTACAGCACAGGAGGGGCGGCAGTGTTCAGATAAAGCTTAGCCGAAGATGTTGATCAGGATACCGGCAGCAACAGCGGAGCCGATAACGCCGGCGACGTTGGGGCCCATGGCGTGCATCAGCAGGAAGTTGGAGGGGTTCTCGCTCTGACCGACCTTCTGAGAAACACGGGCGGCCATGGGAACAGCGGAAACACCAGCGGAGCCGATCAGGGGGTTGACCTGACCGCCGGTCAGGGCGTACATCACCTTGCCGCACAGAACGCCTGCAGCGGTACCAAAGGAGAAGGCGATCAGACCCAGCACGATGATGAACAGGGTGCGGCTGTTCAGGAAGGTGTTTGCAGAGGTGGTGCAGCCAACAGACAGAGCCAGGAAAATGGTGATGATGTTCATCAGTTCATTGCCGGCAGTCTTCTGGATACGATCCACAACGCCGGACTCTTTCATCAGGTTGCCCAGCATCAGCATACCGACCAGAACGGCAGCATCGGGAACGATCAGAGAAACAATGATGGTGACCATGATGGGGAAGATGATCCTCTCGGTCTTGGACACGGTGCGCAGCTGCTTCATCACGACTGTGCGCTCCTTCTTGGTGGTGAGCGCCTTCATAATGGGCGGCTGGATCACGGGCACCAGAGCCATGTAGCTGTATGCCGCAACGGCAATGCTGCCCAGCAGCTCAGGTGCCAGACGGGAGGTAACAAAGATGGCGGTGGGGCCGTCTGCACCGCCGATGATGGCGATTGCAGCGGACTGCTTCTGGGTGAAGTCCACAATGCCGGTAGCAGCCAGCAGACGAGCGCCCATGTAAGTACCAAAGATACCGAACTGAGCGGCAGCGCCCAGCAGCAGGCTCTTGGGGTTGGAGATCAGGGGAGCGAAGTCGGTCATGGTGCCGATGCCCAGGAAGATCAGCGGGGGGTAAATACCCAGCTTGACACCCATATAAAGCATATCGGCCAGACCGCCGTTGTTCAGGATCTCGACCCACATCGGGTGCTCAAGACCATCACCAACGAAGTACTGCATGTGGATAATGCCGCTGCCGGGCAGGTTGGCAAGGATCATGCCGAATGCCATGGGCAGCAGGATCAGGGGCTCAAATTCCTTCACGATGGCCAGGTACAGCAGGAAGCAGCCCACGCAGATCATGATCGCGTAGAGGTAGCCGCCCGGCTCACCGAACCGTGCAAAGCCGGAACTCTGGAAAATACCGACCAGAGTATCGATAAACTGTGTCATGTTTTTCCTCCTGTGTTAAAAAGGTGCGGTGGTGTCGTTGACACCAGCCTTGCTCCAGCCATTTGCAGCACGGCGCACGGCCTTCAGGGTGTACTTGCCATTGCCCATGGCATGGATGGCAGCCATAATTGCGGCAACCACATCGCCGGGAATGCCTTCCTCCACCACAGGGGCGGGAGCAGCCTGCTGTACGGGGGCAGCGGGCTTTGCGGTAGCCTTGGGAGCAGCAGGCTCCTTGGCTGCCTTCTTCTTGGCGGCCATACCGTCGAAGATCTTGCCTTCCAGCATGATGATGAGCATCAGCAGGACGAGGATGGCAAACACCAGCACGATACCGGTAATGGTGATAACCACATCAGAACCCAGATTCATGGTCTTCCTCCTAATAATAATTTACTCCGCACTCCGGAGCAGGCCCCGGCGCGCAAAAAGCGATTTGAAAATATTATACAATATTTCCCGACCCGATTCAACAAGTATGAACAAAATTTTGTTGCAACTTTTCCAATTTCTTAACAAGCCGGGTCAGGGCCCCATTTAACGGCGGCCCATGCGGGGGGTCGCATCCAGGAAGCCGGTCTCCAGCTTATCGTTCAGGCCCAGGCTCATGGCAGTGCCCAACGCCACGCAGTTCACGGGATCGGGCGAGACGGTCACATCCACCTTGAGTTCCTGGCTCAGGTATTCGGGCAGGCCGTGCAGCTGTGCGCCGCCGCCGGTCAGCACCACACCATTGCGGAAGATATCGCCTGCCAGCTCGGGCGGGGTCTTTTCCAGCACCTGATGGGCGGCAGTGCCGATCTGCTCACTCAGCATCATCACAGGCTCGTAGAGGTCGCTGGTGGAAACATTCACCTTGATGGGCAGGCCGGTCAGCAGGCTGCGGCCCTTGACCTCCATCGTCTCGTCAAAATCAGCCTTCTGGGGGCAGCAGGCGACGTTCTTTTTCAGCTGCTCTGCGGTACGCTGGCCGATGGCAATGCTGAACTTGTTGCGGACATGCTTCAGGATCTCGTCATCATAGTGGTTGCCCGCCACACGGACACTGGTGGCCTTGACCTTGCCGCCCAGAGACAGGACAGCGATATCGGTGGTGCCGCCGCCGATATCAATGATCATCCGGCCATCGGGCTGGGTGATGTCGATGCCGGAACCCAGTGCAGCGGCAATGGGCTCATCGATCAGGTAGACCTGACGGGCACCGGCGGCCATCACGGCCTCCACCACGGCATCGCTCTCAATGCCGGTGATGGCAGCGGGCACGCAGACAGCCACCCGGGGCTTGACCATGTGGGAGCTGTACACCTGATTCACAAACCGGCAGATCAGCTCCCGGGTCATGGTGTGGTCGCTGATGACGCCGTCCTTCAGCGGGAAAATGGCGGAAATATAGTTGGGGGTGCGGCCTACCATGGCCAGGGCCTTGTCGCCCACCTCCAGCACGGAGTTCTTGCGGGTATCCATTGCCACCACGCTGGGCTGGTTGAGCACGACCCCCTGCCCTGCCTGTGCAATGATAATGGTCGTTGTGCCCAGATCGATGCCGATGTCATTCTGTGCCATAATGAAACGTTCCTTTCTCTGCTCCCCTGTTTTCTATCGTAAATGCCCGTTCGGGCGGGAAATCAAATCAATTTATATTGTAGCATAAGCCAGTAAAAAAGTATAGACCAAACCTCTCCTAGTAGGAGAGGCAAGTCAGCAGCCTGGCTCCCCTATTAGGGGAGCTGGCGCAAGGCGCCTGAGAGGTTATTCTGCCGCCATCTGTTCCGGCGGCAGATTCTCTTTCAGCAATTCGCACAGGCCGCTGTACCGCAGGTTCTGCCGGACATTGGACATCATCCGGTTCACCACATCCCGCCGCCCGGCCACGATGCACAATTTGCGGGCGCGGGTCACGCCGGTGTAGAAGAGGTTGCGGTAGCAGAGCCTTGGCGGCACCTGCGCCACCGGCAGCACCACCGCCGGGAACTCGCTGCCCTGGCTCTTGTGCACCGTGATGGCGTAGGCGATCTCCAGCTCGTTCAGGTTTTCCGCCGGGTAAAGCAGGCGGCGGTCATCCATCCGCACCACCATGGAGCGGTCGCGCATGTTGATGGATTCCACAATGCCGATATCGCCGTTATAGGCTCCCACGCCCTGCTCCCCGCCAATGCGGTTCCAGACGATCTCGTAGTTGTTCCGCACCTGCATCACCTTATCGCCCACCCGGAACACCCGGGAGGCGCTCTGGAGCTGGGGCTTGCCCTTCTGCTCCGGGTTAAGCAGGTTCTGCAGCTCCACATTCAGCGCCTGGGTGCCGGTGGGTCCCAGCTTGGTGGGGCAGAGCACCTGAATGTCCCGGACAGGGTCAAAGCCATAGCTCCGGGGCAGACGAGTGGTGACAAGATCGCACACCAGTTTCTGCGCCGCATCGCCGTCCGATTCCAGAAAGAAGAAATCGTCTGTCTTGCCGCCCTTCTGCAGCGGCTCACTGCTGATGATATGGTGGGCGTTCTCCACAATAAGGCTGCGTCTGGCCTGCCGGAAGATCTCGTTCAGGCAGACCGTGGGCACCAGCCCGGAGCGGATGACCTCTCCCAGAATGTTGCCGGGCCCCACGCTGGGCAGCTGGTCGGCATCGCCCACCATAATAATGCGGCAGCTGTACCGCAGGGCTGCAATGAGCGCCTGAAACAGCTTCACATCCACCATACTCATCTCATCCAGAATGACCACATCGCACTTGAGCAGGTTCTTGTCATTGTGGATGAAGCTGACCACGCCGCCGGAGTAGTCCACCTCCAACAGGCGGTGGATGGTAGAGGCCTTGCGGCCGGTCAGTTCACTTAGCCGTTTGGCCGCACGGCCCGTGGGAGCACAAAGTGCCACCCGGTCTGCCTGATGCTCCAGCAGCTGCAGGATGGCATTGACTGTGGTGGTCTTGCCGGTGCCGGGGCCGCCGGTCAGCACAAGGCAGTTTTCGGTCATGGCCTTGCGGATGGCTTCCCGCTGCAGGGGCGCATAGGCAAAGCCCTGGGTCAGCTCCAGCACCTGAATGTTTTTATCAAGGTCCCGCACCTTCTGCTTCTCCCGCTTTGCCAGCAGGGCCAGCCGGTCGGCAATGGCCTGTTCTGCTTCCAGCAGGTCAGGCAGATAGATATACGGCACCGCCTCCAGCATCTTTACGCCAAGCTGCCCGGTCTCAATGCAGTGGTCCAGCGCACGGGCCAGCTTTTCGGGCGGCTGCTGGATGAAGTGGGATGCCGTGTCCAGCAGCTGCGCACGGGGCAGACAGGTGTGACCGTTGCCCGCGTTGTGGCGCAGGGTGCGGAGAAGCGCCGCTTCCAGCCGCTGGGTGCAGTCCCCTTCCATATGATAATACTGTGCAATGCTGTCCGCATGGCGGAAATCCAGCTGCAGGGGTTCCCCACAGAGCAGATAAGGGTTCTGGGAGATAGCCTGCATGGCACCGGGGCCAAAGACGCGGAATACCTCCATGGCGCGGCGGGGGCTGATCTCGAACTGGGCCAGATAGGCGATCAGCTCCCGCATTCCGAACATCCGCTTGAACTCCTGCTGGATGCGGTCGGCCTTGTCTGCCGAGATGCCGGGGATCAGGGTGAGCTGGGCAGGGTCGTTGGCGATCACCTCCAGCGCCGCCGCGCCGAATTTGTCGATGATCTTATTGGCCGTGCGCGCCCCGATATAAGGCAGGGAGCCGCTGGCAAGAAAGGCGTATACCGCTTCCAGATCCTTCGGCATATCGGTCTCGCATTCCTGGGCGTGGAACTGGCGGCCATAGGTGGCGTGGTTCTCATATTTACCGCGGCAGACCACGCTCTCGCCCGCATGGAGCTCGCCCACGATCCCGCACACCACGGTCACCGTGCCGCCGCCGGAAATTTCAAACACCGTGTAGCCGTTGTCCGGGTTCTCGTAGATAATGTCCTCCACCGTTCCCTCGATCTGTTCCAGCTCCATGCTCCTCACCCCCCTTGTGACATAATTATTTATAGTATAATCGTTTTGGTGTTATTTGTAAAGGAATTGGGCAGGCCCTGCTCTATACAACCTCTCAGCTTTGGCGTTGTGTGAGGCTTTCCCTCTTCGCCAAGGCCTCCCCTACTAGGCAACAAAAGAGCCGCCCTTCTGCGGTTTCGCAAAAGAGCGGCTCAATTTTTACAAGTTTGCGTGCGGTCTTGCTTTTTCCTGTTTCAGCTTCCGGAACACAACGATATACGCCGGGATCAGGAAGAAGCAGGCAAAGAACCAGGCCACCGGGTTTGCAATGCAGGCGGCAAAATAGCCCCACAGCGGCACGAACAGGAAGCCCACCAGAGCACGGGCGATCATCTCCGCCACACCGGCAAACATGGCCAGGCTGGAATAACCCAGCCCCTGAATGGTGTAGCGGTAAATGATAAGAACCGCCAGCGGGATATAAAACACGCTGTTCCAGAAGATGAAGCTCTGGGCGTTGGCCATGATCTCGGTCTGGCTGCTCTCAAGGAACAGGCCGATCAACGCCTTATCCAGCACACGCAGGATCAGGAAGGATGCCACACTGTACACACAGCCGATGCCCAGGGCAGTGTTCACGCCCTTGTTCACACGGTTCAGGTCGTTGGCACCCATGTTCTGGCTGGCGTAGGTGGTCATGGCCGTGCCAATGCTCTCCAGCGGGACGGACAGGAACTGTGCCGCCTTGCCGCCTGCAGTCTGCGCTGCCACGATGTCGCTGCCCAGGCCATTGACCGCACCCTGCAGCACAACGGAACCGATGGCCGTGATGCTGCACTGCAGGCCCATGGGGATGCCCATGCCGCACAGCTTGGTACAGTGCTGTCTGCTCAGGCGGCTTTCTTCTTTGTTCCAGCGCAGCTCATTATAATGCTTGAGGATGTACCACAGGCTGCCCAGACCGGCCACTGCCTGGCTGAACACGGTGGCGAATGCTGCACCGAACACACCCATCTTGAAGACGATGATACAGAGCAAGTCCAGCCCGATGTTCAGAAAGCTTGCCACCAGCAGGAAGTACAGAGGCCGCTTGCTGTCGCCCAAAGCGCGCATCAGGGCGCTGGTCATGTTGTACAGCAACGTAAACGGGATGCCGATAAAGATGGTGCGGATGTAGATGTCCGCCAGATCAATGATGTTGTCCGGGGTATTGGTCCAGACCAGAATGGAACGGGTCATGGCCACCGTGACCACGGTAAGCACTGCGGCAAAAAAGACACTCAGCCAGACGGCATTGGCGGTGTAGCGGCGCATCTCCACATAGTCTTTCGCCCCGAATGTCCATGAGATGGGGATGGAAAAACCGCAGGCAATGCCATTGACAAAGCCCAGCACCAGATAGTTCAGACCGCCCACACTGCCGACTGCCGCCAGCGCTTCCACACCCACAAAGCGGCCCACGATAATGGTATCCGCCAGATTATAGAACTGCTGGAACAGGCTGCCCAGCATCAGCGGCACCGCAAAGGCAAGGATCAGCTTGAGCGGGCTGCCCTGCGTCATATCTTTCGTCATACGCACGTTCCTCCTTGGGAAAGCATCACAGACCTTATCACACGAATTTTTTCCGACAAAAACGCCCTGCCGCGCAATGGGCAGGACGTTTTTGTTCATGTGGGTATTATATCAGGTTGCGATGAATTTTCAAGAGGTTTTTTCAAATTTTTCAGTGCTTCCCGGCCAGATGCTTCAGCAGCTGGAACAAAACGCTCCAGAAACCCGTTCCGGCATTGCCCGAAGGCGGGGTCTCCTCATCCGGAACGCTCAGCGGCGGGTCATTCTGAATAGTGTGCGAGGAACTGTCTGGTACGCTCCTCCCGGGGATGGTCGATGAGCTGTTTGGCAGGGCCCTCCTCCACGACCACGCCGCCATCCATGAACAGGATGCGATCGGCCACATCGCGGGCAAAGTGCATCTCATGGGTGACAATGATCATCGTGGTCTTGCGGTCAGCAAGATCACGCAGGACCTTCAGCACCTCGCCGGTCAGCTCCGGGTCAAGGGCGCTGGTGGGCTCATCAAAGCAGAGGATATCCGGGTGAAGCGCCAGCGCGCGGGCAATGGCTACACGCTGCTGCTGGCCGCCGGAGAGCTGATGCGGGTAGTGGCCGGCCCGCTCCGAAAGACCCATCTGCGCCAGCAGTTCTCTCGCCTGCTGTTCCAGCTCCGCGTGGATGGCCTTTTTGTTTGCCTGATATTCCGGACGTTCCTTTGCCAGCAGTTCTCCTGCCAGCATCACGTTCTGTAAGGCCGTGTACTGCGGGAACAGGTTGAAGTTCTGGAACACCAGACCAAAATGGAGCCGCTTTTTGCGAATCTCGCTTTCCTTCTGGGTGGCAGGGTCGGCGGCATCCCACATGGTCTCGCCGTTCACCTTGATCACACCCGTGTCAGGCCGTTCCAGAAAGTTCAGGCAGCGCAGCAGCGTTGTTTTGCCGGAACCGGACGAGCCGATGATCGCCAGCGCTTCCCCCTGCTCCAGATCCAGGGAGATGTCCTTCAACACATGGGTCTCGCCAAAATTTTTCCCGATACCGGAAGCTTCGAGCAACGCCATAATCTATCTGCCTCCTTAGCAGCGGAAATAATCGAGCTTTTTTTCAGCCCAGTTGAACAGGATGGTCAGTGCGCCCACAAACACCAGGAAGAAGAGCGCGGTGGAGAACAGCGGCCAAATCAGGCCCTTTGCGCTGTACTCCTTGGCCATCATAATGATCTCCTTATTGGCAACGGTGTTTGCCAGCGAGGTATCCTTGACCAGCGTGATGATCTCATTGCCCATGGGGGGCAGGATGCGCTTGACGACCTGAAGCAAGGTCACCTTGAAAAAGATCTGTGTTTTGGTCATGCCAAGCACCTGCCCGGCCTCAGTCTGCCCCTTGGGCACTGCCTCAATGCCGCCGCGGTAGATCTCAGAAAAATAGCAGGCATAGTTGATGGCAAAAGCCACCACCGCCGCCACCATCCGTCCGCCGGAGCCGGAGGGCCAGGGGTTGTTCATGCCCAGCAGGCCGGGGCCCAGATAGATCACGATGATCTGCAGCATCAGCGGGGTGCCGCGGATGATCCAGACAAAGGTCTTGACCAGCCCGGCCAGCGGCTTGCAGCGGCTCATGGAGCCAAACGAGACCACCAGCCCCAGCGGCAGTGCAAACAGCAGTGTCAGGGCAAAGAGCTCACAATTGAGCAGGAACGCGCCGGACAGGCGCATAAGAATCACAGACACAAAAACACACCTTTTTTATTCAGAATCCATATTCCCCTTCCATCACAGCCGGTGAAAGTTTCCTCTGCTGGGGAGCCTTTCACGCATCGGCAACAAAAAGCCTCCCTCACCGAGGGAGGGTGCATCGCATAGCGATGACGGAAGGAGCTTTTCAACAAATTCAGTCAGCCAGTGCCAGATCGTACTTATCGGCCAGTGCCTGCATAGTACCATCAGCCTTCAGTGCATCAAAGGCCTCGTCCACAGCGGCGGCAGCATCACTGCCCTTGCGGAACGCCACACCGTACTCCTCAGCGTTCAGCTCGTCCACGATCTTCAGGTCGGCATAGTCAGTGCCCTCACCGATCATGGCGTTGGCCAGGGTCAGGTCAAGTACAGCGGCATCGGCAGTGCCTGCGGCAACTTCCATCAGGCAGTCGGTCTGAACACTCTTGGAGACGTAATCAGCCCGTGCCAGGTTCTCGTCCCCCTCAATGGCGGCCTCACCGGCGGAACCCGCCTCGGCAACCACAGTCTTACCCACCAGGTCAGCGGTAGAGGTATAATCGGTGCCATCTTTCACAACGACCACCTGTGCATTCTTTGCATAAGCCTTGGTGGTAGCGGTGTTCTGCATGATGTCATCGGTCAGGGTCATGCCGTTCCAGATGCAGTCGATGCTCTTGGCATCCAGCTCCACGACCTTGGTATCCCAGTTGATCTCCACAAACTCCGGCTCCACGCCCAACTTTTCGCAGACAGCGGTGGCCAGCTCGGTATCAAAACCCGTGAAGTTGCCATCGGCATCGGTGTAGTTCATGGGCTCGTAAACGGTGTAGCCGATGACCAGCTTCCCCTTGCCCTTGATGTAATCCAGGTCGCTGCCTGCAGACTGGGATGCGGCAGCACTGCCGGAAGCAGAGGCCGAAGCAGATGCGGCAGTGGAAGCGGAAGCGGCACCGCCGCAGGCGGCAAGGCTCAGTGCCATGGCACCGGCCAGGAATGCGGATACAAGACGTTTCATATACGGTTCCTCCCTCAGTGGCAAGCAGCTTCGTTTTATTGCTTTACCATGCTAAATTGCTAAACTGTGGTTATAGAATAGCGCGTTTTCTGCCGTTTGGCAAGGGGGAAAACTGATTTTTCGCAGTTTGCTCAAATCTTTATCGCTTTACCACGGCAAAGCGGTCATTTTGACAAAACAAAACCGCCGCGTCGGCAGCTGCCAGACGCGGCGAGAGGTTTCTCTCTGAAAACACAGCGGAATGCCACCTATCCGGGAGAGCCGGTGCGCGATTGCGAGACCGAAAAGGGCTTCCTCCTCAGCTCAGGGCATCCAGCGCCGCCTTTTGCAGATCGGTGATGTCAATGGTACACAGAGCCTTCAGGTCGGCATCGCCGCCGGAAAGCCCGGCGATCTCGGTGCGGGTCTTGCCTTTGAGGGCATCGCAGAAGCCTTCGCTGTGCTCGTACCACTCCTTGCCCAGCGCCGACGCACCGCGCATCCCGTAGTCTTCGCCCAGCTCCAGCTTGGTCTTGACGAGATCCGGGGCTGTCACACCGCCGTCCGAGACCACCGTCAGGGCCGGCTCGGCCATATCCGCAATGGCGCTTGTTACACGGTGATCCGCATCGGTGGTCAGTGCCACGATGCTCACATCCACCTGCGCATTCACATCCCTGTCATCGGTGGCGGTAATGTCCGAAGTCCCGTTCACCGCTTCGATGCCCAGCGCGGCCCTGTCGCCCTTGGCGGCACCCAGTGCCCTGGCATTGGCGCAGGCCCGGGTCACGGCATCCCGGTAACGGTCCACAGCAATGGTGCAACCGCTCAGCAGGTCGGCATCCGTGGGCTTGCCATCCTTATCCACTTTGAGCATGGAGACCTGTTCCGGGGTCATGCCGATCAGGTAACTGGCAAAGGCATCCGCCTGTTCCGCCCAGCCCTTTTTCAGGGAAGAGACCTCGGCCAGCGGGTAATCGTCCCCCTTCTGACGCTTGGTGCGCCAGTCGGTGGGCAGGGTCACATGGCCGGTGCTGTCCGCCGAAACAGACACTTCCAGCTCGTCCAGCAGAACACTCTCCAGTTTCCCCTCGCCATCCAGCAGGACAGCGGCCGCTGCCAGTTCAATTTTCCCTGCCCTGTCCTGATCGGTGGCCTCTGTCACCACACCCAGACCGGTTTTCCATGCCGCTGTCTGGGTCTGTGCGGAGGATGTGCCGCTGCTTCCGCTCATGCTGCCGGAGCTGCCCGACCCGGCGTTCGTTTTGCCGCAGGCGGTCAGCAGCAGCGCCGCCGCCATGGCACAGCTCCAAAGAGCCCGATGGTTCTGATTCATAGATACGCTCCCTTTCCACACGGCCCGTTGGGCCTTTGCCCCATAGTATGTCCAGAAGAGCGTAAGATTACGCAGCCGACGGGAGTTTTCCAAAGCAAGTGTCCGCTGGGGTAGGACCCTGTTGCCGCAGGCAATAGGGCGGGCGATGGAATGGCCCGTTTCACTTGCGTGGAAAAGCTCCCCGAGTGCTGCGCGCAGCCGCTTACATCAACGGACTCAGCAGCCGCAGCACGCTGTCCAGTGCTGTGCCCGGCAGATTGGTGCGGCAGTCGGAGCGCTGGATCTCCCGGCACTGCGGCAGGGTGCGTTCCACATCCTTCCGCAGTGCGGCGATCTGACTGTTATGGAAGAGCAGTGTTCCGCATTCAAAGTGGAGGAACAGGCTCCGGTAATCCATATTGATGCTGCCCACCGCGGCGACACGGTCATCGCTGACATAGCACTTGGCGTGGAGGAAACCGGGCGTGAATTCATAAATGCGCACGCCCGCCCTGAGCAGGGGCAGATAGTAGGAGCGGCTGAGCCGGAACACCAGCTTCTTGTCCGGGATCCCGGGCAGGATGAGCCGCACGTCCACCCCGCGCTTGGCCGCATTTTTCAGAGCATCCAGCATCTCCTCGCCCACGGCCAGGTAGGGCGTATAGATATAAACATACCGCTGGGCCTGAGAGAGGATGTCCAGATAGACCGTCTCGGCCAGCGGTTCCTCATCCAGCGGGCTGTCCGCGTAGGGCTGTACCACGCCATCCTGCACTGCGGGCAGGCGGGTGGGCGCAAAGGCGGTGTAATCGGTCTCCTGCGGGCGGAAGGCGTTCCATGCATTGAGGAACATCACGGTAAAGTTCCAGACAGCGGCTCCTTCCAACCGGATGGCCGCATCCTTCCAGTAACCAAAGCGCTGCTCGGCATTGATATACTCATCCGCCAGATTCACACCGCCGGTGTAGGCCACATTGCCGTCAACCACCACAATCTTGCGGTGGTCGCGGTGGTTCATCACCAGCGAGACAAGCGGCACCACCGGGTTGAAAGGGATGCAGCGGATATGCGCCTTCTCCATGCGGATGACAAAATCACTGGGCAGGCCCAGCAGGCTGCCAAAATCATCGTAGATCAGCCGCACATCCACGCCCTGGGCGGCCTTGCGGCGGAGGATCTGCTCCACACCGTCCCACATTTTGCCGGAACGGAGGATAAAAAATTCCAGAAAGATAAATTTTTCCGCCTTTTCCAGATCTGCCAGCAGCTGGGGATACATCTCCTCCCCGCAGGAAAAGTAGTGAGCAGCGGTATCCTTCCAGGCCGGATACGGCCCGAACTTTGCCACATAGCGGCTCAGGTTCCGGCTGGAGATATCCAGCGCATCGGTCTGGCCCTCGGGCTGGGCAAGCTCAGTCTGATGAACCTGTTCCACCTTCTGCATCCGCTCCCGCAGATACTTGGCGGGGGCCTTGTTGCCAAAAGCCAGATAAAGCGCGCCGCCCAGCAGGGGCAGAAGACCGATCAGAACGATCCAGCCGATCTTATAAGCACTGTTTTCATCCTTGCGCACCAGATACAGCACGATCATGATGCTCAGCGCCTTCAGGGCACCGTTCAGCCAGACCCGCCCCGCCGTGAACGACCAGAACGCCCAGAGCAGCCAGAGCACCTGTAGAGCCACCAGCACCACTGTGATCGTGACACGGTTGAAGATGCGGTTGAAAAACTTGACGATAGGCAATCTGAACATGTGGTATCCCTCCCCTGCCGCCCACGGCGATTTTTGATGCTGTTAGTATAGCGCAGAGCGGAAGATTTTGCAAACAAAAAAGCGCCCACAACGGCTTTCCCCGCTATGAGCGCCTATTCAATCGTGGGCAGAATTTTTCCGAGGGCCGTTCGCTTATGCTTCCGCGTCCTCATAACCAACCAGCAGACCGCCCAGCTCTGCATAATAGCTGCACAGACCACCGCATTCGCTGATGTCCACCTTTGCTCCATCAAACACAGCCTTTACCATGTGCTTCAGGCGCTCGGCGGCGGCGGGATTGCCGCAGTGAGAGATATGGAGCCTGCCGTTGGTGTAGCCGTGCTCCTTGAGTTCCAGCACGATGCGTTCCAGCGCACCATGCTCGCCACGGGTCTTGCAGAGAACATCCAGCTCTCCGGCCTCACTTGCCTGACCGATGACCCGGATGCCCAGCATCCGCGCCACAGCGGCAACGGCAGGCTTCACGCGGCCATTGCGGGCCAGATTGGCCAGCGATTCCAGCGAGAAGAGCAGGTGGGTGTGCTTGTGGTAACGGAGCATCTCTTCACAGACCTCGTCAAACTCCTTGCCCTCAGCCAGCAGATCCCGCAGATGCTCGGCCAGCAGGCGCTGCTCCGGGCCGGTGGAAAGGCTGTCCAGCACGAACACCCGCTTGCCGGGATTCTCCTGCTGGTATTCCTCGGCGGCCAGCTGGGCGGCATTGTAGCTGCCGGACAGAGTGCCCGTGATGGTGATGGCATACACCTCGTCGGCTCCCTCGTAGGCGGCCAGCCAATCGCTGACGTTGGGGCAGGAGGTTGAGGTCTTGCCCTTATAGGTGCGCAGGGTCTGGGCCATGCCCACGGCATCCATCGTGCCGTTGTCCAGATATTCGGCATCGTCGGTGATGATCTTCAGGGGAACGCATTCAAAATCCACGCCCTGCAAGGTGTACAGGCTGGCGGAGGAATCCACAACAATCTTGGTGTTCATAAGCATTTATCTCCATTCCGGCGGCAGCGGATGCCGCAGTTTTTCCTGTTGTCTGAATCACTATATCAGTTTTTCAAAACCCTGTCAACTGTTTTATTGAATTATTTCAAAAGTTTTCAATTTCCTGTTGACCGCATTTCCAAAACATGGTATACTGTCCGCATGAAATTAGAATCAAACCGCCGCGTTGCGGCCTGCGCCGCAGGGTTTGCCCTGCCCCGGTATGCAGAACTCCCCACCGTAGGGCTTTATCTGGATCAGAGTGTACAGTTTGTCAACGGGTGTTTCCGCACATTTCAGGGGGTGGAGCTCACCGCTTCCATGGTGAGCAACTACGTTAAGAAAGGGATCATCAGCCACCCCATCAAAAAGAAGTATACCCGGGATCAGCTGGCCTGCCTGATCTACATCGTAGTTTCTAAAAATGTCCTGTCCATGGAAAACATCGACAGTCTGTTCAAGATGCAGCGGGCGCATTATACCTCCGCGCAGGCGTATGATACCTTTTGTGATGAGCTGGAGAATTACCTGCCCTATGTGTTCGGCCTGACCAAAAGCTTTTCCGAGCTGGAGCCGGATGTTGATGATGCACGCAAGCTCCTGCGCAGCACCATCATCTCGGCTGTAAACAAGATCTATCTGGACTGCGTTTTCACCGACCTGCGGCAGGAGCAGGCTCTCTGGCCCGATATCCTGCCGGATCTGGCATAATAACAAAAAACGACCCTCTCTGTCACGCTTTGCGAAGCATTGACGGAGAGGGCCTTTTTTCTTAAAATGTAAGCGCGGGGCTGATTTCATTGCGGCGCTGGGCCTGCACGATGCAGTCCTTTTCCGGCACGACACCTGCCGCACCCAGGGTGTTGAACATGGTCTGCAAAGCAAGCGCCGGGGTGTTATTCTCCTGCGAGAGATGGCAGAGGGCAAACTTTTTGCATCCCTCCTGGATCAGCTCCAGCAGCTTTGCCGAGCACTCATCGTTGGAAAGGTGGCCCCGGTTGGACTCGATGCGGGAGCGCAGGTAGTAGGGATACCGCCCGCTGCGGAGCATGTGGAGGTCGTAGTTGCTTTCCAGCGCCACCAGGTCACAGCCGCTCAGGGCCTGATGCACCGGCGGGGTCAGGACTCCCAGGTCGGTGGCAATGGTCATGGTCTTGTTGTCCGGGGTGCGGATGCGGTAGCCCACGCAGGGCACGTCGTGGCTGGTGGGGAACATCGTCACGCCGAAATCTCCCACATCCTCTTCCCCGCCGGACAGGGTGCGCAGCTCACAGCTGGCGGGCACGATGCCGTTTGCATCCAGGAAATCCAGCGTATCGTCTGCGCCGTATACCGGCAGCGGATTCTTTTTGAGGAAGGTAGCCAGCCCCTTGACGTGGTCAGAGTGCTCGTGGGTGACCAGAATGCCCGCACAATCGCTGATGTTCAGGCCCAGCTCCTTGAGCGCCGCCGAGGTGGTGCGCACGCCCTTTCCCATATCGATGATGATGTACTTTTCCCCCGTGCGCACCACGCTGCAGTTGCCGGAGGAACCAGAGTATAACGAGATGAATTCAGACATTTCAAACCTCAAGAAACGAACCTCTCCGTCATGGCTTCACAAAAGCTCCCTGTCAGGGAAACTTCTGCAAAACAGACTGAGAGGTTCTGAATGATCACATTGCCGATTCCAGTGCGGCAGGCATCCGATCCACCTTGCTGATCTCAGCGCCCAAGCCGCGCAGCTTTTCCACGATGTTCTCGTAGCCGCGCTCAATGTGGCCGATCTCCTCGATCTCACTGGTGCCGTCTGCCATCAGGGCAGCAACGACCATGGCCGCACCGGCACGCAGGTCAGAAGCACGCAGGGGGGCGGGGTTCAGCTTGTCCACACCCTCAAACACGGCCACCTGACCATCCACTTGCACCATTGCGCCCATCTTGCGCAGCTCGTCCACATAGCGGAAGCGGTTATCCCACACGCTCTCGGTGATGGTGGAGGTACCCTTTGCCACGCTGAGCAGCACACCCATCAGGGGCTGCATATCGGTGGGGAAGCCCGGGTGGGGCATGGTGTTGATCTTCAGCGGCAGGATATCGCCCTTGCGGGAGACGCGGACGGAATCATCGAATTCTTCCACATCCACACCGGCACGGCGGAGCTTTGCCGTAATGGGTTCCAGATGCTTGGGGGTGACATTTTTGATCAGAACGTCGCCGCCGGTGGCAGCAGCGGCAACCATGTAGCTGCCCGCCTCGATCTGGTCAGGGATGATGCTGTAAGTGCAGCCGTGCATCTTTTCCACGCCGCGCACCTTGATCACATCGGTGCCGGCACCGCGCACATCCGCGCCGCACATATTCAGGAAGTTTGCCAGATCAACAACATGGGGCTCCTTGGCGCAGTTTTCCAGAATGGTCTGGCCCTGTGCCATCACAGCGGAGAGCATACCGTTCATGGTAGCGCCCACGCTGACCTTATCAAAGAAGATATGGGCACCGTTCAGTTCCTTGGCACGCACAGTGATCATGCCGTAGTCCACGCTGTCCTCTGCACCCAGTGCGCTGAACACCTTGAGGTGCTGGTCGATGGGGCGGGGGCCCAGATTGCAGCCGCCGGGCATGGCCACCTGTGCCTTGCCAAAGCGGGAGAGCAGTGCACCCAGGAAGTAGTAGCTGGCACGCATCTGGCGGGACAGATCGTCCGGGACGTTGGTGCAGTTCAGGTGGGTGGTGTCGATCTCGTAGGTATTGCGGTTCAGCATCTTGATGCCGGCACCCAGGGTGCTCAGGATCTTCAGGCTGACTGCCACATCACTGATGTCCGGCAGATTTTCGATCACACAGACATCTGCCGCCAGAATGGTGGCAGGCAGAATGCCCACAGCCGCATTTTTTGCACCGGAAATGGTGACTTCGCCATGCAGGGGCTTGCCGCCCGTAATAACAAACTTTTCCAATTTTATAATCTCCTTGTCGCAGGCCCGCCAGCGGCAGGGCCACTCAGGGTTCTTACTTGATCTCTCCGCGCACCGCTGGGTACACACCCTCACGATACAACTATCTTATTATACACAACTTCGGGCAAAAAGCAAAGCCCCCTTTTCCCCTGCCGGATTATTTTCTGTTTTGCCCAGAATCTGCGGAAATATTCGATATTTTTGTTTCTTATTTCAAAAATTTTACAATCAGCGCCCCTTACCAGACGCAATCCTCGCTGCAGGTCTCCTTGATCCAGCCCAGCTGATAGGCCTTGACCAGCTGTTTCAGGTCGTGCACCCGCTCCCGCAGGATCTCTCCCTCGTCCGTCTCTTCCACCAGAATGCGGTGGTTCTCCGTTTCCAGAATGTTCTTCTGCGACACGATGTCGATGTTTTCGTTCACGGCCTTTTCGGCACTGACAAAGGGCTGATGGGTCCGCAGGGACATGGTGCGGCTGGAGTACACCAGCGTGTACCCTGCAATGCCGGTCTTTTCATGGTAGGCGCGGCAGAACCCGCCGTCAATAACGACCAGACGGCCCCCGCCCTTGATGGGGCTCTCGCCGCTCTTCTCCCGCACCGGCACATGGCCGTTGACGATGTGGCTGGTGCCGGGCAGGCCGAATTCCGCCAGGATACGGCGGCAGGCGGCCTCTTCATTGTACCATGTATAATAGGGGTCCTTGACTTCCTCGTGGGTGGCGGGGTCGGCAATATACAGCCGCTCAAAGGTGGTCATGGCGCTGCGGCCGAACAACGGCGACAGCTTGCCGCACCACAGATACCACAAAAAGTCCTGACCGCTCCGTCGGGCAGCGCTTCCCTCGGGAGCAAAGTAGCCGCAGCGTGCCCGCTCGTCACAGTAGTCCATCAAGCCGCGGCCCGAGTAGTTGTGTCCCTCAAACCGCTCCACGGCAAAGCTGCCGTTTTTGGTCATGGGCACCACGCCGTGGTAGAGCAGGTTGCCGTTCTCGATGTGGTAAACGCTGCCCTTGGCGTACAAAAATTCCACATGCTGCTGCAAGCGCTCGCTCTGCCGGAAGGATTCCACCAGCTTGCGGAGCACCAGCCGCTCATCATCATTCAGGGCGGCGGGGTCTGCCGGGTCCACGGTGGGGAAGTTGGTGTCCCGCAGGGGGTATGCCTGCCCGTTCAGGGTCACTGTTCCCTTTTTCCAATCGATGTGCCGCAGGAAATCCCGACCCTGCATCTTGAAATCCGGGTTGCGGTCGATGACCTTGCACTCCATCTTGAGCATCAGAATGGTCACGGCCTTGTGCATCACGGCACAGCGGTGGAGCATGCCCTCGGTGTAAGGGCCGCGCGCCGCGTCGGTGTGGGGCATCCAGAGGGTCAGGTCGTCATTTCCGTAGAACTGCTCGGCCATCCGCTGCAGATGCCGCAGGTTGATGCCGTAGCAGTCCTCGAGCATGGCATGGTTGTGGTAGGCCAGTGTCGTTTTAAGCACGGTGCAGACGCAGATGGGACTTCCGGCGGCGGCACCCATCCAGACCACGTCATGGTTGCCCCACTGGATATCCACATGGTGGTGGCGCATGAGCTGGTCCAGTATGATATCAGGCCGGGGGCCGCGGTCAAACAGGTCCCCCACGATGTGCAGCTTGTCCACAGCCAGCCGCTTGATGAGCTCACACAGCCGGACGATGAACCGGTCAGCGCGGCCATTTTCGATGATGCTGCCCACGATCTGCCCGTAATAAAGGTCCTTGTCGTGGTCCTCAAAGTGGGCATGGAGCAGCTCATCCAGAATATACCCGCAGCTGGACGGCAGGCAGGAGCGCACATGCTGCCGGGTATGCTTGGAGGACACCAACCGGCAGATATCAATGAGCTGAAGCAGGGTCTCCGTATACCAGTGGTCAAGCGCTTCCTCATCCGTGCACTCGGCTTTGAGCCGGGGCAGCTTCTCGTTGGGGTAATAGATGAGCGTTGCCAGCTCGGCACGGGTCTGCTCCGGCACACTGTCCCCCAGCACGATATCCACCTTTTCCCGGATGACACCCGAAGCCGAGTTCAGGATGTGGACAAAGGCCTCGTTTTCACCGTGCAGGTCGCTCATAAAATGTTCGGTGCCCTTGGGCAGCTTGAGCAGGGCCTGGGTGCTGATGATCTCACTGGCGGCGGCTGCCTGCGAGGGGTAATCCCGTGCCAGCAGGGAGAGATATTTCAAATGATCCCGGATCTCCTCGTTTTCGGTGCGCATGATATCCTCCGTCCGATATGTAGTATTTTTGCATGATATATAATATTCTATCATAGTATACCACATTCCATGTCATAAATGGTATAATAAACAAGAGTAATTCTGTCAAATCTTTTGCAAAGGACTTGGATATTATGCCCAAAACCATTTCTGTTGCCGTACCGGAAGCCTGTACTCTCTGCCCCAGGCAGTGCAAAGCCGACCGGGCCGCCGGGCAGACGGGCTTCTGCGGGGCGGGCCGCACCCTGAAAGCGGCCCGCGCGGCCCTGCACTTCTGGGAGGAGCCCTGCATCAGCGGCATCCGGGGCAGCGGCACGGTGTTCTTCTCCGGCTGCACCCTCAAGTGCTGCTTCTGCCAGAACTACCCCATCAGCGCCGAGGGGCTGGGCAAGGAGATCACCGTAGAGCGCCTGGCCGAGATCTTTCTGGACCTGCAGGCGCAGGGAGCCCACAACATCAACCTTGTCACGCCTGGGCAGTGGCGGCCCTGGATCATCGCCGCCCTCGACCTGGCCCGGGCGCAGGGGCTGCATCTGCCCATCGTCTGCAACACCGGCGGCTACGAGACCGTGGAGAGCGTGCACGCCTGGCGCGGTTTCATCGACATCTGGCTGGCCGACCTGAAATATGTTTCCCCTGCCCTTTCGGCAGAGCTTTCCGCTGCGCCGGACTACTTTGCGCAGGCCAGGCCCGCCATTGAAGCCATGATGGCCCAGGCCGGGCACCCTGTTTTTGACAGTGAGGGCATCCTGCAGCGGGGCGTGATCCTGCGCCACCTTGCCCTGCCCGGCCATGTGGACGACAGCTTTGCCGTGCTCGATCAGATGGCGGCCTGGAACAAGGTCGACCCCGGGTGCTTCCTGCCCAGCGTGATGAGCCAGTACACCCCCTTCTATCAGGCGGCAGACCACGGCATCGGGCGGCGCATCACCACCTACGAATACCGCCGGGTGGTCAACTACGCCATGGATCTGGGCCTCAGCTCCGGCTATATGCAGCAGAAGAGCAGTGCAAAGGAAGAGTATACGCCCAGCTTTGACCTGACGGGGGTGTGAACCGGTCGATGGACTGAACCTCTCAGCCATCGCTATCGCTCGGCAGCTCCCCTAATAGGGGAGCCATTGGCATATCGTCGCGTTTTCGAGGGTTCCGCTTCGCTACGTTTGGCCCTGCTAGCGTAATGTTCTGCCTTGCGGCAGATGTTGATTGCAGAGCCAGCGGCGAATAAATCGCAAAGAGAGTCTTTTGCCAAGGCCTACCCTACTAGGGGAGGTGGCATCGAGCGTTAGCGATGATGACGGAGAGGTTTACACCATTCCCTGCCCTTTCGTCAAAACAACCAAAATTTCTTTTTCTTTTTCTCTCGGCCGAAACAGCATTTGCTTGCTATCCGGTGCGCTGTGCGGTATAATGGATACAACAATGTGTTCTCACATGAAATGGATCCCAGAAACGACTTTTTAGGAGGAGCGTTATGGAACACTACAATCCCATCCTCGGCAGCGAGCCCAACGGCCAGAAATTCATCACCTGCGGCGAGATCATGCTCCGTCTGACCCCGCCGAACTACGAAAAGATCCGCATGGCATCCAGCTTTGAAGCCAGCTACGGCGGCAGCGAGGCCAACATTGCACTGGCCCTGGCCAACCTGGGTGTGGACAGCACCTTCTTCAGCGTAGTGCCCAACAACAGCCTGGGCAAGAGCGCGGTGCGCTGGCTGCGCTCCAACGATGTGCATTGCACCCCCATGATCCTGACCGAGCCCAACGAGACCCCCTCCAACCGGCTGGGTACTTATTATCTGGAGACCGGCTACGGCATCCGCGCCTCCAAGGTCATCTACGACCGCAAGCACAGTGCCATTACCGAGTACGATTTCTCCCAGGTCGATCTGGACGCTCTGCTGGACGGCTACGACTGGCTGCACCTGAGCGGCATTACCCCGGCACTGGGCCCCAACTGCCGCGGCCTCATCATCGATATGCTCAAGGTGGCCAAAAAGAAGGGCCTGACCGTCAGCTTTGACGGCAACTTCCGCTCTACCCTGTGGAGCTGGGAGGAAGCCCGCGATTTCTGCACCGAGTGCCTGCCTTACGTTGACGTTCTGCTGGGCATTGAGCCCTACCACCTGTGGAAGGACGACAACGATCACAGCAAGGGCGACTGGAAGGACGGCGTGCCCCTGCAGCCCAGCTATGAGCAGCAGGACGAGATCTTCCAGCACTTCATTGCCCGCTACCCCAACCTCAAGTGCATTGCCCGCCATGTGCGCTATGCCCACAGCGGCAGCGAGAACAGCCTCAAGGCCTTTATGTGGTACGACGGCCACACCTTTGAGAGCAAGCTCTACACCTTTAACATTCTGGATCGCGTGGGCGGCGGCGATGCCTTTGCCAGCGGTCTGATCTACGCCATGCTGCACAACTATAAGGCTATGGATATGGTCAACTTTGCCGTGGCAAGCAGCGCCATCAAGCACACCATCCACGGCGATGCCAACATCACCGATGATGTCAGCTCCATCCGCAACCTGATGAACATGAACTACGACATCAAGCGGTAACATTCCTTTATACGCAAAGATCCCCTCCGGTACGCGCACACCGGAGGGGATCTTCTTATTATGCTTCAATCTTACAGAAACACATCCAGCATCTTTTCCAGCGGAGTGCGGGTGTCAAGCTCCAACCCGGCTTTCTGTTTCAGCATCAGAATGCGGCGGACACTCTCGTTGAGGCGGTCCTCGCTGATGGTTCCATTCTGCACAGCCTCCAGTACACCGTCAAAGGCTTCCGGCAGGTCGGGCGGCATCAGCAGAAGATCTGCCCCGGCGTTCAGCGCCGCTACAGCCGCTTCTGCTGCAGAATAGTGGTCACGAATGGCTTGCATGGACAGCGAATCGGTGCAGATGACCCCAGTAAAGCCCAGCTCCCCCCGCAGACGCTCGGTCAGCATAGTGTAGGAGAGCGACGCAGGCAGGCCGTCCTGCGTTGCATTGGGGGTGGTGATGTGGGCAGTCATTACTACGTCGGCCCCAGCTGCGATTCCAGCCGCAAAAGGCTTCAGCTCCGTCTCCCGCATCTCTGCCCAAGTCTTGGTGCTGCTGGCCGTGCCGTAGTGGCTGTCCTCTGCGGTATCTCCGTGGCCCGGGAAATGCTTGAGTGTGCAAAGTATGCCCGCATCGTGAAACCCTTGTACAGCGGAGGCCACCATCTGTGCCGCCACTGCCGGATCCGACGAAAATGCTCGGTTCCCGATCACGGTATTGGCCGGATTGGTGTTCACATCTGCCACTGGAGCAAAGTCAAGATTCAAGCCGTAGGTTTTGAGGTAGCCTCCGATGATCTGCCCCATGGCACGGGCATTGGCCGGGTCCCCTGTTGTACCTACTGCCTGGGCACTCTGGTATTGGGGCAGATCAAAGCCGGAAGCATTGGCCAACCGGGCTACGCTGCCGCCCTCCTCGTCCACGGCGGTCAACAGACCGGTCCCGGATGCTGCCTGAAAATCTGCCAGAAGCTTTTTCAACTGCTCCGGGCTTTTCACATTCTGCCGAAACACCACAATGCCGCCCACCGGATACTTTTTCAGCCCCTGCCGTTCTGCCCAGGTCAGCCTTGTGCTATCAGACTGTCCACTGGGGTCCAGTGCCTCGACCCGCACCACGAACAGCTGCCCCACCTTTTCCCGCAGAGACATGGCAGCAAGCCGTTCCTCTACCGGGTCAATCCGGGCTGCTGCCGAGGCCGTTCCCGTCAGCAGCAGAGCCGCAGACAACAGCACAGCAGCTGCCCGCCGGATGATTTTTCGCACGAGAGACACCTCCTTTTTCTCTCAGTGTAGCACACCCTGCAAAGGTGCACAAGATGCAAAGATCCCCTCCGGTACTCACACACCGGAGGGGATTTTCCATATCAGAAATGCATCAGGAAAGGATCATGCGGTCGTTGGCGAACTCGCCGCCGGACGCGATCTGGAACTTGGCCAGCAGGTCGGAGACATGCAGGTTCTTCTTCTCTTCCCCGGAGACATCATAGATGATGTGGCCCTCGTGCATCATGATCAGGCGGTTGCCGTACTTGATGGCATCCTTCATGTTGTGGGTGATCATCATGGTGGTCAGGCGGTTCTCCTCCACGATCTTGGCCGAGAGGGTCAGCACCTTGAGCGCCGTCTTGGGGTCCAGAGCGGCGGTGTGCTCATCCAGCAGCAGGAGCTTGGGCTTGTTCATGGTAGCCATGAGCAGGGTCAGTGCCTGACGCTGACCGCCGGACAGCAGGCCCACGCGGGCGGTCAGGCGATCCTCCAAGCCCAGGTCCAGGCTCTTGAGCAGTTCACGGTAGCGCTCCCGTTCGGCCTTGGTAATACCGATCCTCAGGCCGCGGCGCTTGCCGCGCCGGGCGGCCAGGGCAAGGTTCTCCTCGATCTGCATGGTGGCGGCGGTGCCGGTCATGGGGTCCTGGAACACGCGACCGATGTAGGCGGCGCGCTGGTGCTCCCCCAGTTTGGTCACGTCGGTGCCGTCAATGATGATCTTGCCGCTGTCCACGGGCCACACACCAGCCACAGCGTTCAGCATGGTGGATTTGCCCGCACCGTTGCCGCCAATGACGGTGACAAAATCACCTTCGTTCAATTTCAGGTTCAGACCATTCAGGGCCGTTTTCTCGTTGACAGTACCGGCGTTGAAGGTCTTGGAAACATTCTGGATCTCAAGCATTTTTTGCATCCTCCTTCTGTGCCTTCTTTGCCGCGGGCTTTGCGAAATACTTGCTCTTCCAATAGGGCACGGCCAGGAACACGGCCACTACGGAGGCGCTCAGCAGCTTGAGCAGGTTTGCATCGAAGCCGAGGGTCAGCACCAGCTGGATGACGATGTAGTAGATGATGGCACCCAGCGAAACGGACACCAGCTTGAGGGCAAAGTTGTGGAAGATGCGGCTGAACAGGGCCTCGCCGATGATGACAGCGGCCAGACCGATGACGATGGCACCACGGCCCATGCTGACATCAGCAAAGCCCTGATACTGGCTCAGCAGTGCGCCGGACAGGGCCACCAGACCGTTGGAGACAGCCAGACCCAGCACCACATTGAAGCTGGTGTTGATGCCCTGGGCACGGCTCATGGCGGGGTTGGAACCGGTGGCGCGGATGCCGCACCCCAGCTCGGTGCCAAAGAACCAATACAGCACACCGATGACCACGGCGCTGACCAGAATGACCATGATGATGGGGTTGTGCAGGGCAAACTCCTTGACCCAGCGCAGGGAGATGAGCAGGTCGTACTTGTCCACGTTGATGGACTGGTTGGCCTTGCCCATGATCTTCAGGTTGATGGAGTAGAGGGCCAGCTGGGTCAGAATACCAGCCAGAATGGCCGGGATGCCCATAAAGGTGTGGAGCAGACCGGTGACAAGGCCGGTGGCCAGACCGGCCAGCAGGGCGATGAAGAGCGCTGCCCAGACGTTCATGCCGGAGAGCAGGCACATAACGCAGACCGCGCCGCCGGTGCCAAAAGAACCGTCTACGGTCAGGTCAGCCACATCCAGGATGCGGTAGGTCAGGTACACACCAATGGCCATGATGCCCCAGATGAGGCCCTGCGCACAGGCACCGGGCAAGGCACCGGGCAGGTTGGCAAGTCTTGCAAGAATATCCAAAACGTTTTCCTCCTGTAACTACACTTTTTTCTGATACGGGAAAGCGGAGAAGAACAAAAATTCGCTCTTCTCCGCTGATTTTATTGTAAAGTCTCTTCGTTACTGCAGCGTGAACCCAGCGCCCCTATCAGGGGAGCTTTCTGCAAAACAGACTGAGCGCCTGTTATTCCTCAATGGCCTCGTAACCCTCGGGAACGGTCATGCCCAGGTCATCGCAGATGGTCTTGTTGTACTTCTTGGTCACGTTGGTGTACTCAACGGGCATGGTGGAAATGTCAGCCTCACCGGTCAGAACCTTGGCGGCCATCTCACCGGTGGTGTAGCCCAGATCATAGTAGCTGATGGACAGGGTCGCCACGCCGCAGCCGGAGCAGATGCCCTCCTCACCGGCGAACACGGGCTTCTTGGCCGGGCGGCAGATGCCGTCGATGATGCCGGTGTTGGCAGCGCAGGTGTTGTCGGTGGGGACATACACTGCGTCGTTCTCGTCGGCAGCCTTCTGGCAGACAGAAGCCAGATCGTTGGAATCAGAGAAAGCGTACTGGGTGGCGGTAACGCCCTTGGCCTCCAGGTACTTCTGGACCTCGTCTACCTGATACTGGCTGTTTGCCTCGGCAGAGCAGTAGAGCAGGCCCACCTTGGTGGCCTCGGGCAGCCACTCGGTGATCATATCCGCCTGCTGATCCAGCGGAGCCAGATCAGAGGTGCCGGAGACATTGCCGCCCACGGTGCCATCGAAATCGGTCAGGCCCAGAGCAACACCATATTCGGTGACGGAGGTGCCCAGAATGGGGATGCTGTCGGTGGCAGCCTGTGCAGCCTGCAGGGCGGGGGTAGCGTTTGCCATGATCAGGTCAACGCCTGCGGAAACAAAGCCGTTGGCGATGGTGGCGCAGGTTGCGGAATCGTTCTGGGCGTTCTGGAAGTCAAAGGTGACATTCTCGCCGAACTGTGCGGTCAGAGCATCCTCAAAGCCCTGGGTGGCAGCGTCCAGAGCGGCGTGCTCCACCAGCTGGCAGATGCCAACGGTATACTTCTGGCCGTCAACCACTGCGGAAGAAGCCGCAGCAGAGGAAGCGGTGGAAGAAGCAGCCGTGGAGCTGGAGGAACCGCCGCAGGCAGTCAGGGCAGCAGCTGCGCCGCAGACAGCGGCGGCAGACAGGAACGAACGACGAGAAATTTTACACATGATATTACTCCCTCAATTCTACTTTCGCGGCAACAGGACACCGCATGAAAGTCAGTATTCAAGCGGCCAATCGCATCGCGCTGCCGCTTTACACTCGTGAAGTATATCACACTTTCCGCTCCAAAACAACCGGGAAACAGCCCGAATTATCAATCAAAGTAATTTTATCTATCACTTTTTTCGATGGTTCTGTGCCGCATCTGCATTCCTTCGAGCTTTTTCAGCTCACCGTCCAGCCAGAGCAGATTTTCTTCCAGCTGGGGGCGGTACTCTTTTGCAAAGTCGTACCGGTAATACAGCGCCTGCCACAGCTTTTCCTGCATCCGCCGGGCAAACACCGGCTCAAACAGAGCGTCCAGCCGCTCCACGGTATCCTCCAACTCCATGCACACCTGCGCCCAGCGCACATCGACGGCCTCCCGGGCGGGCACATCGTACCGGGCCAGATAATCCCCCACCCTTGCCGCAATGACCTGCCCGCCGCACTGGGTGGGCTGCAAAAAGTAGGATACCTGCCCGTCCTTCGTGATCTCCTGCGCCAGCGGGTAAAGGGCGCAGACCAGCGGTTCGGCATCGTGGATGGCGCAGTGGTTCCCGGTGAGGAAGGGGCAGTTGCCGCGCTCCTCCTTCAGCGGGGCCAGCCGCAGCACCGGCAGGTGGCTGACCCGCCCGATGCTTCCCCGGCAGAACGCCCGGGCCACGGTGCGTGGCGGCAGGCGCAGGCGGGCCGCAATGCGCCACAGGTCAAAGCCCGACAGCACGATATCCTCCCGCCCCCGGCAGCAGCCGCCGCAGCCCGCGCAGGCAAACGAAAACGCCTCGTCCCGGGCAAGCAGGGGCGCGGTGCGGGTAAAATCGGTGCGGCCGCAGAGATCGACCTGTGAATCCTTGAGCATGATGGTTCTCCTGTTCTGTGAATGGTTTTGTTCCATTGTACCACAAAGCCGGGCACAGAAAAAGGGAGCGCATCCGCTCCCCTGTTCAGGACCCCCGGCTCACACGGCGGTAGACCGTTACGGCATCCTCGATGTGGTAGGGCGCGGTGCTGTGGTTTCCCCCTGCCCCGGCCGTGACCAGAATGTATTCCCTGCCCATCACCTCGGCCAGACTGGCAAGGCAGAGCCCTGCTTCCCCGGTGTAACCGGTCTTACCGCCCAGAATCCGGCCACGGTGCAGCTCTGTGCCGTCCAGCTGGCTCAGCAGGGTGCTGTGCATCGTGAACCCCTGCGGGTGGCAGTTGGTGGCCGGAACGATATACCGCTCCGTGGTAAACAGCTTGCGGAAGGTCTCGTTCTGCAGGGCTGCTTCTGTCAGCCGGGCCATATCCCACACGGTGGAAACATGCTCCGGGGCGTGCAGGCCCGTGGGGTTGCAGAAATGTGTGCCGGTCATCCCCAACTCTGCCGCTTTCTGGTTCATCCGGGCCACAAAGGCTTCCTCGCTGCCGCTTACCTCCCGGGCCAGCGCCTCGCAGCACTCGGCCCCCGAGGGCAGCATGGCCCCGTACAGCAGATCCCGCACCGTGGCCGTTTCCCCGGGCTGAAACCCCGCCAGCGAGGCATTCTGGGCCTGCAGAGCTGGAAAGATCTCCTCGGGCAGGGTCACGGGCGTGTCGAGGTCCGGGTTTGCTTCTATGGCCAGCAACGCCGTCATCATCTTGGTCATGGAAGCCGGATAGATCGTGCTGTCGGCATCCTTTTCGGCCAGCACCTCCCCGCTGTCGGCCCGCAGTAAAATGGCATGGGGACTGTTCAGCCCATCCAGCGTGAGCCGCCGGGGCCACAACAGCAGAAGCAGGGTCGCCAGCACCAGCAGCCAGAACAGCCGCCGGAAGGGTCTGCGCCGGTGCTTCCGGCGGCGCGGTGAAGTTTTCATTCTCGTTCTCATCCCTTTTTGCAAAATCAAAAGCGCTTTCATCCCCTAATACGGGACGAGAGCGCCTTTTTCTGCAAAAAGTGGGGCCGCCCCACAAAAATTTGTGCAGCGGCCCCAAGTCAGTTTAGTTTTTTACCATTTTACGTCATTTACAAGAAGGTGTTCAGTGCTGTGCCTTATGGAACATGCTCTTGCGCTTACGCTCCAGCAGATAGCCGGCAGCCAGCAGAACACCGCCTGCACGCACCAGAACATCTGCCATCCAGTTGGTGGTACCGGTCTGGATCAGCTTGCCGCTCTCCGGGCGGGCATCCTGTACCGGCGGGTTCACGGGGGTCTCCGGGGCGGGCGCGGTCTTAACGACTGCCTGCTCCACGGCGGGAGTGGTGGGCCGTGCATCCTGCACTGCCGGGGTAGTCGGCGTAGTGGGAGCCGGAGGAGTAGGATCGGAATCCTCAGGCGTTTCCGGTTTCGGGTTCGTGGGGATCACAGGGTCGGTCACTTCCCGCAGAGCGCCGTAAATGGTCACGGTGTACCGTGCGGAGTCGGTGCCATCGATGTTCTCACCGGTGACCTTCACGTTGGAATCCGGGCCAAAGGCATCCAGCACACCCGCTGCTGCGGTGGTGTTGGGGTTGTTCTGGCTCTCATAGCCCCAGACGATGGTATAGGTCTTGCCCTCATACTCGTACTCGGTGCCATAGACCATGTCATAAGCGCTGGGAGCACCCTCTGCCTGCTTTTCGTAGTTGCCCCAGATGAGCTTGGTGTTGCCCTCTGCATCGGTGGTCTTGGTGAAGTTCAGGCTCTTGCCGTTCACCACCATATCCCGCAGAATAACGACCTGATCGCCATTCTCAGCGGTCTGGTAGGCAGTGTCAAAATTGTATCCGGCCTGCTTCAGCTCTTCCAGCGCCTTGCCGATGATCTCCGGGTCGTGGGAACCGTCCACATCCAGCATATAGTTCAGTGCGGCGGCGGGCACCCACACGGAGAGATACTGCTTCCCGGTCTCCTTGTTCAGGTCAGAGAGATAGGTATAGGTCTGGCCTTTATAGGAAAGGGCATCGAAGTTTGCGTGGGTATCATCCTTGGTCAGCAGGAAATTGGTCAGCTTGTCGCCCTGCTCGTTCACCGGCCACAGGGTGTTGTCGGCGCTGTAATCATAGGTCAGCGTACCGCCGGTAACGATGAGGTTCTGACCCTTGTCACTCTTAGTACCCACGATAGAGTTTACATCCACATGGGAGCCATTCCGAATGGTAGTGGTGGAGTTGCTGCCCAGAGAATAGATACCTTTGAGGAAATTGCCCTCAGTGATAAGGGTGCCGTTATCCATGGTAAGAGTTGCACCGTTACCGAGAACAATAGCGCTTGCACCTGTTGTAGCCTGCGAAAGGTGCAACTTGCTATTTTGATCAACCAGAATACTGCTTGGATTCTTGCTTAGGTTAACACGCAGAGCATGAGCCTTGCCCTTCATTTGCAGATTATATTCGCTCTCTCCGGTAACATGCAGTTTGGTCGCACCACTCTGACCGCCAACAAACATCATACCAACACTGCCTATGGAGGTAACCTTGCTCTTGCCGCTGATTTCTACTTCATCAAAACCAGCGTAGATACCTGTGGGAGCTTCCAATTTGACCTCGCTCTTGTTGGTAACGGTCAGTTTTCCCTTTCCGTTACTCTCGGGGCCGTAGATGGCAGTACCATTCTGAGCACTGACGCTTCCGGTGGAGTTGTCAAATGTGATGTTGGTGCCGCCTTCAGGAGCAACGGAGATACCCATGCCATTGCCGCTGATATTCACCTCGGAATTATCGAAGGTGATGTCCCCGGCACCGCCCTCATAGTCGATGCCACGGCCATTGCTGTCGATGTTCAGCGTGCTGTCCTCTACGGTCAGGCTGGAACCGGTTCCGCCATAGATTGCTGAGCTCTGTGTTCCCTTGATCTCCAGTGTGCTGTCACCTGTTACCGTGATGTCATCGGTACTGTCAATGCCATAACCATTGTTGCCGTAGACTAAACCTTCCTGATCATTATCGATCTTGTAAGCACCGCTGCCCACCGTGTCAATGGTCAGGCTGGAGTTGTCCTCTATGGCCAGGTCACCCCGCTGTACGATACCGCGTCCACCCTGCGTACTGGAACCTGCTTCTGTGTGCTTGATATCCACATCGGCATTGTCCGTCAAGGTCACATCAGAATCGTTAGAGATCACCATTCCGGTAGAAGTATGATCAATGTTCAGAGAGCCTTGGTCGCTGGTCTCGTCTCCTTTGATGGTCAGGGACGCACCCTCGCCACTGCTGTCATCACCTGCGTTTTCGCCGCCCACACGGATGCCTTCCACATTGCGGTTGGGGCTGCTCGTGCCTTCTTTTTTCGCTTCTTCTGCTTCCTTGGCGGCATCCTCCAAGGCTTCCTTACCATCAATGGTGTTTTCGCCCTTTAATGTAACGTCCACCTTGGAGTGATCCCGTGCAACAATGCCTGCGGTGTTATCTTTTTCGGTCAGATTGATGTTGGTATCTTCCAGCGTCAGGTCAACGTTGGTTTTTTTGTTATCATCATCATCTTTCAGATTCACACCGATATCAATGCCGTTGCCGCCGGTGGTCAGTTTGGAATCCTTGACTGTCAGGTCAACATCTGCACCTTCACCAATGGTGACAGTGGATTTACCTGTTTCGCTGGTATCTGCATTCACGCTGTCAACCACGATTTTTACATCGTTGCCTTCGGTGCCATCAGTCTTTTCCGTCTTTTTGACATCTTCCATAACGGTGATGGTGTTTCCAGGTGCGGTCTCAGTCGTGGTACTGTTCTCTGCGTTGTTGCCAGAAGCATCGGTGGATTGTGTGGCATTATCCGTAGGTGTGGGTACCTCTGTGCCATTGTCGGAGTTATCAGTGGATGGCGGAACATCTTCCGTTGGCGCGTTTCCGTCCTTGACGTAGATCGTACCATCGCCAGTTTCCGCTTTATCCTCATTGACGTAGGTGCGGTGCTCCTCACTGCCGTCCTCACCCTGATAACTATACGCGCCGCGATCCACATCCTTGTCAACAGTTACACTGCCATCGCCCAGATAATACGTCACCGCAGAAGCACTGGGGCCAACCGTGCTCACGGCAACCGCAGTAGCCAGCGACATTGCTGCCAACTTGAATTTCTTGTTTGTCATTTTTCTTCTGCTCCTTTCCAGTTCATGCTCACATGATCGAAAAGTGGTGGTCAAACAGCAGGCCGATCCTTTGTCAACTGTTTTTTGCATTGGAACGCGTTTCTCCCAAAAGCATTTCCAACCTATAGAAACTTTTGGCAATTTCTTTGCCAGTGAAAGAAAGTACCGTGCAAAAACAACAAACCCCCAAGGAATTTCTTCCTCAGGGGTTTTGTTTAAGTCGGCGACTACCTATTTTCACGCGCC
>OLQI01000269.1_pt1 | contig 54193 bp, 57 predicted proteins | sample 1672171 | NCBI WGS metagenome assembly OLQI01 (sample SAMEA3136655, study PRJEB25190) | human gut metagenome
ATTTGAAGTTTTCTTCGGGACAAAGTTGCGCTTGATTTGACAATTCGTCCCACTTAAATGTTCAACTTAAATTTTACAATCTGCCAAGCACAAAAATTATCAAAAAAACCGCAAATTTTTTCAAAAAAAGACGGCTTGTGTAATTTTGTCCAAAGCAAATACACAAGCCGTTTTTCGTCTCAATTGTTGTTATATCAATGGTCTTTGTCAATTCACAAGTCGCTCGTGAAGAAAATCGAAATCCCTTCCCAGGTCAATAGTTAGCTTCCTTCACGAGGCCGCCTGGTTCGTGAAGAAAAGTGATCAAGTCCCAGCGTTGTCTTCAACCTTGTGATTTTTACAGTTGCATTCCCAGCCAAGCTAGCAGTAAGCCACCCAGGTAGGAACTGGTGATGTATAACAGCGCAGCGCCCTTTCTCCCTTCGTCAAAGAGGCTAATCAATTCGACGTTAAAAGTCGAAAAGGTGGTAAAGCCCCCCAACAAGCCGGTGGTCCAAAACTTGCTACTTTCGGCCGGTAAGTACTGGCTCAAAAGCCCGAGGGCAAAGGAACCTACCAGGTTAATCACCAGTGTAGCCAGTGGCCAGTCGATTCTTGTTTTCTTCCATAATTGCGTTAGCTGCCAACGAAGCCAGGATCCCAGCCCGGCGCCCACACCGATCATGATCATTGTGCCTTCCTCACTTTCTTAACGAGCCAAAAGCCCAGGCCCGCCATTGCCAGGCCCGCCACCGCCGTCACCAATAGGTAGGCCAGGCCCAGGACCACATTAGTTGATAATAGCCCCACCGTGACCGTACTCATCGTTGAAAAGGTGGTAAAGGCGCCGATCAAGCCGGTCCCGACGCCTAGATTGACCCAGCTGGGAAAGGCACCCCGTTCAATGCCCCAGTACGTCCAAAAGCTTAACAAAAAGGCCCCGACTAGGTTTACTAACAAGGTGGCGATAGGGGTTACCACAACCAGGCCTAGTGCCGCCCGCAAAATGCCGCCGCCAAATCCGCCGATTAGCACGGCGCTCCCGTTTTTCATCTATTCTAACCTCCATTGGTCTAATCAAATTCTAACAATAAGTAAAAACAATTTGATTGTCAAGGGCTTAGGGGGACAAGTATAATTATGAATGGAAAAATTGGAAAAGAGGAAATTGGTTCAATGAAGATGCGCAGAATTGACCATGTGGTATTACCGGTAGCTGACTTAAACGTCGCCCGCCGTTTCTATCATGAGGTGTTTGACATGCCGGTGCTCGACCAGCAATCCACGGATGACGTGGTGACCTTACGGTGCGGCCACCAGCTGATTCGCCTGGAGAAGGTTGACCGGGACAGTGACCTGGTCGCCACTAAGCTTGTTCCCGGTACCGCCGACCTGTGTCTCGTTGCCGGTGACGACATGGACGCCATTGTCCACCACCTGCGGTCCTACTTTGTTGACCTAGTGGCGGGTCCCGTCGCCAAAAACGGTGCCGAAGGACCGATGACGTCCGTTTACCTACGCGACCCCGACCAAAACTTGATCGAGATCGCCGTCTATGAAAATAAATAATTTGGGGTCTATTCAAGCGCTTTTAAGATCGCTATAATGGATCTCGTTGATTTTTGAGAAATGAGGTGTTACGAATGGTTGTAACCATGAAACAAACTGCCAAGGCAACCGAAGCCACTTACATGCGCAAGGCAACGCTGGAGGATTTAGACCGGATCTGGGAGATCGTTGAAGACGCCCGCGCCCTTTTGAAGGCTGATGGTAGCGAACAATGGCAAAACGGTTACCCAACCCGGTTAACTTTCCAACAAGATATTGAGTTTGGAAACTGCTACCTTGTGATTGCAGGCGACCGGATTGCCGGCACCGTTACCCTGATGCCACAGGGCGACACCCACTATAACTACATTGTTGACGGGGAATGGGCGATGCCTGGTCACCCGTTTGCGACCATTCACCGGATCGCCATTGACTCGGCTTACCGCGGCCGTCACTTCGCCAACTACATCATGTCGACGATGATTTCCGTGGCTTACGCACAAGGGATCCGCAACTTCCGGATCGCCACCCACGACAAGAACGACCGGGTCCACAACCTGGTCCAAAACTTCGGTTTCGTCAAGCGCGGCAAGGTCTACACGGGCCCGACGCCGGACGACCTGCGTAACGTTTACGAATTGAACTTGAAGTAGAAGTGCGACCCAGCCAACTGGTAGGCCATGAGCTAAGCCAGTACGTTGGTTTACACTAAATTTGCACAAACGGCCCCCCGCTGGACGGGGAGCCGTTTTTCATTTCCCCCAAAACATTCTATAATATAGATAATAACTAGTTGAAAGGGGGCACCATGATGGCAAAACAGGAAGTTTCGGCGACCAAGCGCCTGCGCCAAATCGTCAACGTCATCAGCAAGAACCATTTCCTGGCCAACTTTTACCACCAAACCAACCCGGAAGTGATCGTGGCCGCCCTAGAGGAGTTGGGTCCCACCTTCATTAAGCTCGGCCAACTCCTCTCCACGCGGCCCGACCTGGTTTCACCGTCTTACATTTCCGCCCTAGAAACCCTGCAAGATCAGGTCCAAGAAGACGATTTCGACACCGTTAAGACCACCATCGAGGAATCGACCGGCCAAACTTTAGCAGAGCTGTTTGCCGACTTTGAAAAACGGCCCTTCGCCTCGGCTTCGATCGGCCAGTGCCACCGGGCCCACCTCCACGATGGGACCGAAGTGGTGGTCAAGGTCCAACACCCCGCCGTTTGCCAGCTGGTCGAAGTCGACCTCGCCCTCTTCACCCGGGCGGTCCGCTTGCTTAAGTACATTCCCGAGGGCAGCGTGGTTGACCTGCCCCAGGTAGTCGAACAACTGGGCCAGTCCCTGCGCTCGGAGATTGACTTCACCATCGAAGCCCAGGCCACCCAACGCTTTTACGAACTCAACAACGGGCGGGGAATTTTCCTGGCGCCCAAAGCCTTTGTCGATCAGTCTTCTAGCCGGATGCTGGTTACCCAATACATGTTGGGCGACTCGATCAAGGGGCTCTTGGCCGACCCGCCGACCCTTGCCCTTCCCGACGGCCTTTCCTTAACCGACGTTCGTAAGGGCGTTGCCCGGTCACTCGTCGAAAACTTCATCCAGGAGGTCTTTTACGACCGCTTCTTTCACGCCGATCCTCACCCCGGCAACCTCTTTTTCCTACCGGTGCCCGCGGGTAGCACCCAAACCACCACCCAGTTTCAAAAGCAGTTTGGCGATTTGACCCTGACGATTAACAATCAAACGCCCCTACCGCCTTACCGGCTGGTGTACCTGGACTTCGGGATGATGGGGACCCTGCCGGCCAGCTTAGCCCAGGGAATCGCCCAGGTGATCTTGGCCATTACCACTAAGGATAGCTACCAAATCAGCCAGGCGATTTTACGGATTTGCAACCAAACCGGCCCGGTCGACGAGCAGTCCTTTAACCACCAGCTGGCCAGCTTCTTGCGCCCCTACCTCAACACCGGCCTCAAGGACTACAACTTCTCCCAGATGATCTTTGAGATCACCAGCCTCTGCCGCAGAAACCACCTCCAGGTTAAGCCGGAAGTGACGATGCTGCTGCGGGCCTTTGGGACCCTGGAGGGCACGGTCGCCAAGCTCGACCCATCGATTTCTTTAATGGACATTGCCCGCCCCTTTGCCAAGCAGTACTTTAAGGAGCACTTTAACCCCAAGCACTTCACCGAGGGGCAGGCGCTCAAGCTCTTGCGGGCGGCCGGGGCGACCACCAGCATCCCGATCCGGATGGCGACCTTCTTGGAACAGCTCACTAACGGCGAACAACGCCTAAACCTGCACTATCAGGGGCAAGACCGGGTGCTGGCTAAGATCGAGGCGCTGCTTAACCGCCTCTTAACCGTGATTGCCTTGGCCGCCATCATCCTCGCCTCCTCGATCCTGGTGGTCGGCGGCACCACCCACCCCCTGATTTACAAACTTGGGGTCAGTGGTTACCTGCTGGCGATCATCATCTTGCTCGGCTTAGTGATTGCCAACACCTGGCGGCGGTTCCACCGCTAAGGCAAAATGGTAGCGTCCGCTTTTCAAATTGGTCTATAATGATCAAAAAGGAGGAATTATCATGGCAGAAGAATTACCTAGTTACGCAAGCAAAGTGATCAGCGTGCGTCCCCTAACGGACGACTACCTCGAAATCCTACTCGAAATTCCGGCTGGCTTCACCTGGGAGGCCGGCCAGTACATGCGCTTGGGTCTCCCTACTAAGGAAGTTACCGATAAAAAGAAGGTTCGCGCCCTGTCCTTTGCGAGCCTACCGGCGGATGGTCACATCCTCTTGGGTACCCGGACCCGTCAGCACGGCGAACCCTCTTCGTTTAAGGCCAACGTGCAAACCTTGGTGCCGGGCGAAGAAATCCAAATCCTCGGCCCACTGGGTAAGTTTACCTTAAAGGACGAAGACAAGCCCCTCGTCCTCTTTGCTAGTGGGGTCGGGATCACCCCCATCCGCGCCCTAGTCAAGGAACTCCATGACACCAAGTCGGACCGCCCAGTAGAAGTGGTCTACGTGGCGGATGGCTTCCACCTTTACCAAGAAGACTTTGAAAAGTGGGCCGCCGACATGCCTAACCTGACCCTGACCCTCTTAGACCACGGTCAGGACGCCGTCGCCCACCTGACGGAACTGGCAGAACAAAAGGGTAACGACGTTCGTTACTACCTGTCCGGTTCACCTGCGATCGTCGAATCTAACCATGACCTCCTCGTTAACGCTGGGGTCGACGAAGACCTCGTTGAAGTTGACAAGCTGTACGGGTACTAGCGGGAAGTGGTAACCAACCACCTCGGCAGGCCATTTGGCTAAGCTAGTACGAACGGTTGGTTACCACGTTATCTGTGTAACCGTTGAAAAAAGTTTGCAACTCATTTTAAATAAAATCCGGTCAATTCACTAGATTGCGAATTGACCGGATTTTACGTTATAGGTTGGGTGCTGGGTCGCACTTCCGATAACGTGCTCCCAAAGATAACGTGCTCCCAGCCGCAGACCTAGTGGCTAAGTCTGGACACAGAACAGCGCATACTGCGCTAACCTGTGCCCTATCCTTAGCCCACGGTCTGCCCTATGGCTGGATCGCACTTCCTTAATACTGCGTAAACTCGTGGTTTAAGTGCATCAATAAGCCATCCAGGGCCCCACGGAGGTTGGCCTGGTTGCCGAAGCGGGCGGCCAGCAGGTCAGGCTTGGTAACGTCGGCCAGCAGGCGTGGGTCCTGGCGTTGGAGCGCCTCAAACTGGTAGTCAATTTCGGCCAGGAGGCTTGGTTGACTGCTAATGCCGCCCCCTAGCAGCACCCGGTCCAAATCAAGGACGGCTTGAAGGTTGATTAACAGCAGGGCCACCCGCCGGCAAAAGGCGGAAAAGATTGGCCAGGCCCGGTCGTCACCCTCATCAATTTTTTCAAAGACCGCCCAGCCGTCGTGGGTATCCTTGATCTTGCAGGCGACCGCCACGTCTTCGATCATCTTGACGGCCGAAGTCGTGGCGCCAACCGTGGTCGCGGGCGTCGGTTCATCAAAATTGGTGACCATTGCGCTCACCTGACCGGTTTGAAAGTGGCGGCCGCTCATCAAGTGGCCGTTTAGCACCAGTCCCCCACCAACTGAGGTGCCCAGGGTGATCAAGGCGCCGTTTTCGGCCCCCTTCAGCCGCCCCTGCCACAGTTCCGCCAGGGTCGCACAGTTGGCGTCGTTACCAATGAAAACCGGGCAACCACTCGCCTGGCGGATGTAACTGGCCAGGTCAAAGTTCCCCATGAAGCTGAGTGCCCCAGTGAAGGTCACGGTCCCTTCCATCGGGTCAACAATTCCGGGTACGCTGACCCCGATGCCGACCACCGAGTCCTCAAGCTTACCCACCAACTGGTCCAGTAGCTTCAAAAAGTCCTCCTTATTAGTCGGGGTGGCGACGCTGCGGTGTTCTTGCATCTTACCGCCGTGGTCAAAGTGGGCGTACTTGGTCGCCGTTCCTCCAATATCAATGCTAAAATAACGGTGTTCCATGACAGACCTTTCCCTTCGCTTTTCTTTTTATTATAGCTTGTTTGCGCTTCCAATTGAAAGAAGGTTGTTAAATGAACGACGATTTTCTACGTGGCTACTACCAGGGCGCCGTCGAAACCGCCCCGGCGAGCCTGTCCGCATACGATACGGCGACCCTGGCGATGACGATGGTGGTCCAACACCTTCGTCACACCAACTTACCCGAAGAACGGATCACCGACCTGGTCAACCACCTGCTCTTCGCTACCGCCGGCGACCCCACCACGGCGGCGCGGTTACTGGAATTAACCAAGGCGGAACTGGAGTCCCTCGCCGCCCGCTTAATGGCCAAGGGGCTCGCCAAATAAAAAGAGCCCGCGGGAATCGTTTTCCCTCAGGCTCTGCCATTTTCTTGAACTGTACAACATTCGGCGTCGATCATCCCGGGCACGCAATCACACGGGACCGCATCCGGCGCCGTTTTAATTTTTTCAGCTAGGATGGCTTGCAGCTCCTGCAGGTCTGCAACCGACATCGTTGACCGTTCGACTAAGTGCCTAATCGTCTTGCCCGCCCGCATCTGGCACATGGCGTCGAAGAGCTGGTCGACGGCCTGGTCCATCGTGTTTTGCTCCGGAATCAGGGGCGTGTAAATAAAGGCCCGCCCCTCCTGGGTGGTCTTCAGCGCCCCTTTTTTAACCAATCGCCGCAGCAATGTCTTGATCGTAGCTGGCTTCCAGTCGACCCGCTGCTTTAAAGCGTCGATCACCTGTGCGCTGGTTACCTGGCCCAGGGTCCAAGCGACCCGCATGACCCGCCATTCCGCCGGGCTGATGTCCATTTGTTCGTTCACGTTGGGTTCCCCCTTTCCACTCCAGTTTACAAGTGTACCCGTCAGCTGGCAACCGTTTCGGCCGTTAATAAAATTGGTCTAGTTGTGAAACTGAGTTAGTTGACCGGCCGACGCCCCGCTTTGGTTCGTTCCAATTTTACAAAAGAAGGGCGTTGCTTTTTCAATTAAGCAAGCCCACCAAACCCTTTAAATGGGCGTTTCTTAATGAAAATCGGGTGCGGATTTGCTCAGCGGCTTCTCACGAGAAACTTAGCACAATCTTATCGCCGCTCCCGATAATCTTTGTTATCATGATCGTGGAAACAAGAAATGGTTTAAATAAAAAGGAGTGGTCATCATGATGTCTACAATGAGTAATGTAATCGCAATCGTCACCTTTGTCGCTTTAATCATTGCAACCTTAACCCACTCATTTAAGCTGCGTCACTAAGATCGGAAGTGGGATACAACGGACCGGATGTAAGACTATGCGAACGGTTGTGTGAATTGCACCGTTCCTCGCCCTACTTAGGCACTAGGTCTGCGGTTGGTTACCAACCTTAGCCGGCAAACATTCATCAATCAAAAACGGGCTGGAAGAAACAAGCTTCCAACCCGTTTTTTGTGTAGCCAGGGGTTAACCCCAGCCGGATCTTAATGATGTCGCCGGGCACCAGGGTCGCGGCGTCGATCGTTTGGTACTTACCGTCCCGCAAGGCGTTAGCTTGGGGGCCATTCCCTTTTTCAACGCCGCCAAAGCGCTGGAGGCCTTTTGCGACTGCCAGAGGTCAATGGTTACGTTGAAAATCAACAGCAGCATGATGATAATGAAGTCGTCCCAGTGCCCAATGATGGCCGAAATAATGGTGGCGGCTTCAATCATGTACTCAATCGGCCCCATGAAGGCATGGACCAGCTTGTGGGTGAAGCTTTCTTCCTTTTCCTCCAGGGCGTTGGCGCCGTACTTTTGCAAGCGGGCTTGCGCCTCGCTTGCCGAAAGCCCAGTTTTAGCGTCGGCCCCCAACTCTTGCATTACCTGATCCAGCGGGGCCTTTTCTAGGTCACCCCCGCTGGTTTTTACTTCATCTGCCATATTAAGGCCCTCTTTCTAATCTTCGTCCATGACAAAGTTATCGTGAAAGTAAATGTTAGTGGGGCCCGGGGCCGAGTACTTCAAGAGTGGCTCGTAGCCCGGACCGGTTTCCCAGCGTTCAAATTGCTGGGGTTCTTCCCAACTCGTCAGCATCACGGTCGCGTTGTTATCGTTGCGCGTGAGCATCAACCCCGTTTTCACACCGTATTTTTTGGCATCATCCAAGGCGTCGGCCAACCGCTGCCGTAGCAATTGCCGCTCGCTTTTCTCGACGTTAAAGGACTGCAGGTTCACTAAGTCGGTTAACTGATCGGCGCCCACCTGATAATCGACCCGGGCGTCAACTCCGTCGTTAAACACGGTGTTGGGGCGGTTGGACAGGTCAAACAAAACGCACCGACTCGGATCGGCATCAACCTGCCCTAAGCTAAAAGTACGGTCACCGTACTGGCCTTGCACCGCTTCTAGCAAACCATGCGACCCCAACGTGTAATGTAAGTAGATCAACATCGCCGTCACTTCCTTTATATAAATCCAGTTAATATTCATCAAATTATTAGTTATCTAAGATGACCAATTTTGTAATTATTATAGATAGCAAGTTAACCACCGGTTTTAATTAGTGGTAAATAGCATAATAACACGGTAATTTGCAATCCTATTAAGTTTTATTACTATAAAGTTGATTATTTTAAACTTGCCAAGAAAACGGGTACAACATGGTTAAGCAAGTGATAAGGAATCCAGAAAAAGATGAAATATGGACCAACGATTTCGGATATCCGTAAAGCCAAGAAGATCAGCTTGAAGAATCTTCTGCAAGACCAAATGCCCCCGTCCAGTTACAGCCGCTTCGTCGACGGGAAGACCGAGACGTCGGTCAATAACTTCGTCGCACTCCTTGAAAACCTCAACGTTACCTTCGATGAATACCTCTACATCAATAACGGTTACCAAAACAGCCGCTACGACCAACTCTACCGCAAGTTAACCACCGCTCTGAAGGCCGATGACGCCCCGGCCCTGATCGTCCTCGTTAACCAGATCAACGCCTTTGCCCAGAGCAGCCCCGACAACTTGCGGATGAAAAACCTCTTAGACATGGCGATGCTGGCCCTTAACCACGTCCAGGGCGACCCACTTAACCCGACCGCCAGGGAGGACCTGGTTAAGTACCTGGTTAATTGCGAAACATGGACCCACTACTAGATCATGATTTTTTACAATTTCATCTTCATCTTCGACGTCGAAACCGTCATTGCGATTCAAAAGCGGCTGATCCGGGTCATCTCCCGCTATGATAACCTGCGCCTTTACGGGAGCGAACCCTTCCGGACCCTGGTTAAAATCACCATGTTTTACCTCGAGCACGGTAAGGTCTTAGAAGCCCTCGAATCTTTGATGGACCTGCGTGACTTTGACATCCAAGAAGAGTTCTTGTTTGAGCGGACGATGTACAAGTTCGTCGCCGGTGAAACCTACACGATCACCAATACCAACCGAATCAAGGCGATTGACGACGCCTTAAACATCTTCCAGGCGGCCGGGTCCACCCACCAGGTAAACCGACTGGTCGATCACATGAAGCTGGTCGTCAAGGCCAACCAGTTCCACAACGATGACTTCGACGCTTTGATCGAAAAGTGGGGCGGTGCCCCATCGACGAAGACACCGACCACCACCACCGTTTCCTAACCCCTCCCCAGTGACGGAAGATTCCGTGACCGGGGATTTTTTTGTCCCCAAATGAAAGCAAGCCTGGTAAGGGTTTTGGGAAATCCTTTTCCTAAAATTACCAAAATGGGTGTTGACAGCGTTTTCAGGAGTGGTTAGTATTGGTGTATCGATAAACCAGAGCGCTTTCATCAGCCGCTCTCATCGAGGAGGATAAGAGATATGGATTATTTGATTGGTGTTGACGTTGGTACGACCTCGACCAAGGCCGTCTTATACGATCAACAAGCAAACGTGCTTCAGGACTTCAAGCAGGGCTACTCGCTGTACCGGGACGCCAGTGGGATGGCGGAGCAAAACCCCGACACACTGGTGGAAGCCGTCCAAAGTGTGATTAAGCAGGCGGCTCAGGCGGCTGACCTTGACCAAGGGAAACTCTTAGCGGTTTCGTTTTCTTCGGCCAACCAGAGCTTGATTTTGCTGGACGACAAGCACCAGCCCCTAACCCGGGCGCTGACTTGGGCCGACACCCGGGCCCGTGCGGTGGCTTACCAGCTCAAGCGGACGCCGGCTGGTAAGCAGCTCTACGCCAGCACCGGGACCCCCATTCACCCGATGTCGCCGTTAACCAAGCTCTTGTGGCTCAAGCAGGCCCACCCTGATTTGATGGCCAAGGCCAGCTACTTTGCCGATATTAAGTCCTACCTGTTTTACAAGCTGTTTGGGGTCTTCAGGTTTGACGTCTCGATCGCTTCTTGCACCGGGATGTTGAACGTAACCACCGGTAACTGGGACGAACGCGCCCTTGCGTTAACCGGGGTTCAACCAGAGCAGCTCCCTGAAGTCGTTAGCGGAACCACCCAGGAAATTGGCCTGCTCCCTGACGCAGCCAGCGCAATGAGCATCCCCGCCCAAACCCCCTTTGTCTACGGGGCCTTTGACGGTGCGCTGTCTAACTTAGGGGTCGGAGCAATTGAAAAGGACACCGTCGCCATTACGATTGGGACTTCGGCGGCCGTCCGGGTGGTCACCGATCATCCAGTCATTGATCCTAAGCAACGCCTCTTTTGTTACGCCGTTGATAACGGCCTCTGGGTTGTCGGTGGCCCCCTCAACAACGGGGGTGACGTCTTCCAATGGGCGGTGGAACACCTAGTCGATGCCTCCGCCGTCCAAAACGAACAAGTCGACGCCTACGAACTGGCCAACGACGTCATCGCCTCGGTTCCGGCCGGGGCCCACGGGCTCTTGTTCCACCCCTTCTTAGGTGGGGAACGGGCACCGCTTTGGGACGCCAACGCCCGTGGTAGTTTCTTCGGTCTTTCCCAACTTCACACCCGGGCCGACATGCTCCGGGCGGTAATGGAAGGGATCAACATGAATATTGCGACCGTCTTTACCGCCGTTGCCGACCTGGTCGGCGAGCCGCGCACAGTAACCGCCACCGGGGGCTTTGCCAACTCGGAAGTTTGGCGGCAAATGCTCGCCGACGTCTTAAACTGCCCCGTCAACATCCCGAACTCCTTTGAATCCGGGTGCTTAGGGGCCATTACGATGGCGATGGTGTCGTTAGGGATGGTTGACGACTTGAGCGCCGTGACTAAGTTGGTGGGGGAAGTTAAATCCTACCACCCTGACCTAACAAGCGTGGCCACCTACCAAAAGTACCTCCCCGTTTTCCGCCAGGTGGAAGGACTTTTGTCGCCAGCCTACTCTACCATCGCGAACTTGCAGGAAGATTAATCATTTAGGAGGATTAATTCCATGCCATTATTAATTGTTTTACTTGGTGTTATCCTGTTGGTCTTCATGATCGTCAAGCTGAAGCTTAACACCTTTGTTTCCCTAGTTGTTACCTCGTTTGTCATTGCCCTGCTCCTCCAAATCCCGGTCGCTAAAATTCCGACCACGATCGAAACCGGGATCGGGGGCCAATTGGGACACTTAGCCATCATCTTCGGGTTTGGTTCGATGCTCGGTAAGCTCGTTTCTGATTCCGGTGGTGGTTACCGGATCTCGACGACTTTGATCAATAAGTTTGGGCGCCGCTGGATTCAATTAGCCGTCATTTTAGCCTCCTTTATCATCGGGTTGGCACTGTTCTTTGAAGTGGGACTGGTCGTTGTCTTACCGATCATCTTCATCATTGCCCGCGAATTGGACATGCCCCTGATGTACCTGGGGGTCCCAATGGCCGCTACCTTGAACGTGACCCACGCCTTCTTGCCGCCTCACCCGGCCCCGACGGCAATCACCGAAATCCTCGGTTCTGAAATCGGCCACGTCCTCTTGCTCGGGATCATCGCTGCCATCCCAACCATCATCATTGCCGGACCGGTCTTTAACTGGGTGCTCCAACGGGTTTACCCGAAGGTTTACCATAAGGACATTGATATCTCAGTGTTAGGCCACTACAAGACCTTCAAGCTGGAAGAAACGCCGGGCTTTGGGATTTCCGTTTTGACTTCCATGATGCCGGTTATCCTGATCATCATCGCCACCCTGTGCTCTTTCACCCTGCCAAAGGGCAACGTGGTTAACCAAGTAATTCAATTCGTCGGGGCGCCAGACGCCGCCATGCTCTTGTCAATGCTGTTCGCCGTTTACACGATGGGGATCAAGCGGAACAAGAAGATGGACGAAATTTCTGAATCCATGGTGGCCTCGGTTAAGCAAATCGCCATGATGCTCTTAATCATCGGTGGTGGTGGGGCCTTCAAGCAGGTCTTAGTTGACGGTGGGGTTTCCAACTACGTTTCGACCCTCTTCGCCCACACCAGCCTGTCGCCAATCTTTGCCGCATGGTTGATCACCGCCATTCTGCGGGTTTCGCTGGGTTCCTCAACGGTTTCCGCCATGACGGCCGCCGGGTTAATCGCCCCGATGGCCCACCAATTCGGTCACGGTTCCGCCATGTCCGCTTTGATGGTGTTGGCCGTTGGTGCCGGGTCCGTCTTCTGCGACCACGTTAACGACGCCGGCTTCTGGATGATCAAGGAATACTTCGGTCTTTCCTTAAAAGAAACCTTCCTTTCCTGGTCAACCTTAACCTCCGTCTTATCCCTGGCTGGGTTAGCAACGGTTTACGGCATGTCGCTCTTCTTAGCTTAATTCAACTTACCGGAGGCTGGGAGAAAACACTGTTTTCTCCCAGCCTCTTGCTGTATTCACGAATGTTAGACAGAAAATTTGGAAAATAGCCGCAGGTCTAGTGTCTAAGCGCGGACGAAGAACAGTGCATTCTGCACCAACCGTTCGTCCTGGCTTAGTCATACGACCTGCCGAGGAGGTTATTTCCCACCCACCTTTTGCTTTTGACAATCACTCGCCCATGGAGCGTTGCATCGTGGTAGACTAGGTTTATTAGTCTTACAAGGGGGAGTTACAAGGTGCGACGATTAACAATTACCGACGTGGCCCGGGAAGCCGGGGTTTCCACCACCACCGTTTCCCGTTACTTAAACGGGCACTTCGAAAAAATGGGGGAAGAAACCAAGGAGCGGGTGGCCAAGACCATCAAGCGGCTCAACTACGCCCCGTCCGCCTCGGCCCAAAAGCTCCGTCAAAACGAAAGCCACCTGGTCGGGGTCTTGGTTGGTGAAATCTCTAACCCCTTCTCTTCGCTGCTTTCCAAAGGGATCTACGACGTTTTACAGGGGGCCGGCTACGATATTCTCCTGATGAACGCCGACAACTCAACGGCGACCGAAGCCCGGGCCCTGCAGCGTTTTGTCGCCCAACAAGTCGATGGGGTCATCGCCCAGCCCAGCGCCATCCATTTTAGTCAGTTCCAAACTTTGACCGATGCCAACATCCCCCTGGTTTTAGTTGACCGGGAGGTACCGGACCAGCCCGCCACCGTTGGCCGGGTGACCTCCGCCAACCAGGACGCCTGTTATTACCTGGGCCCAACCCTAGTGGAGCGCGGCTACCAAAACATCATCACCGTCTCGGCCCACTTTGCCGAGGCATCCGGGCAGATCCCCCGGATCGCCGGTTTCCAAAAGGCTAGCCGCACCTTTGGCTTTAACTACTCCAACATTGAAACTAAGGGTCACGACAAAGCCTGGCTGCGCGCCACCCTCTCCCATCAATTAGCCCGTTTGACCGGGCGCACCGTCATCATTTCCCTGATGGGGCCGGTCTTGTTTGACCTGCTCGCCGTCTTTAAGGAACTGGGGCTTAAGTTCCCTAAGGACGTGGGGCTGGTCTCCTTTGATGACTGGGAGTGGTCCCGCTACGTCAGCGACGACGGAATCTTCTTGTTACGCCAAGACATGGAATTGATGGGCAACATGGCTGCCACCGCCCTGTTAAAGCAGCTCCAAACCAAGACCTTAACGAGCCCAACCACCCTGCTGCCGGTGACCACCATTGACCGCCCATCATTATAAGGAGATGATAAAATGATCAAATTAACGGTGACTCCCGCTGCCGCCGACTGGCTCAAGGAAACCCTTAAACTGGTTGTCGGAAACGGAGTCAAGTTTTACCCGGACCCGGATAACCACCACCCGGTTATTCATGGGCCGCACCAACTGTACGCCATCGATAACCACCCCGACCGCGTGGTAGCTAAAGACGAGGTCAGCGGTATTAACTTCCACATCAACTTTGAAGACGAGTGGTTCTTTATTGGCCGCGAAATCACGGTTGATTACCAAGCCACTGACGGACTAACCTTCACCTTTAGCGGTAACGACGCCAACGCTGGCGCCACCATCAACTACGAAAAGTTTCTAATGTAAGGATAGAAAGTGGGATAGAACCTGTAATTCTCGGTCCCTGCTTCTGTCTAGGATTCAAAAATATAATTAGCGGCGGAGAGAAACGACTTGTTTTTCTCCGTCGCTTTTTGATTGACTTTAGCAAGCGAATGGTTTAGGCTTTTTGCCGGTTTTTTATTGGGGTTTAGTTATAGTAAATATCTGCTTGTCTGTTAATGCTAAAAAAAGAACCGCGGGATTCGTTCCCACGGCCCTAATTAAGCTGTCGTTAGTTTACTTTTGGTGGCGTTTGATAAAGTCCCCAATCCGCTTGATCGCTTCCTGGAGGGTCGCCAAGTCGGTGGCGTAAGAAAGCCGGACGTGGCCGTCTAAACCAAAGGCCTTCCCCGGTACGATCGAGACGTGGGCCTCCTCTAAGACCCCGTTGACAAATTCGTCAGTCGACTGAAAGCCAGTCAGTTCAACGGCCTCGGAAACGTCCGGGAAGAGGTAAAAGGCCCCCGCCCCCTTAGTAACGCTCACGCCAGGCAAGTCGTTGATCAGTGAGGTAATCGTGTTGAGCCGTTCTTCGTATGCTTGGCGCATCCTTTCAACTTCTTCTTTCCCCCGCGGGTCGGTCAGCGCCGTCAGGGCGGCGTACTGGCTAACGGCCGCCATGTTCCCACTCACTTGGCCTAGGTAGGTACCTAAGGCAGCGGCAACGTTGCTTGGCGCCACCGCGTAACCTACCCGCCAACCGGTCATGGCGTAGGACTTGGAAAAACCATTGACCAAGACGGTGTGGTTAACCACGTCTTCACCCAAATCAAGGACGGAGGTGAACTCGGTGCCGTTGTACACTAGGTCACCGTACATGTCGTCGGCTAAGATTACCAGGTCGTGGTCGACCGCCCAGTTGGCGATTGCGGTTAGCTCGTCTTTGGTGAAGACCTCCCCGCTCGGGTTATTCGGGGTGTTTAAGACCAGCAGCTTGGTCTGCGGGGTGTAGACGGCTTCGAGGTCTTCCACCGTCACCTTGAGCCCTTGGCTGGGGTGGGCCAAGACGGGCTTGGCGCCGGCTAATTTAATTTGTTCGCCGTAAGAAACCCAGTACGGAAGCGGGATCAGTGCCTCGTCGCCGGGGTTTAAGAGGGCCTGGGTCACCGCATACAGGGCGAACTTGCCCCCGTTAGTAACCACCACGTCACGGGCGCCAAAGTCGGTCCCGTGCTGTTCATTAATGTGGTTGGCGATCGCCTTGCGCAGCGGTAAGATCCCGGTGGCTGCCGTGTAGGAATCGGCCTCGTGTTCTTCAATCGCCTTGATGGCGGCTTGGCCAATGTAGGACGGGGTCTTAAAGTCGGGTTGGCCGACCGCCAGGTTTAAGACGTCGATCCCCTGGGCGGCCATTTCCTTAGCCCGGTTAGAAAAGGCCAGGGTGGCCGATGGTTGAATGTTTGCGATCCGTTCTGAAAGTTCCACGATTAATCAATCCTCCTGGTGTTTAACTGCCAAAATGCGAACAAAAACTGCACTACATGGTCAAATTATACCATCTTACCACAGAAACCGGGAGGGGATTTTAACACGGAACCAAAAACGGGACCGGAAGAAAAACGGCTTCTCCCGGCCCCGGCGGTTCTTTTTAACTGTGAGTCAGCCCGCCCAGTCGGCTCCCCTGGCTCACAGGGCAAAGGGCCTGACTAAGTGGGTCAGTGGGGTGTGGTCAGACACTTTAAGCACCAAGTAACCACCAAAGACGCCGAGGGTGTTGCTGATCACGTCGTCAATATCAACGACCCGGTTTAAGTTAACCGCTAGATCGGCCACTAGTTGGCAGGATTCAATCGCTAAGCCCGGTAGCGCACAGAGTAAGAGGAAGGCCACGGGGGAGAGGTTCGGTTTCGCTAGGTACAGGTAGACCCCCAGCGGGACCGTCATCAGGATGTTGGCGTAAAATTCCGCGTCGACGTAAGCTAAGGGGTGCAGGTTGTACGACACCGTACCAAAGTAAGAGAGCGGCTTATCGAGCCCCGGGAAAAAGGGCATCCCAGTCGGGTAAAAGGTTAGCCAGATTAAAACCGCTAAGTAGCAAAACCCGGAGCTAACCGTGATCCACTGGGCCGCCCGGTAACGTTGCCCGGCAATGCGCCCCCAGTAAACGGCGCCGAGGATCAGCAGTAAGGTTGCTAACGGTAACCACCTTTGATGCATCATCTGTCCTTCCTCCTTTCCAGTTATTAGGTTTTATTATACCGGTTGAACCATGATAAACCAGGTTTTATACCGATCGTTAGCCTTTCTTATTATTTACGCCGGTTAATTTGCATCCCGATCAAGGAGCCGATGATAAACAAAACGACCAGGACTAGGATAAACGTAACCACACTACCACCGCCTTTCATAACGTTTCGATTGTACCGACCCAGCCGGGCGGGGTCAATCATTTTTAAAAGTTGATGGTGAAATCATGACCTAACTTGTATAATGTTTTCAAACGTCACAAGAGAGGGTGATTTGATGGAATCAATTGAAGTGATCATTCAACAACAGCAGTTAGCAGGTAAGTTATTCGGCGGCTTTTTCGGCCTGGAAGTCGAGCAACACCGGGTTTTAACTAACGGTAAGCTTAGCCGCCACCCCTACCCGGCCGCCTTTTCGTCCCGGCGCCACAACCCCTATTTAAAGACCGATTTTTGCGATAATATGTTTGAACTAGCGGCGCCCCCCGTTCAAGGGGCCACGGCGGCGGTCCAAAACCTCAAGTACCTGCAACAAATTGTCAATGGCCACTTGGCAGCAGACGAGCGGATCTGGCCCCTGTCGATTATGGCGCCCCTCTCCGCCGATGACCTAGCCTTTGCCACCACCTTCAATACCCGTCAGTGGATGGCTGACTACCACGACTACCTGGGCGCAAAGTACGGGATTGCCCGGGAACTGATGGCCGGCGTCCACGTCAACTTTTCGCTCCACCGCGACCTCATCGCCGCCCTCTTTGCGGCCAGCGGGCAAAGCGATTTAGCGGCCTTTAAAAACCACTTATACTTCCACTTGGCCCAGGGCTTTGTCGCCCACCGTTGGCTCTTTACCTACCTGTTTGGGGCCAGCCCGGTGCTGGCTAACCCACTCAAGGGGATGCCGGATAACCTCGCCTTCCCGGTCCGCAGTTTGCGCAGTAGTGACTTTGGCTACACCAACTTCCCCAGCGAAACGATCACCTACAGTTCTTTGGGTGCCCAACTCGACCAACTCAAGCGTTTCGTCGCCGAAGGGAAGTTCTACTCCCTGCACGAATTCTACGGTCCGGTCCGCCTCAAGAGCCGCGGCGCTAACTTGGACGACCTGATTGCCCACGGAACCGAGCGGCTCGAATTCCGGGCCTTTGACCTCGACCCGCTTTCCCGGGCGGGGATCTCAAACGATACCCTCAACTTCTTGGAGGTCTTCTTAGCCTACTGGCTGGTTGCCGACCAGGGGGCTGATCTAACGGAGGCCGACGAGAAAAACCAAGCCGTCGCCCTCCAACACCCCCACCAAGAATTCGACTGGACCAAAGAACGCGGACTGGCCCTGTTAGACGACCTCGACGCCTTCGTGGCTAAGTACGGGGCACCAAAGGAATACCAGGCCGCCCTGCTCTTTGCCCGCCGGCGCCTGGAGGATCCGCGCCTGACGATCGGTGGCCAATTAATCGACAAGGCTGATCCCGACGGCGGCCTACTTTCTTACGGCCTCAAGATTGCCAACAGCCACCACGACTGGTACAAGTCCATGGCGCAGTCCCTACAACCAACGATTGCGACCTACCCGGCGGACCTGCAGGCAATCGTGCAAACCGCCATTGAATTAGGAATTAAGGTCCACGCCGCCCCAACTCAGGTCACCCTAAGCTTAGATGAACACCAAGAAGAAATTCCCACCGCTCAGGTCTGGGAACTACCGGACGGGGCCCGGGCGGCCCTCTTGGCCCACTTCCCCGAACAGGCCAACTACACCGATGCGGTGGCCAAACCATAATTGATCAATCAAAGCGCCCCGCGGTTAAGTAAAACCCGACGGGACGCCTTTTTAGTTCTGACTACTTTGCGCACCATACGTTAAGCGAATGTATGCTGACATTACTAACGGCAGGGCCGTCAAGAGGAGGATCAGGCCAATAATCACCGCAATGGCAACCTGAATCAGTGTCATAACCCCGGACGGAATCAGGGCGGCGAAGGTCCCACTTAAAATGACTACTGCCGACATCACCACGGTCCCCACCGCTTGGGCCGCGTGGTGGATATTGACCACCGGCGTTTGTGGGGAGCAACGTTGCTCGTCGCGGTATCGCATCATCAGGAAAATACTGTAATCAACCCCCAACGCCACGATCATGATGAAGGTGAAAAACGGGGTATTCCAAGAGAGCATTGACGTGTCTAACCAGGTCCTAGTAATCCAATCGGTCAAACTAATCGACGTGAAGTAAGTCCCCAAGAGGGTGAGGATAATCATGATTGGCTGTAGGACCGAGCGGGTAAAGAAGACCAGGGCTAAGAAAATCCCCAGGCTCATGATCAGGGCGGTCCGCCAAAAATCACTCGTCGCCAGGTTGGACAAGTCAACGTTTTGGGCGCTCTGTCCCCCGACAGCCACGGTGGCATCGCTCAAGTTAGTGGCCTTTAATTGCGCCTGCAAGTCCTTGGTAAGTCGCTTAACATCCTGGATCGCCGCCTGGCTGCTAGGGTCAGCCTTTAAGACCACCGTGATCTCAGTCAGGTGCCGGTTGGCACTCATGTAAGTATCGTAGACCGTTTCCATTTGCTGGTTGTGTAGCTCACTGGTCGGAATGTTAAATTGGTTAGCGGCCGACGACGTTGCTAGGTCGCCCAAGTATGATTGGATACTCCCCAGCCCGGTTTGGATTTTCGTTAACGAGCTCGTAGCCGTAGTCAAACCGATTTGCAAATTAGTCAACTGCTGTCCCAGTGATTGTAACTGGGTGTTTAACTGTTGAACACCCGCATTAACCGTTTGCTGGCCACTTACCAGGGAGCTACTGGAGGTTACCAAAGTTTGCCCCCCGCTCGTTAGTTGACTAGTGGCATTCGCTAGTTGCTGGCTGGCCGTGGCCAACTGCCGGGCCTTACTCAACTGACTGGTAAGGTTGGTCCCTTGCATCTGACTAGCCGCCTGTTGCAAGCCGGTCTTAACCTGCCCTAACCCCGACTGAATGGATCCGAGGTTCTTGAGGACCGTAGAGAGTTGTCCCTTAACGTAGAGCTCTTGGAGTGGCGTCCCAGTCGGTTGGGTAGCGGAGCGAACCGTTTTTACCCCCGGCTCTTTTTTCAGGGCCCGCGTGATTTGGTCTAACGTCGCCAGGTTCTGACGATTAACTAGCGAACGCTTAACGCGCAGGTAAATGGTAGTCGGGGCCACCTCCCCCTTGGAAAAGTCGCGTTGGGCAATCAGGTAGCCCTTCTTAACCGCATTGTGGTTACTAATTTCGTCTGCCGAGTTGTAGTTTAACAAATGGGGGGCGTTCCAAATCCCGGCCGCCGCGATCATAATTAACACCCCTAGCGTCACTAAAGGATGCTGAATCCCCACGGTCGATAACCCCGTCCAAAAACGACTCCGTTGATTAACGGTTAGCCGTTTAGTCGGCCAAAACAACTTTTCGCCTAAGGTAGCCATGAAGAAGTAGTTCAAAGTCAATAAGGCCGCTAATAAAATGACCACCCCAACGGCACTCCCGACGGCCGACCGGTAAAAGGAGAAATTGGCCAACCCCAAAACGGCGAAGCCAATTAACACCGAAATACCGCTGAAAAAGACCGTCTTGGCGGCGGTCGCCCGTACCGCCATCATGGCCGCCCCCCGGTTACCAGCCCCCAATTCCTCCTTAAAGCGATCGAATAAAAGGATGTTGTAATCCGTTCCGATCCCAAACAAGATGATCACCAAAAAGACCTGGGTGAAGTCTGAAATGGGAAAGCCCCACCACTTTGCAAGGTTCATGACTAAGCTTAACGCCACCACCATCGCGATCCCCACGTCCAGAATGGAAATCAGCGGGATCACCACCGAACGAAAGACCAGCACTAAGACCACGAAAATGAAGATGAGGGCAATGACTTCCGTCTTTTGGATCCCCCGTTCGGTTGCGGTAGAGAACTCGTTGTTTAATAGATCCGAACTGGTGACGTAAGTTGAGAGGCCCCCTACCCGGAGTTGCTGTTTGATTTGTTCCGCGCGGGACGTTAACTCTTAATCGTCACGTTCACTAATTCAGTGTGGCGATTGGCAGCTAGCAACTGTTTAGCGGTTTGACCACCATCCAGTGCACTTGTCACCGTTACGATATGGTAGCGCCCCTTCATCTTCAATAAAGATCGCAAACGCCGGTTAATCTGACGCTGCTCATGATTACTGATCCCATCCGCATCGTGATAGACCACCGTGATGGTCTGGGTGTTTTTAACCCTGCTCATCCCCTTAGCCATTTGATCCGCCCGGCTACTTTGTAAGTTACTAGGCAGGTTGATTTGGCCCTGTTGGCGAATCAGGCTACTCATGTCAAGCATTAGGCATAGCGCTCCCACCACCACTATTGTCCAGGCCACTAAGGCAAACAGGTGGTATTTTCGAATCCAATTCATTTTTTTCTCCTCTTTGAACATATGTTGAAACTATGACACTTGTTCATTATAATGAGGACAAGCCGAACCTCAATTGGCAACTGATCACCACCTGTTTAGGTTTAGACACTTTGAATATGATTGAGCAAAAAGGAGGCCCCCATGGCAAACCGGCAAAGCCAACGCACCGAAAAACTAATCAAGGCTGCTTTTCTCCAGCTAATCACCACCACCAGCATTAACAAGCTAACCGTAGCCCAGATTACCCGCCAGGCAGATATTAGCCGTGGTAGTTTTTACACCCATTTTCAAGACGTTTATGATCTCTACGACCGGGTATTAAAAGACATCGCCGCCGACTTTTTAGATATTTTTTCGTCTCAATACGAGCAGGCTACCCAGGAAAATAACTTCATCCCCATCTACACGGCCATCGCCAAATACATTGACCAACGCAAACAACTGTTTACCTACTTTGCCAACGGAGAACAAGATACCCGCGCCCTTAACCACTTGCTCCAAGCCTTTAAACAGGCCGTAATTCCCACCATTAAAAATAACCTCCCAGCTAACTCCCAAGAGGTCGCACTATCCTATTACGTAGCAGGGATCTTTGGGGTTTATAAAGACTGGCTCGCCGGTGACATCATTGCCACACCAGAAGAACTAGGGGCGATGCTGGGTCAACTAGCAAACCAAGAGTAATTGATCATGGCAAAAAATTGCGGTTTGGCTGATCAACTACTATAATGAACTTAATATTCTGTAAAATAGCTGTGAAAGGACTGATTGAATGACCAAAGTATTACTAATTGGGGCGACCGGGATGGCCGGCCAAGAAATCTACCAAGCTGCTACAAAATCCGGCCTGAACGTGACCGCCCAGGTCCGCCACGCCGCTAAGGCTAAGGAGCTGTTTGGCCCCGACGTTCGGGTGCTTGAACAAGACGCCCTGACCCTGTCCAAGGACGAACTCGCTAACTTCGACGTGGTCGTCAACGCCTTTTCAACTAGCCCCGCCGAAGCCGACAACCACCAAAAACTTTCTGAACACCTCGTCCACCGCCTCGGCGGGGGCCAGCGGCTCTTGGTGATCTTGGGGGCTGGCTCGTTGTTAGACGGCGCCGACGACCACCTGGTGGTTGAAGACATCAAAAAGACCCCCGGGGCTGACGCTTGGATCGCCATCCCCGAGGGGCAAAAAAAGGAGCTCGACTACCTGCGGACCGTGTCTGAGATCGATTGGGTTGGCATCTCGCCGTCCTATACCTTTAAGCCGGGACCGGCGAGTGACCAGATGCTCGTCGGTAACGACCACCTGCTTAGAAACGACGCCGGGGAATCCTACACCACCGCCGGTACAATGGCCAAGGCAATGGTCGCAGAAATCCTCCACCCGGCCCACCACCGCGAACGCTTCACGGTCGCTAACGGCTAACTAAAAAGGACACCAACAATTCGGTAAACGAATTGTGGTGTCCTTTTTTCGTTGGTTTGTGTAATCAAGGGGAAATCACTGTTGATTGCTATCGGAGGTCGTTTCCCACTCACCTATTTTTAATCATCATTGCTACTGAAGATCACCATTTCAGCCATGATAATCTCCCGGTAAAGGCTGGTCATCGCCGGGCGGTACTTCTCCTCTAGTTGAGTCACCATCGCTAGGTAGCCGCGCTCCTCTTGAAAAGCCAACCGGTACGCTTCTTCGAGGAGCTGGCGCTGTTCTATGGGGAGGGCTGGTTTGGCGACGACCTGGCGGACCTCCTGGATGAACTGGCGGGTCGTTGTGTTAGCAATTTGGGCGTTCAAGTCGTACAGCACCCGGCGCCGAAGGTCTTCGGGCAGGTAAATCTGCTTGATACAGGCAATCGCCTGGTTAACCATCGCCTGGCGGACCTTGGTCACCTCCCCTTCTAGTTCGGTGTCGGTCGTGGTCGGCTTTAAGATCAACCGAAAGACGATCGTTGGCACCAACAGGGATAAGACGATTAGAACGCATTCAGCCATCAAAACCAAGTTAAAGTCGGGGCGGTTAACCCGGGTTTGGGCCACCGTAAAGGCGAGGGCAAAGGTTACGGCACCGTGAACGCCCCCCAGGGAAAAGACCAAGCTGCACAGCTTAGGCCGGTGCATCGCTAAGCGGGCGTACCAATAGCGCACCAAACCGTTCGCCACGTATAGCATCAGCCCAGCAACTAGCCAACGCCAAGAGTGGATGACAATTGTTTTATCCGCAATCGTGCGCACGAGCACCATCCCCAAGATGACGAAGACGGCCGTGTTTAAAACCTCTTCGATCAAGACGTTTAGACGAACGCTATCGTAATAAACCACCGGGTTGATTAACTGGCTGCGCTCCGCTTCCACGTTATGTAACAAACCGGCACAAACAACGGCGATAATTCCAGAGACCCCCAGGTGTTCGCCCACCAAATAAACGGCAAAGGGGGTCATCAGGTAGAGGACCTTCATCAGGGTGCCGGAGTTAAAGGTGTTGTTCAAGAAGTTGACCGGGCTGCGAAACATTGCTTGGCGAAGGCCAATTAACACCAAACCACTCAAAAGGCCGACTAGCGCTCCGCCACCCGCCGAGTAGAGAAAGTCCTCCCCGGTTTGGGCGACGTTCACGTAACCATTGACGTACCACAGGATCCCCATGTTTAAGAGGATGATCCCCGAAGCGTCATTAAATAAGGATTCGAGGGCCAAGTACTTGTTTTCCGGGTTGGGTAAGACACGGCCGTTAGATACGGCGGCCGAAGCAGTGGCATCGGTTGGCGTTGAGATAGCTGCCAAAAGAAAAGACAGCGGCAGGCTAATTCCCACCAGCCAGTGGTTAAACACAGTCGCCGCTACGGCACATAAAATGACCATGATTACCGTCATGCTAATGATCCGTTTAAAGTGGCGTAGCACGGTGTTTAAGCGAGTACGTTGCCCCTCAAAAAATAAGAGGGGGGCAACAATTGCCGCCATGAAAATTTCAGAATCAAAGGTGGCGACCCTTTGGTTGGTCAAGGGGAACAGGGCCAACACCATCCCGACCGCCATTGCCACGTAGTTAGTCGCAAACGACCTAAAAAACTGCCGTTGGATCACAATTGAACATACCACGGCTAAAATCAACAGCGCCGTTGAATACAGTAGTACCACCAATATCAACCTCCCGTTATCATCCTCAAATTATAACCCACTTCAGCGTTCAGTTGATATTGTTTTGACTTGAAACAATGCTAAGGGGCCCGGAGAAAGCCATTCCTTTCCCTGGGCCCCTTATTTTGATTGGCAAACGTTAGCTCAAGACGTGGTAACTAACAATGGGGGGCTTTTCCCCCTGATTACATTTTCTTCCAAATCTCCTCGTCAAAGTAGCCGAGGTGGTTGACCTCCAGGGTCTTTAGGTAGGCGATTAGTTCAATTGCAGCCGAGGCGCTCAGTTGGTTAACGGCGTTTAAGCCGGTCCCAATTGGCACCACGTTGCTCATCGCCACCACGTCGGTGCCGTTTTCAATCTGCACCTGAGAAAAGGTGATCGACCACCGTCCCCGCATGTTCGGGGCAAAGACAAAGAAGAGGTTGTAATCGTCGGCTAAGTAGGCCGGCATGGCGTAGGCAACCTCGTCGATCGGTTCGGGCAAGAGGTTGCCCTGAAAGGCGAAGTGATCAAGGTTAAGGGCGTTGACCGGGTTATTAAGCATAAAGACCGTGTTTTCAAACTCGGGTCGGCCAAGTTTCATCTCCGGGGTAATGGTATCCTTTAAGCGCATCAGATCCTCCTAACTGAAGTTGGTTCGGTAAAATTCATACTTTTGGTGAATCGACTGGAGGGGTTGGTCCATCACGTGTTCTTCCCCTTGATCATCAACCAAGAAACGCTCGCGGGCCTTTTGGGTAAACTGCAGCCGCACTAGGGGTGCCTTTTGAAAGACTTGCTCCAGGTTGGTCCCCATGATCGCCAGGTGGTCACAATAAGTCGGCACCAGCATCTGTTCGAGGTCACCAAACAAGTCGGCCAAGACGTCGGCGTAAGCGTGATCGGCGTAGTGGCGTTCGTTCTCCTCCAGGCGGTCGTAGTACTCGACGTTGGTGAGCCCCTTTTGGTTTTCGATGGCGTGTTGCTCATCGTATTGGTGGGTTAAGTAGGAATCCCAATCGCGGTAGGCGTAGGTCGTCAGGTGTAAGACCAAATTGCGCCCCTTTTTAGTGACGTTTTCCGGGACCATCCCCCCCTTAGGATCCTTTAGGTAGGGGCGCACCAGTTCAAGCGCCACTAGGTAATAAAAGGTCCCCGGCAAGAGTTCTTGGTCTTGGTCAGGTGAATAGAGCGGTTCCTCCCCTTCTAGGAGTGGCAGGCCAATGATCGACAAGCGGGTTTGGTTGACGGCGTAGACCAGGTCTTCAATGTCTTGGTCAATTTCATCGCGTGCCGAGACCGCCTGCAAGACGTGGGTGAAGAGGCGGGCCAGTTCGTTTTTCTCCTTTTTTTGGTTGGGATAGTAACCGGCTTGGTGCTCATACTTGCGGGTACAACGCTCCAGTTGCTCTTCTAGGGCGGTCGCCATCCGTTCTACTTGCACCGGCAAGGTCGGTTCCTTGACCCCTTCTTTGGCCACCTGGCGAACGGCCTCGCGTAAAACCGGCCGCATTTCAATGAAGTCCGGGAAGTCAAAGACGTTTTGGAAATCGTAATGGCCGCTCGGATCGACGTGGACCGGGTTCAGCTGGTAATTAAATTCAGTCATGGTGTACCCCCTTTTTAAACTAGCTTATCAAGACTAGCTTATCAAGTCCCCCCACCCCAATCCATTAGGGAAACAACTAAAAATAGCCGAAGACCCCCGCCTGGACGGTATGATCTTCAGCTATTGAGCTGATTGATTGGGTGCCCAATTAACTAGGCAAGTTCCCCGTTACCCGCTCCTAAACCAGCTTGGTCCGCCGGCGGTAAACGATGAAGCGACGGAAGATGTATTGCCATGGCAGGGTTAAGGCGTGCACCAGCCGGGTGTACGGGAAGTAACCGAAGACAAAGAACCCAACTAAGACGTGGATCCGGTAAATCAACGGTACGTTCAACATTAATTGCCATTGCGGGTTCAGGGTGAAGAGGCTCCGTACCCACGGCCCAATTGATTGCCGGTAGTTAAAGTCGATAAAGGCCCCGTAAATCGTGCACGACATCCCGAGCGTGATCGTGATCAAAAGGACCCAGTCAACCAAAATGTCGTTGACGCTCGAGGTCTTGTAAACCCGGGCGACGGTCATCCGCCGCCAGGTCAAAATCGCCATCCCGATCCAGGCTAGGCTTCCGGCCGGGATCCCCATCATCAAAGAACCAAACATGTGGTACATGTGTTCCGTGATGCCAAAGTAATCGGTCCAGGCCTGGGGAACGAGCATCCCTAGGCAGTGACCAAAGAAGGCCAAAATGATCCCGATGTGAAAGAGGATGCTCCCGATCATCAGTTTCTTCTTTTCAAAAATTTCACTCGACTTTGCCGTGATCGACTCGTGAAAGTACTTAAACCGAATGAAGGTCCCGAAGAAAAAGGATGCCAACATTAGGTAGGGATAATATACCCACAGCAAGTGGGCCCAAGCGTTATGCATGTGCGTTCGCCTCCGTTTCAACGCAGGACCGGATCAGGCCCCGCACCGCTTTGATTAGTTTCATGTACGGGTCGTCGGCGTCGGCCAGGGCGTTTTGCAAGAGGGAGTATGTCCCGTCTTCAATCACCCCTAAGGCGAGTTGGAGGTCGTCTTGGCGGCTGTCGTCCATGAAGTCGCCATAGGCAAAGAACTCCAAGAGCATCGGCAAGTAATCAGCCAGCTCACTGGTCGTCTCCGCCACGCCGAACATTTCGTACATCATCTTGAGTTTAGCGAGGATCGTCCCCCGTTCGCGGGAGTCGGTCATCTTGTAGTAGGACATGTAAAGGGTGTAGCTCCGGTTCATTTCAAACAGGCTGGCAAAGTGGCTCTCCTGGTCCAACAGGGTCCCCTGGTTTAACTCATCGAAGAGCTCACCAAAGGTTGCTTGTTGTTCCCTAGATAGCGCTGGATTTTCGACCAAAGCCGCCCGCATCTCCGGGCTAAAGGTTTCTTGGTCGGGGTAATCAATTAAGCGCGACAGGGCCACGAAGACATCCTGGAGCTGGTTAATTTTTGCAAAGTTAATCACGCCAAATCCCCCCGTAGAAGCTTTCTGCGTAAATTTGGTTGGTTGATTCACCAGCTTCGGCCTTCTTAAACATGCTGGAGTGTTGTGGTGCCAAGGCACAGCCTTCACATTCATCGTAACCCAGGGTCCCCTGTTCGGATTGTGCGTCTTCAAACTGGGACTTGTTGGATTGCGGAATCACAAAGCGGTCTTCGTACTTGGCAATCGCTAGCAGACGGTACAGCGAAGTGGCCGTGTTTTCGGTCAAATCAACCTTGGCCAGCTTAGTGGTATCGAAGTCTTGGCCGGCCGTCTTAGCCCGCATGTAAAGCCGCATCATGGCCAGCTTGTAGAGGGCCTGCTTGATAACCGGTACGTTGCCCCCGGTCAAAAGGTTAGCCAAGTATTCAACCGGCACCCGCATCTGGTCAATGCCCGGGAAGATCATTTCCGGGTTCTTCATTAGAATCCCGTCCTTCAAAGTAGGACATCACTGGTGACAGAGGCGGGATGTACCAAACCATCGGCATCGTCCGGTATTCCGGGTGCAGTGGGAAGGCGATCTTTTCTTCGACCGCCATCCGGTAGATCGGTGACTTCTGGGCCGCTTCGATCATTTCCTCGGAGATCCCGTCCTTTAAGGCTTGGGAGACAATCTCCGGGTCGTTCGGGTCCAAGAAGAGGTCCAATTGGGCTTCGTAAAGCTTGGTTTGGTCCGGCGTGGAGGCCGCTTCTTCTACTCGGTCGGCGTCGTAGAGCATCGCCCCAATGTAGCGAATCCGGCCGACACAGGTTTCGGCACAGACGGTTGGGAGCCCCTCTTCAATCCGCGGGTAACAGAAGGTACACTTCTCAGCCTTGTGGGTCTTCCAGTTGAAGTAGACCTTCTTGTACGGGCAACCAGTCATGCAAAAACGCCAGCCCCGGCACCGTTCCTGGTCGACCAAAACGATCCCGTCTTCGTCACGCTTGTACATCGCCCCGGACGGACAAGAGGCCACACACGGTGCGTTCAAGCAGTGTTCACACAGCCGTGGCAAGTAGACCATGAAGGCCTGCTCGAAGTTCTTCTTGATGTCGGACTCGATCTTTTGCATGTTCGGGTCTTGGTTAACGTATTCCGTTGAACCAGCCAGGTCGTCATCCCAGTTCGGTCCGGTGGTCAGTTCCATGTCCAAGCCGGTAATTTGCGACTTCGGCCGGGCCACTGGTTGGTGCTTTTTCTCCGGGCCAAACAGGGTCTTGTAATCGTAGGTCCATGGCTCGTAGTAGTTGTCAAGTTCAGGCATGTCGTTGTTGTAAAAGATCTTCCCTAGAGCGATCTTGTTCAACTTGTTGCCGGCCTTCAACTCCAATTTCCCCTTGGAATTTAGGGTCCAGCCCCCGTGGTATTGTTCTTCGTCTTCCCAACGCTTCGGGTAGCCGACCCCGGGCTTGGTTTCGACGTTATTAAACCACATGTATTCTGCCCCGGGCCGGTTGGTCCAGGTGTTCTTGCAGGTTACCGAACAGGTATGACAACCAATACACTTATCAAGGTTTAAGACCATCCCGATTTGTGCTTTAATCTTCATTCCAGTTCACCTTCTTTAACTTTCTTACGTTTGCGTACAGGTCCCGCTGGTTCCCGGTTGGGCCGTAGTAGTTCCAACCGTACGACAACTGACCGTAAGCCCCGACCATGTGGGTTGGCTTAACGTGGATCTGGGTTGGGGCGTTGTGTGAGCCCCCCCGGTTCCCGGTGGTCGTTGACAGCGGTTCGTAAATTTCATTGTCCTGGGCGTGGTACATGTACAAGGAACCCTTCGGCATCCGGTGGGAAACCACGGTCCGGGCCGTGACGACCCCGTTACGGTTGTATAGTTCAATCCAGTCGTTATCCTTAACGTCGATAACTTCGGCGTCTTGCGGGCTCATCCAAACGGTTGGGCCCCCCCGGAAGAGGGTCAGCATTTCCAGGTTGTCGTAGTACATGGTGTGGATGTTCCACTTCCCGTGCGGGGTCATGTAACGAAGGGTAACTTCCTTGTCGGCCGGGGTAACTTCGACGTCGCCAGGCCCCATCACTTGCGGTGGCAAGGACGGCTTGAAGGTCGCCAAACCTTCCCCAAAGTCGAGGAAGATTTCGTGATCCAAGTAGAACTGCTGGCGCCCAGTCAAGGTTTCCCACGGTTGGAGCCGTTCCACGTTCAAGGAGAAGGCCGAGTAACGGTCACCGTTGTGCTTAGCCGAAGTCCCAATTGGGGTTGGGTAGGCTTCTTGCGGTTGAGCGGTGATGTTTTTAAAGGTCATCTTAGCTTCGGCATGCCCACGGCCAATGTCGGTTAACTTTTCACCAGAAGCCTGTTCCCGCTTTTGCCACCCCAGGTCGGCCAACCGTCCGTTGGAGGCCGTTGACATCCGCAAGACGGCGTCACAGACCTTGGTGTCCTCGTCTAGCATCGGCAAGCCGGCGTTGTAGCCGTCGGTGTAGGTGCCCAACTCATCCTTGAGTTCTTCGATTTCTGGGGTGACGTCGTAGCCGTAGTTAGCAGCCATGCTTGGCCCCAAGGAAACGTACTGGTCGTAAATGTGGTGATAGTTACGTTCCACCAGCGACATTGATGGCATCGTTTTGCCCGGAATTGGCTCGCATTCGCCCTTCTCCCAGTCCTTGATTTGGCCCAGTGGCTGGCTGATTTCACCCGGCGTCCCGTGGCCCAGCGGCTGAGTCTTTAAGTCGTAACCAGTTTCCGGCAGGTACTTCTTGGCCATTTGGGTGAAGGTCTTGGCCAAAAGTTTAAACTGTTGCCAATCGGAGCGTGATTCCCACATCGGGCTGATCGCCTTGTTGAACGGGTGAATGTAAGGGTGCATGTCGGTTGACGACAAGTCCTCTTTTTCGTACCAGGTCGCCGCCGGTAGGACCACGTCGGAGTACATGGCCGTCGAAACCATCCGGAAGTCCATGTCGACAACTAAGTCGAGCTTCCCAGTCGTATCCTCGTCGTGCCAAACCATTGACTCCGGCTTCAAGCGGGTGTTGGCCTTGGCCAAGAGCCCGTTTTCGGCCCCTAAAAGGTGCTTCATGAAGTATTCGGCCCCCTTACCAGAGGAGGCAAACAGGTTGGAACGCCATAAGAAGAAGTTCTTCGGCTGGTTTTGCTTTGCATCCGGGTCTTCGGCGGCAAAGTGCAGGGTGCCGGCCTTAAGTTCTTCCACCACCCGCTTCTTGATCTCTTCGATGTCTTTAGTTTGGTAGTCATCGACAAAGGACAAGGAATTGCGGTCAAACTGCGGGTAGGACGGCAGCCAGCCGAGGCGGATCGCCATTTGAACGTAATCGGCGTTGTTTAAGAAACGGTGGTCACCTTGATAAACCGGCGAATACTGCTGCTGGTTATCCATTTCTTCGTAGCGCCATTGGTCGGTAGCGAAGTAGTACCAAGTCGTCCCCTGTTGTTGGCGGGCACCACCCTGGTGCCAGTCGTTAGCAAAGGTGATGTTGGCCCACCCTTCTTGGGGCCGGAGCTTTTCTTGACCGACGTAGTGCGCCCAGCCGCCACCTTGCACCCCGATGCATCCACACAACATTAGCATGTTGATGATCGCCCGGTAGTTCATGTCGGCGTTAAACCAGTGGTTAACCCCACCACCCATGATAACCATTGACTTTCCGCCGGTATCGAGGGCGTTTTGGGCAAATTCACGGGCGATCTGGGTAACTAGTTCCGGCTTGACGCCGGTATATTGTTCTTGCCAGGCCGGCGTGAAGAAGGAGTTGGCGTCGTTTTCGTCTTGGGCGGCCAGTTCGTCGCCCGCCCGACGCTTAACCCCGTATTGGGCGAGCATCAAGTCGTAAAACGTGGTCAAGTAATGGGTCGAACCATCGGCAAAGGTTACCTCTTGGACCGGGATGTGACGTGCCACAACCGAATTACCTTCGTTAGAGAAGGCCGGGAAGTCAATTACAACTTCCTTAGTTGGCGTTACCTGGTCTTCAACGGACAACGCCGGATCAATGGCGTTGCCAGCGGCGTCCTTTAATTCTAGGTTCCACTGGGTGCCTTGATCGTAATCCTGTCCCAGGGTCCCGTTCGGCACAACGTAGCGGTTGGATTTGGTGTCGTAAACCACCGTCTTCCAATCGGCGTTGGTCACGGCGTCGTTTGTCAAATCGTTGATTCGCACGTAGCGTCCCGAAGTTAGGTGGTCATTGCCGGCCGCCGAAGGAATTAATTCAACCATAAACGGCAGGTCGGAGTACTGCTTGGAGTAGTTAATGAAGGCCTGCTCGTGGCGCTTTTGGTAGAATTCGTTTAGGATCACGTAGGTCATCCCCTGAGCGACGGCCGAGTCGCTCCCCGGTTCCGGTGCCAACCAGTCGTCGGCAAACTTAACGTTTTCGGCGTAATCCGGGCTGACAGCGACGATCTTGGTCCCCTTGTAGCGAACTTCGGTCATAAAGTGGGCATCCGGGGTCCGGGTTAACGGAATGTTGGAACCCCACATAATGATGTAAGAAGAGTTGTACCAGTCGGCTGATTCCGGCACGTCGGTTTGTTCCCCCCAAACCTGCGGGGAAGCAGGCGGTAGGTCGGCATACCAATCGTAAAAGGACATCACTTCGCCCCCCAGTAGGGATAAGAAGCGCACCCCGGCCCCAAACGAGATCATTGACATGGCCGGGATCGGGGTAAAGCCGGCGATCCGGTCGGGTCCGTAATTTTTAATCGTGTAGATCAAGGAAGCCGAAATCAATTCGAGGGCCTCGGCACGGTGAACACGGACCATTCCCCCGTGCCCCCGGGCCGACTTGTATTCCTTGGCCTTTTGTGGATCTTCGACAATTGAAGTCCACGCGTCAATCGGGCTTTCGTGGTTTTGCTTGGCGTCTTGCCACATCTTCCACAGCCGGCCCCGAATGTAAGGGTACTTGATCCGCACCGGGCTGTACTCATACCATGAGAAGCTGGCCCCCCGCGGACAACCCCGCGGCTCGTAACCCGGGATGTTTGGCCCACACGATGGGTAGTCGGTGGCCTGGTGTTCCCAGGTAATGACCCCTTGCTTGACGTAAACGTTCCAGCTACAAGAACCGGTACAGTTAACCCCGTGGGTCGTCCGAACAACCTTGTCGTGGGCCCAGCGCTGCCGGTAAAGCTTTTCCCAGCGCCGTGAGTTTTCTTCTAGCTGGGTGAAGGTACCGTTGAACTTTTCAACCTTGTGAAAAAAACGTGACTTAATCACTGTTATCCCTCCTAAAAATGTACTTGGCCCACTAGTGCTTAATAAAGTAAGCCATTTCCCTAATACCAACACTAGCACCCAAATTGCTATACTACGACTAGGGAAAGTCCTATATTTTTAATAAAGGAGGCGGAAACCATCGACCGTTACGACCGCCAACGCCGGGTGACTTCCATCGGAGCAGCCGGTCAAGAAAAAATTAGCCAAGCCACCGTCTTAGTGGCTGGTTGCGGCGCCTTGGGTTCTTACGTTGCCGAGCAACTCACCCGGGCCGGCGTCGCCCACCTGATTTTAGTTGATCCCGATCAGGTGTCATTAACCAACTTACAACGCCAGGCCCTCTTTGATGAAGGCGACGTTAATCAACACCGTCTCAAAGTGATGGCCACTAAAAACCACCTTAACCAAATTAACCACGAGGTCGAAATTACGCCGCTGCCGGCCCCACTCTCGATCGACTTACTCAACGAGTTAGATTTTGACCTCGTCATTGACTGTTTGGATAACTACCAGGCCCGCGACCTGATCAACCAAGCGGCCTGTGTCCATCAGTTTTCCTACGTCTTTGGCTCCTGCGCCGGCAACTTCGGTAACGTTATGTTAATTGACCCGAGCAAGGGGCCTTGTTTAAACGACGTTTTCCCGGACTTAGAGGCGCTCAAGGCCACCGATTGCGACTTAATCGGGGTCACCACCCCGTTGGTACCGCTGGTGGCAGCCAACCAGGTCAGCCTGGCCCTCCACTACCTAGTCGACCCGGCGACGGTTAACTATGACCGCCTGTTAACAATTGACGCTTGGAACGGCGACTTCAACTACTTCCGCGTCCAAAAGCGACCGGATTGCCCAGTTTGCGCCAATCACAAGCTAACGGTTGAACCAGACGTCAGCCCGCAAGTCCGCGTCCTGTGCGGTAGCCAAACCTACCTAATGGACCTAACCGAACACCTTGATTTAAATGACCTCGCCGACTGGTTAACGGATCGCCAAATCGAAGTCGAACAAAGCCCCAAGTTCATCCACTTTACCTTTAACCAAAACGAACTATCCGCCTTTAAAAACGGCCGTTTGATCCTCTACGGGGCCCCCGACCTGGCGGACGCCGAAAATCAATTCGACCGCTTCTTAGCCGTCACCAACCACTTAATGACCCAGTAGAAAGGAGCAGGTAGTAGTACCATGTTAACAGCCACCATTTTAACCGTCTCTGACAGCCGGCACCTGGCAGAAGACGGGAGCGGCGCCTTAATCAAGGCCCGCTTGCTAGAAAATGACGTTACGGTTATTGACCACCGGATCGTTGTCGATGACCAAGTTCAAATCCAAGCGGCCTACTTAAGCCAAGAATTGATGGGCGCCGACCTGTTAATCATCAACGGCGGAACCGGGGTTGCCCAACGCGACGTTACCATCCCCGCCATTACCCCGCTCTTAACCCAGCAAATTCCAGGCTTTGGCGAGGCCTTCCGGGCGCTTTCCTTCAAAGAGATTGGCACCCGGGCCCTGGCCTCCCACGCCATCGCCGGTTTCAACCTGTACAACCAGTTGACTTACTGCCTACCGGGCTCAAAAAATGCCTGCCAAACGGCCCTCGATCAGCTGATTTTGCCCGAACTCCAGCACTTAATTTTTGAACGCAGCAACCAAAGAAAGGATCTTCACCACCATGCTCACTAGACGAACCCCCATTTCCATTGCCCAAGCCCAAGCCAAGATGGCCGCCGTCCCCCTGGAATTAACCACCGAAGAAATTCCGGTCACCGAGGCTAACCACCGGATCCTGGCTAAGCCGGCCCAAGCGGTCTATGACTACCCCCACTTCCGTCGCTCGGGGGTCGATGGGTACGCCATCTTAGCGGAAGACGACCACGACTTTCCGCGCGACTTTGAGGTGGTGGCCGAAGTGCCCGCCGGGGCCGTCTTTGACAAGCAACTTCAACCGGGCCAAACTGTCCGGATCATGACCGGGGCCTGCGTTCCCGACGAAGCCAGCAAGGTGATTATGATCGAAAAGACCCGTGATAAGGGTGACGACCAAGTTACCATGATGGCGACCGAAAAGCACAGCAACATCACCGAAGTGGGGACCGACTTTGCGAAGGGCCAAGAAGTAATGGCGGCTCCCCAAGAAATTAACCCGGGTGGAATCGCCGTTTTAACCGCCTTTGGTATCCAAACGGTGACCGTCTACAAGCAGCCACGGATCGCCATCATCGCCACCGGGACTGAACTGCTGGCCCCCAACGCCCCGATTGAAAAGGGAAAGATTTACAACTCCAACGGGCCAATGCTCAAGCGCCTGGTCGAAGAAACCGGTGGGGTCGTTGACGAAGAGGTTCAATTACCCGACGACGATGACCAAATTCAAGCGGCCCTTGAAGAAGCAATCGCCAGCCACGAAATCGTGATCACCGACGGCGGGGTCTCGGTTGGTGACTACGACTTCATTGGCGACGCCGCTCGCAATGCCGATGAAATGCTCTTTAACAAGGTCAAGCAACGCCCCGGTAGCGTCACGACCGCCTTCGTTCAAGATGGCACCCTGGTGATGGCCCTGTCCGGCAACCCGGGCGCTTGCTTCACCGGCTTTTACCTCTACATGGAACCGCTGATTCGCCGCTACCAAGGAATGGACAGCCGGGTCAAAAAGGTTACTGGGATCTTAAACGCCCCTTACACCAAGACCAACGGCTTTGACCGGATCCTGCGTTCGACCTACGAACAAAAAGACGGCACCTACTACGTCTACCCGAACGGAACTGACCGCTCCGGATCCTTGGCCAACCTGCAAACCACCACTTGCTTCTGCACGATCCCGCACTCAACGGAACCAATCGCTTTACACAGCGAGGTTGAAACATGGCTCTTACCATTCAAGTAGTCGGCCACAAAAAGACCGGTAAGACCTTGGTCACCACCGGCTTAATTAAACGTCTGACCAGGGCCGGTTTATCCGTTGCGGCCATCAAGCACGACGCCCACGACGGCAACATTGACCAACCCGGCACCGACAGCGATCGCCTTTACCAAGCCGGGGCCAACCAGGTGGTCTTCCAGTCACGCCAAGGGAGTTTTCAACGCTCCCGCACTCCCCAGCCACTCGCCGACCTCGTGGACCAGTTCAATCAAACAGCTGACGTGGTGGTAATTGAAGGCCATAAAGCGGCGCATTACCCCAAGTTGATTTTACTGGCGCCAGGGGAAAGCCGAAGCGATTGGGCAGGGTTTAACGCCTTAGCCTTTGGCGCCTTAGCACAACAAGCCGGCGCCGACTTGATTGGGGCGCCAGCCATCACCGACTGGCTCTTTAACTACGTCATTACCCATTACCAAAAAGAGGAAACTCAGATGTCTGATTCATTAACCCACTTCAACGACCAAAACCGGGCCAAGATGGTCGACGTCACCGCTAAACAAGTGACCACCCGCACCGCCACGGCCACCGGCACAATTCGGATGCAACCCGCCACCCTCGACCGGATTCACGCCGGGACGATGAAAAAAGGGGACGTACTCGCCGTGGCCCAAGTGGCCGGGATCATGGCCGCTAAGCAAACCAGCAATCTAATCCCGATGTGTCACCTGATCCCCTTAACCGGGGTCGATATCCACTTTACAGACAACAACCAAGACACGATTACGACCACGGCCACCGTCAAAACCAAGCATGTTACCGGAGTCGAAATTGAGGCCCTCTTGGCCGTTCAAACCACCCTCTTGACGATCTACGACATGTGTAAGGCGATCGACCGCGGGATGGTCATCGACAACGTTCACCTGGTCGAAAAAGACGGCGGTAAGTCGGGGCACTTCCAATTTGGGGAAGCCCCGGAGAGCCAAGCATGATCGGCCTGGTCTTAGCCGGTGGTCAATCGCGTCGCTTCGGGGTTGACAAGGCGACCTACGCCTTGCCCGGTCACCCCGCCAACGTGGTGAGCGCCGTCAACCGACTTTTACCCCTGTGTGAGCAAGTAATCGTGGTGGCCAACCCCGCCAACCAGAGGCAGATCCAAGCCTTGGTGGGTGACCGGACCACCGTAATTTTGGACCCGGAACCGTTTCTTGGTGAAGGACCAGTGGCCGGGATCCTGGCCGCCTGCCAAAGCGGGGCCAAGGAGCTTTTGCTCTCCCCCTGCGACTACCCAAACCTGACCACCCAATCAATGCGGGTGTTAGCTGGTCAAGCAATGCGCTATTTACAAGTAGCCAGCAAGAACCACTACACCCTGGCCCACTTTCAAACCGATCAAGAAACGGTACAAGCTTGGTTATCTGGCGGTCAGCGGCGCTTGCAAGACTTCTTAAAAGGGGCGTTACACTGTCAACCACTGGTAATTAATGCCGATCCCAAAGAATTTACTAACTATAACCAAAGGAGTTCCGTATAATGAAAACTATGCAAGAAATGGCGCCTGCCGATTTCCAAAAGCTGATTGCCCTAGTCTTAGCCGACTTAACCATTCGGCGGACCTTGTTAGAAAACCGGGAACAAGAAGTGAACCAGGAAATGCGGTCCCTAGAAAAGGACGCCGAACTAGAAGACCTGGATAACCAAATTCAAGCCATCCAGGCCGACTATCACCACTACCGGGACTTCGTTGATCCCAACTTTAAAATTGACCTAGATCAATACTATCGGGGAATGAAATAAATAATATTATTCTTTTTGGAATATTTGCATATTCTAAACCTCGGGGTATAATATGGAGGAAAGATTATGACCGCAGGACAACCGCAACCACTGCAAACATACCAGGAGTTAGTTAACCGCTTGTACCAAAAAAGTAACTATGACTTTGTTGGCGTAGCGCTGCAAGCTCCCGTTAGTCCTCACCTCACCCGGTGGCTATTTGTGGCGGGCAACCAAAACGAACGGTTCCGGCGAATTGTTTTGCGACGCGGGATTGGGATTGCCGGCCTCGTATTACGAACTGGCACCCCCTTTTGGCACAACGATATTTTAGCCCTTGATCTGAGTGACCGCCTCTATTCCCCCATTGCCCGAGCTGAAAACCTTCAAGCCGTCGTGGCGGTCCCAATTAATGACGGGCCGTTGCACACGGTTAGTGGGGTCCTACTCGCGGGGTACCGTAGTGGCCACTACCGGGTTTGTGAGGCCGATGCCGACAAGTTGTCTCAATCCCTGGCCTAACCCAAGGATGGAGGCGACTTTTTTGTTAGAAACAGCAAACTGGATCCAAACCTTTTTTGACTTATCATCGGACGCAACCTTCATTTTCCAAGCCGATCAACTGGTAGTCGCTAACCAGGCCGGCCAAGACTTGATCGACGCATTTGACCTGGATCTTAACTACCTACAAGAACTCGCCCATACCGCCATTGCCCAACAACAATCAAAGGCGGATGGGTGCTACGATTGTGAAATCATGAACCAGCTTCCCGAATTGACCGTGCCCGTTGACCTACCACCGGATCACACTAATCCGTTGCGCTACACCATGGTTTACCTGGTTCTCTCCCCCACGGACCAGGTCTACGCTCTGGAATTAAAGAGCCGGGCAACCCTCGACCGGGCGACCCAAGTCGCTCAACAGCGGATGTTGAACCAATACGTCAACCGGGCCTATGAAGATGAGCGTAAACGAATTTCCCAGGACCTCCACGACAGCATTGCCCAGGGGGTTTATTCGGCGATTATGGGGGTACGTCGTTTAAAAAGCGAGCAACTTGATGAGCCCGAACGCCAACAGGTTAGCACCTTGATCGAGACCCAACTTGACGACACCCTACGTGAAGTTAAAGAAATGGCCCTAGACATCCGGCCGTCCGTTCTGGACTCCTTTGGCTTGGTAGCGGCTATCCGCGCCTTAGCCAAGCGCTTGACCGAGAACTCGGGGGTCATCATCGACGTAATCGGCAAGGCTGACACCAGTGGCCTGACTACCGACGTCCAAAGCGTCCTCTACCGGATCACTCAAGAGGCGATCAATAACGCCCTCAAGCACGCTAACCCAACCGAAATTACGGTCATGCTCGTCGCCCACGCCCACTATATCAGCTTGGAAGTGATTGATAACGGCTGTGGCTTTGATTTTCAAGCCCACCGTGGCTTTAACGGTCACTCCCTGGGCCTAATGAACATGAGCGAACGGGTCAAGGCTTTAAACGGGTCCTTTATGATTGACTCGGCACCCGGCCAGGGGACAACGGTGACCGTCAAGTTCCCGGTCATTGAAATCAACCACCACTAAGTAAACGGGGAATCGTAGTATGTACAATGTATTAATCGCTGATGACCACGCCATCGTGCGCTCTGGCATCGCCTACCTAATCGATAAGCAACCAACTTTCCAAGTGGTTGGCCAAACCGCTAACGGGACTGACACCTACATGCGGGTTGAACAAGGCGACATCGACATCTTGATCATGGACCTCTCCATGCCGCCGGGTGAAAGCGGCCTGATCACCGCCCAACGGATTCACGAACACTACCCCCTGGTCCGGATGATCATCCTCTCGATGCACGAGTAACAAGAGTACATTAACAAGGCCATTCATAACGGCGCCATGTCATACGTTTTAAAGAGCTCGCCGGATTCCGAAATCTTGCGCGCCCTAACCCAGGTCTCTAACGGGGAAAACTACATTGATGAAAACATCACCCTGACCAAAAAGGACCTTTCCCAAATTAATTCCGATGGTGTTGACGTCAATTTGACCGGTTATAATTCCCTTTCCAAACGTGAACGAGAGGTCTTCCCGTTAGTGGCGCTGGGCTACACCAATAAAGAGATTGCCGCTAAGCTCTTCATTTCCACCAAGACCGTTGAGGCCCACAAGGCCAATATCGTCCGTAAGCTTAAGCTCGAAACCCGAGCTGACCTGGTTCGCTACGCTATTCACCACCACCTAATTGATATCTAGGCTAGTCAAGGGGCTAGGAGAAAGTAGGTTTTCTCCCCGTCCCTTTTAATTTTCCGTTTTTTAGGCAAGCCCCCAATGGTTTTTGGGCTAACTACTGCCTAAAATTAGCATAAAGAACCTTATTCGGGAGGAATTTATTATGGCCACTAATTTATCAAGAGATGATGAACTGCGGGGAATCTTAAGTGACATTACCCGTCACCGTTTCCCATCACGACGCCAACTCAACCCCCAGTCCAACCTCTTTTTAACCGCTAAGTACGCCGTTGAGGAGGGCTACGTCACCCACGCCACTTTAGACGAAAGTGAAAGTCAATCCCTAGCCACCCTCGACCTAACCGAGGCCACCTTAACGGCCGCCGGGGTCGATAAGCTGGCGGAACTCAACCAACTGGACCAATAGGAGGAACCCATGGACGCCCAAGAACAGCTCAACCGTAAGTACGCCAACTCATCGATTTACACTTCGGCCTTTTACGCCGACCCCGATGACGCCTTAGACAACCGCACCAAACTCTTTGAGGGGCTCAAGTCCTTTACCATGAACCAACACGAGGACTCGCCCTTTTGCTTGCAAGTGATGTCGACCAACAGCGAAATCAACGTCATGCCCCTGGGGTTGTTGGACCTAGACGAACTCAAGAATTACGAACAAGAACAACGCCGGGCCAAGGGGCTCTTTCAGGCCGGTGACGAAATCCCCCTGGTGGTCAAATACATCCCCCACATTAAAGACGAAGAGGTTAAGCAAACGGTCGTCACCACTACCCAAGAACTCTTCGCCGACTTTAACACCGCCTTCCCAAAGATCTGGGCGGCCGTTAACGATTACTTGCGGGATAACCAAGCCCTGCTAAACGCCATTGAAGCGGACCTGGTCGCCGACTTTGCCAACGTTTACCGGGAGTACCAAGCTAACTTTACCCAGATGAGTGCCAGTGAACGACAAAAGGCGCTTGGTTTTGAACTCAAGGACGAAGAACTCGATCACTTTGCCCGCTTTATGGCCGACATGCACGAGGTCCAAGCAGTGATCTTCTCGGCGGCCGGTTTCGTTAAAAAGGAGTTAGTTGGCGAAAATACCTTCCAAGAAGTCATGAACGACAACATTCGCCGTTCCACCTTCTTTTGGGTTCTCGATAACACCTTTTACGAGGTCCTTTACTACTTCTTGACTCACTACGGCCAGGAAAACGCCAAGTTGGCTAAGCACCTACGCCACCAAAAGGCGACCCTCATTTCCAACATGCGCAACGACGCCTTCGAACGGGCCCAAAAAGAGCTCAGCGCCGTTGATGCAACCACCGATTTTGAAAAGTACTTCACCGATGTTTACATCCCGGTCGCCGAACAACTGGCCGCCGAGGTGGACAAGTTTAACGGGGGCACCAAATGAAATTCCCGCACCACGAAGAGCTAACCGAGGGGTTGGGAACCCTAGTTGGCCAACTACCGCCGCTGATTAAAGAGTTGCTCGACCCAAGTGTCGACGCCACCGACCGCAACTTGCGCCTGCACCTCTTCGCCCTTTTAACAACCGGTCGGGAGCTGACAATGGACCAGGTCCAAGCCGCTTGCTTACCCGAATTTTTGGCCCTCGGGATGAGTATGAATCCCGCCTCCTTTGACCCAAGCCAAACCACCCCCGGTGACTTGGCCCAGCAAAAGGCGCGGACCTACCTCTTCCCCTACCTGATGAATCGCTACCTAGCGGGATTGCGTTTGATTAATACCCCCGCCGCCCTGTTAAGTGAGTTTGAAGTCGACGCCGGGGACCTAGCAATCGCCCAACTTCAACGGTTACAGTACAACTACAACGCCCACTTCAAGGTTGCCAACTACCTAGCCGATCTGAAGGCGCGGACCGGGCTACTAGCTTCCTTAACTGCCCGCCACGCCATGGCCAGCGTTACTAAATCAGCAGAGGTCATCGGCTTAGCGGGGCAAATTGGTCAGTCCTTAGCGGTGGCCGCCCACATCATTGATGAGTGTGATCAGTTGACTACCCCTGCTTACTTCACAGAGCGGATCGTGACCGGGACCTACCCGCTAGCCCTCTTGTTCACCCGGGAAAGGGAAGCCACTTGGCTCGATCATTTCTTCGCCCAACCCCACCGGCCCTGCGAAGCAGACTTCGCCCGGGCCGCTCAGCTAACGATTGACAACGGACGTGGTCCCACCCTGGAGATGGCCGGCGAATTACTCAGCCAAACCCAGCTCGACGTCCAAGTCTTACCGGCGTGTCCGGCTAAGGATGGGCTCAGTCAGTTCATTACCCAAGTGACCAATGATATAAAATCGGAATATTAGATAATTGGGGATTTGGAATAAAAATATGCTGATTTTGCGGTAAAAACTCGTTATAATAAACTTAGTGATAATGCTAACTTTTTGACGGGAGGTCTTAACCATGAATCACTGCTGCGCACTTTGTCACCACCGCTGCCCCCACTCAAAGTTTCGCTTTGGCTTCCTCATTAAGCGAGGGTGCCTTTGTGATTACTGTGCCCAGCAGGCCTTTGCCGCTTCCGAAAAAGACATCCGCTCCTGGATGAAAGAGCACACCCTCGAAGAATTTTTGATCCTCCACCAAGTCAATGGTGACGGAGTCCCGGTTTATTACCACCCGGTTTACGCCCACTAAAAGTACCCTTTTAACGGGAATCATTTTAAACGACAAAGAGCCTGAGAGAAAACCGTGTTTTCTCCCAGGCTCTTCCTATATTTCCGAATGTTAGAGCAAAAACGCGGGAATCACCGCAGTCTAGTGGCTAAGCAGGCCGAAGAACGGTGCGGATCGCACCAACCGTTCGTCCTAGCTTAGTCGCACGACCCGTCAAGAAGGTTCTTCCCCGCTCAGTTAACGCTTCTTTTGGCCAATGTGAATAGCACCGGCCCCGAAGTTGAGTTTAGTGACCGTGACAGAACTCATTCCTGCTTCTTCCATCATTTGTTTGAGCTTCTCAGCCGAAACAAAGGCCTGGGAAGTCTGCTGAAGGTAACGATAGTCTCGGTAGTTGCCCCCAAAGGCCTTAGCCATTAGTGGGAACATCTTGAAGTAGCCCTTCCAACCGACCCGGACAAGCGGGTTATTAGGTTGTGACATTTCCAAACAGCCAAAGACGCCACCCGGTTTGAGCACCCGAGTAACCTCGGCCAATACCTGATTGACGTCTGGAACGTTGCGAAGGCCAAAGCCGATCGTGACCACATCAAAGGAATTATCGGCAAAGGGGAGGTGCATGGCGTCGGCCTGAACCAGTTCAATGTCTTTTTGGAGGTCCAGGTCGCGCACCTTCTTTTCCGCCAGGTCCAACATCGCTTGATTAAAATCTAGGCCGATTACGCGCCCCGTCCGACCGGCCCGCTTAGCTAATTCGATCGTCAGATCTCCGGTTCCACAGCACAGGTCAAGACAATCGGCCCCACCAGCAACGTCAAGCTGGGTGAAAAAGACCCTGCGCCAGGCCCGCTGGGTTCCCAAGCTGATAACGTTATTCATTAAATCATATTTCCCGGCCACCCGGGAGAATAATTGATTGACCTCTTCCTCAGGGTGCTGATTAGTGAGTGGCATAGTAAATCCTTTCCGTGTAAATCACATCATACGCTATACGCTAATGAGGCTGGGAAAAATCTTGTTTTTTCCGGCCTCTTACTATCTTTGTTTGGTTAGTTGGCTAACACCTTACGGTAGTTTTTCTTTAGGGCAGCCACTTGAACCTGAACCACGTTGTTCCGGTTCAGGCGGGCAAAGGCCAGTGCATCATTCAAGAGGTTCGCGATCTCTTGGAGGTCGCCCCCTTGGTCTAGGGCGTTTTGAGCCTCTAACACCTTTAGCCGTGGCAAGAAGTACGTAACGTGCTTACGTGCGCAGATGCTAACCCCTTGGTGAATCAAGTGGTTACTTTCCTTGAGCTTACCAATCAGGGCTTGATATTCAGCTAGGTAGTAGGTAATCGCCAGTACCCGTAAGTCATCTTCGTGGGGACCAGTATCTTCCATTTGGTTCACTATGGTCTTCAAGTAGTTGGTGACCTTAGTGAAGAAGAAGCTGGCCCGTTCCATTGAGTCGTGACGGGTGTAGTAAATCCCCAACCCGAGGTAGGCCAAGTACGAATAAATCGTTTGGTGGCGTTCGTCCAGTTCATCGAGAATCTGGGTGAAGGAGAACAGGATCTCGCTACTCTCCTGGTTAGTTAAAACGTAGTTAAAGCCCTCCAAGTAGAAGTAACGCATCTTTTCTTTGTTAGCCATGATCTGATCAATCTTAAGCTTGTTAAGCCCCACTGACACCTGAGGGAAGTTCTCAATCATTAACCCCTCCTCCACTTGGTCCAAAGTGTCGCGGATGTAGCGGGCCGAAGAGGCGTCTTTTCTGGTCAGGTCATCGATCGTTAGCCCCAGCCGGTTACATAACCGGGTTAAGATCGCTAGCGACGGTACCTGGCTGTCCTTTTCGAACTTACTCAAAGTCGACTGGGTACAGATCCCCTTACTAAGGGCCACCTGGGAATAACCAAGCTGTTTACGCCGTTTGATAAATAATTCTACGTCCATGGTGGCCCTCCTTTCTAGCCGTGAATCCCCAAAGCAATCTTAGCAAACCGACTCATCTTGGACATGTCCCAAGCCGGCTCCCAAACCAGGTTAATGTCACATTCAGTAATCCCGTCCACTGACTTAACGGCCTTGTTAATTTCGCTGTTTAACAGGTCGCCGAGCGGGCAGCCCATCGTCGTCAGGGTCATCGTAATCAGACACTTACCCTCTTCGTAGACTTGAACGTCATAAATTAACCCTAGGTTGACCAGATCAATCCCGAGTTCCGGGTCAATTACGTTTTCTAAGGCGGCCATTACCTTGTTTTCGATCGGTGAAAATGGGGCGCCCTCATTTTGATCAGCAGACATATGATCCCTCCAGATTACTTAACGATACGTGCATCACCGCGAATGAAGTGGTGCCATAATGCGAACAGACAAATTACACCGGTCAAGACTAACAAGCCGATCCCGAGTTCGTAAGAGCCCGTCCATTCCTTGATCCAACCGATGACCAGTGGTGGGAAGAAACCACCAAGGCCACCCATTGCACCAACGAAGCCCGTTACGGCCCCGGTGTTACCCTGGGAAACGTACGGAACCATCTTAAAGACAACCCCGTTACCAACCCCAGCGGCGAGCCCAACTAGGACAATCCCGGCGATAAAGAGTGGTTGCGACTTAAAGCTTACCATAATTAGGATTGCAAAGGCAATAATGGCCACAAAGACCCATTGCAAAAGCATCATCGGCCGCATCTTGTCGGCCATGAAACCACCGACCGGACGAATAATGGTGCAGACCCCGGCAAAGAGGGCGGCGTACAGGCCGGCCGTCACCTGAGAGTAATTAAACATCCCGGTTAAAAAGAGCGGCGTCAGGTTAGTAAAGGCCACGAAGAGCCCGAAGGTGAGGAAGTAGAACAAGGATAGGTACCAAGTGGAACTTTCCTTGGCCACTGACAGGGCCTCACCCATCGTCTTGTTCGGGTTAGTTGGCATTTCCTTACAGAAGATGGCGAAGATCACCCCGATCACAACGGTCAGGATCATCAAAAAATTGTAAACGGCGGTAAAGCCGTGGGATTTGGAAATGTACGGCAGGGTCAGGGCCGCCACGGCGTTCCCCATGTTCCCCATCGAAACGATCCCCAGTGCTAGCCCCTGTTGTTCCTTGGGGAACCAAACTGAGGCGTAGGAAACCCCCACGGCAAAGGAAGTTCCGGCCATCCCGACTAAGAGGGCCGCAAAAAGGAGCATCCCAAAGGAGTGTACCCGCGGAATCATGAACAGCGGGATTAAGATGAAGATCATCAAGATGATGTAAACCTTCTTACCACCATACTTATCCGATAAGATCCCCACCGGAATCCGGGCGATCGACCCTAACAGAACCGGCGTTGCCAACAGCAAGGTTCTGGAAGCCACACTCAGGTGGAACATGGTCCCAACCTGGGCGGCTAAAGGGGCAAAGTTTGACCAGGACATAAAGCAGACGATCATGGCCAGGGTGGCTAAAATTAACGCAGTATAAGCGTTCAGACGGCTCCCGTGAGCCACGTCTTGTTGTGTAGTTGCCATTATTATTATCCTCCAATTTGACTCATGTGACGCCAAGTTGGCGCCTTATCAATGATCCGATCGGTGGTCTTCATGGCCATCTCGTGGTTGAGCGGCTTGTTATCAAGTGCCCGCTGTACGCCGGCCTTGAAGGCATCAAAATCGTAGATCAGTTTACGAACGTTGATCTCTTCATTCCAGTAGAGGCATGCCTTAATGTAGCCATCGGCGGTGATCCGCAAGCGATTACAATTCTCGCAAAATTTGGAAGAAATAGGGTGAATTAAGCCAAAGCTTCCCGTATAACCCTCAACTTGGTAGTTGTCCGATGGTCCGTTGCCCGCTAAGTCAATCGGGTGGTAATCCAACCCCACTTGCTTACACAGGTCAAAAACACTATCCAGGGCAACGTATTCTTGCTTCCAGTCCTCTAAGGAATTACCAATTGGCATAAATTCGATAAAGCGGACGTTGACATCGTGGTCCTTAGTGTAGTTAATGAAGTCAAGCAGCTCATCATCGTTTTGGCCGCGAATTAAGACAATGTTAAGCTTAATCTTTTTAAAGTGTAGTGCCGAAGCGGTCGCAATCCCGTCTAAAACCTGGTTAATGTTTCCTCCCCGGGTAATTTCCTTATAGACCTCCGGTTTGAAGGTATCCAAGGAAATGTTTAACCGGTCAAGCCCCGCTTCCTTTAAGGCCTTGGCCTTCTTTGCTAAGAAGAGGCCGTTCGTGGTGATGGAAACGTCTTCGATCCCGTCAATTTCCTTAATGCGCCGCACGATGTCAACCACGTCCGTCCGCAAGAGGGGTTCGCCCCCGGTAATCCGCACCTTATGAACACCCAACTGGGCAAAATTAGTAATTAACTGAACGATTTCATCCTGGGATAAAACCCGGTCGGTGGGAAAAAAGGGGAGCCCTTCTTTTGGCATGCAGTAGACACAACGCAGGTTGCAACGGTCGGTAATGGAGATCCGCACGTAGTCGTGCAAACGTTCATATTGGTCATATAACTTTTTCATGGTCTCCTCCTAACCGCCACTAACCGGCGGAATCAATGCAACTTCACTCGTTTCACTAAGTTGTAAAACATCCTCGTTGACGAATTCTTGATCAACGGCCACCCGGCTATTAGCCAAAGTGGCTTCTAAGGCTGGATCTAGCTCTAGTACGGCATCTTTTAATGCGGCTTGCGTGACTGATTTAGGTACATCAATCTCTACCGCAGGACCAAGACGCTCCCCCAAAAAGGCGAACAGTTTGACAGTTACCTTCATTATTCTCCCCACCTCACTTTATCAGTGTCGAATTCTTGCTTCCAAATTGGGACTTCCTGCTTAAGGGTATCAATTAGGTATTGGCACCACTTAAAGGCGTCGCCCCGGTGAGCGGCTGCCACACCGACAAAGACGGCTTCTTCGGTTAACTGAAGTTCGCCGGTTCGGTGGGCAATCACCACCCGGGCGCCCTGTTGTTCAATTGGTTCAGCAAGTTTTTCTAACTGCCGCTCAGCCATTGGGTGGTAGACTGAGTAAACGATCCGTTCCGTTTCGATCTCTCCGGTCCATTGGCGAATGGTCCCGACAAACATGTCGATGCCCCCGTATTTGGGGTCAACCAATTTAGCGTAGAGTTCCGCAACGTTAAGGGGTTCGTCTGAAATCCTGAGATAATACATTCGCTATCACCTTACCTTATCAGTTTTTATTATTACAATTTGTTTAAGGGTTTAGAATTAGTCAAATCCCTAATAAACCGGGCTTGCAGACGGTCCCCCCATTACTGTTTTCGGTCCTGTTTAATAATTATTCCAATTTTAGTTAGAGATTGGGTGCCCCTTATTGACCGTGTCAGCGGTCATTGGGCTGCCCCACCTGTTACTTACATGATAAATTCAATATTCCGATTTTGTCTTTAAGGTTATTCCCTAATAATTGTTTTTTTTGCTCAATGCTATACTTGATTTAAATCAAACCAGAAGGGGGAATCGCCCACGTTATCAATCATCTACGCCACCATTTCCGGTCATAACTCGGAACTAGCCGACTACCTGCAAGAACAGGTAGCTTCGTGGCCGCTTGCAGTCATGACCGCCGACGCTGCCGTTGCTGAGCTCCCCACCGGTCCACTCTTTTTTTGCCCCGCTACGTATGGTGCGGGTGAACTAACGGACGACGGTGACCTCTTTTTAACCGACCTCACTAGTAGCCCTTTAAACGGTCAACCATTTTGGGTCGTGGGAATTGGTGATCAATGTTACGGCGATGACTTTGGCGCCGCCGTCCTTCACGCCGACCAGGTTCTACGGTCGGCCGGAGGCAACCAACTGGCTGCCCCCCTGATCATTGATTATGAACTTGATGACCTTGCCAAGGACACACTTGAAAAGCCCCTCGCACAATTAAAGGAGACCCTTCTTGATAAACCGTAAGTCAACCTATTTAACCTTAATTGTGGCCCTGTTGCTACTCGTGCCACTCGCCATAATCGCCCTGTCAATCGGGCGAATGCAACTAAGCCTTGGCCAAACTTGGGCGGGTTTAATCGACCCCAAACATAACGCCTTATACACCAATATTTTGTATGATATCCGGCTTCCCCGGGTTCTCGGAGCGATGGTGATCGGGGCGGCCCTAGCCAGCTCTGGGATCGCCTTTCAAGACCTCTTCAATAACCCCTTGGTTTCCCCCGACTTATTAGGGGTTTCCAACGGGGCAGCGGTTGGTGCCGCCCTAGCAATCCTCTTAAACAGCAACCTCTGGGTGGTGCAAGGGTTTGCCCTAATTGGTGGAATTCTGGCCGTTTCAATCACCGTCTTAATTCCCCGCTTAGTTGGCCAAGGAGGCACCCTCATTTTGGTTCTCTCCGGGATCATTATCTCCGGGTTTATGCAAGCCGCCCTTGGTCTGTTAAAGTACTTAGCCGATCCAGACTCCCAATTGCAAAGCATTGTTTACTGGCAGTTGGGGAGCATCGCTAAATTAGACATTCCGAGCCTGCTGGCCGCCTTACCAATGATGATCATTGGTTTTATCATCCTAATTTTCTTCCGTTGGCACCTCACCATCATGTCTTTGGGTGGTCAAACGGCCGCCTCACAGGGAATTAACATTGAACGCGAACGGTTAGTAATCATCTTGGCGGCCACCTTGCTGACGGCCGGGGCGGTCTGTTTAGCCGGAACCATTGGTTGGATTGGCCTAGTGGTTCCCCACATTGCCCGGCGCCTGATTGGGGATAACGCTCGTTTCGCCCTGCCGCTTGCCGCGATCTTCGGTGCCGCCTTCCTGCTAGTCATTGATACCCTAGCCCGGACCATGTCGGCCGGGGAAATTCCGCTTTCGATCCTGACCGGTTTCATTGGCACCCCCGTCTTCATCTACATCCTCGCTCACAGAAAGGACCTAATTCAATGACCCTCTTAAACGTCAACCAGCTCCACTTTGCCTACGGGGACCGAACGATTTTCGATCAGGTCAGCTTTGACTTAGAACCGGGGCAAATTATGACCATTCTCGGTCCAAATGGGGTCGGTAAGTCAACTTTGCTCTCCTGCCTAACCAACCAGCTCAAGGAAGCAAACGGGCAAATCAACATTAATGACCGGCCGCTCGACTCTTGGACCCCCAAGGACCTGGCTCAACACATGGCCCTAGTTCCCCAGGACTACCGATCGGGGGCCCACCTAACCGTGATTGATTACTTAACCACCGCCCGGGCCCCTTACCTCGGGCTCGGTCAGGTTCCTAACGGTAAGGACGAACAACTCGCCATTGACGTCTTAGAAGACCTGGGTATTAAACAGCTGCTCCACCGCCGCTTACCCACCCTGTCCGGGGGGCAGATGCAACTAGTGGCGATTGCCCGGGCCCTGGTTCAGGAACCGGAACTTTTGATCCTCGATGAACCAATGGCGGCGTTGGACTTAGGACGCCAACGCCAAGTTTTAAAGATTGTTCAACAACTCGCAAAAAGGGGCGTTGCAATAATTTTAACAACTCACATTCCCAACCAAGCACTACTCTTAAATGACCAGGTCGGCCTCCTCTTCCCAGGGGGGGAATTCCTTGCTGGACATTGTCAGGAGATAATTAGCAGCGATCGTCTAGAAAAACTCTATCATTGCCCAGTTAAGGTGGTTTATGTCCCAGAATTGGGACGATCAATTTGTGAAATGTGCTAATAAGTCAGTTTTGCTTAAAAAGGCCGACTTTTCCTGATATAATTGGTACTAGAAAGCGGTTTTCCATTTGGAAGAATTGGTGATCATGTGAAAATCCCCCTATGTAAAACGGGGCTTCACCCACCGACCACCGTTAGTCGCCAAAGATGGCTAGGCCAGTGATCGCTTGCCTTCCGATTTGGGTCAACCACGATCGTAGACTAAACCAACTCTTTGAGGGGTGCTGCAAAGGGCACCCTTAACGCACAGAGACGGGAGGAATCATTAATGAAGAAAGTTGTTGTTTTAGGGGCCGGCTACACAGGTCTGAAGGTCGTTCACGAATTACAAAAGCGCGCCATCGGACAGGTAGAAATCACCCTCGTTGATAAGAACAACTACCACTACGAAGCAACTGCACTTCACGAAGTTGCAGCTGGGACCTTGCCACCAAGCAAGATCAGCTACCCGGTAGCCGACATCATCAAGCCAGCCGTGACCACCTTCATCCAAGATGAAGTAACCGGTTTTGACTTGGATGATAAGACTGTTAGCTTAAAGAACCACGACGCTTTAAGCTACGACTACTTGGTAATTGCCCTGGGCTTTGTTTCTGAAACCTTTGGGGTGGAAGGGGCCGAAGAATACGCCCTGCCGATGGCCAACCTCGAACAAGCCGAAGCCATCCACACCCACATCTTAAAGATGATGGACGAATACAAGAAGACCCAGGATCCAGACTACCTCAAGCTGATTGTTTGTGGGGCCGGCTTTACTGGGATTGAATTGGCCGGTGCCCTCGCCGACGGGCGTAAGGAATATGCCGACCGTGCTGGGGTTAACCCATCCCAAATTAAGATCGAAGTGGTGGAAGCTTCCACCCGCTTGTTACCAATGTTCTCCGAGAAGTTGGCTAACTACGGGGTTAACGTTGTTAAGGGACTCGGGGTGGAACTGGTCACTGGCGCCCGGATCCAAAAGGTAGAACCAGACAAGATTACCTACACGATGGGTAAGGACGAAGAAGAAACCACTGGTACCACGACCGGGAAGACGATCATCTGGACGACTGGGGTTTCCGGTAGCCCAATCGTCCAAGCCGATGAAGCCTTGAAGGCGCGACGTGGTCGTTCCATTCCAACTGACCACTTAACCGTTGAAGGACACGACGATGCTTACATCATCGGTGACGTCGCCGCCGTGATGCCACCAGAAGGCGGACGCCCATACCCAACCACGGCCCAAATTGCGCTGGGAATGGGTAAGTACGTGGCTGAAGACCTTGCCAACCGGATCAAGAACGGCAGCCAACTGGCCAAACCATTCGTATACAAGTCCTTAGGGACGGTTGCTTCCGTTGGGAACACCCGGGCCTTTGGGGAAGCAATGGGTCACGAATACCGTGGTTACGTAGCTTCTGCCCTCAAGAAGATGATTGCCAACGAATCCCTTTACCGGGTAGGTGGCGCTGGTCAAGTCCTTCGTAACGGTCGTTTTGACCTGTACCACTAGAAACAACTTTTTAATTAACCAAGGGGTTAGGAGAAAACCGTGTTTTCTCCTAACCCCTTTTATTTATGACCATTAGCTCTAACTAAAGCACCAGTATCCAACTGCGGTTAGTGACCGCCGCCCTATCTAGTCAGGCGGGCTGCTGGGACGCTTATTTACCACTCCCTTTGACTCCCAGATTAGGGATTTCCCCTAATATATAAAAATGGAATATTAGTGCTAGAATATAGTTAACTAACTTGTGGAGGATGGATTCATGGAAAAAGAAGCATTAACCAGTCAGGTTCTCGACGCCTTAGAGGACGTCATTGACCCGGAACTGGGGATCGACATCGTCAACCTCGGCCTGATCTATGACGTCGACGTTGATGACGCGGGCAACTGCCAGATCAACATGACCCTGACCACTCCCGGCTGTCCCCTTTCCGACGTCTTGGACCGCAACATTAAAGAACACGCCGGTGCCGTCGAAGGGGTTAACCAGGTCACGGTTAACCTAGTCTGGTACCCAGTTTGGACGATGGATAAGATGTCTCGCTACGCCAAGATTGCCCTGGGGATCGGAGGGATCTAAGGATGAAAGTAATCGATTTTAACCTGCCCATCAAACAGCTGGCCGATCAGTACGATGATTTTGTCCCGTTGATGGTCGAACTGGGCTTTACCAAGATCAAAATCCCCGGAATGCTCGAATCGGTTGGTCGCCTGGTGAACTTAAATAAGGGTTGCCGAGCGATGGGGATCGACAAGGACAAGGTAGTGGCGACCTTTCGTGACCACGGTTTTGAGGTGATCAATCATGACAACTAGTTCCGTCGAACGCCAAAAAGCGATCGTTGAAATTCTCACCTTCCTCCATGAGGGTGGTGACTTTGATCAAGCAAAGGAAATGTTTGACGCCCAGTTTGGGAGCGTCGACGTCTCCGAAATTACTTCGGCCGAACGCCAACTAATTGCTAACGGCCTTAACCCAATGGAGATCCAAAACCTTTGTAACGTCCACGCCGCCGTTTTCAAAGGTTCGATCACCAATAACGCCGAGACCCCGGCCTTCCAAAAGCCTGGTCACCCCGTTAACACCCTCAAGCTGGAAAACAAGATCTTGACCTCTTTAATCAACGACGAGTTACTACCGGTCGAAAAGAAGTGGCAACAAGACGGTGACAACCCGGCCTATTTAAAGCGGATGCAACAAGCGCTCGCCGACCTTAAAACGATTGATAAGCACTACGCCCGCAAGGAAAACACGATCTTCCCCCTGATGGATAAGTACGGCATCACCGCCCCACCAAAGGTCATGTGGGGAGTCGATGATAACATCCGTGGTTGGATCGACCACGCCTACCAGTTGGTGACCACCGAGCCGCTACCGGACAAGTACGAAATCGAAGCGGCGATTGAAAAGGCCGCTAAAGAGGTCATGGAGATGATCTTCAAGGAAGAAGACATCATGTTGCCGATGCTAGACGAGGTCGCCACCCCGACCGACTGGAAGATGGTCAGAGACGACGAAGAAGAGATTGGCTACACCCTGATCTCCCCACCGCTACCGTGGAAACCGACCGAAGCGGAACTAGAAGAAGCGGCCAACAAGCCGGTTAATTCGACGATCGCTGCCGAATTGAACAAAATGGCCCTGAACCTGGCCGACCAAGACGACCAGGTTGCCGCCGTTAAGGACGCCCCTACTCAACACGAAAAGGTGTCCCAACCAGCTAGCGGCGTCGATGACCACTTTTTTGACCTTGGTAGCGGTAACCTCAACTTAAAGCAGTTGGTGGCGATCTTTAAAACCTTGCCGGTCGACCTCACCTTCGTTGACCACACCGATCACGTCCGCTGGTTTTCCAACAACGCCAACCGGATCTTCCCACGGACCAATTCCGTCCTCGGCCGGGCGGTGGTCAACTGTCACCCGCCAAAGAGCGTTGATAAGGTAGAAAAGATCCTCGCCGATTTTCACTCCGGTAAGGAGGACCACGCCGAGTTTTGGATCAACCTGCACGGCGAGCGTTTCATCCACATCGAATATTACGCCTTACACGATGATCAAGGGCAATACCTCGGTTGCCTAGAGGTCAGCCAAGACCTCAACCACGTTCGTTCCTTAACCGGGGAACGGCGCCTATAATTAATTACCATTGGGAGGGATTTACTATTAATTCTGTCACTAGCCGCCGGCGAACCTACTTAGGAGTGGAGTTGAACCTGATTTCACTCCTTTTTTCTTCGATTTCACCGGTCCTCAATAAGTTTTCACTGGTCAGCCTCAACGCCGTGGTGGGTGGGGTTTTAACCTCCACCTTTGCGGCCGCCTTCAACCTAATTTTGATCATGGTGACCTACAAAAAGGTCTCGATCGTAAAGGATAAAATGGTCATCATTTTAGGGGCCACTAACGCGATCGGGGTCCTCTTGCAATATATTGCCCTGTCAATGCTCAGTCCGGTGACGGTCACCCTGATCGCCCGCATTTACCTAGTTTACGTCTTCTTATTAGGCGGGATCTTCTTAAAGGAACGGATCCGGAGCTGGGATTACGTCGCCATCGCCGCCTGCATTGCCGGCTCAATCTTGGTTTCCTCTGGGCGGGCGCAATTTGATTCCTGGCTCGGTATCCTCTGCGCCTTTATCTACCCGTTCATGTACGCGGCCAACAACGTGATTGCTAAGTACCTGGTTCAAGATGACCACCCAGCCGACGTCCTCTTTTTCAACCACTTGGTCTCAGCCCTGCTCTTGTTGGTGGCGGGCTTTTTGATCCCCCATACCTACACTAGCGTCCCGCTAACCGGGGTTGCCTTTAACTTTTGGGGCGCCTTTTTCAACGGTTTCTTGTCGCTGTTACTCTTTTACACTAGCCTTAAGTACATCACAGCCGGTAAGGCGAACATTGTCCGGGCCCTGGGGCCGCTGATCGTGATTGTGTATTCCTACTTCTTCTTCCCCATCACCATCAACGCCCAGATTATCTGCGGAGCGCTGCTCTTGATTTTGGCCACCACGATCGTGACCGTCAAACAAGCCCAGGTAAATGAATAAACCTTACTTTCCCCGCTGCCTTCTTGGTGACGGGGCTTTTTGCATGACGAATTTACAATTGAAGTGCAACAAGTAAGAAGAAAATAAAAAAGAACTCATAGCCTGAGTCCTGTAAAATGAAGTCACCACAACAAAC
>OLQI01000276.1_pt1 | contig 53725 bp, 43 predicted proteins | sample 1672171 | NCBI WGS metagenome assembly OLQI01 (sample SAMEA3136655, study PRJEB25190) | human gut metagenome
GGCGACCCTCTGCTTGCAAAGCAGATGCGCTACCAGCTGCGCTATAGCCCCGTGATTCCGCCGTTGCGGCGTTGTCAGTGAGAAAAAAAGAGCGGCTGAAGTAGCCGCTGCAATTTTTCTGTGGGCCCGGGAGGACTTGAACCTCCGACCTCATCCTTATCAGGGATGCGCTCTAACCACCTGAGCTACGGGCCCGATCCATACACTTCAAAAGCGCACGATGAACTAGAATACCAGAATTGCCGTATGTGTCAAATCCAGTCGGTTTTTTGTGGCTTTCGGCGTGTCGTTCTCGTCGTTGTGTGTCTTCACATGGCTTCCTGCGCCGACAATCGCGGGTGCGCCGATAAGGGACATGGGTTACTGTAGGTGATGGCTATAGTGATGTCTGGCGCATCGGCGGCCAGACCGACTTCCTGCGACGAAAGGGTGTACAGTGCAGTATCGATACTGTTGTGGCGATGAAGACATGTCATTCGATCTCATTCCGGAACCGCAATCCGTGACATTGAACGGGGAGGCTGCCGATTCGGATGATGCCGGAGCTCCGGTACCCGTCGCGTTGCCGCTCGTAGGCCGCATCTCGGAAGATCGCGACATCGATGACATCGCCGGCGTTTTTCCGACCCAGCTTGCCGATGATATCGAAGCGGCGACGGGCCTGCGCTGGGACATCGCCAGCGATGTCATGGTGGCCGGACTGCCCGCGCCAAATGCCGCGACTGCGCACCCGGTTCCGCCACACGCTTCATGCTGGAAGTCGTTCATCACACTGAGACTCGACCCCTCATCCCTGGAGCCGCAGGAATACCGCCTGACCATCGCACGCTCCGGCATAGACGTCGTCGGCGGCGATACGGAAGGCGTGCGCAACGGCGTGCAGACCCTTCGCCAGATCATCCGTCAGTGCGCGCCGGCGCTGCCTCGACTCGTCATCGCGGACAAGCCGGCGTACAAGGTCCGCGGCTACTATCTCGACGCCACGCGCGGCCGCGTCCCCACGCTCGACTGGCTGAAAACATGGGTCGACCGGCTGTGCCTGTACAAGTACAACCAGCTTCAGCTATACATCGAGCACACGTTCATGTTCGACGATCTGAGCGAGACTTGGCGCGGCACCAGCCCGCTCAAGCCCGCCGACATCATCGCGTTCGACGAATACTGCGCGCGGCTCGGCATCGAGCTGGTGCCGTCGGTCTCGACTTTCGGACACCAGTACATGGCGATGCGCACGCGCGAGCTGCGCCATCTCGGCGAGTTTCCCGAGGATGCCGACCGTCGGTACGGTTTCGTGGAGCGGCAGCGTCACCACACGCTCAACATCACCGAACCGGAGTCCCTCGCGTTCTCGTTCAAGCTGATCGATGCTTACATGCAGCTGTTCCGCACACGCAAGTTCAACATCTGCGGCGATGAGACGTTCGATTTGGGTCGCGGCCGTTCCAAGCCCGAAGCCGAACGCCGCGGCGTGGCCGCGATGTACGCCGACTTCGTATCGCAGCTGTGCCGTCACTTGTCTGAGCGTGGCCGCGAGCCGATGTTCTGGGGTGACATCGCTGTGGAGATGCCGCAGATCCTCGGCCTGTTGCCGGATAACGTCACGCTGCTCAACTGGCTGTACGCGCCGGGCATCGGCGAAGACAAGGTACGCCTCGTCGCGCAGGCCGGGGCCCCGCAGTACGTGTGCTCGGCGGTGTGGTGCTGGAATGCGCTGCTGCCGCGCCTCGACGACTCGTGGAACAACATCTCCCGACTCGCGCGCTACGGCGTGAAGTACGGTGCGGTCGGGTACCTGGTGACCGACTGGGGTGATTACGGGCATGTCAACGACCCGCGCATGGCGGTTTCCGGCATGATATTCGGCGCGCAGTGCGCGTGGAATCCGATGGCTCATATCCAGGGTGAGGCCGGGTGCGGCGACGGCGAAGAAGGCTCTGCTGCCGGTTATGCCGATGCCGCCGCCGATGTCGTCCGCGAGAACAAGGCCGCCGCGGACGGGGATTCCCCGGCGCCGCTCCCGTCGAGCTCGGAAAGCGACGATTACACCGGTGGCGCGGCCGACGCGATTGCGGGCGCGCCGGCCGGCGGCGATGGGTCGTGTGCCGAGATGTGCCGTCGCGTGGCCGAGGTCGAATACGGCGACCGTTCGGGCGGCATAGTCGAGGCACTGCGAGATGCCGCCTGTCGTGTGGCGTTCGGCTGGGATGACATGGTCTGGTACTGCGAGCTGGATGAAGGCGACGGACGGATGAATCGCGATGCCGCATCGGCGATGCATCTCGGCGTGCATGGGTTCAGCGGGGAATACGGGCGGGAGTGGGAGGCCCGACTGCTGGGCAGTACCGATCTTGATGAGGCTCGGCGCACGATGCTGCAAGGGCTGTCGCCGCATATCGTCCGCGCGGCCGAGGCGAACGAGGCGCTGCTGTGCGACGCCATGCGACTCGGCGCCGCCGCCGGTCGCGCATCGCGTTTGGGTGCGGCTCGGCGTGATGTGCCGGCGATGCTGGCCGCCATCGAGGGGCAGCGCTGGTTCAACTTGGTCGGCTTGTGCCTTGCGCGGCGGCATGACGTCATCACGGTCGATGCCGGCGATATCGCCCGCGCGTCGGCCGGATTGATCGAACCGGACGCAGGCTCTTCCGCAGGGCCGGAAGCCGTGCAGGATGTCTCGATTCGAGTGGCACGTGGTCTGGAGCGCTGGTTCGAGACCTACTGCGACTTGTGGCGTTCTGTCAGCGCGGAATCAGAATTGGCCCGCATCGCCTCCATCGTGTGGCGCTGTGCCGACGCCCTGCGTTCATAAACCCAAGCGCACATCAGAGGCGGGGCGTCGCGCGGTAGTGGCATGAGCCGGTCGTTGTTGCCGTGCCGGCGCTCGCTGGCTGAGACGGCGCGAAAATGCGATCCATGCCGGGTCTCATATGTGAGATCCGGCATTTCGTTGTGCCGCAAGGCGTCGCCGCCTCGTGCAGTGGCGTTTTTCAGGCCCTGACAGGCGAGCTTGCCGGGTATCTGCGCTTCAAGGGGGTGATTTTCGGTCGCCGGAACATCTATCTGCATTTCAAGGGGTTGCGGCACAGAGGCATCCGAGGTATATGAGCCATTCACTTATTGGAATGACGCGGTTCTAGCAGTGTTCCTACTTGGTCACCAACCCCTTGAAACGTAGATAGATGTTCGGGAAGTCGGAATCACCCCCCCCCTCGAAATGCAGATAGCCGTGTAATCCACGCCTTTCGCGCAATATTCGTACCGCTCAAGGCACTGACATCGAGTTTTCAGCTCTCGTCGTCGGGCAGCGCCATGTCGCTGGAGCCGAATCGCGGCCCGCTGGTCGATTCGCGCTGCACTAGCTGCGGCGGATACGCGGTGTGCGCCGGAAGCCAGTGTTTGCTGCTGGCACTGACGCTGATGAGTCGCAGCGCTTCATGGGCGATGAGCCGGCACGGCGGGAGAATCGACGAGAGCGGCGGGTCGGCGATGGCCGCCGCGGGGGAGTCGCCCGACCCAATGACCTTGACCTCGTCCGGCACACGGATTCCCAGTTGGTTCAGCGCCATCAGCGCTCCGATCGCCACATCGTCGGTGGCGCAGATGAGCGCGTTCGGGCGGTTGCCCTTGTCCCCGAACAGTCTCATAACGTCGTGATACCCGCGCTTCGCGGAATTGTCGCCGAACGTGGTCCAACCCGGTTCGGTCATCAGGTTCATGACCCTCGTTGACGTCTGCAACGTGGCGAACAGCTCGGCGGCGCTGGCGGAGTTGACGTTGCCGCTGAGGAATGCGATGGAGTCGGCGTTGTACTCGGCAAGGTGCGAAAGCATCAGCTTCATGGAGGCGCTTTCGTCGACGCCAACCCAGTTCACGTGGAAGGACGTGGAGTGGCCGAACGCCTGAACCAGCGAGGTCATGCCGACGTAGTCATCCAGGAACGCTGCGGTGTTGGCGTCTTGCGGCGGCATGACCACCAGCCCGTCGACCCGGCGGGCGAGCATGGCTTCGATGCGTTCCGCCTGGGTTCGCTGGTCGTCGCCGAGGCCTAGCAGCAGCTGGCGTCCCGAGCGGTTGACTTCGGGCTCCAACTCCGCGAGCAGTCGGGCTGCCAGAGGGTCGGTTGGGCCGGGCATGATGAGGCCGATGGTATTGGTCGTGTCGCTGCGCAGTGCGCTGGCGGCGGAGTTGGCCTGATAGTTGAGCTGTTCCGCTGCGTCCCGCACGCGTTTCGCGATGTTGTCGTCTTTGGTGCGGCGCCCTGAAAGAACGCGGGAGACAGTGGCTTTGGATACGCGCGCCAATGCGGCGACGTCGGTGATGGAACTCGTTGAGCTCATCGTTCATCACCTCGGATTGTCTGCTTCGATTACTTCTGCCGGGCACCGCGTCGCTGCCCGTTGTATATAGGATACATGAACGCACATTGCGCTCATTGGTCGCCGCGATGCCGTATGGGCGTGATTATTGCCAATGTTTCCAGTGGACAGACGTAATGGTTTCTGTATAGATCATACCATTTCATTACAAAGTTGAGAAATCGGTTTCCGGGTTTACTAAGCGGATTTTATGGTGTATAGTGGCGGATGAAAGAAACGATTTGCTCGCGATGGTGTCAGCAAATCACCAACCCATCCAGCGGTGGATGGCTCAGCACGGAGGAGATGCTATGGTCGCCGATATTGACGGGTTCCTGCCGGACAGCGCGTTTCTGCTCGACGTTCCCGCCACCGATTGGAAAGATGCCATCCGGCTTGCCGGCAAAGGACTGGTGGCGGCTGGTTTCACCACCGACGCGTATACGGATCAGATGATCGAGACGGTCGAGAAAATGGGCCCGTACATCGTCATCGCCCCGGGTCTCGCGCTCGCGCACTCCCGCCCGTCCGAGGCCGTGCTGAAGACCGGCCTGAGCTGGGTGCGCCTGTCCACGCCGGTGAAGTTCGGCAACAAGGCCAACGACCCGGTATCGCTGGTCATCGGTCTGGCCGGTCATGACGAGAACGAGCACATCACCGTGATGTCCGCTATCGCCTCGTCCCTGATCAATCCCAAGAAGACCGCGGCGCTCGCCGCGGCCCCCACGCCGGAAGCCATCCGCGACATCCTGCATCAATAGCAGGGCGGCGCAACCCGGGCCGGGCCGCCGGCGAGCGGCACACCCACACTTCCATAACTGAATCCAATAACTGAAACCCAATGGCTGAGCGGCAGTCATTCCAACGAAAGAAACGAGGGAATCATGAACATCCTCTGCGTATGCGGCAACGGCATCGGCACATCGGTGCTGTTGAAGGTCAATGTCGAATCGGTCGCGGCCGACCTTGGCGTCGATGTCAATGTCACCACCTCCGATGCGGGCAGCGCCAAGGGCACCGCCAACATGAACGATCTGGTGCTCACCTCCGCCGAGCTCGCGCCCGAGCTGGAAGGCACCACCACGCCCGTCGAAGTCATCACGAACTTCATGGACACCGATGAGATTAAGTCGGTGCTGGAGAAGTACGCCGACTGAGACGCGCCCCGTTACGGCCGGCGTGAGATGTCGGCCAGAAACCATAACAAGAAAAGAAGGAATCCATGAACGTTGTCGTTCAAGTGCTGAATTTCATCAGCCAGGAAATACTGAATGTGCCGGCGTATCTGATTGGCATCATCGCGGCCATCGGCCTGATCGCACTGAAGCGCAGCGCCGGGCAGGTCGTGTCGGGCGCCCTGAAGGCGGCCATGGGCTACCTGATCCTGGGTGCCGGCGCTACCGTCGTCACCTCGGCTTTGGCCCCGTTCGGCGACCTGGTGCTCAAGTCCACCGGCGCGCACGGCGTCGTGCCCACCAATGAGGTCATCACCGCGCAGGCGTCCAGCCAGTACGGCGCCTCCTCGGCGTACATCATCGTGCTCAGCTTCATCGTGATGCTGCTGCTCGCGCGGTTCACCCCGCTGAAATACATCTTCCTGACCGGCCACCACATGGTGTTCATGTCCACCATGCTGGCCGTGGTGCTGTCCGTGGGATTCGGCACGGACCACCAGCTGCTCATCGTGATCATCGGCGCCATCCTCATGGGCGTGATCATGGTGGTCATGCCGGCGTTCGCGCAGCCGTTCATGAACAGGGTGACCGGTAGCGACAAGCTGTCGATCGGCCACTTCAACACCCTCGGCTACATTGTCTCCGGTGCTGTCGGCGCCGGCGTGGGCAAGAAGTCGAAGTCCACTGAAGACATCAACTTCCCGAAGGGCCTGAGCTTCCTGCGTGACTCCATGGTCTCCACCACGCTGCTCATGGTCGTGCTGTACCTGGTCTTCTCCGTGTGGGCCGCCATCGTGCTGCCGGCCAAGGAAGCGTTCAAGATCTTCTCCACCAACCCCGACAACTACGGTTCGTTCTTCATGGCCGCGTTCGCGCAGGCCCTGCAGTTCGGCATCGGCGTGAGCATCATCCTCTACGGTGTTCGTATCATCCTCGGTGAACTCGTCCCCGCCTTCCAGGGCATTGCGAACAAGGTCGTGCCCGGCGCCCGCCCGGCGCTGGACATCCCGATCGTGTTCCCGTACGGCGCCAATGCTTCGCTGATCGGCTTCCTCGGCTCTTTCGTCGGTGGCCTGGTGGCTCTGGCGATCATCGCCGTGTGGCTCGGCCCGGTCTGGGGCGTCGCGCTGATCCTGCCCGGCATGGTGCCTCACTTCTTCGATGGTGGTGGTGCTGGTGTGTTCGGCAACGCCACGGGTGGTCGTATCGGTGCCATTGTCGGCTCGTTCATCAACGGCCTGCTGATTACCTTCCTGCCGGCCGCGCTGATGACCGTGATGGGCAGCTTCGGTCTGGCCAACTCCACCTTCGGTGACGCCGACTTCTGCTGGTTCGGTACGATTACCGGCAACATGGCTCACCTCGGTCCTGTCGGTGGCGCCATCTGCCTGCTGATCTTTGCCGCGGTGCTCTTCGCCGCCGCGTGGATCTGGCAGGTCAAGGTCGTCAACACCGGCTGGACTCCGGGTGCCAAGCACGCCGAGTACATCGAGCAGGTGAAGGCCGAGGAGAAGGCCGCCAAGGCCGCTGCTCGCGCCGCCAAGAAGGCCGCTGCGGAAGCGTGATACTGTTCCGCCGCCGCTGAGCGATTATGCGGGAGCGTGAGGGTGCGAGTGCCCTCGCGCTCCCGTTTTTGTGTGTGGGAACGCGTGAGATCGCGGGTGGTTTCGCGGAGCGCGCAGTATTGTGCTCCCGCTAGCGGAAGCTGTTGAGCGCAGCGAGACTGAGGGTGGTTCTGTGCAGTGGCTGGTCAGACCACCCCCAGTCGCTGCGCGGCGGCCCCCGCCAGCGGGGGCGTTGTATTCCTTGCCTCATGCTGACTGGGGGCAGCGTCTGCGACAATGGCTCGTATGCCATTGCCCAATCAGCGTCGTCATGCCCGAAAAGCACCCGCGTCCGCCTCAACCGCCGCCGCGTCGACCGTGCTTGAGGTGGACGGCCTGCAATTGCATGTGACGCGCAAGCGCATCAAGAACCTCTATCTGCGTATCAAGCCGCCTCTGGGAATCGTCGAGGTGTCGGCGCCGATGCGCATGAGCCAGCGTCAGATCATTGGTTTCGCTCATGAACGGCACTCGTGGATCGTGCAACAGCAGCGGCGTATGGCCGAGGCCCGACGGATGTCATTGCGGCAGGCCGAGACGTTGACGCCCCTCCCCAGCGCTCCCGCCGGTGATGGAGGGCATGCCGGTGTCGATGGCCGCCGGGGCGGCGATCAGCCGCAGCTCCCCATGTTCGACCGTTCGGCCATGTGGACCGATGAGCGCAAACATGCCGCCGCGGCCGCGATCGATGCCGCGCTTCCGGGGCTGTTGCGCAAGTGGGCGCCCATCGTCGGGCGTTCGCCGAGCCATGTCACCTTGCGGGTCATGACGTCGCGCTGGGGGTCATGCACGCCGAAAACCGGGCGTATCCGGCTGAATCTTCAGCTTGGTCTGATGGAGCCTCGATTTTTGGAGTACGTTCTCGTCCATGAAATGACCCATCTGTGGGCCAATGGTCACGGGGCTGATTTTCAGCGGCGGATGAGCGCTTATCTGCCGAGCTGGCGTGAGCTGCGCCGTGAACTCAACAAGCGCGTACTGCTGTGAAACATATCGTGAAACATGCTGGCCGACATGTCGCGGCAGCAAAACAAATGATGGCGGCGGCTCAGCATTGCCGCTGAACCATCGCCATCATTGATGTGCATCTTTTGCGTCAGACCATGCCGGTGTGCATGGGAGCGGGTATTCACCCGCCATGCACGCTGCCTGCTGTCTGCCGCGATCTATCGCGTCACGCCAGATGCGAACGCATGAACCACTGGAACTTCTCAAGCTCCTGCACGTGGTCCTGGATGATGTTGGAGCTGATCACGTCCAGCTCGTCCAGCTCGGCGATGGCCTTGCGGTCATCGGCGATGAACGCGTCGTAATACTCGATCAGGGCCTCAAGGTACTTCTCGGTGCCGGCGCGACCGTCGACGTCGAACGGCTTCCAGGTGCGGTTGCGGGTGATGGCATCGGCGCGGCCGTCAGGCGTTCCGCCCAGCGTGGCGATGCGTTCGGCGGTCTCATCGGCCTGCGCGAGCACTGCCTCGACCTCAGGGTCGAGCATCTCGTGCACGGCGATGAAGTTCGGCCCGGTCACGTTCCAGTGAGCGTGCTTCAGGACCAGCGCGGCCTCCTGCTCCTGGCTCAGTCGGTTCTGCAGAATGGCAATGGCCTTCTCGGAGGCGGCTTCGTCCAGTCCCGGCACAACGAATGCAAGTGTCATATTCGTTCCTTCCTTCTGGGATATCAGTCACCCTCCAGTTTATCGATGAAGCCTGCGCGATGTGTCAGCTGCCAGCATAGTTATCGCTCACAGTGAGCGACGTAACAGAAACGTAGGCTGATGATCATCAGCGGTACAGGTCGGGTGGAATCAGTGTGCCACACCAGGCTGATTTCGGGCCGTTTTTACGCTGGTGTGGCACGGACTGGGCTGAGAGATGGGACATGCGGCGGTGCGATTGGGCAAGGCATGTGCAGCGGGGCAACACGAAACACGGCAGACGGCGTGACTGGACGTAGCTGCACATTCAGCAGGTACAATACGGCAGGTCAATTCGCGTCAGTCAGTGCGGTCAGTCGCCACTCGCCGTCATCCGCGTCGGTGCCGGCGGACACACTGGAGTAAACAGCCGGGACCCCGCGGCGAAAAGGAGCGTGCAGATATGGTCGATTCGCGTCGCGATGTGGCTGGCCAGGCCGGCCGGAGCCCCAGCCCATCCGTGCAGGCTACCATGATTGGTCTGATGGCGATTCTGCTGTGGAGTCTGATGACCGGGCTGGTTCGCGTGGTCGCCGATGCGTTCGGCGCGACGCTGGGATCGGCGTTGATATACACCTGTGGCGCGGTGCTGCTGCTGGTTTTTCGCCGGCCGGCACCGTTGCGCAAGTATCCGCGAACGTATCTGATCGTCGGCGGCCTGCTGTTCGTGTTCTATGAGTCGTCGATTTCCTTGTCGATCGGGCTGGCGTCTTCGGCGGCCTCGTCGGTGGAGGTCAGTCTGGTGAACTACCTGTGGCCTACAATGATGGTGTTGCTGGCGGCGGCATTCGTACCGAGCGGCGAGAAGCGTTCGGCGCGGAACGAGGGGATAGGACGGGAACCCGCAGCGCCCAGCGACGCGCAGGCTCAAGATGGCTCGGTCCAGTGCGGCACAAACTGCAGCGCCGGCAAGCCGCCCCGCCATTCTTGTGGCCGCGCGGTGCTCCGCGTATTGCCTGGTGCTGTCGTCGCCACCGCCGGCGTGATACTGGCGGTCGGCGGCAACAGCGGCTTGGACTGGGCGCTCGCCGCAGGGCATGTCGCGGCGAATCCACTGCCGTATCTGCTGGCATTTGCGGGCGCGCTCGCATGGTCGATGTATGCGGTGTTCACGCCCGCGCTGTCCAAGGGATTCGACGGTACGTCCGTATTCTTCCCCTTTGTGGCCGTGGCGCTGTGGATCATCCACTTCGCTTCCGGCCAAGGTTGGCCGTCTGCCGCGCCGTCGGTTTGGGGCTACTTGGCTGTGGTGGCGGCCGCGGCGGTCATCGCTGGCGGATACGCCTGCTGGGGTTATGGAATCTTGCGCGGCAGCATGAGCACGCTTGCGATGGCCTCTTACGCCACGCCCGTGCTGTCCACGGCAGCCAGCGCGGTATTGCTGGGGTTGTCTTTGACGTTGCCGTTCTGGTGCGGCGCTCTGCTGGTCGCAGCCGGTTCGATCATCAACTGGTGGATTTCCTCGCAGCGCCGATGATCGGCAATGGCCGGCGACCTCCCGCCCGCGCCGCGCTATTCGGCGGAAACCGGCGCGTGGTCAGGGGCGCCGGCCTTGCGCACCTCGATGGTTTCGATACGGCGGCCGTCGACCTTGGTGACGGTCATGTCGTACCCGTCGTCGGAGTGCAGCACATCGCCCTCGGCACCCATCTTGCCGGTGTGTGCGAGGAAATAGCCGGCGACGGTCTCGTACGGGCCGTCCTCCAGTTCGATGCCGGTCAGATCGGCGAAGTCCTCGATGGTCATGCTCGCGTCGATGGTGGCGACGCCGCTCACGAATGCGGGCTGCTCCTTGCGCTCGCCGCCCGGTTCGCTGGGCAGGTCGTATTCGTCGCGGATGTCGCCGACGAGCTCTTCGGTCATGTCCTCCAGCGTCACGATGCCGTCGGTGCCGCCGTACTCGTCGATGACCACGGCCAAGTGGATGCCGCGCTTGCGCAGCAGTTCGAGGCTCGGCAGCAGCTTGGACGTGCCGGGCAGCGAAATGCCTTCTCGCGTCACGTCGGCCACGGTCGTTGCGTTGGGGTCGCGCACGTCCAGCAGGTCGCGCACATGCACGAAGCCGATCACGTCATCGAAATCCCTGCCGGTCACCGGATAGCGGGAGTACGGCATCTCGCGCACGTACGCCGCCGCGTCCTTGATGCTCTGCGAACCGTCGAGGAACACGACATCGGCGCGCGGACGCATGACCTCGGCGACGATGGTCTCGGACGCGTCGAACACGTCGTCGAGGATCGTGCGCTCGTCTTTGCTCAGCGACGTGTTCGTGTTGACGAGCACGCGCAGCTCCTCGTCGGAGACCTCGCTTTCGGTCTCGTTCGGGTCGAAGCCGAGCAGGCGCACGATACCGTTCGTGTTCTTGCCGATGAGCCAGATGATCGGCTTGCAGACCTTGGCGAACACGTCGATCGCGGGCACTACGGCGCGGGCGATCTGTTCGGTGCGCTGCATGGCGATGCGCTTCGGCACCATTTCGGAGATGACTATCGAGCAGTACGAGATGATCAGCGTCAGCACGATGGTGGTCAGCGGTGCGGCGATGTTCGCCGGCACGCCCCAGCTTTTCACGACGGGCACGATGAACGGCGAAATCGACGATTCGCCGAACGATGCGGACAGGAAGCCGGAGAGCGTCACGCCGATCTGCACGGTGGACAGGAACTTGTTGGGGTCGCGTGCGATTGCCGCCACACGTGCGCCACGGGCGTCCTCCTGTTCCATTTGATCGATCTGGGATCCGCGCAGGGAGACCAAGGCCAATTCGGTGCCGGAGAAGATGGATCCGAGCACTAGGAATATGAAGATCAGAAGGATGTTTAAACCAAGTGACATGGACTCTACTGTAGGGGGGTGGCACGTCAATTGTCGCAGCGAATCATTCTCAGTAAGAAAGGTGCGAGCCTGCCTACGCCCGAAACGAACATCAAAATCGACAAAGTCCCGAGATGCCGCCCTTTATGGTTTTGTGCGCTTGTGCGCAAATGTGAGAAATCCTCGCACCTTTCTTATTGAGAACCGTTCGCTGCGACTTGCCGGCCGGTCACTTGCATCCGCAGGACTGCCTGGTGACGAGTTCGGCGGCGATGAGCTGCACGTCGGGCGTGTGCGCGGGGTCGAGCGCCGCGTTGACCGCGCAACGGGCGAGCTCGGCATCGGTCTGCGCGGAGGAGACGAACATCGCGTCGACGTTGCGCTCGACGAGTTCGTTGATGCGGCGGCGCTCGCCTTGCGGGTCGCTTCGCGACAGGTTGATGATCAGCGCCCGTTCGCGTTTGGATGCAGCGGCTTCGAGCTGGTCGGTGAATTCGGCGAAGTATGGGTTCGAGAAGTCGGGCACGATGACGCCGAGCGTCTGCGTGGTGCCGGTCTTGAGGGCTCGGGCGACGGAGTTGGGGTGGTAATCGAGCCGCTGCGCCGCGTCGAACACCCGCTGCGCGGTGTCCGGTGAGATTTTCTTGGGACTGCCGTTGAGCACGTAGCTGACGACGGCGGTGGAGACGCCTGCGGGACGCGCCACGTCGAAACGGGTGGCGCGTTGCCGTTGCGGATGCGGCGTCTCGAATGCGTCACGCTGTGCGGGGTGCGTCACTGTGTGCGCCCCTGCAGCGTGACGCATATTGTATAACCATTGGGAAATAAGGGTTTTACTGACGCGTCACTGTGCGCGGGGCCGCACAGCGTGACGCTACCCGCACACAGTGACGCGAAATGCGGCGATAAGTCACGCTCCCGTCAGAAGCTCAGTACCTCGACCTTGCCGGTGGACAGCTGGTAGCGGGCGCCTACGATCATCAGTCGATCATGCGCCAGCGCGTCCTGAATGATTTCGCTGCGCGTGACCAGCTCTTCGATAGTACGCGCCACATGTACGCGTTCGAAGTCCTCGCTCGTATCCAACTCGGCCTCCCGCGCCTGCCACACCGACATGCCGACCGAGCGCAGCACAATCGAATCCGAGCTGGCGATGCGCTCATCCAATTCGGCCATCGCATCAGCGGACTCCAACGAGCTCTCTAGGTCGCTCGTGCTGTCGGCGATCAGCGCGTCAAGTTGTTCGGCGCCCAGCGCCACCGCCCCGCAGCCTTCATGACCCATGACCATGAGCAGGCTGACGTGCAGATGATCCACGGCATATTCCAGCGATGTCAATACCGCGTCGTCGATGATCTGCCCGGCCGTGCGGATCGTGAACAGGTCCCCGAGCCCCGCGTCGAAGATGATTTCCGGCGGAACGCGCGAATCGGAGCATGACAATACCGCCGCGTCGGGGTTCTGCCGGTCGATCAGTGATTCGCGGGTCTGCATGTCCTGCCACGGGTGCTCGCTGTGCCCTTCGGCGAATCGCCGGTTTCCCGCCAGCATGCGGCTAAGCGTCGAGCTCGCGGTGGATTCCTGATCCGGGTCTTCCTCTGCCATGACATCTCCGTTCCGAGTCTCAGGTTCGCGTCGGGTCGGCGTGTATGTGCCTGTATGTGTGAGCATAGCGGAAACCTGTTTGATAAGTATGAAATATCCAAGGAACGTTCATCACCTCTGCTCATAGCGAAACCGCGGATCGGGCGCGGCTGTTTTTACCGGTTTGTGAGCGCAAACTGTGATGATTGTCATGAAGAAACCCTCGTGCGTCCGTATCGGCGAAAGCCGCTTGACGTTACGATGGGGAGACGCAATGACCGGATTGCGTGGAAAGGAACGATGATGACACTGCTTCAGCATGAACTCACTGATTTTACGGTGCAGGCTTTTCAGAACAACGAATTCCATGAGGTGACCAAGGCGGACGTGCTCGGTCACTGGTCGGTGTTCTTCTTCTACCCGGCGGACTTCACATTCGTGTGCCCGACCGAGCTGGAGGATCTCGCTGCCAAGTACGAGGACTTCAAGAAGATCGGCTGCGAGATCTACTCGGTCTCCTGCGACACCCACTTCGTGCACAAGGCTTGGCACGACGCCAACGAAAAGATCGCGAAGATCCAGTACCCGATGCTTGCCGACCCCACCGCACTGCTCGCGAAGGACCTCGACACCTACAACGAGGCCGACGGCGTGGCCGAGCGCGGTGACTTCATCGTAAACCCGGAGGGCAAGGTCGTGGCCTACGAGGTCATCTCCTCCAACGTCGGCCGTAACGCCGACGAGCTGCTGCGCCGCGTGCAGGCCTCGCAGTTCGTCTACGAGCACGGCGACCAGGTGTGCCCGGCCAAGTGGACCCCCGGCGAGGAGACCATCGAGCCGAGCCTCGACCTCGTCGGTCTCCTCTGATTTCCCGCCTCACTGACGAGCTGAGTTGTCAAGCAAACAGCAGAGCTGTTTGTAGGCGAAGGCGAGCCGACAGGCAAGCACAACAGGCTGCGGCTGGAGGCCGTCCCTGATTGCAGGGGCTGGAGGGCTGTCGGTAGCGGTCAGAGTTGGCTGGGGATCGCCAACTCTCTCGCCCCCGCTGGCGGGTAGCGATGTAAGGCGAGTGGCCTCTCCGCCCCCGCTGGCGGGGGGGGCTGGCGGCGACAGCCGACTGGGGGTGGTCGCGGTGATAGGCGAACTACCCCACCCGCTTCGCGGGAGCCCCCGCCGGCAGGGGCATATGCATATGTAAGGAGTTCCATATCATGACCCAGATCAACCGAAGCGATCTGTATGACGTTGTTGTCATCGGTGGCGGCCCTGCGGGACTCACCGCCGGCCTGTACCTCGCTCGCGCCCGCTATCGCGTGCTGATTCTCGAAAAGGATGATTTCGGCGGGCAGATCACCATCACCGACGAAGTCGTCAACTATCCCGGCGTCGGCCGTACGTCCGGTCGTGCGCTCACGCAGACCATGCGCAACCAGGCCAAGGATTTCGGCGCGGAATTCCTCTCAGCCGAAGCTACCGGCCTTGACGTGAACGGTGACATCAAGACCGTGCACACGTCACGTGGCGACCTGAAGACGTTCGGCATCCTGATTGCCACCGGTGCAAGCCCGCGCAAGCTTGGTTTCGCCGGCGAGGGCGAGTACGCTGGCCGCGGCGTGGCCTACTGCGCCACATGCGACGGCGAATTCTTCACCGGCAGGGAGGTGCTGGTCGTCGGCGGCGGTTTCGCCGCGGCAGAGGAATCCGTGTTCCTGACCAAATACGCCTCCAAAGTCACGGTGCTCGTCCGCGAACCGGACTTCACCTGCGACGCGGCGGTGGCTGCCGAAGCCAAGAACAACCCGAAAATCGACGTGCGCTACAACGTCGAGCTCAAAGGCGTCACCGCCGGCCAGGGCGGGCTGCGCGAGGCGACGATCCTCGACCGCCGAACTGGTGAGACGGAATCGTGGAAGCCATCCGACGACGGCACGTTTGGTGTCTTCGTGTTCGCCGGATACGTGCCGGCCACCGAGCTCGTGCGCGGTGTCGTCGAACTGGACGACCACGGCTACGTGGTCACGCGCGGATACCTCGAGACCTCGGTGCCGGGCGTGTACGCGGCCGGTGACCTGCGCGTCAAGAACCTGCGTCAGGTCGTCACCGCCACCGCCGACGGTGCCATCGCCGCAGTGGAACTGGAGCGGTACGCCAAGCAGATGAGCGAGAAAACCGGTCTTGTGCCGCCTCGTCCGACCGCATCCGCATATGAGCAGGCCGAAGCGCAGACCGCGGCTGCCGTCAACAGTGCTGCCGCTGCCGGCACCACGCCCGCCCCGGCTCCTGCCAAGCGCAGCGCCGATACCGCCGCCGCGACGGCCGCCGCCAAAAAGCCCGGCGAGCTCTTCTCCGCCGCCATCAAGCAGCAGCTCGGCGTGGTCTTTGGCCGTATGACCCGCCCGGTCACGCTCGTCCTCGAACTGGACGATACGCCATTGTCGACGGAGTTGCAGGGATTCATCGGCGAGATGGTGGCGCTGTCGAACGGCAAACTGAATTCGGTCGCGGTCGATGCGGCGGGCGTGATCACCGCTGAGGACGGTTCCAGCGCGCCAACGTCGTTGACGGTCGGCGAGCCGTTGGCCGTCACCTTGCCGGATGGCGCCGAACTGCCGGTATATGGTTCGTTGGATGATTCCGGTCGCGCGCAGTTCGACGTAGCAGGGGTGCTGCCGTCTGCGCGGCCTGTCGTGCGCATGTGCGTGCCGGCCGAGAATTCCGACGCCGGTACGTTGCTGTTCACCGGCTTGGCCTTCCACGGTGTACCGTCCGGTCACGAGTTCAATTCGTTCGTGCTCGGCCTGTACAACGCCGCGGGTCCGGGCCAGCCTCTGGACGATGACCTCAAGGCTCGCGCCGAGGCCATTGACACGCCGATCGACGTGATGATCCTCGTCTCGCTCACCTGCACGATGTGTCCGGAAACCGTACTGGCCGCGCAGCGCATCGCGGCGCTGAACCCGAACGTGCGTGCCGAAGCCTACGACGTCGCGCACTTCCCCGAGCTCAAGGACCAGTATGGCGCGATGAGCGTCCCCTGCATCGTCATCAACCAGCCCGGCGGCGAGCAGAAGGTCGAATTCGGCAAGAAGAGTGTCCCGCAGATGTTGACATTGCTCGGCGCATAGTGGGCGCTGTGCCCGGCGCTGTCCTTTCATTCCCTTTCAATAATTCTTACATGTTAGAATACTCCGTTAACATGTTAGAACTCCGTTGACCGTGGCCGGCGGACATGGTGCTTTCGACGCGCCACACGGCATCAATAAGGGGGCCCGCTAGGCGCAGGCCCCCCGGATCAGTCAACTATGAGATATTGTCGCGGATGTGGGCAGTTGCCTCGTTCTTGGACGAATACTGTCCGGGGCGATTCAGGAAGTGATTTACTTTCAGTATCTGAAGCCCTCCGCCTTGCGTTACGGTTCAGGCCCCGATGGATCTCTTGCCCTCGCCGTTCCTGCCGCCGAGATACTTGACCAGGCTGATGCTGATCAGAGCCAGGGCGAACAGGCCGGTGAGCACCGGAATCAGCGCGGCGTAGCGATGGGCCTGATCGGGCGTGTGCGTGACCACGAACGAGGCCAGCTGGTTGCCGGACAGGCCGGCGAACGCCCAGGCGCTCAGCGCGAGACCGTGCGTGGTGGAGACGGTCTTGGTGCCGAAGTGCTGGTCGAGCAGCACCGGCAGCGTCGAGAAACCGCCGCCGTAGCCAGCGTTGATGAGGAACAGCATGGCCAGCACGGCCCACAACAGCGCATTGTTGATGCTGTTGGTGAAGATCTGCAGCAGGCATACCGCGATCGACATGATGAAGATCACCTGATAAACGGTCTCGCGGCGCTTCAGGTGGTCGGAGAGCGTGGAGAAGCCCACGCGGCCGGCCGTGTTGAACACGGAGTCCACGGCGAGCACCAGACCGATGATGCCGGCGATGGCGGCGGCGAACTTGGCGGGGCTCAGGCCGGCATACTGCGGGAAGGCCTTGAGCACATCGTGCAGGATGTCCTTCTCCTGGCTGATAAGCGCCAGGCCGCAGGTGATATTGATGTAGAAGGCGATCCAGATGCCCCAAAACACGGGCTTCCTGAGAATCTCCGCGCGGCTTACATGCGAGGTCACGGGATCGTAGACCCAGTCGGCCGGACGCTTGATGAGCAGGAAACCGAAGAACATCATCACCGCATAAATCACGGCGAGGATGAAGAACATGTTGACCAGCCCCACCGTGCCGATCAGGTACTCCATCAACGGGCTGGCGATGGCCTTGGCCAGGCCGAAGCCGGCGACGGCGATGCCGGTGGCGAGGCCCTTGTTATCGGAGAACCAGAGCATCAGGTTCTTGACCGGGGTCAGGTAGCCGACGCCCAGGCCGATGCCCATGATCGCGCCGTAGCAGATGAACACACCCGGCAGGAAGTTCAGAGCGATGCTCACGCCCGTGCCGGCGAAGCCGACCACGAAGCAGACCATGGAGACGAGTGCGGATTTCTTGATGTTCTTCTCCACCATGGGGCCGGCGAATGCGGCTGACATGCCGAGGAAGAAGATGGCGAGCGAGAAGCCCCATTCCACGGAGGCCGGGCTGGCGTTGAGCCTGTCGGCGATGAGCTGCTTGAACACGCTCCAGCAGTAGACGGTACCGATTGGGATATGAATCAGCAATGCGGGGATGATTGCGCTGGTCCAACGATTCTCGGTAAACCTTGCCATTCGGTAGGATCCTTTCGTAACTGGCTGTACGATGACCTGCCGGCCTGAACAAGAACCGCATCGCTCACTCAAGGCACATCATGCAGGACTGTTCGTGAACATGCGAACAATCACTGAACATCATTGGTGTGCATTCTATCAGCGTTCCAGCTCTTGTCGACGCCGACAGCGCTACTATAACGCCACTTCGCTGGTGGGATTGCCGATGATCGCGGTCTTGATCCGTGAACTTATTCACATCGGAAATGATTATGAAATCGTATCAATGTGATTGATAGGGGGGGGACGTGAAAGCCCCACCCGTGTAGGGCAGGGCTTTCGCGATATGTGCTGATATAAAACGGAGCCTCCGCTCGTCGCGGAGGCTCCGTGCTGCGGTGAACTTTGCGCGCGCAAAGCCTACCGCTACGTTTTGGCCTTGGAAAGCCCACCGGGCTTTCCAAGCGGTGTTGGCCGCGCATGCGGCCCAACACCGGCCAAAACGTCAGCCCGTGTTCTGCAGGCCGGCGGCGACACCGGAGACGGTGCACAGGATCAGATAGATGAATCCCGCCTGCTGGCTCTTGCTGAGCTCTTCCTTGTCCACCTTCTTGCGCAGCGAACGCAACGCAAGCACCTGGGTGACGGACAGCGCGTCCACGTAAGGGGAGCGGATGCGGATGGCCTGGCCGAGCACGTGACGGTGCTGCAGCGGCCATTCGTCGTTGACGATCTTGAGCACCCACTTGGTGGTGAGCTTCATCTCGTCGAGCACCTTCTTCGACAGGTTCTCGTCATCGCCGAGTGCCAAGTACATCTTGGCGATGCGCTCATCGGTCTTGGCCAGCGACATCTCGATGTTGTCGATGAACGTGGAGAACAGCGGCCACTCCTCGTACGCCTCGCGCAGCGTGTCAAGGTCGCCGAACTTCTCGCAGGCCGAACCAAGGCCATACCATGCGGCGAGGTTGATGCGCGCCTGAGCCCAGGAGAACACCCACGGAATCGTGCGCAGGTCGTCGAGCGACTTCGCGCCCAAACCACGCTTGGCCGGGCGGGAGCCGATTGGCAGCAGGCCGACCTCGGTAAGCGGCGTGACGATCGAGAACCACGGGGCGAAGTCCGGCGTGTTCAGCAGGTCGAGGAAGCGCTCATGCGAGGCGTTGTCCAGAACCTCGGTCATATGGGCGTACTTCTCGGTCATCTCCGTGTTCGTCTTCTCGACGCTCGGAGCGGACTGCAGCAGCGTCGCGGCGGCGACGGATTCCAGATGGCGGATGGCCAGCACCGGGTTGCCGTAGCGGGCGAAAATGACCTCGCCCTGCTCGGTGAGTTTGAAGCGGCAGTTGACGGAGCCCTTCGGCTGGGCGAGCACCGCGCGGTTGGCGGGGCCACCGCCTCGACCGACGGCGCCACCACGGCCGTGGAACAGCGTCAGGTCGATGTCATGCTTCGCGGCCCAAGCGACGATGCGCGATTCGGCGGAATGCAGCGCCAGCGTAGCGGTGGTCGGGCCGGCGTCCTTGGACGAATCCGAGTAGCCGAGCATGACCTCCATCTTGTTGCCGGTGGCCTTCAGACGAGCCTGCACCTCGGGAATCTTGACGATCTCTTCCAGCACGTTCACGCAGTTCTGCAAGTCCTCAAGCTGCTCGAACAGCGGGATGACGTCGATGACCGGCACATCCTCCGGGTGCGAAAACGCCAGACGGTTCAGCTCGTACACGTCGCGCACGTTCTGGGCGCTCTTCGTGAACGAGATGATGTAGCGGCGGGCGGCCTTGATGCCGTTGCGCTTCTGGATGGCACCGAGGGCGCGGAAGGTGTCGAGCACCTCGTGCGTCATCGGCTGCAGTTCGCCACGCTCGCCGTGCAGGCCGTGCTCGCGGATGTCCTCCAGCGCGCGGGCGTGCACCACGGAGTGCTGACGGAACTCCATCTCGACCATGTGGAAGCCGAAGGTCTGCGCCTGCCAGATCAGATCCTGCAGCGGGCCATACGCCGAACGCTTGGCGCCGGCTTCGGCCAGGGAACGCTGCACGACCTGCAGGTCGGCGATGAAATCGTCGCAGCTGTGGTACATGAGGTCGGCGTCGCGCTCGATGGTGTAGCGCAGGCGATCGGCCATCACCAGCATGACGGCGCGGTGCAGCTCCTTGGTGGAGATCAGTGCGGCCTTGTCGGTCAGGCGCTCGCTCATCTCCTTCTGGTGGCTCCACAGGCTCTTCAGCTCGGCGCTGGCCGGGGTCGTCTCGGACTCCATGGTCAGGTTGCGGCCGACCGTGCGGGTGGCCTCCTCAAGGGCGCCGATCACATGGTCGCTGAACTTGCGGGCGACCTGACGGCTGACCTTGGCGGTGACGTTCGGGTTGCCGTCGCGGTCGGAGCCGATCCAGCTTCCCGGATGGAAGAACGCCGGGCACTGAGGCTGTTCGAGACCGGCCTTGTCGCCCAGCAGCCAGTCGTTGAAACGGTGGTAGACCTTGGGAATCGTGGTGAACAGCGTGTTGTCGAAGATGTCGAGGATGGTATCGGCCTCCTCGACCGGCGTCGGCTTCTTCAGCGCGATCGGGGACGTGCGGAACAGCGCGTCGATCTCGTTGTAGAGGCGGCGGACGTTCTCCTTCTTGTCGGAGCCGCCGAGGCGCTTGTTCTCTTCCAGCAGCTCTGCGATGCGGCGGATCTTGCCTTCGACTGCCTTGCGGCGCGCTTCGGTCGGATGCGCCGTGAACACCGGGTGGAATTCGAGCTTCTCCAGCAACGCCTTGGCTTTGGCCGGCCCCATTTCGGTCAGCAGCTGATGGTAGGCGGTGGTCAGTTCGTTCACCGGGTCAACGGCTTCGTCGTCTTCCACCTGGTTCTCGCGCTGGTGCAGCACGGAAACGCGGTAGTTCTCCTCACTCAGGTTGGCGAGGTGGAAATATGTGGCGAATGCGCGGGCGAGCAGCTGGGCGTCGTGCAGATTCATCGCATCGATGGTGGCGACGGCCTTTGCCAGACCATCCTCATCGGGGTGCGGATCCGCCGTCGCTCCGGCGAAATGCTCGGCGCTTGCCTTCACCGCGTAGTTGCGCACGGTGTCGAACGTCGCCAGCAGCTGCGGGTCATATTCGCCCAGTACGTCGCGCAGAATGCGCAGGCACAGGCTCATGTCGTTGCTGAGCGACTCAGGCAGCTCCCGCTCTTCGGGGCCCTTGGTCCCGGTGCCGGTCGACACGATGGTCGCGTCGGCGGGCGTGATCTGTTGATCGGTATCGGTCATTCATAACCTCCTTTGTCTTTTGGATCCGGTTGCTCGGTCAGTCGGTCCTCCGCGGCTCCTCCGCGGTTGTGTTGGCCGTCAGTTGCGAGCCCACAGCCGGTTGCGCCAAAAGCTGTGTGCCTATTCTATTGCCCTGAAATCGCAAGTTGTATTACGAAGTCCAATTTTTCTCTGAAGGATTACTGGTAAACATGCAACCTTCACCATATCTTCACGCTGTTGGATGGCCCGGGAATGTCGTCCTGAATATCCTCGTCGCCGCTCGTCGACGTATCGTCCATAATCATGTCGATGATAGTCCATCATGCGAACGCCGGTTTCGGTCATACCCCATGAGTTCACGGCGCGGAGTAAGAATGACTACTGTAACCATCTTGAAAACACGCCCGAGCACACCCATAGGGCGGCAAAAACAACGGCATGATACGGATAGAGAAGAACATGCAACAGCACAAGAACGGCGACGCGCCCCATCAGGACGCGGCGACGGCGGTGAGTCATTTCCACACCCACTCCGTTCCCCTTGACATGGAAGACATTCGACGCGACTGGGACAAGCCGATCTCCGAGGCCGGCCTCGCCGCCAAGACCAGCGTCGTCGTGCGCGTCGGCGCACTGGACCTGGGTGCTGGAACCGGAAGCTTCCGCGTGCGCGAGATGATGCACCGCATCGCGTACCCCCTGGGCGTGCACGTGCGCGCCGACGTGAACCTGACGGACATCGAGGCCACCTGCACCGATGACGCCAACCGCATCACCGAGGTCATCGACCTGCCCACCACCGGCGTCAACACCGAGCGCATCTGGCTGCTGGAGCATTACACCGACTGGTTCAGTGTGAACCTCGGGCTCGATTCCATGTACCATCGCGCGGGCGACGTGTCCGAAGGTGTGGTGCAGAACCTTGAGCAAAGCGACATGTCCGAGGTCTCCGCGCAGCTGGCCAAGAAACTGCGCGCCGAGAAGAAGGCACAGAAGGAGCTCAGCGGCGAGGCCTCCGACGACCCGGTGCTCGACGCCCTGGAGGCGGCCGAGGTCACCGTGCCCGTCTCCATGGTCCGCGCGGCCGCGGCCGACATCGCCGCGGAAGGTTCGACGGACGACGAGCTGCGCTCCGAATCCGAGGCCGCCCTGGAAGAGGATCGCGAGGCCAAGCTGCTGCATGACCGGTTGATGCAGCAGCGCTCCGGAAAGCATGATTTCGTGGAGACGCCGGATCTCGACGCGGCCGCTGCGGCGGCAGGTGGCGCGGGCGCAAGCGCCAGCAGTGCGGAAGACCAGAACCTGAACGAATTCGGGACATCGATGTCGGCGGAGGCGCTGCTGGGCGCGAAACGCCGGAAAACCCGCGCCCACAAGCCGCTGACCGGTGAGTACGCCGAGCATTTCGACCACGTGGGCCGTTCCGCGGGCGAAGGGCGCAAGCCCATCACCGTGCGGCAGGCGCATGAGCGGCTCGACCTGATCGAGAGCCGTAAGCCGCTCTATTCCCCGGCGTTCGCCGGCTTCGCCTCCGCAGTCGCCTGCGCATCCTTCGTGTTCCTGCTCGGCGGCGGCCCCTACGACATGATCGGCGCGTTCGTCGGCGCCGGACTGGGCCACTGGCTGCGCCGCAAACTGTTCGCCCGCCATCTCAACCAGTTCTTCGTGACGTTCGTGTGCGTGGCCCTGGCTGCGCTCGCCTGCACGGGCACTCTGCGCCTGATCGGCCTGCTCGACCCGATCGCGCTGACGCATGACACCGCGTACATCGGCGCGATGCTGTTCGTCATCCCTGGCTTCCCGCTGATAACGGGCGGCCTCGATATGGCGAAGATCGACTTCCCGTCCGGCATCCAACGAGTGGCATACGTGCTGTGCATCATCCTGATGGCCACGCTGGCAGGCTGGGGAGTGGCCATGATCGTGCATCTGAACCCGACCGGGTTCGAGCCGCTGGGGCTCAATCCGTGGGTGAACACGGGGCTGCGGGCCGTCACCGCCTTCCTCGGCGTGTGGGGCTTCTCGATCATGTTCAATTCGCCGCAGCGCATGTGCCTGGTCGCCGCCACCATCGGCATGATCACCGACACGCTGCGACTGACGCTGGTCGATTTCGGGGTGCCGGCCGAGGCCGGGGCGTTCATCGGCGCGCTGCTGGCCGGTCTGCTCGCTGCCGGATGGCGCACCGCCGTGCACAACGGCCTGCTGCCGCCGCATCTGGGCTATCCGCGCATCTGCCTGACCGTGCCGTCCATCGTCATCATGGTGCCCGGTCTGTATATGTACCGGGCGATGTTCTACCTCGGACAGTTCGATACGCTGCACGCGCTGGACTGGGCGTTCCGAGCGTTCATGGTGATTATCTGCCTGCCGATAGGTTTGGTGATGGCCCGCGTGATCACCGATAAGTCATGGCGGTATGACGTCTGACGCCTTGCCTGCGCAGCGGACGGTTCCCGATGAGATTCGTGTGAGGAATCCTCATGCGTTCCTTGTCGGGAATCATTCACCGTGCAAAGAGGAGTACGTCCAACGGCCTGCGAGCATGGTCGCCGCCACCGGCATCGCCCGCATCTCCTCCGGCGTGGAGACAGCATACGGGTCGCGGTCCAAGAGCACCAGGTCGGCTGGATCTCCGGGCTCAGGGCGGTCGCGGCCGACGGCTGTGGAAGCCGCCAGCGCGGTGCGCGCATCCAGGCATTGCTCCGGCTGGAACGGTTCGCGGTCTGAGCTTTCCGTGCCGAACACAGCGGCCGATATCGCCATCCACGGGTCGAGCGGCGCAACCGGCGCATCCGACCCCATGCGCAGCCTGACGCCGGCATCGTGCAGTGCCTTGAATGCGTAAGGGATTCCACCCAGATTCGCCCAGAACCGCGTGATGACATCGCGATCGTCCATGGCGTGCTGTGGCTGGATGCTGGCGGTCAGCCCGAGCTTCGCGAATCGGGGAATATCCGCCGGCTTCAGCATCTGGGCGTGCTCGATGGAACCGTGGGCGTGTGTGCTCGCCGCCGCGTTGAGCACGATGGTGTTCGCCTCATCGCCGATGGCATGGCACGCGATGGCGAACCCATGGCATGTCGCCACGTGGAAATACGCCTCGATCTGGTCGGGCGCGTAACTGAGCGTGCCGTAAAAGTCGGGGAATATATCGGAATACGGCATCGAGCAGAACGCCGAACGGGTGTTCAGCGAGCCGTCCGAGATCATCTTCATCGCGCCGACATGGCCCAGTCCATCGCTGCCGGGCAGCTCGACGCCCGTCTTCCAGCCGGCTTCAATCGCATCCTCCAGCCGTTCGGGATACACGCCCGCCTCCACGCGCAATCCTCGGATGCCGTGGGTGAATGAGCCATCCCAATCGATGCCTGTCCAAGCGGAATCGTTAGCGTCGCGCGGGCGGGGAGACGCCGCGGAGAACCGGCGGGTCCACGTGTCGACGTTTTCCGCCATCTCATAGTCGCGGATGCCGACCACGCCTTTGCGGGCGGCATCCGACTCGGCCTTGCGAATCAGTTCGAGCGTCTCCTCCGCCGCTCCGGGCGCATTGTCGAGCTTGCAGTAGGCGTCGAACCATTCGAGCTCGCCCACAAGACCGGACTCCCTCACGGTCAGGCCCAGTCGCCGCGCCGCCGGTTGCCGTCACCGAGATCCGGGAGCCGGCGGGCGTGATTGCCGCAATCGCGCCGCCCTTGATCGCGATGTCTACGCGGCGGGCGCTGCCCGGGAACCGCGCGTTGGTGATTATCGTCATAATCGCCTGTACCTGCCATCCTGCATCAGATCAGAAGGTCATGGGCGCATGTGGCAGAAACATCGTACATATCCGTTCGCGCCTCGGTTGCTTGGCCAGTTACACCAATCCCCTTCACCGTACCCCCCCCCTAATTGTGTGGCGTCACCTTCGACGTCACGTTTAAATCGTCTTCCCAGTGTACATGCAAGTCTTCTGTGAACAGAACCCGCCGGTGTGTACAGTCGTGCGAAAGAAGTCGGCCGGCGATTTCCTCATGCGCGGTCTCCGCCGAGCCGAGGTGAGTTATCCACCGCGTTGCGCACATTCATCCACATTTGTCCACATTTTTTGAGGCGCGGTAGACGGGGAACTGCCCGGTTCCCTACACTCGGCTCCACGGCAATATTCGAGTCACAAAGGAGCGGCCGACCATGGGCGGATCAATCGCACTGGTGCAATTGACGGAGTTGAAGCACCAGCGTATGAAGCAGTGCGCTGAATTCCAGCAGCGCAGCAGGTGGCAGCCGCCATACGCCTTGACCACGGCCCTGGAGCTTCAGGCGATTGAAATACCGCGCCTGCCAAAAGGACGCGCCATGTTGAACGGTATTACAGTTGTCGTCCCGAGTGCCAATGAAAGGCGCAATCTTGTCGGCATAAACGAAGTGACATGGTCCTTCCCTGTTGATGTCGTCATGGTCGAGCAATGCTTGTGCGTGTCTCCGGCCTGCACATGGGCGATGTTCGCCGGATGGCTGAATCTCGAAGAGCTGATCGTACTGGCGGAGTCAATGATGCGCCGGGATGGGCGCCTGCGCAGGACGACCATTGAGGAGCTGACGGCATATCTGGATTCGGCGCGGGAATTCACGGAAGCGGTCTTTGAAGAGACGGGCCGCCGGCCGAATATGTTTCGCGGATATGCCAATTGCCGGCGTGCGTTGCGTGTGATTCAGGAGGGGACGGATTCGTCGATGGAAACGCGCACCCGACTCGTTCCCCTCAAATACGGGATAGACGCGCCCTGCGTCAATTACAAGATTGGAGTGAAGCGTCTGAACCGGGCCGTATATCTTGACCTCGCTTACCCGGAATACAAGATCTGCATTGAGTTCGACGGAGGGCATCACGCCGGTCAATGGCTGGAAGATGCACGCCGGCGGCAGGCAATCGAAGACGAGAAGTGGCGGTATATCCAAGTCACCAAGCTTGACCTCGGTGATGAATGGAGTGAGGAAGCTTTGGCCAGACGGATCGCGGATAAGATTCAGGAGGTCACTGGAATTCCCGTGCCCGTCACTGCGCGGAAGACCATCCAACAGGTGTGCGATGCCAGAGCGATGAGACGCAAGCCACTGTACGAGCGGATAGGGTTTGAACCACTGCTGCCGCGAGTCCCGAACGCCAATGCCGATTTTCCTGACGCGGATGACCTTGACGGTATCGCGTGATCGAAGGCAGGGGTGCGGAATCGCACGATTGCGCTGATGTGATTGCGTTGGAAAGAGAAGCGGGGGCTGTAGCTGGCTGCGCCTTGACCGGATGGCGTCTTCTGTGACGCTATCTGCGTCTCAAGGGGTTGATTGGGCGTCCTCTGGGCATCTATCTGCGTTTCAGGGGGTTGCCGAAACGCGATACCCGGAGTATTGCCGGTGAAATGCCATTGGGGTCATGCGGTTTGAGGTGCGTTTATACTTTGGCACCAACCCCTTGAAACGTAGATAGATATTCGGCGCGGTCCAAATCAACCCCTCGAAACGCAGATAGCCTTATCTCGGCGAGTTCGACGGGTTGGGGCAGGGGCGTGCAGACGGCTTTCTGTCCCGAAGGGCGACACCGTTATGGGAAGGCCCCCTTCGTCGCGTGCCTCGGGGCGGCGTGACGAAGGGGGCCTGATGCAATCGTTGCGTTCGACTGCCAGAAAATCAGTACTTCATGCCCATGGCCTCGCGCACCTGGTCAAGGGTCTCCTCGGCGATGGCGTTGGCGCGGGCGTTGCCGTCGTGCAGGATGTCACGGATGGAGTCCATGTCCTTGGCGAGCTCTGCGCGGCGCTCGCGATGCGGGGCGAGGAACTCGTTCACGGACTCAATCACGTACGCCTTGAGCGCGCCGGCGCCCGCATCGCCGATTTCGGTGGCAATGTCCTTCGGGTCGCGGCCGGTCACCAGTCCGGCGGTGGTCAGCAGCGCGGACACCTGCGGGCGGGCGATGGGGTCGAAGGTGATCTTGCGCTCGGAATCGGTCGGGCTCTTCTTGATGAGCTTGGCGGTCTCCTCGGCGGTGGCGCCCAGCATGATGGAGTTGCCGTACGACTTGCTCATCTTGCGACCGTCGAGGCCCGGTATCTCCGGTGCGTCGGAAAGGATCGCGGCGGGCTCGGGGAACACCGGGTTCTTCTTGGCGTAGCGCTCGTTGAAGCGGCGGGCGATGGTGCGGGTGATCTCCACGTGCGGCAGGTTGTCCTTGCCGATCGGCACGACATTGGCCTTGCAGAAGAGGATGTCGCACGCCTGATGCACGGGGTAGGTGAGCAGCAGGCCGGTCAGCGCGTGGCCGGAGGCCTCCATCTCGGACTTCACGGTGGGGTTGCGGTGCAGCTCGGCCTCGGTGACGAGGGAGAGGAACGGCAGCAGCAGCTGGTTCTCGGCCGGCACGGCGGAGTGGGTGAACATCATGGTCTTGGTCGGGTCGATGCCGGCGGCCATGTAGTCGAGCACGAGGTTCAGCACGTTGTCCTGGATGTGCTCAGTGGTGTCGCGGTCGGTGATGACCTGGTAGTCGGCGATGATGATGTTGGTGTTCACTCCGCGGTTCTGCATGGCCACGCGCTCCTTGATGGAGCCGAAGTAGTGGCCGAGGTGCAGGCGGCCGGTCGGGCGGTCGCCGGTGAGCATCGTGAATTTGCCCGGCTCGGCTTCAAGTTTGGCGAGCGTGGCGTCCGAACGCTTCTTCGCGGCCAGGAAGCTGGCGCTCATTTCGTTGCCCGCTGCGGTCAGTTGCTGCTGTTCTTGGTCCGTCATAAGTCGCCCTTTGCTTGCTTCAAAACGCCGAAAATATCGCTTTTATCGTAAAAGTCCAAGCAGACAACCATTTCTCTCATAACAAGTGGTACTCTCTTATGTGATGAATTGATAGTTACATTTACATGCCAGGGGGTCACATGGGCCGCGGACGTCAGAAAGCAAAACAGCAGAAAATAGCCCGGAAGCTCAAGTACCTGACCACCGATACCGATTACGATGAGCTCGCCAAGGAGCTGAGCACGCAGGAGCCGGGCGAGGGGTCGCCCGATCCGTTTGCCGATATCGAGGCTTCGTATTCTCATGATGCGAACGCCGCCGTGGACAATACGCAGGGATCCGTCGCTGAGGATGACCTTGACGAGTACGCCAAGTGGGCTGCCGAGGCTGCGGCGAAGGCGACCAGTGGCGAAATGCCGGCCGTGAAGGCGCCTGAATCTCAGGATCCGAAGCCCAAGCCGATGCCGCGCAAGCCGATTCCCATGCCCATGCCGGCCGCGCTCAAGCCCAAGAAGGCATGATTTTCGGATTTCGTCGCTGCTGGCCCGGTGGTAGGGCCGCATTGACGCGATTTCGTATGTCATGATGACGATTCCGTTGCGATATGCGATGACAGCGATGTCGACGCCCAGTACGTGCGCTCGCTGACCGCATCATGGGCGGCCGCTTGGCAGCTGGAGCCAGATAGACGTATTCCCGTCGGCAGAGCGGTTTCTGACGCGCTATGAGCGGCGGCGTGACGTCGATATTCTGCTGCTGGACGTCGAAATGGGCTCGATGGACGGCGTGGCGTTGGCGAAGGCCGTGCGCAAGGCGGGCGGCACGATGCAGATCGTGTTCGTCACTGGGTATTCGGATTTCATCGCCGAAGGATACGACGTCGAAGCGCTCAATTATCTGATGAAACCGGTGGATGCGGCCAAGCTGTTCGACGTGCTCGACAAGGCGGTCGCGCGCATGCGCCGCGATTCCAGGTGCCTTGATCTGCAATGCGCGGGAGGGCTGATGCGTATTCCGCTGGCCGACATCCGCTATCTTGACGTGCGCCGTAATTATGTGACGGTGCACGCCGACCGGGATTATACGGTGAAACGCCCGCTGGGCGAGTTCGAGGCCGAGCTCGGCGACGGATTCTGCCGGGTGGGACGCGCGATGATCGTGAACCTGCGGCGAATCCGCTGCGTGGGCAGGTCGTCCGTGCAATCGACCGACGGGACGACGCCGCCACTGCCTCGTGGGGCGTACGAGCCGTTGAATCGGGCAATCATAGACCAGACATGATTGCGCATGGCCGGCTCACGGCCGGCAGGGTGCCGGAAAGCCGTCCCCGGCTGGACGGGGCAGAACGCAAAGGAGGGGCACGATGTGGTTCCGTGGGCGAGGCAAGGCCGACAGGGCCATCGCGGCATATCAGCGCGAGCTGGTCGACACGCATTACCGCGAGGTCGAGAACATGTACCGTCAGATGCGCATGTGGCGGCATGACTACCGTAATCACCTTCAGACGATGAAGGCGTTGGATACCCCGATCAAGTCCGGCAATGCGATGGCTGACGCGATTCTGAGCAGCAAGATGTCGCTTGCGCAGGCGCCTGGCATCGACGTGCGCGTGGACGCCCATACCCATATTCCGATCAAGCAGCGCATTTCGGAACTCGATTTGTGCTGCGTCCTCGGCAACCTGTTCGACAACGCGATCGAGGCCAACGACGGGTTACCTGAAGCCGATCGCATGATTCGCGTGTATATGGACATGAAGGGCACGCAGCTGTACATCTCGTTCACCAACGCTTCCTCGGGCGGCAAGCAGCGCAAGGTCGGTGGACGCTTCCGCACCACCAAATCAGACGAGGGGCACGGTTTCGGGTTGGTCCACATCGACCAGATCATCGAGGCTGCGGGCGGCTACCTGAGTCGCAACTTCGAGGACGGCGCCTCCACCACGGAGATTCTGCTGCCGCAGTCCTGATGACGGCGGTGCGGGCTCATGAGAGCGGATTGTCGATGCGCGTGCTGCCCGCCGGCGAGGTTGGCGCGGCCATCGTTGTTCTGCCCGTATCGTGGCAGCGTGGCAGTTTGCCGCGGAGCGGGTGATATGGCCTGTTTTTTTCCGCTCTTATAGTGGGGCGGCTTGCGCCGTTTGGTTTGCGTAATACTCGGTTTCGGTCCGTTCCGGTGTCCGGTGGCCCGAGGGCCGGTGCGGACGCTTCGGGTCCCCGCCGCGAGACCCGCCGGAACGTCGCCGGCCCCAGGTCCTTCGGATCATGGAAGGGCTTGCGCCGCCAGACGAGACCGGTCCTGTACGCGCCGTCGGCGGATTCGGCCATGGCGTTGTCGCGGGAGTCGCCGACCGTGCCGGTCGACGGCAGCATGCCGTATTCCATCACCCTGGCGTGCGGTACACCGTGCCGGTGTACCGCACGCCATGATCGCCGTGGCGGGCGAGACCGTCGGTCCCGCCATGCGACGCAGCCCACGCGATCGCCTGCTCCAACGCCTGCAGGGGCGGCTCCTCCGTGTTCATGGTGGTGGCGCACGCCCGGCCCACGATCCGCCTGGCGAACATGTCGGTGACGGATGCGGTATACGCGGAGCGCCCGTCGGCCATGCGCCCGTAGGTGATGCCGGCCACGTGCAGCCGGTCCGGCGCCTCGGCCTCGAACTTGCGGTCCACCAGGTCGGGCCTGCCGCCCGTGCCCTTCGCGGGCCTGGTGGTGACGGGCGTCTTTCCACGCCTGACGCCCCGCATGCCGAGCCCGCGCATGATGTCCATCACCTGGTCGCGGCCCGCTTCCCCGGGATCCCGACCCTTGCCGACGAGCCCATGCCGCACCTCGCGGCATCCGTACACGGCGGAGAACCCGCCGGCATGGATGTCCATGACGTCGCGGGCCAGCGCCTCGTGGCGCGCCCGCATGCGGCTGACGGGCCATGACTCGAACATGCGGTAGCCGCGCGGCGTGAGGAAACCGCAGTCCAGCGCTTCGGACAGGACCTTGCGATCGGCCCGGCCTTGAAACGGTTCCCGTATTCGTCGATGCACGCGGCCATCAACGCCGTGTCGGGTCGAGCCCGGCCGCGAAGAAAGCCGGAGCCGTCGTCGATATCTCTTTCGCCCGGCGCAATTCCGTGTTCTCCGCCCGCAGCCGCTTCAGCTCCGCCATCGCCTCCTGCGCGGACCGCTTCGTCTCCGACGAATACGACGACCTGGACTCCGCCAGCAACCTGACGGCCTTCGCCCGGAACTCCGGAGTGTATCGAGTGCCCTTTGCCATGGTTCCATCATCTCCCATCGAGTTAGAGGAAAAGCGGAACAAAAAACAGGCCATATCAGTCGCACCTCAGTTGCTCGATTGTGGTGTGTTTCTGCAAGTTGGCGTCCACAGTACGAGCTGGTGACTTTTTCTTGAACTCCCTGATTGGGAGGAACAAGTATGCTTGAAACATCGTTGGGCGTTTTACTGCGCCCGTGCCTTTAAAGAGGCGCATTGTTGACCAGCGACCGATTTATCAGCGATAATCTTTCCCATTTTCTTTGCGAAGCATTGCAAGCGTCTTGTCCTTGCGTGCCTTTCGTCCGTCCTTATTCCGAATGGTGCCGGTTGGAAGATCGTGCTTCTTTTCATACGTGCCGACAGTGCAGTCGCTTCTTGTCTTACGAACTTTGCCGAACATAATCCGTCTCCTTTGGCTTTAGGCTATTCTAATTGTTAAGCTTGCGCATCATTATATTACCTATTGCTCGAGCGGTGGATAGCTGCATATCGAAAGAGACTTCTAGCTCAAGATATACGGAATGATTCCACCATTAGGGGCTGATACTACTGGTATCCGCACCATGAAATATTCTGAAATATCCTTGTGTCTTAACACTGATGTCTTAGCAGAAGGAGAATCGCATGGCTGGCTCATACGGCGCGGAGACGACGCAGGGGGAGAGATACAGGCTTTCCTTCACCGTTGGTGGACTTCTCGCCCCGCAGGGCCGTGCGCTTGCCGAAATGTACCTGAATCGTATGGGCGGTGGCAGCACTGAGCGTTCTTCCCAAGCCAAGGTCTCTGAAAAGATCTCTGAAAAGGCCGACGAAAAGAGCAACAAGAATGCTGGCGAAGAAGTCGGCAAGTCCATTGCCGCGATTCGCCAACAGGCCGTCGAGGAAAACGTTCTTGCGATTCGCACGGATTCCGCGAACAGGCGCGTTGTGGCGGAAACTACTAGGCGGCTCAGTGCGCTCACGGTCGGGGAGCTTGCATATTTGGCAGGCCCATATTCCTCCATATCCGACCGCGAGGCACTTATGTGGATCGCGATGTGCCGTTATTACGCAATCGTCGGGGAATTCGCCGGCGAAGTACTTAAAAAGCATTATCTTACCGGCAATACGCATTTGGACTTTGAGGATTATGATCGGTTCATTACGGACAAAGCCACATGGCATCCTGAGCTGGAAAACATAAGCGAGGGAACGGCGAAGAAACTTCGGTCCAATCTGTTCAAGGCCATGAGGGAGGCACATCTGTTCGATAATAATTCCGACACGGTGCTGTCTTTCCTTCCCAGTCCCTCTTTGGCGGATATTCTTAGAAAGAGGGCGGATTCGTTCGGGTATCTTCCGATGCGCGAATCGTCGTTATGAGCAGAACGGAGGATAGCATGGCTGATTCCATCGCCGGTATTGGATTTGTGGATGAGCGTCGTGACATTGATGCTGATTTCGCTCATTTATATGAGATCATGGAGTCCCGTTCATTCCGGACCAACAGCGGGCTGGCGGGAGAACAGCCGTATTACATCTATGACTACCCGCCCATGCAGGAGCTTGAAGTCGCCGAGCATATCAAGCAGTTGGCGAATCGTCTGCAGACGATGACGCCGAAAGATGATGGCGATTACGCTCCGCAAGTGCTTACGTTGGATTTGTACGACATTGCTTTGGAGATTCTTGAGAAGCGTGGCATTTTGGATCGCATATTCAAAAGGGAGGAAAAACGCCACAAAAAGGTTTCATCGGATGTTCACACGGATAACTTCTTGAGATTGCTCGACAATATACTGGGTGCCGATGCGAATCACCTGCCCGATACCATTCGTGATCATTACGAGCAGACCAAGAGCGAAGGCGGGGCCGATATCGTGTTCATTACGGGAATCGGCAAGGTTTACCCGTATATTCGTGCGCATGCACTGCTCAACGCGTTGCAAGGGCGTATCGATGATCGCCCGCTGGTACTGTTTTATCCGGGTACGTTCACAAGAAGCGCTACTTCAGGATCGGTCATGTCGCTGTTCAACTGTTTGCCGGGAGACAATTATTATCGTGCGCAAAATCTGCGTGAGATGAGCGTGCGGCTGGAAGCATAGCGGTTTAAAGGAATGTCCTGTCAGCTGCAACATGACACGAGGCAGGATTGGCAAGTATTCGTTCAAAGAAGAAGGGACACAAATGAACGGGGGAAACGGCATCAGTTTCAAGGAGCTGTTCAGCAAGGACATTGACCGCAACATCAATGGTGTGATCAAGGCCAATGATGAGAAAAATCTTAACGATGAGGTCAACGAGTATGTGCTGACGGAGGAGATTTGCCGCAATCTGGCCAAATTCCTTGACGCATACAACGACCCGTCGAACCACGAACAGAACGGTGCATGGATTTCCGGTTTCTTCGGTTCCGGTAAATCGCACCTGTTGAAGATGCTGTCGCATATTCTGGGCGAGGTCCCGGCTGAACTCGTTGACAAGGGCAATAAGCCGACCATGAGTCGCGAACAGATTGTTCATGCCTTCATGGGCAAGGCCGAAGCACAGGATGACCAGATGCTTGCAGGTCAGCTTGAAAAGGCTTTGACGATACCAGCCACGTCGATTCTATTCAACATCGATCAGAAGGCGGATAAATCCAATGCCTCCGACATGCTGCTGTACGCTTTTGTTCGCGTATTCGATGAGGCGCGTGGTTTCTACGGCAAGAATCCATACGTTGCGAAATTCGAACGCGATTTGGCGAGCAATGGTTATTTCGAGGATTTCAAACAAGAGTTCGAACAGGTGGCAGGCAAACCATGGAGCGAAGGCCGTGGTGAGGCCGTGCTATGGGATGATGAGATCTGCGAAGCCTATGCCGCGGTGACAGGCAAACCGGAGCAAGACAGTATCATCCAACGGTACGAGGATACGTACACGATGACGGTCGGCGACTTCGCAGACGACGTGAACGTGTGGCTGTCCCGTCAGGAACCGAACCGCCGCATCCTGTTCCTCGTGGATGAGGTAGGCCAGTTCATCGGTGAGAACAGAGAACTCATGCTGTCACTGCAATCCATCGCCGAGGATCTTGCCGTCAAGACCAACGGGCGTGCATGGGTGGTGGTCACTTCCCAGGAAGACATGGATACCATTGTTGGCGATCGGACCAAGCAACAAAGCTATGATTTTTCGAAGATCCAGGGTAGGTTCTCCATCAAGCTGAAGCTCAACAGCGCCGACGTGGTGGAGGTCATTCAGAAGCGCTTGCTGACCAAGAAACCGGAATATGAGTCGGTGATGAACGAGCTGTGGGATGAGCAGAACGCGAACCTGCGCACCATGTTCGAATTCACTCGTGAGACTTCGAAATTCAGTAATAGCAAGGCATACAGCAAGGACGATTTCATCGCATCGTATCCGTTTGTGAACTATGAGTTCGAGCTGTTCCAGAACGTGCTGCGGGAAATGAGCCGGTACAACATGTTCTCCGGACGCCACGCATCTGTGGGTGAACGGTCCATGCTTTCCACCATCAGCAGCACGCTGCGGTCCAGCCAGAATGAGATGGTCGGGGCCCTGATGCCGTTCGACAAACTGTACGACGGCATTGCCGACGCCATCCAATCAACCTCGAACTTCCGCATCAACCAAGCTGAAAAGAGACTTGGCTCCGATATAAAGGAACTGGGCGTACGTCTGCTGAAGGTGTTGCTACTGGTCAAGCATGTTGACGGATTCCCTACTACACCGCATAACCTGCGCATTCTGCTGACCGACCGGTTCGACATGGATGTGATGGAGCTGGAACGGAGCATCAAGCGCGTTCTGGAAGAGCTGGAACGGCAGACGTATGTGCAGCGCGTGGGCGACACTTACAACTACCTGACCAACGAAGAGCAGGATATCGAGCAGGAGATCAAAAGCACGGACATCGACTCCAGCAAGGAAATCGACGAGCTGAAGAAGATCCTGGTCAGTGACGTGCTCGGCAAGATGACCGTGGCATACGGCGAACAGCGTGCCCAGTTCCGCTATGGTTTGCGCATCGATGGGGTGCAACAGTCCGCGCAGCAGCCCATCTGGTTGAACGTGGTCACTTCGACCAATGCGCAGGACCGTGCCGATGCCATTCGCATGGGCATGGGTATGCGCGACACCATCACTTTGCTGTTGGATATGTCCGACAGAACACTGTTCGATGATCTGCGCATGTACGTGAAGACCTATACGTACCTCATGCGCACCGACAAGAACAGCCAGTCAGAAGTGCGCCAGCAGATCATCTCCCGCAAGAGCGTCGCCAATGAAAGGCTTTACACGGAGCTGCGCACCCGCATCGTCAAAGCCGCGGCCAATGGCGAGTTCAACTATAACGGCGGAACCGTGGAAGTGAAATCCACCGAGGTGCAGGCGCGTATGGCGGAAGGGCTTGGAACACTCATCGGCCGGTACTACACGAACTTTTCCCTACTTGGTGGGCAAAGATACGAGGAAACGGATCTCGCTCGCATCATCATGAACGCTTCGCAGCACCAGCCTGGCATGCTTGACGGCACGAACGCAGTGCAGGACAAGCTCGACGTTCCCGCCGATGATGTGTTCGCCGCGGTCAGTCGTGACAAAGACAAAGGCATGGTCGCTACCGTCAAGAGCCTTCTTGACACCTACGGCAGCGTTCCCTATGGTTGGCCGTACGCCGCCACGCTCGCATGCATCGGCCACCTGTATGGTTCCGACAGAATCACGTTGACGCTGGATGGCAAGCCGGTGCAGCGTAGCGAGGCCGCCCGCGTGCTTAGGGAAACGAAGAAGCAGGATTCCATCCGAGTGGATCTGCCACGCGTATTCGACACGAGAAAAGTTTCACAGCTGCGTGACTTCGCCAGGGATTTCCTTGGGCTCACCGCCGCGGACCTGCCATCGAACGCGATTGATCTGGCGGAGGCCGTTACCACGCGACTTAAGCGGGAAGCGGAGAGTCTGACCCAGCTGCGTGCGCGCAATGCCCGATTCGGTTTCGTGCAGCAGCTTGACAAGGCTATTGAAAAAATCAACTATGCCTCCGGAATGGGCGAGGACTGGCTGCTCGGCGATTTCACCGCACAAGAAACCGAAAACGGTTCCGAAGAACTGCTCGAGTTTAAAGAAGACGTAATCGACCCGATTGTCGCTTTCCTCAACGGCTCCCAATCCAGGATTCTTGCAGACGGATTGGAATGGCTGAAAAACAACAAGCCGAACATCGACTATATATCTGGTACTACGGCAGCAAGCCTGTACCAATCCGCGGAACAGCTGGCAAACGACCCGAACATCTTCCGCAGAACCAATAAATTCAAGACTGCCATTGACGATCTGCGTGAGGCAACAGACGCAACCATCCAAACCGAACGCGCCAACGCACTTAAAGACGTGGAAGATATTCGCGCCAGAATCCACGATTCCACCGAATATCAGCACGCAACACAAGCCGCGCAAACCAAGGTCGAGACAGAACTGGACCAAGTGGCGGAACGCATGCAGCACATACCGTTCATCTACAAAATGCGCGAAAGCGTACACGAACTGAGCGAACGCACTTACCCACAACTCATCAACGCACTAGCAGCCTCCGCGCCGAGGCCGAAGACCGCGCTCGCAGGAGAGACGCAGACTCCATCTACTACACCGACGGATACGAACATTCCTGAATCACGGCAAGAGGAAACCCCGCGCATGGCCGTATCGTTCGCTACCATCAGCAGGCCTCACACCAAGGATGCTTTGGAAACCAAGGATGATGTGGATGACTTCCTTGATGCCTACCGCCGTGAGCTTATCGCCGCCATTGAGAACGGAAAGAAGATCCTGCTATGAACACGTCGAAACTGCAAGCTTTCGCAACGGATGCGCGCCGCCAGCTCATGAACGCGGTGAGGGCTCGGCTTGACGCCGCATTGGTGCCGAATTCCGACGCCCAGGTTGACGACCCGCGTGCGTTCGCTTTTCTGCAGCATGAGATCGAGCGTGCCGGCGGCGGTGAAGAGGGCCGCAGGCATGTGGTGGAACGTTATGCGTACCGATGGTTCAACCGCATCATCGCGTTCCGTTACATGGATGTGCACGGGTTCACCGGCACGCCGGTGGTCTCTCCAGCCGGTCTGACCAGCACGAATGGACTGCCGGAAGTGCTTGCAGCCGCGAAACGAGGCGAGTATGACAGCAGGGTGTTCTCGGCGCACGTGAATAATAAGGCCAAAGAGCGCATCGAAGGGTTGCTGAGCGGTTCCATCTTGGCGGATGACCCGCAGGGCCTGGCTTATGGTCTGCTGCTGCAATCCGAATGCCGGTTCTGGAATCATAACCTGCCGTTCATGTTCGAAAACGTCGGCAAGGAGGCCGGCAGAGTGGATGAACTGCTCATGCCAGCCGATCTGCTCGCCGAGGGTTCCGTGTTGAGGAATGCGGTGGAGGTCATGACCCCGGAGGATTGCGGCGTTGACGATCCGTCCGGCAACGTGGAGATCATCGGCTGGCTGTACCAGTACTACATTTCGGAACGCAAGAACGAGGTGATGGACGGGTTCAAGAAGAACCACAAAGCCGGAGCCGAGGAGATTCCCGCCGCCACCCAGCTGTTCACACCGGACTGGATCGTGCGCTATCTGGTACAGAACACGGTAGGCAGACTTTGGATGCAGTCCCATCCAGACAGTCAACTGCACAAGAACTGGGACTACTATATTCAGCCTTCGGGGGATGATTCCGCTGGGAACGAGGATATTCTCAACATCCAAGCGCCTGAAGACCTGACTGTCTGCGATCCCGCATGCGGTTCCGGCCACATGCTTACCTACGCGTTCGACCTGCTGTATGAGATCTACGAAGAAGAAGGGTATGCGCCGAGCGATATTCCCAGCCTGATTCTCAAACACAACCTGTACGGCATGGAAATCGATGAGCGAGCTGCAAGTCTTGCCGCCTTCGCCCTGACCATGAAGGCACGCTCCCGTTCCCGCAGATTCTTCAAGAAGCAGGTGGAGCCGAATATTCAGCGCATTGCGCCGATTACGTTCAAGGAAGACGACGTCGCCGAGCTGAATGACCTATACCAGGTGAATCTGGACTCCACGGTATGGAACACCTATGCGAAGGCGGACGTGTATGGTTCGCTGATTCAGCCGCCACAGGAGCTTGTTGAATTGGCGGCGTCATCACCGGAAAGCGAGGATGGCATCGATACGTTGTTCGACCCACTTCTGCGTGAACATGCAGAGGACGTATTTACTCAAACAAGGTACCTCGCACGTAAATACGCGGCAGTGGTGGCGAACCCGCCATACATGGGCGCAAAGAACATGAGCGCCGAGCTCAAACAGTTCGTGCAGGACCATTATGAGGATGGCAAGGCTGATCTCTTTGCGGCATTCATTTATAGACTGTTTGAGTTGGTGCCTAAGCATGGGCAGCTTGGCTTCATGACTCCTTACGTGTGGATGTTCATATCTTCCTATGAGCAGATGCGTCAACGGATTATCCGACAGGAACACATCAGTTCATTGATTCAACTGGAATATTCCGGATTCGAAAGTGCCACCGTGCCTATTTGTGCTTTCACTCTAGGAAAGGGTCGCAGCGATAGGAAGGGTGCATTTGTCAGGCTTAGTGATTTTGTAGGAGCGAAGCAGCAAGGTCCTCGTGCATTGGAAATTATCGAAGCGCACAATAATGAGCAATCTGCCCATTCGGGTATGTGCAAGTATTTTTTCGAGGTGAACCAGCACGAGTTCGCGCAAATCCCTGGCTCGCCAATCGTCTACTGGCTTAGCAAATCCATGCTAGATACTTTTGCTAAGAACAAAGCACTCGAGGAAATTGCAGAGCCAAAAGTAGGTCTTCAAACGGGAGACAATGCTCGATTCGTACGTGAATGGTGGGAACCAAGTAACTATAAAACTGGCTTTGACTGTGAATCGCGTGAAGAATCGATTGAGCGCGAGGCAAAATGGTTCCCTTACAACAAAGGTGGTGAATACCGCAAATGGTATGGTAACCAGGAGTTCGTTGTTAACTGGGAAAATGATGGCAAGGAACTTGAAGATTTCAGGCCTAGATCGGTCATCCGTAACCCTAAGACCTATTTTCGGCCGTCTATTTCATGGTCGAAAATCAGCAGTGGCGCACCAGCATTCCGTTATTTCCCCCAGGGATTCATTTATGATGTCGCTGGAACTTCTATTTTCTGCACTAATGAACAAAGAAAAGGAATCATAGCCTACACGAATTCCTCTCTCGCATATGCGCAACTTACTGCCATCGCTCCCACATTGAATTTTGAAGTTGGACAAATTGCCTCACTTCCAATTGTGAATAATGATTCAAAGGATGCCGAGCGAAACGTTGATGATTTGATTGCTGTATCAAAGGCTGATTGGGATTCGTTTGAATCATCTTGGAATTATCATCAGTTTACTTTGCTTGATTCCAAGCAAGGTGCGCAATGTAATGATTTATTGGAAGATGCTGTATTGCATTTGCGTGAGTACTGGAACCGCGTGTCCGAGGAACAGCGCCAGCGTGAGATCCGTAATAACGAGATGGTTGCGGACGCGTATGGCGTGCGTGATGACGTGCCGTGCGATGTACTGTTGGAACGCGTGTCGCTGAAGCGCAACGTCGCGTTCGCATATCCGAAGGATACTCCGGAAGTGCGCAACGAGAAATTCGCGCAAGATGTGGTTAAGGAGCTCATTTCGTATGCGGTGGGCTGCATGTTCGGCAGGTATTCGCTCGATAAGCCTGGTTTGATTCTCGCTTCGCAGGGTGAAACACTTGATGACTACCATGCACAGATTCCGAACCCGTCATTCGGACCGGACGCGGACAATGTCATTCCTGTCACGGAGACGGACTGCTTCGAAGATGATATCGTGACACGGTTCCGCAGGTTCCTCACCGTGGCGTTCGGCAAGGAGAATCTGGCCGCGAACATCGCCTACATCGAACAGGTACTGGACAAAAGCATCCGCAAGTATTTCGTGAACGATTTCTACAACGACCACGTGAAGATGTATTCGAATCGACCGATCTACTGGCAGTACTCTAGTCAAACCAGCAACAAGGGCTCGTTCAAGGCGCTCGTGTACCTGCACCGGTATACGCCGAAAACCACGAACGTGGTACTCAACTATCTGCGCGACTACACCGGCAAAATCGCCGACATCGCCGATAGCTTGGAACATTCAGATCGTGCCGCGGACCAGAAACAGGCCGCCAAACTGCGCAAGGCCGTTCTCGAGTGTAAGGATTACGAGGACCAGACCCTGTACCCATTAGCTACCCGCAACCTGGAAATGGATTTGGACGACGGTGTGCTGGTGAACTACCTGCGCATGGGCAAAGCCCTTCGCGCCATTCCCGCCATCGAGCGAAAGCGCAAAGAAGTCTCCACCTGGACCTGGCCCGTCCATCCGCTGAAGGAACAAGACAAGGAAGTCAGTAATGGCAAAGAATAAGCTCAGCATTTACCTGATAAAACAAGATTTCCCAGTAGGGGAGATAGTCCCTCCTGCTTCAGATAATGGGAATCCTATTATCGAATTGCAAATTAAGGGGCATGAGAGTTGCAAGCTGTTCGTTCGTGCCACAAAACCGCATGAACCTGAATGGGCTAACGCATTTTTTAATTCAGCAGTAGAAAGCGAATCCCTTAAAGTTGCCAATATTGGAGCGGCTCTTGTCATTCCAGTTCTCATTGAGAATAATTCGTTTGATGCAAAAGCAGATGAAATTTTTTCGTCTGTTGGTGAAGAAAATCGGCGTTACTTTGTTCTTACTTTTGGATATGGTCGTACGCTTATCAATCGTTCGGCAATAGAGGAACGTTTTGGTCTGAAATGTGTACTTAATTCTGTAAAAAATGATACATTGAGAGCGATTCATTTCGCTGATGTCTCGGGTAGTGCCAAGCGTTCAAGTGAACAGTTGTCACGAATAGGAGATATCGATGATTTTGCCATCGATACTGAAAGGAATTTGTTAAGCCAGGTAACGGCTAAATGCGGAGAAGATGAGTTGCTGTGTGGAACGGTGACTGGCGGTGATTCGCTTGCTGTTACAAAAGAAATTGATATAGATAATGTGCAAGAATTCCTTAAATCTCTCTATGAATTGTTCTGTCAAGAAACTTACAAGCAAGATTTTGATTGGGTTGACAATATCGCTCCTGTAAAAGATCCCGCTCTAGAACAAAAATTATGGGACGAATCTATTCGGCAAATCGCAAACTATAGCTATAACGATGACAGTCAGCATGATTTGTGGATGGCGGTTCCTGATATTATTGATTGGGATAGAATCGAAGGTTTCCAAATTGGGTCTCAAACCGATGAGAATGATGAGCCTATCCTTCAGGATGATGTACTTTTAGCAGATGTACTTCGTTCTTTTAAAAAGCCTCTTACTTCTATTGACCAACTTAAAAATAAACGAGTAACTGCTATCTCAAAAGAAAATGGCTTGCCTTATCAAGGTTGGCAAGCGCATAAGTGTCTTGTTGGTGATTTGGCATACGGTGGGGAATCATATTGTGTGCTTGATGGCGCTTGGTATGAGATTCGCTCGGATTACCTTAATCGAATTAATGAAGATTTTATGGATACGGACGAATCGGATATAGATTTCATTCCATATCCTCAAAATGATGGAGAACAATTTGTTGATGATTTTGACGGGAAAAAGATAAAACTTGAGAAGGAAGGGCTATATAACTATAAGCTTGAGAAGGCTCTTGCTCAAAAATTCCCTAATCATTTTCTCTTAATGGATAAAAGATTAATTTCGTATGGTGGTGGTCGTAGCCGAATTGAATTTTGTGATGTGCTTGCTGATGATGGGAAAAGAATTCATATAAAGCGATATTCGGGTTCGGCAACAATGAGCCATTTGTTTAATCAGGGGCTTGTTTCGGCTTCTATGGAGCGGGATGCTGCCGATTATGCGGAAAAAGTGAATGAAAAAATCAAGCAGGTTGGCAAACAAGAGGGGCTGTCCTCAGTTGAGAATTTTCTGTTGAATCAGAATCAAATTCATGATGTCGTTTTCGCCATTGTTCCCAAGCAAGATAGTCATAGTCATGATCTTCCCTTTTTCAGCAAGGTTGCGTTATGCTCTGTTAAAAAACAGCTGAAGCGTATGGGGATAGAGACAAAACTGAATTGGATTAACCGTATAAATAAGTCAGAAGGGCAAACGCCTAATGAGCATTGAGACCTTGTTGAATGGCGAATCCAAGAATGTGGAGTACAAGCTCACTCCTCCCTCTAGGAGTATTAACTACACCAAAACCGCGGTGGCGTTTGCCAATGGACAGGGTGGTTGCTTGGTGTTCGGTGTCGAAGACCAGACGCTTCGCGTGGCTGGTATTGCCGAAGACAAAGTGTTCACGGTGATGGATTCCATTTCGGACGCCATCGTCAATAGCTGTGAGCCGCTGATTATTCCCGACATCACCATGCATGATGTGAACGGCAAGACGGTTATTGTGGCCGAGATCGCTCCCGGCTTGCAGCGTCCGTACCATATCAAGTCGCTCGGCCAGGAACAGGGAACATTCGTTCGCGTAGCTGGCACCACGCGTCAAGCAGACCAGCCCACCATTCGGGAGCTGACCATTGAAGGCAGCAATCGGAGCTTCGACCAAGTACAATGCCTTGGATTGTCCGTAACGGAAAAAGACATTGAAGCACTGTGCGAAAGTCTGACAAAAACCGCGAAGAACAACGCCGAAGACCCCGCAAAAGTCAAAACGGTTACGGAGAAACAGTTGCTGCAATGGGGCGTGCTGGCAGAACAGGACGGGCAATTGGTGCCCACCAACGCTTATGCGATTCTGTCTGGCAATGAGGCAGTCCGATCCGTGGTGCAATGCGGCGTGTTTAAGGGAACCACCAAAGCCGTATTTGTGGATCGGCGTGAGTTCTCCGGCACTCCGCAGGAGCTTATCGAAGAGTCCTACCAGTATGTGCTGCGCAACATCCATATGGGTGCCAGATTCAAGGGCGTGTACCGGCAGGATGTGTACGAGATTCCACCGGACGCCGTTCGAGAGCTGATTGTCAACGCGATAGTGCATCGCAGCTATATCGACCATTCAAGCATTCAGATCGCGATCTACGATAATCGATTGGAGATCACTTCGCCCGGGCGCTTGCCAATGGGGCAGACCATTGAACGCATGAAGCAGGGCTATTCGAAAATCCGCAACGAGGCATTGGCCTCTGCCTTTGAGTACATGGGTTACATTGAGCATTGGGGGAGCGGCATCCTGCGTGTGATGCAGGAGGTGCGTGATGCCGGATTGCCGGAACCGAAATTCCTTGGCGGCGATACGGATCTGCGCATCAATATCTATCGCAATGGCTCAGAGACAGGTTCTGATGACGGGATTGTGACGGGATTACGACGGGATTCGCTTTCTGATGACGGGATTGTGACGGGATTACGACGGGATTCGCTTTCTGATGACGGGATTGCGGAAGAAACAACTTCAAAAACGAATGCTGCTCCGAATGCCGCCATTGCAGTGGTTCCATCCCAGAAAGAGCGTATTCTTGATGCGCTGCGTAAGAATGCGAGTATTTCTATCTCTGACGCCATACGGATACTGGGTGTGCAGGAAAGGCAGGCTCAACGAATATTGAAGAGTCTGGTAGAGGAAGGCAGTGCAGTGAAAATTGGTGCTGCCCGCGCCACTCGATACGCTGAAGCGAAGAAAAGGACGGAACCGCATGAGTGAGAATAGCCAAGTAACAAGACTGCTCGCTAAACGTTTCAGCCAGCCGGGCGAACGCGGGCGCATAGTATTTTGGCGCGACGATAAGAAGCAGTACGTGGATGATGCGGCAACATTGGTAGGCGAGTGCGCCGCCGATGAGATACTGCGTGAGGTTGAACTCATCACTCCGGAAATTGGGGATGAGAATGACAAGCGGTACATTCCGTTCACGGTGCGCTACCGCATGTTCCACGAGCAGCCAAATCAAAAATTCCTCGTGTATCTGACGGAGTCGGCTCCGGCGGTTCAAGACAACTGGCTGTTGGATTTGGAGCTGGCATATGGCCCCACGTTCACCATGGACAAACTTGCCGTGACACTTACGGAAACGCTGCCGGAAGCTTCCGCCGACACCCGAAACGAGTGGTTGGAAGTGATGAAGCGTGTGCCGAAGTTCTTCGACAGTGAAGAACGCGCCAAGCGCTTCGCGAAACGTCTTAATGCGCACGACGATGCCACCGATTTCCAGGCGAAGATGATCGCCACGTTGTTGCAACTGAAAGAGGATCGGCACAGCATGCAAGACATCTGGGCTGAGCTGCTTGCACAATATTCGCAGGGTGACGAATCCGGCATTGAAGAAATCGAAAAAATGGGATTGAGCCAATTCCACTGGAATGGCACGCGAAGAATCTACCATTTCGATGTGAATACTGGTACTGGAGCCAAACCAACGGTGAAAGACTTCGTGTTATGGCTGTTCCAGCTGGCATGGAATGGATTCTCCGATGGAAAGAACGCCGTTTCCGCTTATGCGAATATCATTCGCGACTGGGACGACTGGTATAAGAACATCGACATGCGCACGGTGCTGCAGAATCTTTCCGAGAATGCCGTGGAGGAACTGCACCTGTCCACTCGAATCGCCGACATGAGTGTGGAGGAGCTTGCCGACCGGGACCTGTTCCGCGACGTGGACGAGATGATCGTCAACAAGCTGTTCGAACGATTGGGTTCGCAATCCATTACGGACGACCAGGTGCAACGAATCATCAACGGGCGCAAGCAAAAGCTCTGGTATGCAGAATATACCGACCAATACGAGTGCATTGCCGCCGCAAGCAGGCTTCGCGCCGTGTTGACTGAATGCAGCGGACTCATTAGCACCATCAGCTCGCCGGAGCAGGGGATGAAGCTGTATGCCGAAAAGCTATACAAGGCCGATGGCGCATACAGAAAATATGTGCTCGCATGGCATCGTGCCAACCCGGATGCGGTGAGCGTGGACGATGATCTGCAAAGCGCCTACGAGGCATATCAGCAGGATCTGGGTCAGGCATGGCAAAAACAAGTCGATACGCTAAGCCAATGGAAGTTCATAGACATGGACGCGCAAACCAATTTCTATGAACGTGAAATCGCGCCGGTATTGAAGTCCGGCAGAAAAATCACCGTGATCATTTCCGATGCGCTACGTTACGAGGTTGCGCAGGAACTGTCCGAACGCATCGACAGGGAAAGCCGTTTCAGTACGAAACTGAATATGCAATACAGCGTTCTGCCATCCTATACGCAACTTGGCATGGCGGCGTTGCTGCCGCACGGCTCGCTCGAATTCGACAGCAAAGACCGTTTGTATGTTCTGGCTGATGGACGCAGCACCAAAGGAATCGAAGCGCGCACTGCCATTCTTTCGGCCGTAGGCGGCAAAGCGATTAGATATGACGATTTGACAAAGCTGAAAGTCAGCGAAATCAAAGAACTATATAAATCCTGCAACGTGCTGTATGTGTATCACAACCATATCGACGCCACCGGTGATACGGAGAAAACGGAATCGGAAACAGTGGACGCATGCGAGAAGACGTTCAAGGAACTGGGCGAAGTAGTCAAAAAACTTGCCAGCGGCAACGTTCATAACATGATCATCACTGCGGATCACGGATTCCTCTATCAGGACCGAGATCTGGACAGTACAGAATGGTTGAGCGAACAGCCTAAGGGCGATGCGGTATGGGTGAGAAAGCGGCGATTCTCCATCGGATCCAATCTCGCTCCGGGTCGCGCGTTCGTGACATTCAATGCCGCGCAGATAGGAATGGACGATGCTTGGAATGAAGGCATAAGCATTCAAGTGCCGAACTCCATCATGCGCTTGCGCATGCAGGGCACCGGTGTGAAGTATGTGCATGGAGGAGCAGCATTGCAGGAAATCGTCGTTCCTGTGCTGCATGTCAGTAAGGGGCGTTCCGCGGCCGACGATGTGAGGCCTGTGGAATTCACTATTCTGCAACGAACCGACAGGCTTTCCAGCAGACAGTTGACTGTGGAATTCTTCCAGAACGAGCCCGTTGGAGGAAAAATCCGCGCACGTACCGTATTGGCCGGATTGTGGGGGCGCGATACGGCAGGCAATGATGTGCTCATCTCCAATGAGACACCGGTCGCCTTCGATCTGCTCGGGCAGGAGAAAAGCGAACGCCATGTGACGGCTACGCTCATGCTGACCAGTGACGCGGAACGATTCAATGGAACGAATATCGAACTGCGCCTGCGTGAGAAGACAGATGGGTCAAATGTGCTGGTCATGCTTGACCAGAAGGCGCGATACTTCTTCAAACAGGGCGTGGTAGCCGACGATGCCGGATTCTTCGACTGAATTGGATGAGCACAGAGGAAAGCGACCGTAAGGGGTAACACAATGAATGAGCAGGGTATGAGCCAGAACGGTTGGATTGAAAGTCCTGAACACAACGCGGATGGGAATTCCCTGACCGCGTTGGACGCTAAGATCACTGATATGTTCCCCGGGGTCACCGTCCGCAAGGATCTGGTGAACAAGGTCAAGGGCAATGCACTGGTGCCTTCATATGTGCTCGAGTTCCTGCTCAGCGCATATGCCACGAATACCGACCAAGCCAGTATCGAGTCGGGTGTGGATCGAGTGCGTGCCATTCTTGCAAACAACTATGTGCATCGCGAGGAAGCCAATCTTATTCAGTCGAAGATCCGCGAGAAAGGGAGCCATAGGATTATCGACCGTGTACAGGTGGCTCTTAACGAGAAGACCGACCTGTATGAGGCGACATTCTCCAATCTCGGTATCAGCCAGGTCATTGTCGATCCAAGCCTTGTAAAAGCTTATCCGAAACTGCTGGTGACGGGCATCTGGTGTATGTGTCAGATCGGTTACGCATATTCCGGCGACCCGCGCGAAGTACCATGGCAGTTGCTGCAGCTCAAGCCTGTGCAGATGTCGCGTGATGATCGCGAAAACTACATGCAGCAACGTTCGCAATTCACCGATAGCGAATGGATCGATCTGCTGATGCAGTCCATTGGGTTCAATCCCGATCTATTCTCCGACCGGGCGAAACTGCTGCATCTGGTACGCATGGTGCCGTTTGTGGAACGAAACTACAATCTGGTTGAACTCGGGCCGAAAGGCACCGGCAAATCGCACATCTACTCGGAATTCTCACCGCACGGCATGCTCATCTCCGGTGGGGAAGTGACAGTGGCCAAACTGTTCGTGAACAATTCCAACGGACACTTGGGGCTTGTGGGCTATTGGGATACGGTGGCGTTCGACGAGTTCGCAGGCAAGGCCAAGAAGGCCGGCCGGGATTTGGTGGACATCATGAAGAACTACATGGCCAACAAGTCGTTCTCCCGTGGCGTCGAGACGTTCCAAGGCGAGGCGAGCATGGTGTTCGTGGGCAACACCTCGCATAATGTGCCGTACATGCTGAAAAATTCCGACCTGTTCGAGGAACTGCCGAAACAGTATCATGATCCGGCGTTCCTGGATCGTATTCACTTCTATCTGCCGGGTTGGGAGTTCGAACAGATCCGTTCCGAGATGTTCACCAGTGGATTCGGTTTCGTTGTCGACTATCTGGCGGAGATCCTGCACAACCTGCGCGATGCCGATTACAGCGACCGGTTCGAAAAGTATTTCGAGTTGTCTTCCACACTGTCCACGCGAGATAAGGACGGCATCAAAAAGACGTTCTCCGGATTGATGAAGCTCATCTACCCGGACGGCAATGCTTCTCCTGAACAGATGGAACCGTTGCTGCGTTGCGCCATCGAGGGCCGTAAGCGCGTCAAGGATCAGCTGTGCCGCATCGACTCCACCATGGAGGAGGTCGAGTTTACCTACAAGCGTGTGAGCGACGGTGAAGTAGTCGCCGTGCAGACGTTGGAAGAGCTCGACTACCCGCAGCTGTATTGGCGTGGGCGTGTAGCTGAGAATTCGGAAGATAAGGGCGAGGCGGAAGCGCCTGTTGCCGGTGATGACGTGGCAATTGCGGGTAGCGAGGGAGGAGCTGGTGCCTCTGAGAATGCCGATGCCTTGCCCGTAGCGCGGCATCAAGAAGCGGTGATGTTGACGCCGGTCGAGCGCCTTGCGGCAAAGGCCGATGGAAAGCAGCGGGAACTGGTCGAGAATCAACGTGGAATCACGTATTTCGGATTATTCGGCCCCTACTTGGCCGGGGCAAAGAAAATCGTTGTAGAGGATGCGTATGTGCGTATGCCGTACCAGCTGCGTAATCTGGCTGAGTTCTTGGAGATGCTGCTGAGATGCAAAAAACCCGATGAGGATGTAGCCGTTCATCTGGTGACCGGACATAATGATCCTGGATTCGTGGAAGCGCAGTTAAATGGTTTGAACGAACTGGCATCGGCGTTCTCACAGCTGGGCGTGAACCTCACCTACGAATTCAGAGACACTTTGCACGACCGTTCCATTACCGCGGATACCGGCTGGGAAATTCTTCCCGGTCGTGGGCTTGACATCTTCCAGAAATTCGTTGACGGCGATTGGCTTAACCCGCTGCTGCGCCATCAGCAGCTCCGCCGCGTTAAGGAATGCAAGGTCACGTATCAGCGGGTCAGCGAGAAGTGAGGTAAAAATGAATGTCCAATGTCCAGCTTGCGGAACGTATGTGGCAGAGACCGCGACCATGTGTCCGTATTGCGGTTTTCGCGGTGATGATCCGAGCCGGCCAATATACAAGCAGGGGGAGTATCGTCCTGTGCCAATTGTGCCTTGCGAAATCGTGATGGATGATGACCGGCGTGGCGAGATTTGGTTGTCTGACGAAGACAGCAAGAATCTGTTTCGGCATTTGACTAATTGGAAATGGCTCTCAACCATGCTTCCGGCTCTGGCGGAAACATTAGAAAGTATGTTTGGCGGAACTGTGCATTTGGAAGCCAAGCTTCCGGAACATATCATGCGCATGATTGAAGAGGACAAACTCCATTTCGCCACGGATAAAAACGGTGAGATTCTCGCTGAAGTGTTCGATGAACGCAATAAAATCTTCAAACAAGTGCGTTTGGAGAAAGTCGTCAGAAATGATACGTTATTGCCGGCTATGCAGCATCTTGAAACACAGGCTGCCCTTTGCTTGGTAATGGAAAAAATCGATGAAGTCGGCCGAGCTGTGCAACAGCTTGGTGAGGAAATGCAGCAGGATCGTTTGGCCCGTGTCGATGCCGCGTTTGATATGTTCCAGCAAGCGTGTCGTATCGAGAGCAGTCGGGAACGTAATGAGTATGTACGTGAAGCGTTGAACGAGGCCACGCGCGCGAAGGCTTTGCTGGTGCGTAATTTTGCGCAGCAGCAGCGGCTGGTGAAGCAGAGTAGCAAGAAATCGGATGCCGCATTAAGGGCAATGCAGGATTATGTGGCGATTGTGAATGCAGTGAACGTGCAGATGCAAACGCATATGGCGTTGGGGCAACAGGACGTGGCCGCGTATTGTCTTCAGGATCTTAATAAGTTCATTAAGAACTATGATCTCGATAAGCGCGATACGATGCTCAACCTTGTAGGCAGCGTGAAGAGCAAGAACAGGGGCAGTAATCAGGAAAAGTTTATTGATGGTTCTTTGCAGGTTGCAGCGAACATTGAAAGCGTGGTGAAGGCTCTCGACGCGGGCGAAGTAATCTCTCCGAAACTCATTACCGAGAATGATGGGAACGGGAATGATTCTAACGATGAGGAGAAGCAGCATGATGAAGAAAACTGAGGATGCTGAAAAAGTTGCTGATGAAATTGCAGGTGTTGACGAAGAAAATCCTGCGTCGAAAAAACGCTCTTGTATCAAGTGCAAGATAGAACTGGCTTCCGACAACAAGCTGCCGTTCTGTCCTGCTTGCTGGGAAGAAATTACCGGCTACCTGAAAAAGACCGGAATCGCCATGGGAACGTTGATGGTCGCTTTGATAAGAAAGTATGGTCCCAAAGTCGGCAAGGCGGTCTTCATGGCGATCAAGGCAACATTAAAGAAGTAATCATCTACGCTTTAATTGAGATGCCATAGAGACGCATTGCTTGCGGTGTCACGTGGCTGTTGTTCTCATTTCATGGGAAATGAGGGTGAAAAATCAATGTTTCGAGAGGTGGCACCATGGACGCTGGCAAGAAAATCCTGCTGGACTTATTTACCGGTTCGCTTCGGTTCGTGGTTCCGGTGTATCAGCGCAGATACTCATGGGGCGAGGCGCAGTGCCGGCAATTGTGGGCCGACATTGTAACGGCTGGCAGGCATCCTGACAGAACCCATTTCATCGGATCGATCGTATGGATGCAGGAAGGCGGCATCGGCCCGGATGGTGTCAGCCGGTGTCTGCTCATCGATGGCCAGCAGCGCCTCACCTCGGTGACCCTGCTGCTTATCGCACTGGCCGAATATGCTCGCGAACACCCTGAGAACCTGCGATTCTCCACGGTAGTGCCCGAAAAGTTGCGCACTTTGGATCATGGCCGTCCATGGAGCGATGATCAGTTCGCTTCCACGAGGTTGTCATCGAACCGGGACATGTCGAGGTAGCGGCGGGTCGACCATTCGTTCGCGGTGACGTACCGGATGCGCGCGCAGACGAGCATGAGCGCGCTGTTCCCGTCGGGGAAGCCGCCCACGACGCGCGTGCGCCGGCGGATCTCCCTGTCCGGCCGCTCGATCATGTTGTTCGTGCGGATGCGCCTGCGGTGCCCGTCCGGGAACTCGTCCAGCAGGTAGGTCGTCGTCTCGCCGACGCCCTCCCGCAGGCAGTTGGCGGCGGCCCTCAGCCTCCTAGACCTCATCTCCGCGGCGACTTGTTCGGCTTTGTCCAGCGCGGATTCCCGGCTTTCCATGGCGAATACCGCCTTCAGGGCGGCGGACGCCCATTCTCTGTGGATCGGCGGGACCTTGGAGAGCACGTTGCGCATGAAATGCACCATGCAGCGTTGGTACTTCGCCTTGGGCAGCATCGAGCCGACCGTGGCCACCAGTCCGGCGCACCGGTCGCCGACCACGAGCCTGACGCCCTTCAGGCCGCGTTCGATCATGCCTCTGAAGAACTGCTCCCAGCTGGCCGAGTCCTCCCTCATGCCCTCCGTGACGCCGATGACCTCGCGATGCCCCTCCGCGTTGATTCCGATGGCGACCAGGACGCTCACGTTCTCCACGTGCCCGCCCCATGAGCGCTTGTGCCACACGCCGTCCACGAACACGTACGGGTATTCGGATTCCAACGGCCTCGTGCGCCACTGGTCGATCTCCCCGTAGATCCTTTTGAGCTTGTCGCTCAATGTCTGCGAGGGCATGCGGTCTCCCCACAGCAATTGGCTGATGTCGTCGACCTGGCGGGTGCTCACGCCCGCCAGGTACATGTCGATCAGGGATTCCTCGACGCTCTGCTCGCGCCGCCGGTAGCGTTCGATCACCGCGGACTCGAACAGGGCGCCCTTGAGTTTCGGCACCTTCAACGCGAGCCTGCCGGCCTTGGCGGTGAGCTTGCGTTCGTAGTGGCCGGCCCTGTACGCCTTCCGTCCCCCGCTGCGCTCGTATCTGGCGGCCCCGGTGATCTCGTCGGCCTCGGCATCGAGCATCGCGTTGAGGATCTGCGTCATCTTCTCGGTGATCAGCCGGTCGAGCCTGGTCTCGAGCAGGTTCTGGTCGATCTGTATGATGTTCTCGGGCATGGTTCCGTCTCCTGGCTTCCAATCGCGGTTTTTTGTTTTGGCGAATGAAAATCGTACACAGGACGCGGGCCATGCCCTCTTACGTCAGGGCCGGAATCCGAAAGTGCGCAAGAATTCGGGCGTTATCTTCTCCACAGACATGCTCATCGACCGTGGCTATCTGGTCGACAAGTATGCGACTGGTGAAGGCCGCTACAAGCTGACGCTTTCCGACGACGACCGGGACGCGTTGCAACGTCTGTGCGACCATGCGGTCGACCCCAACTGAATATTTGATTCGTTGTGGTCCGTTGTTATTGCGGTTGGGGGCCATTACGGGTTTTGGCGGTTATTGCGTTTCAGGGCCATGGTTATTGCGCTTTGAGGACATGGCTGGTTAGGCTCCTTTCACCATGCGAGGGACGTGTGGTGAAAGGAGCTGCCGGCAATGGTACGGAAAATACAGGCGAAACTGGTCCTGCGTTTGCATGGCCAGGGGTTATCGGGACGCGCGATCGCAAGGTCCCAAGGCATGTCGCGCCGGAGCGTGGCCGATGTGCTGGACGCGGCGAAGGCCGCCGGCATCGGCTGGGATGACGTCGCCAACAGGCCGGACGACGAGGTATACGCGCTGCTGTTCCCCGGGCGTGGGGAACGTGGGAGCGTGTAGGAGCAACCCGACTGGGGCAAGGTCCACCGGGAGTTGGCCCGTGTCGGCGTGACGTTGAGGATTCTGCACGGCGAGTATGTGGACGAATGCCGGCAGTCGGGTAGGCCCCATAGGGGTTATGACAGGTTCTGCAGGCTGTACGCCGCGTACGTGGTGAGACTCGGCGTGACAAGCAGGGTGGGGCATAAGGCCGGCCGCACCATCGAGGTCGACTGGGCCGGCAAAACCATGCACATCGTCGATTGTATTTAGTCAAGTCGGTGTTTTGGGTTTGGTCATGTAGTTTTTCGGGTTTGTTCATGGGGCGTGCCGGCCGGGTTGGTTGGTTATTGGGGTTGGTTTTTGCCGAACATGAGCGCCTCGCCGATGCGGTGGCTGGGGCCGGTGAATTCGATGAGCCGTTCGTGGTGGACGATGCGGTCGATGATCGCGGCGGCGAGTTTGTCGTCGGCGAAGACCGTGCCCCATTTGCTGAACTCGATGTTCGTGGTGAGGATGATGCTGCGTCTCTCGTACGAGCTGGCGGTGACTTGGTAGAGCAGGCGGGCGCCGTCGATGTCGAAGGGCGCGTGGCCGAATTCGTCGAGGATGAGCAGATCGGCTTTGGAGATGTCCTTGGGCAGGTTGTCGGGGTTGCCGTCGCGTTTGGCCTTGCCCAGTTGGAGCACGAGGCCGGCGGTGGGAAGAAACCCGACGTCCATGCCCTTGTCGACGGCGAGCATGCCCAGCGCGGTGGCTAGGTGGGTCTTGCCGCGTTCGGTCTTTCCATAGAAGACCAGGTCCTGGGCATGCCGGGCGAGGTCGAGGGAGAGCATCTCGTCCCTGGTGTAGCCGTCGGGCAGCCTCACGTCGGAGAAGTCATAGCCGTCTGTATTTCGTCAAATTGAGGTGGACGTGTTCGGCACTTAATCTGGACACCGTCGGCGTTCAACTTGAACACCGTCGGCGGTTGGTTCCTTGTTTTGTTGTTTGTTTGGTTTATTTCATGAGGGAGTGTTTGTTCCGGTAGGATTCGCCGTGGAAGCGGAGGATCCTGCCGTGGTGGACGATGCGGTCGATGACCGCGGCGGCCATGTCCCCGTCGCCGAACACGTCGCCCCATCTGCCGGACTCGAGGTTCGAGGCGGAGATGACGCTGCGGGTCTCGTAGCTGTCCGCGATGACCTGGAACAGGAGCCTGGC
>OLQI01000277.1_pt1 | contig 53696 bp, 39 predicted proteins | sample 1672171 | NCBI WGS metagenome assembly OLQI01 (sample SAMEA3136655, study PRJEB25190) | human gut metagenome
GCCCCCCGCCGGGAGAACCGGCGGGGGGCTTCTCTGTATGCGAATGAGGGGTTACTTCTTTGCCAGGTACTTACGGATATCGATGGCCACAGCCACGATGATGACAAGGCCCTGGACGATATAGGTGTAAGAGGAGTTGACGTTCATAAACTGCAGAGCGACCTTCATCAGCTCAAAGACCAGAACGCCGACCAGAATGCCGGGCACGGTGCCGACACCGCCGGTGGTGGAAACGCCGCCGATGGTAGAAGCCGCAATGGCATCCAGCTCATAGCCCATTGCAGTGTTGACGGATGCGCCGCCGGACTTTGCAGCCAGCAGGCAGCCTGCCAGACCGAACATGCAGGAAGCCAGGATGTAGATGCGGATCTTGGTGGCGTAAACGTTGACACCGGCAACCTCAGCAGCAGCTTCGTTGCCGCCGATGGCGTACATGTACTTGCCGTGACGGGTCTTGTTGTACAGGAACCAGAAGCACACAGCCACGACCAGGGCGATCCAGATCAGCACGGGGACCTTCAGGATGGTGTTGGAGGCCAGAGAGGTAAAGTTCTTGTTCAGGGAGCCGATGGGGGTACCGCCGGTGTAGACCAGGCAGATACCGTAGACGACCTGCTGCATACCCAGGGTAGCGATAAAGGGCTGGACCTTCAGGTAAGAAACGACCAGACCGTTGCACAGACCCACAATGGCGCAGATGGCAATGACCAGAATGAACACCACAGGGGTGGGCAGAGTGGGCATGTTGGGGTAGAACTTACCGGCAGCGCCCTCAGTCTGCGCAAAGATGCAGGCCAGGCAGGCAGCAAAACCAGCCAGACGGCCTGCGGACAGGTCGTTGCCGGTGGTGATCAGACAGCCGGAGATGCCCAGCGCGATGATGTAGCGGATGGACACGTTCTTGAACAGGTTGATCAGGTTTGCAGGTGCAAAAAAGTTCGGGTGGATGATGCCGACGAACAGAGAGACGAGCAGCATCAGAACGATAATGGCGTTGTTGCCCAGCCATTTCTTTACGGATTTACCCGTTAATTTCTTGGTAGCTTCCACAATAGACAGCCTCCTTGTTTACTGATTGGCCGCTGCCGTTTCGGGCGCGGTCTCAAACTGGGTAGCCAGCTCCATGATGTTCTCCTGGGTCGCGTCCTTGCCGTCGATGAAGCCGGTGACGCGGCCATCGCACATGACCATGACGCGGTTGGACATGCCAATGATCTCGCTCATTTCAGAGGAGATCATAATGATGCTCTTGCCCTGCTTGGCCAGATCGGCAATGATGCAGTAGATCTCGTACTTTGCACCAACGTCGATGCCGCGGGTGGGCTCGTCCAGGATCAGAACATCGGGGTTATTTGCCAGCCAGCGGGCGATCAGCACCTTCTGCTGGTTGCCGCCGGACAGGCTCTTGATCTGGGTCTTGGGGCTGGGCACCTTGATGGCCATCTTTTCCTTATTGGTCGCCACCAGATCCAAAATCTTCTTGTCATCCAGCATGATGGGGCCCTTGCGCAGAGCGTCCAGCGATGCAATGGAGATGTTGTCGGCCACGCTCAGCACACCCATGATGCCGGTTGCGCGGCGGTCCTCGGTCAGCAGAGCCACGCTCTTCCGGATGGCATCGCGGGGCTGCTTGATGTGGACCTCTTCGCCCTTGATCCACACCCTGCCGGAGGTGTGTGCACGCAGGCCAAAGATGCCTTCCATCAGCTCGGTGCGCTGTGCGCCCACCAGACCAGCCACGCCCAGGATCTCGCCCTTTTTCAGCTCAAAGCTGCAATGGCGGAAGGAGCGCGGATGGATGGAGGTGAAATCCTCCACCTTCATCATCACTTCCTCGGAGGGGTGGTTCTCCAGCGGCGGGAACAGATTGGACAGCTCACGGCCGACCATCTTGGCGATGATCTGCTCCTTGGTCATGTTGGCAACGTCCCACTTGCCGATGTAATGGCCGTCACGCATGATGGTCACTTCGTCAGCAATGACCTTGATCTCGTCCATCTTGTGGCTGATGTAGACCAGTGCAACGCCCTGCTCCTTCAGTTCGCGCATGATGCGGAACAGCGATTCCACTTCGTTGGCGGTCAGGGAGGAGGTGGGCTCGTCCAGGATCAGCACCTTGCAGTTTGCGGAAACAGCCTTTGCAATTTCCACCATCTGCATCTGGGCAATGCTCAGGCTGCCCAGCTTTGCGTGGGAATTGATCTGCAGCTTCAGCTTCTTCAGCAGTGCATCGGTATCGGCATACATTTTGCTGTGGTCCACAATGGTGATGGGGCCAATCTTTTTGGTGGGGTAGCGGCCCAGCCAGATATTCTCAGCCACGGTACGGGCCGGGATGGGCTGCAACTCCTGATGCACCATGGCAATGCCGCGGCCCAGTGCATCCAACGGGTTCGCAATAACGACCTTTTCTCCCTCGTATTCGATCTCGCCCTCGTCCATCTTGTAAATGCCGAACATGCACTTCATCAGGGTGGACTTACCGGCACCGTTTTCACCCATCAGGGCCATAACTTTACCGGGGCGGAGCTCCAACTGTGCGTGGTCCAGCGCTTTTACGCCGGGGAAGGTCTTGACCACGCCTTTCATTACCAGACGGTATTCTGACATTCCGCAGAGCCTCCTTATCTTGCAATTTGCAGGCCGCGCGGTGCGTCCTTTCTAAAAGAAGGCGCGTGCGCCCGAGAGAAATCTCGCACGCACGCGCTTTTAAGCTTTTACCAAGCCATAGGACTCACTGCGTACCTTGCAAACGTGAGTTTTGTGCTACAGGAATTAGAGGTACTGTGCTGCGTTCTCGGTAGTGACCTTGACGTAGTCGACCCAGTAGTACTCCTCAACGTCCTTGCCCTCAACAAACAGCTGAGTAGCCTCGGCAGCCTTGGTAGCCTGGCCCACGTCGTCGTTCAGAACGGTACCGGTCATCTTGCCGTCAACAACGTTCTGGACAGCCTCTTTCAGTGCGTCAACACCGACCAGGTAGATGTCCTTGCCAACGGTACGGCCAGCCTGCTCGATGGACTGCAGAGCGCCCAGAGCCATTGCGTCGTTGTTGCAGAACACAACTTCGATCTTCTCGCCATACTGTGCCAGAGCGTTTGCAACGTCCTGCTGTGCGGTGGTCTGATCCCAGTTGTCCAGGTACTCGTACAGGCACTCCACTTCCTTGTCGGCATCGGTCAGAGCCTTGATGGAGTACTCAGTGCGGTACTGAGCATCGATGTTCTCGGGGTCGCCCTTGCACATGATGTAGGTGATCTTGCCGTCGCCGTTGATATCGCCCTGGGTCTCGGTCTCCAGGATCAGCTCGCCCTGGTAAGTACCGGACTGACGTGCGTCAGCGCCAACGTAGCAGCACTTGCCTGCGTAGGAATCCAGAACAGCCTTTTCGGGCTCACGGTTGATGAAGACGATGGGAGTGCCGGAGGGAGAAATGGTATCAACGATGGTCTGTGCAGAGGTGGTCTGAACAGGGTTGATGATCAGAACGTCAACGCCCTGCTGCAGGAAGGTGTTGATCTGCTCGGTCTGGGTGTTCTGGTCGTTCTTGCCGTCAACGATGGTCACGGCGTAGCCCTTATCCTTCAGGTACTCTTCCAGGTCGGTGCGGTACAGGGTCATGAAGTTATCAGCGAACTGATAGATGCAGACACCGACGTTTGCGCTGCCGGTTGCAGCCTCAGAAGCAGCTGCAGAAGAAGCAGCGACAGAGGAAGCAGCAGTGGAGCTGGAGGAACCGCCGCAGGCGGTCAGAACGCCAGCAGCACCCACAACAGCAGAAGCCTTCATAAAGTCACGACGGGAAATCATTTTCATAATCTTGTTCTCCTTCATTCGCATATCACAGCATTTCATGGAATATACTTACATGTACGTTCCATGGTTTCTGTTTGTATTATAGCCATCTGAAAAAAAGTTCGCAATGGGACAAGTTCACAAGATTCCGGCCGTTTCTTTGTGCATTCTTCACAGTTGATATTGTTGTGTACAACATTCTTTTTGATATCAAGCACAAAATCGGTCAAAAATGCAACATACATCCAAATTCCATGCCAAAAATCCATAAATCCTTTCAAAATGGTTACAACATCGTTCTGTTCATGCAACAAATTTCTCTGTACAGAAAATGCCCGTCTTTTCCCGGGAGTTTTGCACAAAACGTACATTTCCGGGAAAAACCGGGCATTTTTTTCATTTTTCACTTTTCTTTGTGTTCGCGGCGGTAGCGGGTGGGGGTGACTCCCAGCGTCTTTTTGAAGATCTTTGTAAAATAATTCACGTCCAGAATGCCCACTTCCTCGGCCACGGCGGCAATGGTGTGGTTGTTCTGCACCAGCAGCTGGGCCGCGCGGTTGACGCGCTGGGTGTTGATATAATCGATCAGAGTGCTGCCGGTCTCCTGCTTGAACAATGCCGACAGGTACGATGGGCTGATGAAGCACATGGCAGCCAGGCTTTTCAGCGTCAGCGGCTCAGCCACGTTCAGGTTGACGTAGTTCATCACCTTCTGCACCGCGGGCGAATACTCCTTCAGCGAGTAGCGGCGGACATAGGCACAGTAATCCCGCGTCATCTGCCACATCATCTCGTTGGGCACCTCGTTGGCTTCCTCAATGATGCGGCTGTACTTACTGGAAATGGCATCAATATAATAGGGATGCACCTTGCTGGGCTCAATGGCCTTGCGCAGCAGGGTGTTCAGCACGATCATCTTGTTCTTCTGCTGGTAGAGCGTCCCCTCGAACCGGCCGCCATAGGTAAAGCGGGAGTGCTGGTGCATGGCCTCGATGGCGGCTTCCTCATCGCCCCGGGCCACCGCGTCCAGAATGCGGTTCTCCGATTCATACCGCTGCTCCAGCATGGTGACCGGGATCTCCTTCTGGAACTCCGGCTCGTGGAAATAGCGGGTATCCGGGTGGAACTGGAAGGGCAGGAATTCCTTCAGCTCCTGCACCGGGACAGTGCAGCCGAACATCGTATCCACCACAACCCGCAAAGCTCCATAGAAATCGCTGGCCTCCAGGATCTTCACGCCGTTGTAGTACTCCTGCACAGCGGCCTCTCCGGCTTCCCCCAGATAGCGCCTGACCCATTTGCGGGCGCTCGGGGTGCGGGGGCCCACCGTCCAGGGTCCAATGAGAAAGACCGTGTTTTTTTCATCGGGGATGCGGAACAGGGCAAAGTGCAGCTCAAAGGTACCCTCCACCAGCAGCAGGGTATTTTCAGGGGTGCTGTCCAGCAGCAGCTGGCCGAACTCCTGCCAGTCGAACTGGGGGTCCAGCGATCGCCGCAGGCCGTAGTCAAACTCTTCCAACCCCTCAAAGGGCGGGGTGACCCGCCGGGTCGGGATATTCTGCACCGCTGCCAGCTTTGTAAGGATCTGCAAGGGATCCACCCGCATCGTACACCGCTCCTTTTTCCTGTTGTTCCGCTCGTGCCATTGTGTTATTCCTGATATATTAGTATACATCAATTTTGAAGCAGAAACAAGCCGCCCACAGGAATTTCCCGTGGGCGGCTTGATCCGTTTCCTTACTTATTATGGCGCTGTGCCAGTGCGGCCACGTTCTCCTCCACCTTCTGTTTGGTCAGGGGGTAGATGAAGAACAGGCTCAGGGCCACGGCCACGAAGCCGATGGCGGGGGCAATACAGGAGATGTTGAAGATGCCCATGGTGACCTCCGGGTCAAAGGCAGTGGCAGCGCTGTAACCGATCATGGTCAGCAGGCCGCCGGTCAGGCCGGAAGAGAACGCCTGACCCAGCTTGCGGGCAAAGGAGTAGACCGCATAGATGGTGCCGTCCTCACGGATGCCGTTGCGGACCTCGGAATCATCGATGACATCGGTGATCATTGCCCAGATGATGGTGTTGAAGAAGCCCAGGCAGATGAAGGCGGCACAGTAGAAGCCGACATAGACCCAGACATTGGTGGGCTTGAGAACAAAGCAGATGATCTCCAGCACCGTGGCCACGATGCAGGATACGGTGGCCAGCTCTTTTTTGCCGAACCGGCTGGCCAGCTTGGAGGCAAAGGGTGCACAGACGAGCAGGATCAGCACGCTGCTCAGCAGAGAAGCGGTAGACTGGGCGGCGGCGCTGCCGTAGAAGTTGGGGAACACATAGCCTGCCATGCCCTGCATGGTCAGCATGGCCAGCAGCAGGAAGAGGGCGGCAGCAATGATGCCCAGCAGGGCACGGTTGGTGAACACGCTCTTGAGCATCTTGCCAATGTCCATCTTGCTGTTGTTGGCAGGCACATCCACACGCTCACGCACCAGGTTAAAGCAGAGCAGGTAGCAGAGGATGGCGCAGACAGAGAAAACGCCTGCAATGATGGTCATGCGGCTGCCGGAGAGGACCGTCTGACCATTGACGGTGACGTAAGCCACCATGGGGGTGCCAACGCCGATCACAAGGCTGGCCAGGGTGCTGCCGATGGTACGCCAGGTGGACAGCTCTGCGCGGTCCTTGGGGTCAGCAGAGATGGCGGAAGCCATGGAGCCGTAAGGGATGTTGACGGAGGTGTAGAAGATGGAGCCCCACAGGATATAGGTCACAAAGAGCCATGCCACCTTGAAGCCGTAGGACATCCCGGCCAGACCGGACTGGAAGATGAGGAAGGATGCGATGGCCACAGGGCCGCACATCCGCTTGAGCCAGGGGCGGAACTTGCCGTCCCTGGTGGGCTTGGAGCGGTCCACGATCTGGCCCATGGTCACATCGGTAAAGGCATCCACAAAGCGGGCGATCATCATGATCATGCCCACAACACCGGCGCTCACGCCCATCACGTCGGTATAAAACTTCATCAGGAAGCTGGACGACAGGATAAAAGTAAAATCGTTGGCGAAATCGCCGAACATATAGCCGACCTTGTCCCGCATCCCAAACGGGGTGGTCTTTTGCATTTCATTTGCCATTGTATTCTCCTTCGGTGGTCAATTCAAACGGTACAGCGTCCCTTCTGCTGTATCCAAGTTTGTACCCCAATATTATGACAAACTTTTATCAAAAAATGTTAGAATATTTTTTAGGTGAATTCGTACAATTTTAAGGTATTGTTTTTGTACGTTTTCACAGTTCGTTCACATTCTGTTTTTCCTCTTTTTCCCATCATTCACTTTTTGTGGCACTCTTTACGGAAGTTTTTAAACCCAGCCGGAGATAATAGGTATTCTGCCCAGAGCAGCGCCTGTTTTCCTGAAAAAAGTCTGGATTTATTCAAAAATCTTTCTATCCCTTTTATAAAATTTCTGTCATACTGGGTACAAAGACAATAAACGCCCCTGTGGCACGCAAAATGCCGCCGGGCTGATGAATGTGAGGTCATCCTGATGAACCGCTCCCTGCTGTATCCCCGCGCTACCACCACCCGCCGTCTCATCGGCCTGGACGGGATGTGGCGTTTCAGCTTCGACCCCGAGAGCAAGGGTGTGGAGGCCGGATGGGCGCTGGACCTGCCCGCCTCTGTTTCCATGCCGGTGCCTGCCTCCTTCTGCGACCTGTTCACCGACAAGGCCTCCCGCGAATACTGCGGTGATTTCTGGTACGAGACCAGCTTTTTTGTCCCTGCGGAATGGAGCGGCTGGGACATCGTTCTTCGGTTTGGCTCGGTCACCCACCGGGCCCGGGTCTTCGTCAATGGCGTGGAGGTGGCCCAGCATGAGGGCGGCTTCCTGCCCTTTGATGCCACCGTGACCAACATCGTGCGCTACAACCAGTTCAACAAGCTCAGTGTTCTGGCGAACAACGAGCTCAGCGAGACGATGCTGCCCGCAGGCACCACCCGCACCCTTGCGGACGGCAGAAAGATCGCCGCACCCTACTTTGATTTTTACAACTACGCCGGCATCCACCGGCCCGTCTGGCTGATGGCCCTGCCCAAGGAGCGGGTGCTGGACTATTCCACACGATACCGCCTGACCGAGACCGGGGCCGAGATCGACTATACCGTGACCACCAACGGCCCCCACCCCGTGACTGTGGAGCTTTACGATGGCACCACCCGGGTGGCCGAAAGCTCCGGCACCACCGGCACGCTGGTGGTCAAAAACGCCAAGCTGTGGAATGTCCACGCTGCCTATCTCTATGATCTGGTCATCCGCATCCACGAGGGCAGCGCGGTGGTGGACGAGTATCTGGACCGGATCGGCATCCGCACCTTTGAGATCCGGCACGGGCGTTTCCTGCTCAACGGCAGCCCGGTCTATCTGAGGGGCTTCGGCCGGCACGAGGATGCCGACATCCGGGGCCGTGGGCTCGACCTGCCCACCGTCAAGCGGGATTTTGAGCTGATGAAGTGGATCGGCGCAAACTGCTTCCGCACCAGCCACTACCCCTACGCCGAGGAGATCTACCAGATGGCCGATGAGGAGGGCTTCCTCATCATTGACGAAGTCCCCGCCGTGGGCTTTATGCAGAGCACAGCCAACTTCCTGGCCGCCAATCAGGGCAACGGCAGGCAGCAGGGCTTTTTTGAGAAGGAGACCACGCCTGCGCTGCTCAAGAACCACAAGGCAGCCCTGACCGATATGATCGACCGGGACAAAAACCACCCCTCGGTCATCGCATGGAGCCTGCTCAACGAGCCTCAGTGCACCAGCGCGGGCACTGAGGAATACTTCAAACCCCTGTTCGAGCTGGCCCGCCGCCTCGACCCCCAGAAGCGCCCCCGTACTTATACGGTCCTGATGACCAGCCTGCCCGACACCAGCAAGGGCCAGCGCTTTGCCGATTTCGTCAGCCTGAACCGCTACTACGGCTGGTATGTACTGGGCGGGGCCGGGCTGGCAGATGCTGAAGCCGCCTTCCACCATGAGATGGACGGCTGGGCAAAAGTCCTGCATGGCCGCCCGCTCATCTTCACTGAGTACGGCACCGACAACCTGAGCGGTGCGCACAAGCTCCCCAGTGTGATGTGGAGTGCCGAGTACCAGAATGAATATCTGGAGATGACCCACGCCGTGTTCGACCACTACGATTTCGTACAGGGTGAGCTGGTGTGGAATTTTGCCGATTTCCAGACCACCGAGGGCATCCTGCGGGTGGACGGCAACAAAAAAGGCATCTTTACCCGCCAGCGCCAGCCCAAGGATGCGGCGTATCTCTTCCGGAAGCGGTGGACAACGCTGCCGGTCGATTTCAAGAAGCGAAAAAAATGATCCAAAAAAACAGCAGCGCCCTGCCGGTTTACCCCGGCAGGGCGCTGCTTGTTTGATATGGCTTTTACTTGATGCAGCTCGAGCACGGGCTGTACCCTGCCGCAATGGCCTCCTCGTAGCTGGAGAAGAGGATCTGGTTCTTCTCCGCAGGGAGGTTGGCACAGCTGGGCAGGTGGAACTTTTTGCTGTTCACGTTGCCGATATACCCCTGCTGCGCGGTGGACGATGCCGCCGGGTCGGTGGGGTTGAGCTCAGCATCGGTGGCCGTTTTCTCGGTGCGGATGGTATAGTTCTGTCCATCGGAACCGATCACGATGGCCCCCAGCAGGTCCGTGCGGTAAACATTCACGCCCGCATCCCGCAGGATGCTCAGGGTCTCCTCGTGGGGGTGGCCGTACTTGTTGTTCACACCACAGGAGATGATGCCCATCTCGGGCAGGACGGCGTTCAGGAAGATGTAGCTCGTGCTGGTGCTGGAGCCGTGGTGGCCCACCTGCAGAACATCTGCCTTCAGGTTGGCCCCGCTGTTCACAAGGTCGCGCTCCGCATCCGATTCCATATCGCCGGTGAGCAGAAAGCTGGTGGAGCCGTAATCCACCCGCAGAACGATGGAGGTATCGTTGGTGTTGTCATACTGCGCCACAGGGCCCAGCATGGTCACAGTGGCACTGCCCAGCGGCCAGACCGTGCCCGCAGCGGGCACCTCCACCTGCAGGCCCTGCTGCTGAGTGTACTTGACGAAATCCTGAAAGCATTTGGTGGAGGCTTCCGTCACGGGGCTGTACACATGGTCTGCCGGGAAATAGGCCAGCGCAGCGGACAGGCCGCCCACATGATCCTCGTGGGCGTGGGAGCAGAACACATACTGCAGCTCCTCCACGCCGAGATTCTGCAGGTAGGAGACGACATAGCTGCCATCGTCCACGTTGCCGCCGTCGTAGAGCATATACTGGCCGTCACATTCCACCAGCACGCTCAGGGCCTGCCCCACATCCAGGAAGTGCATCTCGAAGTTGGCGGTCTGGTCGTCTCCGGCAGGCTGGGCAGTGCTGACCGTAGGGGTGCTGCTGCCCGGCACCACCGCCGAGGCATCACAGGCGGCAAGGCCAAGGGCCAGCGCCGCCGCAAGGGCCAGAGCGGCAATGCGCCGCCAGAAGCTTACTTTTTCTTTTTTGAAGTTTTCCACGCTGTATTCTCTTTCTGTTGATCATTCTTCGGCTTACGGGGTGCCGTGCCGTTGGGCGCAAAGCGTGCGCCGGGGCTGGGCTGGCGGCCGCCTGCGGTGCGGGCCGGGGCGGTTCCGCGGCTCTGATCCCTGCCTCCCCTGCCCTTGTTGGGGCGGACAGTATAAGTGCCGTCGTTGTGGATGGTCACCTCGGCAGGCTCGGCCCGGCGGGCAGAGCGCTGGACCGCGCGGCGGCCCTCGGCGGGCACCAGCAACGGGATCAGATCCTCCCTGTGGGTCATTTTCAGCGCCTTGATGACCTTTTCGGCATTGCGGGGCTCGTAATACTGGAGCAGGGCGCGCTGGAGCGCTTTTCCCTCCGCGGTCTTTTCCACGAACACGGGCTTGAGGGTGTAGGGGTCAAGGCCGGTGTAGAACATGCAGGTGCTCACCGTGCCGGGGGTGGGATAGAAATCCTGCACCTGCTCGGGGCGCATGTGGTTTTTGTAGAGATACTCAGCCAGATAGACGGCATCGCTCAGGGTGCTGCCCGGATGGCTGGACATCAGGTAGGGCACGAGGTACTGCTTTTTGCCCGCCTTCTTGCTCAGCTCGTAGAACTTATCCTTGAACTTGTTGAAGGTCTGGATGGGCGGCTTGCCCATGTAGGCCAGTGTATTGGGGGCGCAGTGCTCCGGGGCCACCTTCAGCTGACCGGAGACGTGATACTCCACCAGCTCCTTGAAGAAGGTGTCGTCCGGGTCGGCCATCAGGTAATCGAACCGGATGCCGCTGCGGATGAACACCTTTTTCACGCCGGGCAGTTCCCGGACACGGCGCAGGATCTTGAGGTAATCGCTGTGATCCACGATCATGTGGGAGCAGGTGGTGGGGGCCAGGCAGTGCTTGCCGCCATTGCACATACCCCGCAGCATCTGCTCCCGGCAGGACGGGAACCGGAAGTTGGCGGTGGGGCCGCCGATATCGTGGATGTAGCCCTTGAAATCCGGCTCGTGGGTCATCCGCTCGGCCTCGGCCACAATGCTGTCGGCACTGCGGCTGGTGACCCGGCGGCCCTGATGCAGCTGGATGGCGCAGAAGTTGCAGCCGCCGAAGCAGCCGCGGTTCTGGATGATGGAGAACTGCACCTCCCGGATGGCAGGCACGCCGCCCATGCTCTCGTAGATGGGGTGGTAGCGGCGGGTGTAGGGCAGCGCATACACCTTGTCCAGCTCCCAGCGCACCAACGGCTTTGCCGGGATGTTCTGCACAAGGTACTTTTCACTCTGCTTCTGGACAATGATCTGGCCGCTGACCACATCCTGATTGTCCATCTGGATGCGGCAGGCTCTGGCGTAGGCCACCTTATCGGAGGCCACTTTCCGGAAACCGGCGCACTCCACATACTTTTCGGGCAGGTGGTCGAAGTCGGTCAGGTAGCAGGTACCGTCCACATCGGTGATGGACTCCACCGGCTCCCCTGCCGCCAGCCGCCGGGCGATCTCCACGGTCTGGTGCTCGCCCATGCCAAAGCTGATGAGATCGGCTCCGGAGTCCTCTGCAATGCTGGGCAGAACGGTGTCCAGCCAGTAATCGTAGTGGGCAAACCGGCGCAGAGAAGCCTCCAGACCGCCCAGGATCACAGGCAGGTCGGGGTAGGCCTCCTTGGCCAGCCTGGTGTAAACGGTGGCGCTGCGGTCAGGCCGCGCGCCGCCGATGCCGCCGGGAGAGTATTCGTCCTCGGCACGCGGAATTTTTGCCACAGAGTAGTGGCTCACCATGCTGTCCACGTTGCCGCCGCCGATGAAAAAGCCGTACTTCGGCCTGCCGAACCGCTTGAAGTCCTCGCAGTCGGAATAGCGGGGCTGGGCCAGCACGCCGACCTTATAGCCCTCGGCCTCCAGCAGGCGGCTGATGATGGCGGTGCCAAAGCTGGGGTGGTCAACGTAGGCATCGCCGCCCACCACCACAAAGTCCAGCTGATCCCACCCCCGGGCTTCCATGTCCGCCCGGCTGATGGGAAGAAATTCGGTGTAGATCGGGGAAGTATTTTCCTGCATATCCTTTATATCCTCACTTCACACTTATGAAGTCTTTTAGAACGCAATTCATCTCATTATACGGAAAGGTCTAACGGCAAATCCGAAATATCTTTCAATCTTTTTCCTTCCACCAATGTTTTAAGTGTTTCTATCACATCTGCCCGTTCTGTTGAGTTAACTGATGCAATCAATTCCGGCAAAGCAAAGTGATATACACAATCAATGTCCCCTGTCCCAAGTGCAAGTGATGCAATTCTGGATGGAAGAGGTTCTCCCGTGACAACAACAATATGCGGAAGATGCCCTTTTCTATTACGAATCAGATTTAATGCTTCCGTACGACTGTTTTGTGCTCGATCCGATCTCATTGTCCATTTTGCCGAAACAGAAGCATGTAAGATTGCTTTGCCACCATTCTTTTCTCTCAAATCAGCATACCGACACACAGTATCATTTACGATAGGTTCTGTTGCGTTTATTTCCTCATCAGAACAAAGGTTTCGGTAAACAACGATATCAGGTGCTACCATATAGTCATTTCCAATCATAGCTGACAATTTTCTGTTAGCTTTTGTCAGTTCGGTCAAATACGCCAAATGTTCATATTGAGCGAATGTTGATGTTTTCGTCCTGCTTCTATTTCCAAGTTTAAGGACTTCCCAATTGCCCGGTCTAAGATGTTGCAGCTGTGGGAACGTTCTCTTTACAAACTCCATCGTAAGCATTTCAAATGACGCTCCTGCTGTTTGACCTGCAACACGCTCATTGGTTTCTGCCATCAGTTGCTCGGCAATTCCTTTAGCAATCATTACAGATATCACACTGTCTTTGTCTGCATTTGTGGCAACACCATTTGCATTGATTGCCAATGTACCAGTCTGCAGCAGTCTCTCATGGTATCTCTTGCGTTCCATTGCAATCAAGACTTCATCTTTCGGCATTTTCTAAGCACCTCCTGATTTCAATTCCAACAGCCTGCGCCACCGGTGGCGGAAAAGCATTGCCAATCATTCTGCACGCAACAGTTTTTTTATTTCCAAAAGTCCATGTGTCAGGGAACCCCTGAATTCTTGCCATCATCCGGCTCGTCAGTCGAGGCATCCCGTCAAAATCCGGTTCCGGTGCCTCATTTGCAATTCCCTTTCCGTCAACGCCAAGCTCTGCCCATGCATTTTTTGCTCTTGTCGGGCCAAGGTCCGGTCCGCCATGCTTTTTAGAGCCTCCAACCAGTGTAGGTGCAATCCTATCAGCTCCTTCAGCCCATTTTTTTGCACCTTTCCATCCATTTTGTGACATCAGATCGCACAGTGTCTCTCCAACCGTAGGAGATTCTCCTGGATGCTCTTGTGGATATTCAAATGCCCCTGCCTGATCTTTTCGGATTCCAACTATAACAACCCTTGGACGAAGCTGGGGTACCCCATAATCTGAGGCATTCAATAATTTAATGTGTGTAACATACCCTAGCTTCTTTATCTCTGTAAAAATATGGTCTCGGTATTCCTCGAAGCCAGAGTCCAGAAAACCTCGAACATTTTCCAGCATAACAGCTCTTGGACGAATCTCTCGAATCAAACGAATTGCTTCCGGAAACAGGTCACGCTCATCATCCTTACCTAATTGCTTTCCTGCAACAGAAAACGGCGGACACGGAACACCACCAGCCAGCAAATCCACACCTTTGTATGGCCGTCCATCAAAACTGTGAACGTCCGCACAGATCACATTCCATTCCGGGCGATTATCTTTCAGAACTTTACAATAATCCCGTTCATATTCTACAAGCGCCACATGGACAAAACCAGCCATTGCCAAGCCTAAAGCCTGTCCTCCTGCGCCCGCACATATTTCAACACAAGTCAGAGGTCGCTGCATTTTTCTCCTTGCTCCTCAAAATTTGTTCATTCATCCGGCTGATTCATCTGCATTTCCAGCCACTGCTGGCGGCTGATAAGAACAGCACGGGGCTTGGCACCCTCATAGGGGCCGATGATGCCCTTCTGCTCCATCTCATCCATGATGCGGGCGGCGCGGGCATAACCCAGCTTACAGCGGCGCTGCAGCAGGCTGGTGGATGCCTGCCCGGCATCAATGACCACCTCAACGGCCTGCTTGAGCATCGGGTCGCTGCCGGTCTCCTCATCCGCATCTGCAGAGGATGCGCCCTTCTTGCCATCCTGAATGGCGTGCTTTTCCATGGCTTCGATCATGGCCTCGTCGTACTGGACGGTGGCGCTCTGCTTGATGAAGTCCAGCACGCGGCTGATCTCCTCATCCCGCACAAAGGTGCCCTGGATACGCACCGGCTTGGGCGCGCCCACAGGCATAAAGAGCATATCGCCCTGGCCCAGCAGCTTCTCGGCACCAGCACCATCCAGAATGGTGCGGCTGTCCACCTGGCTGGACACGGCAAAGGCAATGCGGCTGGGGATGTTGGCCTTGATCAGGCCGGTGATGACATCCACGCTGGGGCGCTGGGTGGCAACGATGAGGTGCATTCCGGCGGCACGGGCCTTCTGGGCAATCCGGCAGATGGAATCCTCCACGTCCTTGCCCACAACCATCATCAGATCGGCCAGCTCGTCGATGATGATGGCGATATAGGGCATCTTTTCCAGCATGGGGTCGGTGGCCGCCAGCTTGTTGAAGGATTTGATGTCACGGACATTGTTTTCCGCAAACAGGTGGTAGCGGCGCTCCATCTCCTGCACCGCGCTGCTCAGAGCACCCGCTGCCTTTTTCGGCTCGGTGATGACAGGCATCAGCAGGTGGGGGATACCGTTGTATTCAGCCAGCTCCACCACCTTGGGGTCAATGAGCATGAGCTTCACGTCCTCGGGGCTGGAGCGGAACAGAATGCTGATGATGATGCTGTTCACACAGACAGATTTACCGCTGCCGGTGCTGCCCGCGATGAGCAGATGGGGCATCTTGCACAGGTCGGCCACCTGGGCCACACCGGCAATGTCCTTGCCCAGCGCCACGCCCAAGGGCGAAGTCATCCGCAGGAAGGCCTGGCTTTCAAAGACACTGCGGATAAAAACGGGGGTCTTTTTGTGGTTGGGCACCTCGATGCCCACGGCAGGCTTGCCGGGGATGGGTGCTTCCATGCGGACATCGGCCACGGCAAGGTTCAGGGCGATATCATCGGCCAGCGAGGTGATGCGGCTGATCTTCACGCCCGCCATGGGCTGGACCTCGTACCGGGTAACGGAGGGTCCCCGCGAGATATCCAGCACCCGGGTGCGCACGCCGAAGCTTTCCAGCGTGTCCACCAGCTTCTGGGCGTTGGCCTTCAGCTCGTCCTGGGCACCGGGGTCACTCTCCTCGGCAGACTTTTCAAACAGCTCGATGCTGGGGTACTGATACTGGAAGGTCTCCACCACCTCCGGCTCCTCGGCCGGGGCGGTGGCGGCAGCCTGCTCGCCTGCGGCGGGTTTTTCCATGGCAGCCGCCACCAGCGTGTTCAGGTCTTTTTCCTCCACCGGTTCGCTGGTAATGCTGATCCAGCCGTCCTCGTCCGGTTCACTGCGCATGGCCACCGCGTTTTCCGCGCTGACCCGCACCGGCACCACCGGCTCGTCCGTAGTGGGCAGGGTGGGGGTCTGGAACACCGGCATCTCAGGCTGCACGGGCTCTGCCGGTGCAGCCGCAGGGGCTTCCGGGGCCGCAGGCGGCACGGTGGGGTTCACCACAGGGGCCGGAGCAGGCGATCCGGCGGGCGCGAAGAAATCCTCGGCGGCAGTCTCCACGGCATCCGGCACCACCGGTTTGACGATGGCCCGGGGCGTGGCCTTTTGGAGCGGGTCCTGCCCAAAGGTGCCGCCCGGCCCGATGATGATGGGCTCAATGGGCTCGCTTCCGCCCTCGGAAACAGAGGTATCCGGCCCAAGGTCGATATCAAACGCCGCGCGGGGATGATTGGAGGTCACCTTGACCGGCTCAAAGGCTGGGGCAGGCTGGGCGGGAGCCGGTTCCGGCTCCACCGGTGCAGGCGGCTCGTAGCCCAGAGAATCGTCCACGGGAGCAGGCTCCGCTTCGCCCTCCATCTCCTTGGTCACCTTGTGGCCCCAGCTGAACACGCCGGACAGCCACCCGGGCACCGGAATGCCGCCGGGCACGTCTTCCTCATCGAAATTATCATCGTAATCGTCCGCAGGCTCCTCGGCGCAGTACTCCTCTTCCGCCTGCCGGGCCGCAAGGCGCTCAGCACGGCGGGCGGCGTTCTGCTCATAGACCGCCACGCCTTTTTCATGCACACCGCCGCCCACATTGCAGAGCCACTGCCAGCACTCGGCAGGGGTGATATCAAAAATATACAGGCTGGCGCACAGGGCCAGCACCGCCATGACCAGATTGGCCGCAGGCCGCCCGCAGAGCAGGAGCAGGTTGCCGCCCAGCAGAGTGCCCAGCACGCCGCCGCCCAGCCAGGCGTTCGCGCCGTTCTGGTAGCAGGCAGCGATCATCTGGGCAGCGGTCAGGTCGGCGGGGATATCCGAAAACACGATGACCGTGCCGCTGGCAAAGATCAACCCCAGCAGCAGCTTGAACACCTGCATCAGCAGGTCCTGCCCCCGGGTGTAGAGGATGGCCAGATAGCACACCGCCGCGCCCAGCACAAAGCTGCCGCAGCCGAACAGCCCGAATAGGATCTGGTGGGCACTCTTCCAGACGGAGTCCCCCTCCACGAACGCCAGCACGATGAGCAGCAGCCCCACAAACAGGGTGCCCAGCCCCGCCGGCATCCGCTCCTCGGCCCGGCTTTTTCTGCGTGCAGACGCGCGCTTTGCAGTTGTTTTTCGCTTTCGTTTTGCCATTTTCTGTTCTGACCCCTGTCCTTTGTTCCCATAGTATTCGATTCTTTCATTATACCACGGGTTGGGTCAAGTGGCAATTACAGAATGCAGACCGGTTTGAACCTTGAATGCCGCGTGCAGCATCCATTCCGCACAGATAAGGCAGCAAGCAAAAATGCAGTACCTTCCATGCGAGAAAGCGCAGAGAAGGTACTGCATTTTCCGTCTGCTTGCGCTGGTTCAAGAACCAGTTGACCGCTGTGGTCTTGCCATAGCCCATGGGAGCCACCACCGCCGTCAGTGCGCTGACTGAAACAGGGCGCAGGGTCTCCTGCACCCGCTCCGAAATATAGATCGCATTCAGGTCCAGTTTCCGCATCGTTTTTGCTCCTTTTCCCCATCCGGAGGATCCTGTGATCCGCTGTGTCAAGTATAGCATAAATGCGGAAAAGCTGCACGCTGTTTTTATCTGCTATGAACTCTGCCAGAAATCTCGTCAGGCTGTTGCGGATATAGAAAATGCAATGAAGATCATCATAGCAGAACAGGCATCCTGCCCGATACCGCCAAACGGTAACGCAGGATGCCTGTTCTGCTTTCTGTTTCCCGGAATTCCTGCGTATTGAACGGCACTTTTTAATGCTGGATCTGTCCGCCTGCCCGGGTCGCTTTTTTCATCCGTAAATCTGTGAAGGGTGCCAATGCTTCGATCAGTGCGTGATCGTGGTTCTGCACCAGACGGCTTTGGGGGCCGAAAAGCATGGTCTGTTCCACATCCTCCGTACTGGCAGCCCAGCCCGGCGCACCGGTACGGGCAAACTGCATCACAGCGCCAAAAATTTCCGCTTCCAGCTGCTTTGCTCCCTCAAAGGCACACACTGGTACAAGCTCTGTATTGTGGAACACAAATGGGATATCCGCACAGTGCCACGGGGTACTTTTTCCCATCAGAGGGAAGTCCTGATCAAACAGATAACTGTACACCTTTCCGCCCGCCTTGGCACGCTCCCGGACATATTTGATCGTGGGGGCGCGGAAGCTGGTATCTGCCAGCAGCAGGTCTTCCTCCGGGCGGTGCGGGTAGGCAGTGCGGAACTGCTTCCGCAGGGTCTCTGCGGCAGACAGACCCACTGCTTCCTCCGGGCCGACTCCTTTCATACCATCAAAGAAACCGTAGAACTCCGAATAAACCGTACCGATCAGCACCGGAACGTCTGCGGTCTCGGGCCGAAACCCACTGCCGTTATGGAGCGGATCTCCAAGATAGAAGCGGTTCGGGTGGGGACTTTGGCCCACGTTCGCGCCTTTTGCTTTCAGAGCCGGGCTGACGTTCCGGTAAGCCTGCGCCAGTTGGTGGTAGGGCACAGTTTCCAGCTGCTGTGCTGTCTGCACGCCAAGCTCCTGCATCAGCGCCTGCACACAGTCCCTGCCGCTGCCGACACTGTCGTTCAGCAAACCTTCCAGCACACCACTCATTATCATCGCCCTGTGGTACAGGCCATCTGCTGCCGGGGTCTGCAGCAGCGTTGTCACTTTGGCACCGCCTCCGGACTGGCCGAATACCGTCACGCAGCCGGGATCGCCGCCAAACGCTGCAATATTGTCCCGCACCCACTGCAGTGCCAGGATGATATCATCCCCACCCGCATTGCCGGAGTTTGCGTACTCCTCCCCAAAATCGGAGAGATCCAAGTAGCCCAGGATGTTCAGCCGGTGGTTCAGTGACACCACCACGCAGTCCCCTTCCCGCGCCATGTTTCCGCCCTCGTAGGCCACCTGCTCAATGGACGAGCCGGCAAAAAATCCGCCGCCATGGAGCCAGACCATCACCGGCCGCTTTTGGGCATCGCAGGCCGGGGTCCAGATGTTCAGGTTCAGGCAGTCCTCATCCTGCACCCAGTAGCGGTGGGGCACACGCAGTTCGCCGCTGGGCTTGTCGATGCTCAGCAGAGGGCAGACGCAGCCGTAACTGGAAGCGTCCAGCGGCTCTGTCCAAGGCTGGGGCGGCTGGGGTGCATGGAAGCGCACCGCCCGTCCATACGGAATGCCCTTGAAGCTGCTGATCTCCCGGAAGCGATATCCCCGCACCGGACCGTAATTTGTCTGAACCACCGGAAAATCCGGCGCACAGCAAAATGCCTTTTCCATAAATGACCTCCTTCTTTCAAAAAGACAGACCCCCGGTACTGCAAACATGGCACCCGGAGGTCTGTTTTTGTTATCCTAAATCTTCGCCGTTGGTGGCAATGACCTTCTGATACCAGTAGAAGCTGTCCTTCTTTTCGCGGCTCAGATCCCCCGTGCCGTCGTCAAACTTGTTGACGTAGATGAAGCCGTAGCGCTTTGCCATCTCACCGGTGGAGGCACTCACCAGATCGATGCAGCCCCAGGGGGTGTAGCCCATCAGGTCTACACCGTCCTTTACAGCCTCAGCCATCTGCTCGATGTGTGCCCGCAGGTAATCGATGCGGTAGCTGTCGTGGATCTTTCCGTCAGCATCCTTCTTGTCGTAAGCGCCCAGGCCGTTTTCCACCACCATCAGGGGAATGCGGTAGCGGTCGTAGATCTCGTTGAGGGTGTAGCGCAGACCAATGGGATCGATCTGCCAGCCCCAGTCAGAGGCTTTCAGGTAAGGATTCTTCTTGCCAGCAATGATGTTGCCGCCCACATCATCGGCATCCTTGTGGGTGGTGATGCAGTTGGACATATAGTAGCTGAAGGTGTAGAAATCGACAGTACCGGCCTTCAGGATGGCAGCATCCTCCGGCTCCTGCCGGATGGTGATGTTATTCTCGGCAAAATAGCGCTTCATGTAAGAAGGATACTCGCCGCGGACATGCATATCAGAGCAGAACCAGTTGCTGATCTGCATGGCCTTCTGGTTGGCGATCTCGTCGGCCGGGTCGCAGGTCAGTGCGTAGCTGGTGATAAAGCAGATCATGCAGCCCATCTTGAACTGAGGGTAGTGGTCGTGGGCATACCGGACAGCCTCTGCACTGGCCACAAACTGGTGATGCAGCGCCTGAAAGCGCTCCTGCTTGTTGTCCGGCACCTTGTCGGTAGGGCCTTCAAAGCCCCGGATGGTGCCTGTTTCCAGGATCGCGCCCATGGGCATGGTGCCGCAGTTGATCTCGTTGAAGGTCAGCCAGTACTTGACCTTATCCTTGTACCGCTCAAAAATGGCCTTGCAGTAATTCATATAGAACTCGATGAGTTCCCGGCTGGCCCAGCCGTTGTATTTTTCCACCAGCGCATAGGGCAGCTCGTAGTGACTGATGGTGACCAACGGCTCGATGCCGTGCTTCTTGCAGCAGTCAAAGACCTTGTCATAGAATTCAAGGCCCTTCTCGTTCGGCTCGGTCTCCATGCCGGTGGGGAAAATGCGGGTCCAGTTGATGGAGGTGCGGAAGGTCTTGAAGCCCATCTCGGCGAAGAGAGCAATGTCCTCCTCGTAGTGGTGGTAAAAGTCGATGGCCTCATGGCTGGGATACAGCCGGTCGGAGCGGACAGCGGTCGTCACCCATTTCGGGCTGGTGTGAGAGCCATTGGTGCACAGGTCAGGGACACTAGGGCCTTTGCCATCCACATCCCATGCGCCTTCAAACTGGTTGGCTGCGCAGGCACCGCCCCACAGGAAATCATCACGGAAAACGCTCATAAGTTTCTACTCCTATCCTATTTTGTTCTGGTTCAGGCGGGGTTCTGTTCAAAGAACAGCTTCAGGGCACCGATCAGGTTGGCATCGTTGCCATAGCGGCAGCGCACCAGCTCCGGCTTGACCGCCGGCATGACTGTGCAGCGCCCAAACAGCCAATCCAACTCGACCTGAATCGCAGGCAGCAGAGCCTCCGCTGCGCTGATGCCGCCGCCGATGGCCACCTTTTCCACATCCAGCACATGCTGCAGGCTCAGGATGCCAACGGCCACCCGCCGGGCAAAGATCTTGAGAGCCTTCTGCGCTTCCGGCTCCCCGGCATTGTAAGCCGCAAAGATTTCTTCCCCGGTGGGCATGGGGTTGCCCGTCGGCAGATGCTTCTGCCGGGCATACTCGAAGATCAGGCCACTTGCCGAGGCCATTCCCGCCCAGAGGGGTGCTTCGGAATACCGCTCTACCGAGGTCAGTTTGAAATCATCGTCGGCCATCTTTGAAATATCCGAGACAAGGCCGCTAACCTCGCCTGCGGCAGCGTGAGCACCCATCAGCACCTTCCCGTTCAGGATGATGCCGCCGCCGATGCCGGTGCCCAGCACCAGCACAAGGCCATTCTCCACACCGGCCAGCGCACCGGTCCAACCCTCCGCTGCTGCGGCACACTTGCCATCGTTGGCGATGGTCACCGGCACGCCCAGCCGTGCCTCTACCTGCGCAGCAAAGGGCTGCTCCCACATAAAGGTACTGAGCATTCCACCGGTATGGGCGATGCCGTTTCTGGTATCGATGCGGCCCGGCATCGAGATGGCGCAGCCCACGAACTGCCCCTGAAGGGGAGCGGCGAAGCCCTCGATGACCGCCAGAAGGTCATCCATATTCGTCAGCGGTGTCGGAACCTTTCCACCAGAGATTTTCCGGGCCTGTTCATCGGCCAGGCTGTACTTGATGAAGGTTCCGCCGATGTCGATCAAAAGATACTGTTTCATCTTATCTCCTGCTTTCTGTTGGTTGTTTTCAGACTCAGGCAAAGCCCAACGCGGCAGCCAGGCTGAGCATCACCGGCAGGGTCACCAGCGACAGCAAGGTGCTCAGACAGACCATCTGCACAGCATAGGAAGAATCCAGCCCCAGATGCTGGGCATATACCGCGATGTTGCTGCCGATGGGAGCCGCATTCACAATGATGAGCACCGTGCCGATCTGCCGCCATGGGGCTGGAAGAAGCATCAGACAGGCGATCGTCAGCAGCGGGATCACCACCAGCCGTACTGCCGAAAGGGCGTAGAGCCGGGGGCGGGTGAAGATGGCCTTGAGGTCGGTTCTGGCCAGATAGACACCTAGCACGATCATGGCAAGCGGAGCGTTCATGCCCGCAATGGCCCCCATGGGGGTGCGAAGGAACTGCGGCACCGGGATACGGCAGAAGTAGATCATCACACCGCCCAACAGGGAGAGCACCAGTGGATTTTTGAGCACTGCCCCCAGTTGGATGTACTTTTTGTCCCTGGAAAGCTTTGCCTGGCCGTAGGTCCACTGCAAAGCATTCAGCAGGGCCACAAAACCGGCGGCGTAGAATACGGCTTCGCCGCCCAGCACCGCCGTGACCAGTGGAAACCCCATGAACCCGGCGTTGGAAAAAGCCACACCGATCTGCGCCATGGGGTCTTTGCGGAAAAAGAGCCACGACACCGCCATGGAGAGCAGCAGCACCCCGGCACCTGCCGCAATGCTGACAGCCAATTCCACAGCTCCCTTTGCCGAATACTCAATACAAAATGATTTTAGCACAACACAGGGCAGCACACAATATAACAGCAGGTGAGCCAGTGCCTTGCTGCCTTCCTGGGTAATCAGTCCGGTACGATAAAGCACATAACCTATGATGAGATAGAGGAACATCAGAAGGATCTGACCCAGAACAACACCAAAGACTCCGGTCATTGCTTTCCTCCCTGTTCTTCTCCGATTTTGCGCAGCAGCGGTAGCAGAGCATCCATCACAGGGCGGTAGCCGTTGGCATACAGGTGCATTCCCTCAATGGTGTACTCCGCTTTCAGATTTCCGGCAGCATCGTACAGGTCCTTGTTCAGGTCGAGGAATTCCGCTCCGTATTTCCGGGCCAGCGCCTGCACGCCCTCGCTTGCCTCCCGGATACGCTCATTGGTGCGCCAGCGGAAGCATTCGATCAGGCCCGGATCTTCGGCCACGGTGGAGTTTACCGGATAATAGGCCAGCAGGTAGAGCTTTGTTTCGGGCAGTTTTTTCCGGATCTGCTGCACAATCTCCTCATACCGGCCCAGCATGGCGGCGCGGTCGTAGTCCGGGCCGTTCAGATCATTGGTGCCGATGTTCAGGAACAGGTGCGCAGGCTGCAGTTCAAAGATGCACTCGTCCATGGCCTCCAGCAGCTCGGTGGTGGTAAAGCCGCCGATGCCCCGGTTGTACAAGGTGCAGTGCAGATCATCGTCCTGCAAAAACTCATACAGCGGAAACTGTTCCATCAGGCTGGAACCGGCAAACACCACCGCCCCTTTCTTTGCATAAGGATTCAGACGACGGAACCGCTCCCGCTTGATCTGCTTTTCCCTCTGGCTCTCCTGCTGCCGCAGTTCGTTCAGAAGGACATTTCGTTCCTGTTCCGTCATGGTCTTGGTTCCTTTCTCTCAGTTCTCGTGCAGGGGCAGTTCTACAAAGCTGCCCTCCCCCAGCAAGATCTTCTGGTGGGCGATGCGGGTCTTTCCCTGTTCAGACCAGACTCCTGCGTAATTGCTGTGAACGGCGTACTGCGGGAAGTCGGAAGAAGAGACATCCAGCCGCAGGCAGCTGCCTGGCTGCACTGTCCAGTTCATATCCCACATCTCCACACAGACCTTTGCTGTCTGGCCGGGAGTATAGGTCTGCCCCTCCGGCAGGTCGGCAGCAATGGTGGTGATGCCGCCCCGGATGTTATAGGCTCTGCCGTCCGGGAACACTTCCATCAGCTTGGCAGTGAAGGCAGTATCATCCACATCGGTCGAGACATTCAGGTGCACCTTGATTTGTCCACAAATGGGCAGTGCTTTTTCCAGCGGAGCGCTGACGAAGCTGACCACATCGGGCCGATAGTCCGGCTCCGGCTGCAGCAGGCTGCCTGCCTCGGCAATGGTGGTCAGAACGCTTTCTGCACCATGGCTGGGCACGGGGGTCTCCGGGTCATATACAAAGGTGCGCTTCCCTTCTGCCGGCTCGGCATTCAGAGTTGTTTCACCCAGATAAAGTTTTTCGGTACGGCTCACGGGGGCAGGCCATGCCTCCAGCGTTTTCCAGCGGTCCTCCCGCATTACATAGGTGCGCACCCGCTTTTCCGGCTGTTTTTTCTGCTTCAGCAGCAGATCGAACCATTCCAGCATCCGGTGGATGTCACCGTTTTCCAGATTGTGCTGCTCGCCCCACGCAATGCAGGGCTGGGACATATGATTCCAGCAGCCGATATCCAGCCAGCTGTGCTCTTTGGTCTCAGGGGCCAGAGAGGCATACGTGTTGATGGCACTGCCAAAATGGTGATCGTACCATGCATCGATGATATACACCGGAACCTTGGTATTTCCGGGCACATCGGCTAACAGCTTCCACCAGCCCTGCTGCCAGTAGGCATCTGTGCGGCGGGTGGCGTGGATCCAGTCCTGATACCAGTCTAACTTTCCACCCCATAGCGCTTCATCCACCTTGTCGTGGGGACGGAAGCGGCAGCTTTCCAGATAGTCCGCTGTGACCGGATGGCCTGCATTCTGCATTGCCCAGCCAGTCAGCACATCGTGGCGGAACAGCCCCTTTTCATAGGCCGATTTGAAACGGTCGGTGCCATAGACCGTCAGCATCATTCCCTTGACCTTGGGCGGAACGATATCTGCAATGGCCCAGCCGGTCAGGGCCAAATAGCTGGCTCCGAAATAGCCGATGCTCTCTGCCCAGGGCTGATCGTTGAGCCACTGCAGGGTATCGCGGCCATCCGGGCGCTCATTGACGTTGGGTTCCCAATGTCCCTCGCTCTTGCCCGTACCGCGGCAGGTCTGGATCACATAGCCGTAGCCCCGGCGGGTCAGTTCTGCTCCGTTGATCTCATACAGCGGCTGCTGATTGGGATAGCAGCTGCGCTGGATCAGCACAGGGAACTGTGCAAGCCCCTCCGGTTTGAAGATCTCGGTATAGAGCTTCACTCCGTCCTGCATGGGCAGCATCAGCTCCTCCCGGCGGCAGCCATAGACCGGGCCGTCGTAGGGCATACTGGCATATTCCTGCCGGTAGCTCTCCTGCGCCTGCCGCATCATCTCTTCCATCTCACGCTGCTTCTGCTCGGCAGCGGCCTTTTTTTCTTCCTCTGTCATCGATTTTCCCGCCTTTCCGTGTTCTCAAAAGCGTGTGCAGCTGACAAAGTGGCCGGGTTCCACTTCCTTCAAGGGGATATCCCTGCCGCGGCAGGCATCTGTTGCATAGGGGCAGCGGGCCGCAAAACGGCAGCCGGGAGCCGGGTCCACAGGGCTTGTCAGTTCGCCGCGCATGACCTCGGTGGAAAGCTTTTTGGCCTTCAGGCTGGGGATGGGCACAGCATCCAGCAGACCCTTGGTATAGGGGTGGAGCGGATTCTTGAACAGATCCTCGGTCTTGGCATATTCCACACACTGGCCCAGATACATGACCATGATCTCGTGGCTGATGTGCTTGACCACGCTCAGATCGTGGGTGATAAAGACATAGGTCAGCTTTTTCTCATCCTGCAGATCCATCAGCAGATTCAGGATCTGTGCCTGAATGGAAACGTCCAGTGCAGAGACCGGCTCGTCGCAGATGATGAACTCCGGGTCCATGGCCAATGCGCGGCCGATGCCGATGCGCTGGCGGCGGCCGCCGTCCAGCTCGTGGCTGAAACTCTCTGCATAACGCTCATCCAGACCAACGGTCTCCATGATCTCGGCGATGCGGGCATCGTATTCGTCACGGTTTTTGCAGGCTTTATAGATCTTCAGCGGTTCTCCGATCAGCTCTTTCACGCTCTTGCGGGGATCCAGCGAACCGGACGGATCCTGGAAGATCATCTGCATCCGGGCACGGATGGGCTTGAGTTCCTTGGCATTCAGTTTGGTGATGTCGGTGCCGTCGTAGATGATCTGACCATCGGTAACATCATAGAGCCGCAGCAGCAGGCGGCCCAGCGTGGACTTGCCGCAGCCGGACTCGCCCACCACGCCCAGTGTGGTGCCGCGCTTGATCTTGAAGTTCACGCCGTCCACCGCATGGAGCTGGCTGTTTGCGCCGACTTTGAAGTATTTTTTGAGGTTCTTTGCCTCGATCAAAACCTTTTCTTCCATTGTCATTTCCTCCCGGCTCAGGTGTTGGACTGCGGCGGATCAAACCGGCAGCAGCGGATGAAGTGGCCCGGTGTGACCTCCCGCATCTTCTGGGCCTTTTTGCAGGCTGCAGTGGCATATTTGCAGCGGTCAGCAAAGCGGCAGCCCTCGATCTTCTGGGTGGGGTCAGCCATCATCCCCTCAATGGCCTCCAGACGCTTGGTGTTCTCATCCAGCTTGGGAATGGCGTTGAACAGCCCCTGGGTATAGGGGTGGCGCTGCGTGGTCTCAAAGATATCCTCTGCTGTGCCGTACTCGATGGCCTCACCGGCGTACATAACCATGACCTTTTCGCAGGTCTGGGCCACAACACCCAGATCGTGGGTGATGAGGATCATGGCGGTGTTCAGCCGCTTCTGCAGTTCGTTGATCAGGCCCAGCATCTGGGCCTGAATGGTCACATCCAGTGCAGTGGTGGGTTCGTCGGCAAGGATCAGCTTCGGCTCACAGGCCAGCGCAATGGCAATGACAATGCGCTGCTTCATGCCGCCGGAAAACTGATGGGGGTACTCCACCTTGCGCTTTGCAGGGATGCCCACCAACTCCATCATCTCGTCCACACGGGCTTCCAGTTGAGCAGTGCTCTGCTCCGGATGGTGGATCTTCAGCACCTCCATGATCTGGGCTCCCACGGTCATCACCGGGTTCAGGGCAGACATGGGATCCTGGAAGATCATGGATACTACACTGCCGCGCATGGCACGGATCTTTTCCTCGGGAGCATTCAGCATATCCACACCGTCCAGCTTGATGGAGCCGTCGGTCACAAAACCGATGCCTTCCGGCAGAAGCTGGATGACGCTCAGGGCTGTGGTGGTCTTACCGGCACCGGTCTCACCCACCAGACCCAGCGTCTCGCCGTAGTTCAGATCCAAGTCCAGACCATTGACGGCGTAGACGGTGGAAATTTCGGTATCATATTCAACGCTCAGGTTTTTGACTTCCAGCAGCTTGTCGCTCATTTCAGGCCACCTCTTTCACATTCTTGGTGCGCTTTGCGCGCTTGGTCTTTTTGCCGCTGCCCAATGTGCCGCGCAGCTTCGGGTCGAGGGCATCGCGCAGAGCGTCGCCACACATATTGAAGCAGAGCACCACGATGATGATCGCAATGCCGGGAGCAATGGCAATGATGGGCTGGGTGGACAGGTACTTATAGCCACCGCTGACCATTGCGCCCCAGCTGGGAGTCGGGGGCGTGATGCCCATGCCCAGGAAGCTCAGGTTCGCTTCGGCCAGAATGGCACCGCCCAGGCTGGCGGTCATGCTGACGATGTTGACGGACAGGCAGTTGGGGAACACATGCACCAGCGTGTTGCGGATCCGGGATGCACCGCACAGGGTACCGGCGGTGACATAATCGGCATTGCGGACGCTCAGCACCTGACCGCGAGTGACACGGGCGTAGCCGGGCACCATCGAGATGCCGATGGCCAGGCAGACATTGCCCAGGCCCTGACCCAGGATCGCGCCCAGAAACATAGCCAGGATCAGCATGGGCACGGCCATCATGGCATCCATGACACGCATGATGAAGGCATCCACCACGCCGCCTGCCATGCCGGCGATCAGGCCCAGTGCCATGCCGATGACGCTGGAAATGACCACGGCCACGATACCGACCGTAAAGGAGATGCGAGCACCATAGATGATGCGGCTCAGAACATCACGGCCATTGGAGTCAGTGCCCAGCCAGTGCTCGGCAGAGCAGCCCTTCAGAACATTGTAAAGATCATCCTTGTTGGGATCATAGGGAGCAATCACCGGAGCAAAGATGGCGATGAGCACCATGATGAGAAGCAAAATTGCGCAGACCACGATGATCTTGCGGCTGAACATGACCCGGAACACGCGGGAGGACGTGATACGCTCCAGCAGACCCTTCTTTTTTGTCTTGTTTTCCACAGTTCATTCCTCCTTTTAGCGGGTGCGGGGATCGATGATGCCGTACAGGATATCGACCACGAGGTTGCAGATGGCAACAAAGATGGAGATGATGAGCACACCGTTCGCCACCAGCATGAAGTCACGGTTGCTGATGCCGTTCATCATCACGCTGCCAAGACCCGGGATGACGAACAGACTCTCGATCAGGACGGTGGAGCCCACCATGGAACCCAGGCGCATTCCCATGGTGGTGACGATGGGGATCATTGAATTGCGCAGCTGATGCCTGAAGGTAACATCCTTCTTGGAAACGCCTTTGGCACGGGCGGTGGTCACATAATCCTGCCGCATGACTTCCAGCATGGAGGAGCGGGTCAGACGGACAAAACCAGCGTTGACACCCAGACTCAGCACAATGATGGGCATGATCATGTGGCTGAGCCAGCCGCCAAAATCACGGGTGATGGGAACATAGCCGGAACTGGGCAGGACCCGCAGTTTGAGGGCAAACACCAGCATCCCCATCATACCCAGCCAGAACATGGGCATCGAAACGCCGATGTTCGCAAAGAAGGAGATCACACTGTCAATGGTCTTGCCGCGATTCTTGGCAGCAATGATGCCGAATAGGATACCGGTGATCGTACCAATGATAAAGGCGGGGATCACCATGGTCAGGGTGGTGCCCAGACGGGGCAGGATGATGTCAGCGATTTCAGACTGATAGCTGATGGACTGGCCCATGGTGCCCCGGAACAGGCCGCCGATCCAGCTGAGATACTGGACGATGACCGGACGATCGAAACCATAAAGGTGGCGGTAATAGGCGATCTGCTCTTCGGTGGCGGTTGCACCCAGATAGTTGGCTACGGGGTCGCCCGGAACCATCTGGATGAGGGCAAAGACGAACAGAGTGACAAGCAGGATGGTGATGCAGGATTGCACCACACGCTTGCCGATCATTTTGGCAAGGTTGTTCGATTTCATAGTTCGCTCCATTTCCTGCGGAACCTTTCTCCCCTTCTAAAACAAATCCCGGCGCAGATCACTGCGCCGGGATCTGCCGAAATAAGGAGAAATATATTCCGGTCGTGATACTCTAAAGTTGGTTGCTTACTTGTTCAGCCAGCAGGCGGACAGATCCCAACAAGCAGTGAAGGCTTCGGTTGCGTGATCATCGATGACGTAATCGTACTTGTACATGGAAGACTTATTCACGTACAGCACGCGGCCAAACAGGCAGGAGCCATCCTCGGCATCGTAGATCGCTGCCTGCAGCTCCTTTTCCAGCTTGTGCTTCTCATCGGGATCCATGCAGCGGCGGATCTCCTCCAGCAGCTCCATTTCCTTGTCGGGATGCTGGATGCCCTTGGCGTAGTAAGCGCCGTTCTTGTCCAGATGACGACCCATGTACAGGCCCAGATCGGGAGCGATGGTTGCAAAGTGGAGCATCAGGCCCTCCCAAGTGCCATCCTTCATGTACTGGTTGTTGGTTGCGCCGTCCACCTGCTGGATGTTGCAGTGGATGCCCACCTCGTCCAGCATGTTGGCAATGGCCGTCAGCATATCGGACATGCCGCTGATGGTGATAATGTTGGTGGTAAAACCATCGGCATAACCAGCCTCTGCCAGCAGGGACTTTGCCTTCTCCGGATCATAGGTAAAATGATTCAGGCTGTCGTTGTAGGTAGCGGAACCGGGAACTGCCCACTGGTCGGTCATCTGTGCCATGCCCATCAGGAATGCTGCGTTGATGGCATCCACATCGATGGCGTAGCACAGGGCGCGGCGGACACGGGCATCGGCCCAGGGGCCGTCAATGGCACTGTTGGGGATCAGACCCAGACTCTCGACACCCATGCCGTTCTGGTTATCTTCCTTGACGTAGATGCCTGCACCGTCCAGCTGCTGCAGGATGGTGGGATTGGCCAGACCTACCCAGTACATATCGTACTCGTTGGCCTGGAAAGCAGTGTTTGCGGTGCTGGACTCAGTGACAAGGGTCACCTCCACGGAATCCAGATAGGGCAGGCCCTCCTTCCAGTAATTCTCGTTCTTGGTGTAGATGGCGTAGGCGTTGTTCTCGAACTCGCTCAGCTGGAAGGGGCCGGTGCCGCAGGTGGCGGCATCCAGGCTGCTGGGGTTCTCCAGTGCCTTGGGGCTCATGTAGTAGACGAAGAAGCCCACAGATTCCAGCGTGGAGGAGTTGGGCTCTGCCATCATCATCTTGATGTGGGTGTCATCAATAACCTCACAGGAAGCGATGTTTGCGGTCTCGGTACGGTTGTTGGCCTGATACTCCTCGATGTTGCGCTTGACGGCCTCAGCATTGAAGGGCTCACCGTCGGCGAAATTGACGCCCTCCCGCAGAGTCCAGGTAATGCTCAGCTCATCGGTGTTCACATCCCACTCCGTTGCCAGATTGGGGATCATATTGCCCTCGGCATCATAGCTGGTCAGGCTTTCATAAGAAAGCGTCAGGTAGTAAATGGCCGCGTTGCCGGTGGCACGGGGGGGTGTAACCGGGGGTGGCAATGGGGCTGGAATAGCACAGGCGCAGGGTACCGCCTGCCTTGGGCTCACCGGTTGCTACTGCACTGGCAGCAGTGGAGCCAGCCGTGCCGGCTGCGGTGAAACTGGAAGAGCCGCCGCACGCGGCCAGTGTCAGGGCCGTTGCAGAAATGCCCATAGCCTTGAGGAAGTTCCGACGAGAGATACGTTTCATAGTGGTTTCTCCTTCTTGTCCTTCTTATTCTTACGTTCATCTGCACGGTTCTGTGTCTGCCGTGCTTTTGTTGTATTTAGTTTAACGCACCGGAAGCTTTTCCAGCTACCAAAAAACCGAAACTAATTTTTCATTTTCCGTGTTCCTGTTCCGAGAGCTGCAGCATTTTTTCAAGTTTCCGACCTCTGTTTTTCATTTTCAGAGGTTTCTTTTGTCAAAAAATGAAAACAGGGCCGGTCTCCCAGCCCTGCCTGTTTCAATGCAATGCGTTCAGCCAGTTATCCAATGCGCTTTGTTTTGCCTGAAGGATCTCCTGTATCCCGGCCTGTTCCAGTTTTTCCAAAAACTCCGGGAGTGCCTCTTCCGAATCCAGATAGCCGCACATCAGCCCATTGTGATAGCTATTCTTCAGTGCCCGGCAGGCATCCAGCTTTGCGGCAACTGCACTGTTGTTGAAGCTGAACCCATAGGCCGGAGAGACCCATTGCGGCTGCTCGTCTGTTTCCGGCAGCAGTCCGCTGGCGTTGAGATACAGATTCTGCCACGGATGGAACTGCTCCTCTTTCCCATCTCCGTTCGCAAAGAGATCGTAGCAGGATGCATCTGTGTACAACAGTTCAAGAAGCGCCAGTGCCTCCCTGCGGTGGCTGTTGGTTACCGGCAGGCACCAGCTCTCCGCCGGGATAGAGCCGTTCTGAATGGTCGGCCCCAGCGGGATGGCAGTCAGCTCTGTGCCACAGGCCCGGGTGTAGCAGTCCAGTGAATCCCGGTTGAGTCGTGCAAAAAAGCCGAAGCTGTTGCCCAGCCGCATCCGATCGGTGGCCGGTTCGTCCCGCAGGCTGGCATTCCGCAGGATCAATCCTTCCTGATACCACTGATGCATGGTTCTGCAAAGCCTGTTGTAGGCATCCGCGGCATACCAGTTGACAACAGTGGTGCCGCTTTCTTCGGTCAGAACGCCAAAGGTATCTCCCAGAGGATCCAGTTCCGGAAAAGGAAAAACCTGTCCATTATCCGGCAGGACCCCCTCTGCATTGGGCCGACGCTGCCTGACCTGCATCAGCAGGTCGTGCAGGGCATCCAGATTCGTGATCTCCTCCGGTCTGGCATCCAGCTCCCGCATCCAGTCGGCCCGGGCCAGAAAGCCGATCTGATACATCAAGACTGCCCGTGCCGGGATCGCATAGATACGGCGGTAATAGGTTCTACTCGCCCACTGCTGCTCTGAGAACAGAGCTTTCAGCCCGGGATGTTCTTCCAGAAGCGCACTCAGGGGCAGGATGCAGTTCTGATTCAGGTAAACATCCAGCGGCTGATTCTCTGTGAGGAAAAACAGATCCGGCATGGTCTGGCAGACCATCCGTTTCCACAGCTCTTCAGAGTAATTGGTGGGTGCCACCTGCTCGATGGAAACGCTGAAGCCCAGCTTCTGCTTTGTGACTTCGCTCAGCGCCGCTGAAATGCGGACACAGGCAGTTTCATCCGATTGGCCCGGCATCAGCACTGTGACCATGGGCCCTGTTCCACTTTCTGCCGCCGATTCCGCCCGCTCCCCACAGCCAGCAAGCAGAGCCGCCCCGGCTGCAGCACCGGTCAGCTGTAAAAATGTCCTGCGAGCCATCCTTGTTTCTCTCATAATGCTGCGCTGCGCTCCTCCTGTGGGGTCTTGTGATAGAACTTCTTATAAGAAGTGGAGAAATGCCCGAAATTCGTATACCCGACCTTGGCCGCGATCAGGCTGATGGGCAGATTGGTGGTGCAGAGCAGGCTCTGGGCCTCCTGCATTTTCTGCTGAATGATATAATCCTTCAGGTTCATGCCTGTCTCTTTCTTAAAAAGCCGGGCCATGTAATCCGGATTCAGGTGGACAGCATCGGCCAGTTCTTCCCGGCGCAGCTCGTTTTCCAGATGCTCAGCAATGTAAGCCATAATGATCTCTACGGTACTCTGGCTGCTTTCTTCCGTTTCGTTATCCCAGACCGAGGCCACATAATGAACCAAGGCCTTCATATCTGGCACGGTCTTCATGCCGTTGCGGTAAAGTTCCAACGCTTCCGGCTCCCGGAACATATCGTCCTGCCGTTTCTTTTCCGGCAAGGAGAAGAGCATCTGCATAAAATCCTGATAAAAATACCGCAAGGTCTGGCTGTTCAGCTGATTGTTGGCCGTCAGCTTATCCAGCAGCTGGCAGGCTTCCTGCTCCATTGCCTGCGCACATCCCGCCTGCAGCAGCTTCTGCCATGCACCGATCTGCGGAATACGGAACACTTCCGGCGCTTTTTCCGCTGGGCGGCCCAGCAGAACACCGCCTTTCAGGGCCACATTCTCGCTCCGTTGCTGCAGCAGCTTCTGATAGATCTCCGATGCCTGTTCAAAGGGCTGTGGCCCCTCCGGATAAAAGGCCGCTTCACAGTGGATATACTGCGCGCACGCACTTTGCAGATAATTCAGCTGCCGGGTGATATAGTCTGCCTCCAGCGGCTCCTCCACCCGGCTTTGCAGCACCAGAACGAGACACTGCTCCGCAGGGATCGCCACCGTCACGCTGAGCACCTGCAGCGGCGTGAACACCTCGCTGCTCATATTTCCCACTGCCGTGCTCAGCAGGCTCAGCTCCCACGGCTCCTCGCCTTGCTTCCAGCGCAGCGGCTGCATCAGGGCAACCCAGCATTCCCGCTCCTGCCGGGGCACAAGGCTCAGTTCTTCAAACGCGGTCAGGCTGCTTCCCGGGGCGTTGCCCAACAGGAAGCCGCGCAGCATAGTCTCCACGATCTCCTTTTTCTGGTCGTCAAAAACAGCACCCCTGCTCTGCAGCTCCAGCGCCGCCCGTTCCTCCTTTACATTTTCCAGCGCACGGCTCACTGCATCCGCCACCTGCTCGTAAGGGGCGGGCTGCATGATATAGTCAAAACCGCCCAGCCGCAGTGCCTCCTGTGCATATCGGAACTCAGCATGGGCTGTCAGGAAGATGCAGCGGGTGGTCATCCCTCGCTGCCGGAGCCAGTCCAACAGATCCAGCCCGCTTTCCATGGGCATTTCAATATCGCAGAGCATGACCTCGGCCTCCTGCCGCAGCAGGCTGGCCTTGGCATCCACAGCGTTCAGAGCCGTATCCACCACAGTAAATCCCATTGCTGCCCAGTTGGTGCAGTGCAAAAGTCCCTGCACCACGGTGCTCTGATCATCTACGATCAGCAGTTTCATGCTGTTTCTCCTTCCTTCTTCTGTAAGACGGGATCGATCGGCAGGAACAGCTCCACCCTGGCACCGCCGCCCCGGCGGTTATTGGTAAAGGCGATGGCTGCCTGCTCCCCATAGAGCAGCTGCAGCCGCCGTACCACATTGAACAGCCCGACGTGCTGTCCATTCTCCTCCTGCGGGGCTGCACAGTTCAGCTGCTTCAGATCCCCTGCCGTAAAGCCTGTGCCATTGTCCGCCACCGAAAGATCCGCCATGCAGCCCTCTTCCGTTTCGAGAAGCTTTGCAGTGATCGTGATCTTCAGCGTTTTGCCGATCATCTTGCCGTGCTTGACGCTGTTCTCCACCAGCGTCAGCAGTGAGACCGGCGGCAAGGGCAATTCGCTGAGTTCCGGGTCGATCTCGCATACTACCTCCACGGAATCGTTCTGCCCCACGCTGGAAAGTTCCGCGTAATTGCAGCACTGCTCGATCTCGGTGTGCAGAGGCGTTGTGGTCGCTGTAAAAGAGAGGATATAGCGCAGATACCGGCTCAGCAGCAAGATCAGCTGCTGGGCATCCTCGCGGCTGCCGGTCTGCACCATGGCATAGACACTTTTCAGGCAGTTGAGCACAAAGTGGGGCCGGATCTGCAGCTTAAGGGCGGTCATCTCGTTGCGGCGGGCTTCCAGCTCCTTTTCGTAACCGTCGATCTTCAGCTGGGTGATCTGGTCGATCATCCGGTTGAAGGTCTCGTTCACCTGCGTAAACTCAGCGTTGCGATAATCCACACTGGAGCGCACCGAAAGTTCACCGCGGCCGATCCTGTCCATGGTGCTCACCAACGCCGTCATAGGGGCAAAGATCTCGTGCTTCATATAGAACAGGAGAAACGGGATCGCCAGCAGAACAAAAACAGCGCCCATCACCAGCAAGATCTGATACGGCGCAAAGTCCACTCCGAAATGCTGGTAGGGAACCAGATACAATACCGTCAGCGCTTTGACCTGTTTGCGCACCACCAGTCGGCTGTCCCTGCCCACCTTTGTCAAACAGTAACCCTCACTGTTCCACTCCATTTTTGTGGGGAGAAGGTTGGCATCCCCCACCAGCACATTGCCGCTGTCGTTCATCACAATGACCTGACCATCCAGCCCATAGTCCTCCACCAGTTCTTCAAACACCAGCCGCAGATCCACCGCTGCGGTCAGGCTGGCTTTCTGGTAGAAAACACTGCGCAGCAGGTAAAGCCGCTGGCCGATGGTGCGTAGATACCATCCCTTTGTCATCATTTTATTGGTCTGGCCCGGCTGGCCGAGATACGCTTCCAGATTCAGTTTCTGCTTGAGCTGCTGGGCAGCTGCACCGTAGCGCCCCACATACAGGTTGCCTGAGCCGCTGCGCAGCACCACACCCATCAGGACATCGTTGGCAGCCAATACCGCCGGAAACCCCTGTGCGATCTCATAAGCATCCAGGTAGGCGCGGGTGCGGTCGGTCTGTTCGCTCAGGCTGCGAAAGGTCGCATCGTTCAGTGACAGATTGAGCAGGTAGTTTTCCACCGAATCTAGCTGATTCTCAAAATTTGTGGTAAACATATCAAGGCCACCGGATGCCGCAGCTGCCAGCCGATTGCGGTTATAAAGCCCTGAAAAAAAGAGCAGCAGCCCCAGCAGAATACCAATGGGAATGGCGATTCCCAGAAAGATCATTACAAGCTGCCTGCGTAATGATGGTCGTTCCATTTATTTTCAAACCTCCTGCTGCTTGCATCCTGCGGAAAATGCGATTATAATAAAAACCGTCCAAGTCATTCCGTACAACGTTGTACCACAATCAAAAAGAAGAGGCTCCTTATGCAGGAACAGAACATTGCACAAATGCTTGAAAATCCATTCATGCAGTACAATCACATCGAGATTGTATCGGTAACGTCGGACAGCGCCGTCATGTCGCTGGACATCCGGCGGGACACCACCAACATCTACGGTTATGTGCACGGCGGCGCATTTTTCACCATGGCCGATTGCTGTGCCGGGCTGACTGCCCGCTCTGACGGGCGGCAGTATGTCACCCAGAATGCTTCGGTCAATTTCATCCACAACGTCAAAGCCGGTCACCTGACAGCCCGCGGCCGGACGGTCAGCCGCCGCCGACACATCTGTGTGGTGGCTGTGGAGATCACAGACGAGACCGACACCCTGTTATTTTCCAGCACCTTTTCCATGTACTGTATCAGCGCCGAGGGCTGACTGCTCTTTCTTCCCCGCACTGCGCACGTTTTGCGTGCCGGTGCGGGGCTTTTTTATTGTGCGGCGTATTCTGTCAGCGGCCCGCAGCTCTCCCTGGGAACATACTCGATCGGCAGCAGTCGGCTTTCCGGCGTGGCAATCCGACCGTCCAGCTGCCCCAGCACCAGCTGGATGCACTCCCGCGCCATATCCTCCATGGGCAGATAGACCACGCTCAGGCTCGGGATCGAAAACGCATCGGATTCCTCCGGGCCGTTGCCTACAGCGATCAGCCGGGGCAGCTTTTCGCCGATATATCCGGCCTCACAAAAAGCCCGCAACGCACCATGCGCAATGGCCGAGGAACCGCAGAACACTGCGTCCGGCAGCTGCTGCTTCCACTCATGCCGCAGCCGATGCGAAACCGCCTCGTAACCGCCTCGTATGCTGTTATCACAATACCGGTTGGCCAGGATCGTCAACCCGTGTTGCTCCCCTTCCAGCCGGAACCCATGCATCCGGTTTTCCATCCCCTCAAAGACCGGGCTGCTCGTCAGAACTGCCGCCGTCTTGCATCCCTGATCGGCAAAAGCCCGCGCCGCCAGAGCACCCATCTTCAGATCATCCACATTGACGCTGCAATACCCATTGCAAACACGGTTGTACAGTACCACCGGGATTGGCAGCTGCGTGTCCTCCAAAAACTGCAGGTCCGCATAGGACGCATTGCAGATGATGGCCGCATGGCAGTTTGCGCCACTGGTCAGTGCCTCGCTTTCCTTCAGGTGGTCGTTGACATACGGATAGATGACCAGCCGCACCGGACGTGCTGTTTTTTCGATCTCGGCCCGCAGACCATCCCAGAAGCGGAGCATCATGCTGGCTCGGAAATCCTGTGCCCAGAACATGGCCACCACCAGCTCATTGGCACCGCTGCCGCCCCGCAGACTCCGGGCGGCCATATTGGGCTGGTAGCCAAGCCGTGCCGCCGCCGCAAAAATTTTTTCCTGCGTGGCCGTGCTGATCTTCCGCTCTGCCGCCTTGCCGCCCAAAACAATGCTGACCGTACTGGACGAGATCCCGACCTCCTGCGCGATCTGCTTGATCGTAACCATGCTCTTCCCCACCTTTTTCTGATATCAGGTTTATTGTACCCGTTTCCCCGTATCTTGACAAGCCAAAAAAGCCTCTCCAATCTCAAACCAGCCGTTTTTGTGCACTCTGTATATTTTTCTTTTTCCTTTTTAGCCGTTTCAACAAAGTTGCATTTCTTTTCCTCCAAACTTCGTTTTTTTCTTGACATTAGTAAATCGTTGTACTACACTCAGTACGACGATTGAGTCAAACGTTATACTGATGTTTGACGCTGATATCACCTTTCCATTTATAAGGAGGCTATCGAATGAAGAAAGTTGCAATCGGCGGTGGCCAGGGCTTCTGGGGCGACAGCCCGGACGCGGCCATCCACATGATCCGCAATGCCGATATCCAGTATATGGGCTGTGATTATCTGGCAGAGCTGACCCTTTCCATCATGGCAAAGCAGCAGCTCAAGGACCCCACCAAGGGCTTTGCGCCCGACTTCACCACCCGCATCCTGAAGGAGGCCGGCAAGGAAGCCTGGGACAAGCACATCAAGATCTGCACCAACGCAGGCGGCATGAACATCAATGGCTGCGTGGACGGCATCCGCCAGTGGGCAGAAGGCAACAGCATGAGCGGCTATAAGATCGGTTATGTGACCGGCGATAACATCAAGGATAAGATCCCGCAGCTGCTGAAGGATGGCTGGACCTTCCCCAACTTCGACTACGACGGCAATTTCAACGATATTCTGGACAAGATCTACAACTGCAATGTCTACATCGGCCATGAGGGCATTGAGGGATGCCTGGCAGAGGGTGCCGATGTAGTCATCACCGGCCGTGCGGCTGACAGCGCCCTGTTCCTGGCTCCGCTGAAGTACGAGTTTGGCTGGGCTGCTGACGATTGGGACAATCTGGCCCGCGGCATCATGGCAGGCCATCTGCTGGAGTGCGGCGGTCAGGGTGCCGGCGGCAACTATATGTACGACTGGCGCAATGTCCCCCGCATGGACGAGCTGGGCTTCCCCATCGCAGAGCTGACCGATGATACCTTTGAGATCACCAAGGCTCCCGACTGCGGCGGCATCATCTGCGAACAGAGCTGCAAGGAGCAGTTCCTGTACGAGGTCCACGATCCCGCCAACTACCTGACCCCGGATGTCAACGTGGATATCAGCCATGCTACCATCACCCAGGTGGGTGACAACCGTGTCCGCATCGGCGGTGTCAAGGGCAAGCCCCGCCCCGACACGCTCAAGCTCTGCGTGGGTTACCACAAGGGCTGGAAGACTGTTTCCATGCTGAGCTTTGCATGGCCTGATGCCTACGAAAAGGCTCAGTACTGCGCCGAGGTCATCATGAAGAAGATGCAGCGCCGCGGCATGAAAGCCGATGACATCCACATCAGCTACATTGGCCTGAACAGCCTGCATCTGGGCGTGGCCGATATGAGCGAAGAGGCACTGAAGAACCTGAACGAGTGCGTGCTGCGCATTGCTGTGTTCAGCGAGGACAAGAGCGAGTGCGCCAAGATCATTCCCGAGATCAGCCCCCTGCAGCTGAACGGCCCTCCGGGTGCCTCCTTCTTCGGCGGCCGTGCCCGCGTGCAGGAAGTGATGGCACTGTGGCCCACCACCGTGCCCCGCGATGCCGTACAGGTCGAAAGTCACATTCTGGAGGTGAAGTAAGATGGCAGAGATCTATCTGAACGATATTGCTCACGGCCGCTCCGGCGACAAGGGTGATACCAGCAATGTCTGTGTGTATGCACGCAAACCGGAATACTATAAGATCATTGAGCGCGAGGTGACCCCCGAAAAACTCAAAGCCTACTTTGGCGACATGGTCAAGGGCGAGATCACCCGCTACGACGTGCCCAGCCTGAACGGCTTCAACTTTGTTATGAAGCACGCTCTGGGCGGCGGTGCCACCATGAGCCTGCGTCTGGACAGCCTGGGCAAATCCATGGGCAGTGCCGTGATGCGCATGAAGATCCACGTTGAGGATGGAGAGCTGTAACATGAGTGAACATATGGCATTGGAGAACCTGACGGTTCTCGACCTGACCCGTGTGCTTGCCGGCCCCTTCTGCACCATGATGCTGGCTGACATGGGTGCAAACGTCATCAAAATCGAGGTCCCCAAAGGCGGTGACGACACCCGCAGCTATCCCCCTTTCCGTGCCAAAAATCTGAATGGTGAGCGGGAAAGCGTCTATTTTGCCAATATCAACCGCAACAAAAAGGGAATCACCCTGAACCTGAAGGCCCCTGAGGGCAAGGAGATCTTCAAGGAGCTTGTCAAAAAAGCGGATATCGTGGTGGAAAACTACCGTCCCGGCGTGATGGACAAGCTGGGGCTGGGCTATGATGTTCTGAAGGAGATCAATCCCCGCATCATCTATGCGGCGGTCTCCGGCTTTGGCTGCTACGGTCCCTATCACCTGCGCCCGGGCTATGATATCCTGGCTCAGGCCATGGGCGGTATGATGTCCATCACCGGTTCCAAGGGCGGAGAACCCACCCGTGCCGGTTCGGCGCTGGGTGATATTCTGGGCGGACTTCATGTAACCATCGGCATCCTTGCCGCAGTCAACGCCCGCACCATTACCGGCAAAGGGCAGCGGGTGGACGTGAGTCTGATGGACAGCATGATTGCTGCCACTGAGAACACCGCCCTGAAGTACATCGAGACCGGCAACATCCCGGCCCCCATGGGCAACCGTTATGCCGCTGTTTCCCCCTACGACAGCTTCACCTGCAAGGGCGGCAAGGTCATCATCGCGGCAGGCAACCAGAAGCTGTACGAGAAGCTCTGCAATGAGGTGCTGGAACGCCCTGATATGATCACCGATCCCCGGTTCGTTGATATGCCGGGCCGTCTGGCCAATCAGGATGCCATTGCCGAGGTCATTGAGGAGCGGATCAAGGATCTGACCCCCAACGAGGCCGCCGAGCTGGTACTGGCCCACGGCATCCCCGCAGGCCCCATTATGAACATCAAGGAGATCCTGGACGATCCCCATGTCAAGGAGCGCGAGATGTTCGTGGAGATGGATCATCCCACCCTGGGCAAGGTCACCGTGAACGGCTGTGCCATCAAACTGATGGACACCAAGCCCTCTGTGCGCACACCCGCTCCCCAGCTGGGGCAGAACAACCGGGACATCTTTGAGGGTGTTCTGGGCATGACCGAAGAGCAGTTCAACACTCTGCACGAGAAGCAGGTGTTCTGATCTCTGACCACCTTTACACACATTATCGAGGAGAAATCACATGCTGGCAGTATTAGGGTTCGTCACCATTCTGCTGGTGCTGGCACTGATCATGAGCAAGAAGGTCTCTACCCTTGTAGCTCTGATCTTTGTTCCCGCCATCACCGGCTTCATCGCAGCATTCATCAATGCCCCCGATGTCATCATCCAAGCCGCACAGGCTGCTGCCGAAAAGGCCGGAACCGCTTATGTTGAGCCGGTCATCACGTTCGGCACCCGCTTTACCAAGGCACTTTCCATCCTCAGCGCAGATTATATGGGCAAAGGCCTGAGCAGCATCGTTGCCACAGGTGTCATGTTCATCTTTGCCATCCTGTTTTTCAGTACCTGCTCGGATGCCGGTGTCTTTGATCCTATCATCAACCGCATCCTGAAGTTTACCGGCGAAGACCCCGTCAAGGTCTGTATCGGCACCTTCCTCATCGGCTGCATCTGCCATCTGGATGGCTCCGGTGCCACCACCTTCCTGATTGCCATCCCCGCTTGTATGCCCCTGTTCCAGAAGCTAAAAATGAACCTCTGGGTAGAGGCTACCATCGTGGCGCTGGCCGCCGGTATCATGAATGTTATGCCCTGGGGCGGCCCCACAGTCCGTGCAGCCGCAGCCATGTCTGGCCTGGGCTATGAAGTCACCGGCAGCGAGCTGTGGGTGGGCATCATGCCCGCCTGGATCGCAGGCTTGGTGACCTGCTTGCTCGTCGCGGCTTTCCTGGGCAAAAAGGAAGCCAAGCGCATTGCTGCAGGCATCCCCGCGCAGGAGGTCACTGGTCTGACCGAAGCAAAGACCACCAACACCTCCAACGAACTGGCCCGCTCCGGCTGGCGCTGGTACTTCAATGTGGCACTGATCCTGGTCATCCTGTACATCCTCGTTACCAACCGCCTCAGCCCGGCTGTCACCTTTATGATCGGCTACTGCGTCCTGCTCATCGTCAACTACCCCAGTGTAGATCTGCAGCACAAGATCATCAACAGTCATGCACAGGCCGCATTCCTGATGGTCTCCATCGTCTTTGCCGCAGGCGCATTCACCGGTGTGGTCAAAAATTCCGGTATGCTGGCTTCCATGACCGACGCTCTGGTCTCCATCATCCCCACCAGCATGGGCACCTTCATTGCCCCCATCGTCGGCCTGTTCAGCGTTCCGCTGAGCCTGCTGTTTGACCCGGACTCCTACTACTACGGTGTTATGCCTGTCATCGCCAACGCTGTTTCCGCCATGGGCGGCAACGCACTGGCTGTGGCAAAGGCTTCCATCATGGGCCAGATGACGCTGGGCTTCCCGCTCAGTCCCCTGACAGGTGCCACCTTCCTGCTGCTGGGCCTTTCCGGCCAGGACCTGGGCGACCACCAGAAGCACACCCTCCCCTACGCATGGGTTGCATCTGCTATTATGGTCGCTGTGGGCTGCGTAGCTTGTGGGCTGCTGTTCTGAGGTCTCACCAAAAGAAACACCTTCCTCCTTTTTCACCCATTCCTTCATTCTGATTCCGAAACGTCTGCCGGGCGGAGTACCCGCAGCACGCCACGGAATGCGTGCAAACCAGCAGACTTCCACCCGGTGCTCCGGGTGGTGTCGGCTGGTTTTGCCGTTTTTGAAGGATACCACCCTGCCCTTGGGGCAGAAAGGAGTTTTCTCTTATGCCCGAGCCCATCCAGACTCCTGTTCCTGCGGCGGACGAACTGGCCGCACAGGTGCTGCTGCTGGCACAGAGTCGGTTGACTGCCGACCTGCGTTTTTTATCCTCCGCTCTGGAACAGCTGAAGCCGATTCCCGTCCCTGCGCTGGACACCCTGTTTGCCGGGGATGGCCACCGCTTGTACTATTGCCCCGAAACGCTGCTCCGCACATTCCGGGCACAGCAGTCTGTGCCCACACGCGCCCTGCTGCATGTCACCCTGCACTTTCTTCTGGGGCATCCCTTTCAACGGCAGGAAATGGATCACCGCCTATGGAACCTTGCCTGCGACATTGCCGCAGAGGAAGTCATCCGGGAACTGGAGATTCCCTCCTGCGCCCTGCCGGATGATGCTGCACAGGACAGCTGGCGCAGCCGCCTGCGGGATGCCTGCCCTCACCTGACGGCAGAAGCCATCTATAATTTTCTGCTGGAACGGCAGTACCCCGCCGATGTTCTGGCGGAACTGACCCAGCTTTTTTCCCGGGACAACCATGCGCTCTGGTATGCTGCGCCACGGCCCGGCTCTCGTCCGGCCCCCAACGGACAGCTGCTGCCCGCCGGGGAGGATGAGGATATCACCAACGAGACCGAACTGCGCAAAACCGACACCCGGGACGAAACGCTGCAGCAAATGCAGCAGCGGCAGAAGGAAGCCCTGCGCAGACAATGGAAGCAGCTGGCCCGCCAGGCCAAGACTGATCTGGAGACCTTCAGCCGCCGTCACGGCAAGCGTGCCGGAGCATTGATGGATGGGTTAGAGCCTGTGACCTTTGAGGAATGCGACTATACCGACTTTCTTCGCCGGTTCGGGGCACAAAACGAGGTGTTGCAGCTTTCCGAGGATGAATTTGACCTCATCTATTACACTTACGGTCTGCGCACCTACGGCAACGTTCCCCTGGTCGAGCCGCTGGAATACCGGGACGACAAGCGCATCCGGGAATTCGTGATTGCCATCGACACCTCCGGCAGTGTTCAGGGCGATATCGTTCAGAGCTTTTTGCAGCGCACCTGCGACGTTCTGCGGCAGAGCGGTTCCTTCACCGAGCGGGTAGAGATCTATCTCATCCAATGCGATGCCGAGGTGCAGAGCGTGGAGCGGCTGACCAGTCTGGACCAGCTGCATGAGCTGATTCCCCGGCTGAAGCTCCGGGGCTTCGGCGGTACCGACTTCCGGCCGGTGTTCGCCTATGTAGACAGGCTGCTGGAAGAGAAAAAGCTGACGAACCTCAACGGCCTGCTCTATTTTACCGACGGCGTGGGCACCTACCCGGAAAAATCCCCTGCCTACAAGACTGCCTTCATCTTTAACCGTGACGACCACATCAGCCCCCACGTTCCCAGCTGGGCCATCCGGGCTGTACTTACCACTGACAACATCCGCCTGCTTGAACCGCAGAAGACCCGAACCGAGGAGGACACCGAATCATGGATATAGCAAGTGCAAAGCAACAGATCAAAAATACCGTACAGATCTACCTACAGAAGGACGCTCTGGGCCACTACCGACTTCCGCTGGTGCACCAGCGGCCCATCTTCCTGCTGGGTGCGCCAGGTCTGGGCAAGACTGCCATTATGCAGCAGGTCGCTGATGAGATGGGGCTTGGCCTTGTGAGCTATTCCATGACCCACCACACCCGCCAGAGCGCACTGGGTCTGCCTGTGATCGTAGAAAAGGAATACGGCGGCAAGCACTATCAGGTCAGCGAATACACCATGAGCGAGATCATCGCCAGCGTCTACGACTGTATGCGCACCACCGGCAAAACGCAGGGCATCCTGTTTCTGGACGAGATCAACTGTGTCTCCGAGACCCTCTCCCCTGCCATGCTGCTGTTCCTGCAATACAAAGTCTTTGGTGGGCATCAGATCCCCGAGGGCTGGGTGGTGGTCACCGCCGGCAACCCGCCCCGCTTCAACAAAAGCGTCCGGGAGTTCGACGCTGCCACCCGTGACCGCCTGAAGGTGATCGAAGTTGAGCCAAGTTATGAAGCATGGAAGGCCTATGCGCTGGAACACGGTGTCAGCCGCAGCGTCATCAGCTATCTGGATATCCGTCCCGAAGATTTTTACAAGGTCGAGACCACTGTGGACGGTCTGACCGTGGTAACGCCCCGTGCCTGGGAGGACCTTTCCGAGATCCTGCAGTATCACGAAGAGCTGGGCCTTGCAGTCAGCGAGGAGCTGACTACCCAGTATCTGCAAAACAAGCAGGTCGCCCGGGATTTTGCCATCTACTACGAACTCTATCAGAAATATCGTCAGGCCTACAATATTGATGCCATCCTGCAGGGTGTGTGGGATGAGGATGTCCTCACGCAGGCACGCAGCGCCAAGATGGACGAGCGGATGAGCCTTGTCAGCCTGCTGCTGGAAGCCGTGTTCCTGCAGATGGAACGCTGTACCCTGCGCCACGATGCGTTGCGTCTTATCGTGGCCGCCCTCAAAGCCCAGCGCGGGACTCTGGATGTTCCCGGCGATGCCCTGACCGCCCTCGCCGGGCTGGAGGACAGCTGGCGCGCCGAAGCCAACAAAGCCCCCTCTGCCCGGCAGAAGGTCTATCTCGATCTGCTGTCGCTGACTGCCCAATGGCACGGAGAACTGTCCGGCTCCACCCCTTTTTCCGCCCTCAAGGCCTGCTATCAGCGCTCGGTCGCCGACCTGCAGGCTGAGGTCGCTGAAACGCAGAAGAAGCTTGGCGATCTGCTCCGTTTTTTACAGGAAACCTTTGGTAAGGGAACGGAGCTGAGCATGGCGGTAAATGATCTGACCGTAGCCCCCGTAGCCACCGCATTTCTGGGGCAGTTTCTCAGCACCGATTACTTTGCAGCCAGCCGGGATCTGCTGCTGCACCGGCAGTCGGAGCAGCTGCTGCACCAGATCGATCTGACAGGACTGGTGTAAAATGGAACTGCTGCAATTTGAAATAACCAACGCCGGAACGCTGGGCAGCCGCTGGACACCCCCCGCCCCGAAAACAAAAAAGGCCTCCTCCCTGCCCGGAGCCGCGCTGGCAGCTCTCCTGCAGGAGGAGGATGACGAGGATGATTGGGGCGGCGATGCTCCCGACATGAGCGCAGAGTTTGCACGGCTCGGCCATCTGAACGAAGAGGCCGACACCGATGCCCTGCCCCTGACAGCCGATTTTGCCCCTCAGCCGGACGGCTCTCTGGCGCTGGTGCGCTGGCCCCGGCTGGCACGGCCTGCTGTGGTTCCCGACACTGTAGAAGGCCGCACTGTCACCGCCATTGCCGCTACCGCCTTTGCTGCCAGCCATCTGGATGAGAGCTGCTTTGCGCAGTTCGGGCAATCGCCTATCAGTTTCAGCATATTTTGTATGCGAATGGGCCGCGCAGTCACCACCGAAACGCTGGACGAAGGCGGGCCGACTTCCGTCACACTGCCGGACAGCATCACTCACATTGGTCCCTACGCGTTCTACCACTGCACAAATCTGACTTCCATCACCCTGCCGGATGCCATTTCCGCCCTGCCTGCCGGTGTATTCGGTGACTGCAGCCGCCTTACCAGCGTCCATCTGCCGGAGCAGCTGCAGGCTCTGGGCTATCTGCCCCGCCCCACGGATCAGGTCATGCCGGATGTGGGCACGTTTGCCGGGTGTCATGCCCTGAAACAGCTGACGCTACCTTCACAGCTTAAAATGCTGGGCGCTCACAGCTTCAACAGTTCCGGTCTGGCGACCCTGACCGCCCGGGATGCTGGGTGTGAAAATTGGAGTCGTACTGTCACTGTGGCTGTGTCTGCATTTGACCACACTGCCGCACTGCTCTGGCTGGAAAAGGCCGATGTTTCCGGCCATGTGGCGGCACGGCTGGGTCTACCCGTGGCCCGGGATAAAATTCTGGCAGGCGATGCCAAATTCGGAGCCATCCTGCGGGTACCGGTGCTGTTCTTCACCCAGCCGATGCCTTACTTTGACCAACTGGCCCGGGACGCGTTCCGGCTGGATTTTTCAGCCCGCATGGCCCTGGCCCGTCTGGAAGCCTCTGCAGGGCTTTCCCCCGCCGACCGCCAGTGGTATTGTGCAGTTCTGGTGCAGTATTTCGACCGGGCTCCACAGTTCATGCCCTGCCCGGCTCAACAGGCTTACGCAGAGCTGTTCCGCTTCCTCTGCCGCACAGACCTGCTCACCGCATCTGATGTCAGCACTCTGCTTCGGATGGCCGGAGCACTCGCCCTTCCCGCCGAACTCATCAGCGAAATGATGGAGGTGCGCACCCGTCGGTTTGAAACAGTCACCGGCTTTGAGGATCTGGAGTTGGATTGATCAGAACAACAGACATTGCGTAGAAAGATGCTCAGTTCGTACAGGCTGTTGCAAAACAGCGCCAGCGAAAAAGAAAGACCAGAGTGGAGACGTTGATAAACGCCTCCACTCTGGTCTTTATAAATTATCCATTCTGCTTTTGGATGGAGAACGAGAAGGTCATGCCCTTCCCCACCGCAAAGCAGGCATCCGCATGGGGCTTTGCGCCCCAGCTGTTGTCGCCGCCAACGCCGCGCTGGAAGGCAGCACACCGGACGACCGTCTTATTGTCATCCCGGGGCAGTTCATAGAGATGGCGGGCGTTTTCCAGTTCATGGGGGGTGTAGGGCAGTGCCGAGAAGGTCATGCCGTCCCCTGCAAAGCCGATGCCTATATTCAATCCGCTGCCGGTGAGCGTTGCGCTGTACACACCGGTGCGACTGCCGCATTCCTGCGGGTAGACCGGGCTGTTCTGGGCAAAGTCCTGCCGGACGTTGTAGCTCCATGCGCCCATTTTGCCCCCGGCAGTGCGGTCGGCAGTGGTCTCCCGGGGGCCAAGACCCAGATAGGAGACTTCTGTCAGTTCCCGGCGCAGCGGGAAGAGCATCCCGAACTCCGGCAGCTCCGTCTTTTCACCCTGCCATGTCATCGTAATGTCGCAGCGGCCTACGCCGTCAATGGCAAAATCAATGGGCAGCGTCTGCCCGCCCGGCAGGGTGTAGACGGCACGAACTGTGACAAATTCTCCCTTTGTTTCGGCGGTCAGGGCATCGCACCGGGCATAAAGGCCCGCAGTTTTCCAGACGGAAAACTCGAAGGGTTCGGCGCAGCCCTCGTCGTTGTTGGTGGGGGTCCGCCAGAAGTTGGGGCGCACGGTATCATCCAGCAGCTGCACACCGTTATAGCGAATGGACACAAGCCCCTTGCCGCGGCCGAAAATGTACTCGAAGCCCTCGCCCTTTACGCCGATGTTGTAGTCCATCTCTACCAGCTGCGGGGCGGGCAGAGTCAGCCGGGCGGCGGCGTGGTTGTGCCATACCTGCCCAAAAGTGGCTTCATAGCCCGCCGGGATGCCGGGCAGCACAGCCCGCTGCACAGCGGTAACGGTCATGCAGGCAAGCCCTGCCTCCGGCAGGGCGAACGGGAACGCGATGTGCACCGTCTCACCCGGCTTGCAGTCTGCCCGCAGCACCGCGCGGCGCTCCGGTTTGCCGTTGACCGAGGACGCAAACACAAGGTCGTAGGCGCTCAGGTCGGTAAAGAGGTTCCGGTTTTCAATCACGGCTTCTGTGTTGGTCAGGGTGATCTTCAGGGGTGCGTAGGCCGCCTTGACTGCGTCCATTTTGGGGGTGTTGCGGCGGTCAGGCAGCACCAGACCGTCCACGCAGAATTCCCGGTCGGTGGGACGGTCGCCAAAGTCACCACCGTAGGCAAAGCCGGGCTTACCGTCCGGGTCAGTCACCGCGATGCCGTGGTCCATGTACTCCCAGATGAACCCGCCCTGATACAACGGCTCTTCGTAGGCGTACTCGGTGTAGTCGGTGATGCCGCCGTTGGAGTTGCCCATGGCGTGGCTGTACTCGCACATGATGAAGGGCTTTTCCGGGTGCTCTGCCAGAAACTTTTTGATATCTGCCACCGGGGTGTACATCTGGCTCTCCATATCGGAGGTAGCGGGGTACTCCCGGTCCCAGAAAATGCCCTCATAGTGCACAAGGCGGCTTGAGTCGGTGCGGCGGAAGTATTCGCTCATCTCCCACAGGGTCTTGCCGCCGTAGCTCTCGTTGCCGCAAGACCAAATCAGGATGGCAGGATGATTTTTGTCCCGCTCCAGCATGGCTTCGGCACGGGCAAGCACATTCTCCCTCCACTCCGGGCGTGCACCGGGCAGCGTCCATTCATCCGAGCCGTCTGCGCCCAGCTTCTGCCATGTGCCGTGGCTTTCCAGATTCGTCTCCCCGATGACATACAGGCCGTATTCATCGCAGAGCTGCAAAAAATACGGGTCGTCCGGGTAGTGGCTGGTGCGCACGGCGTTCACGTTGTGGGCTTTCAGGTTTTTCACGTCCCACAGCATCTCTTCCCGGCTGACCGTGCGGCCGGTGCGGCAGCTCCACTCGTGGCGGTTGACGCCCTTGAACACGATGCGCTTGCCGTTCAAAAGCATCTGGCGGTCCTTCAGTTCAAATTTGCGCAGACCGACTTTCAGGCTGGTGCGCTCTGCCAAATCACCCTCGCGCAGCAGGGCAATTTCTGCCTCGTACAGGTTCGGCTGCTCGGCGCTCCACAGAGCGGGATGCTCCACCGTAAAGGTGAAGGAGACATCCTGCACGTCCTCTTCCACGTCCGGGTCAGCCTCGCCCTTGCCGAACACCACGCCGCTGTCGTACTCGGCAGGCTCGCCCACCTCAGCAGACTGCTGCTGCCCGTCAAACACCACCGAGATGGTGCCCGCGCCGCTGACCCTGCAATCAAAGGTGACAGTAGCGCTGGAAAAGTCCGGGGCAAACTCCTGCTTCACAAAGGCATCTTCCAGATGCAGTTCAGGCTTCGTAAACAGCTCCACCGAGCGGAATAAGCCGCTCATGCGCCAGAAATCCTGATCTTCCAGCCAACTGCCGGAGGAGAAGCGGTACACCTGCACGGTCAGGGTATTTTCGCCGGGGTGGACGGCGGCGGTCATATCAAATTCAGCGGGGGTAAAGGTATCCTCGGTGTAGCCGATGTAAACGCCGTTGCACCAGACGGCGGCGGCGCTGTCGGCACCGTTCAGGCGCAGGTAGCAGCTTGCCCAGTTTTCCGGCAGGGTAAAGCTGCGCTGATACTCCCCGATGGGGTTATAATCCTGCGGAATCTGGCCGGGGTGCAGCTTTTCGTGGCCGTCCCACGGGTACTGGGTATTGACGTAATGGGGCGTGCCGTAAGGCCGGCCGGGCTTTTGCAGGCTCTGCATCTGGATAAAGCCCGGCACTGTCATGGTATCCCAGTCCGTAAAGGGCGCAGTCAGGTTCTCCGCATAGCGGAAGCTCCACTCGCCGTCCAAGCTGACGGTCAAGGGCAGTTCAGGGCTTGTCTGGTCGGCAAAGTGGGCGTGGAAAGGCAGACGGTTCTGCTGGAAAATTTCCGGGTCGGCCAGAAGGGCCGGGGTAATGGGATGATTCAAAGGCATAAATGTCACCTCGCAGCATTTTCTGCTTTCATTATAACACAGGATATCATAACCCCGCGTGAAAACGCGGGGTTTGCAGAACGGCCCCATAGGGGCCATAATACCAGCCGCGCCTAAAGGCGCACAATGAGCGACGTCAACCGCACACTGACGTCGCTTTTACTTTCTCATACTATCTGCAGGCACTTCTGGCGAATCGTCGTCATCGAAGTCAGCTACATTCTTGAATGGATCTTCGTATTCCTTGAAGCTCAACTGGTCGCACATCTGATCGTTGAACTCTTGTTCCTGAATGTATTTGCGGATCTTGGTTTCATTTCCACCTACTGTATTTACGTAATATCCTTTCGCCCAGAACACTCTCCTTCCGTATTTGTATTTTAGGTTTGCAATTCCAGCTCGTATGTGATAAACTTTTCTCGTCCATATGGATGAACCTCCTTTTGCTTTAGTATGCGGTTGGCGTTACCCGCTTCTAATTATAGCAAAAGGAGGTTCTTTTTCTACCGTTTCAACGCTACGGCTCTATTCTTCCACAAGCATAGCTTGTGGTTTTCTATATGAAGAAAACAGCCTAAAATCTTCCGATTCTAAGCTGCTTTTCAATGCCGGTGGTGGGGGTCGAACCCACACGTGTTATTAGCACAAGGGATTTTGAGTTTTTATCCTCATCTTCCATCTGGTGTCATCCAGTGATATCTAGTGATATCTGGTTCCCACTGTGCAAAGGCAAAATTCACGCCTCAACGAACAATAATTTGAAATATCCACGATTTTTCGATGCGTTTTTCCTCTACTCTGTTTTTTCGGTTTGGACCGCCCAAATGGAAATTGGAGGGATGTTCAGGAGGGATGCAGGGCAAAACGCTCCTCTGCTTAGGCACAAAACGAAAGGAAAGTCAAGGATGATGAACAAATTTCAAGCCAGAAAATTTTACAGGAAAATGTTTGCAAACTATCCCGATGTTCTTACCGTGGAGGATGCAACAAATCTCTTGGGCTTCAAAAGCCAGACCGGCGTGATACGGCGCATCCATCAGAACCGTATCCGGTACCTGAAGGTCGGCAGAAATTTTATGATTCCCAAAGAATACCTCATAGATTATCTTTTAAGCGATTGATTCCATATCGACTATATTATATTACATAGCGCACTGCTTTTTCAATATCAAGGAGCTGTGCGCTTTTATTTTTTCAGATGGGAGGTCACGTTTTGCACAGCAATAAGAACAGAAAGTTGAAAAAGCCACATGACCCTTGACTACTTCTACGGACAAGCCGGAGAGCTGTTCTCCTTCTACCGCATTCCAAAGGCTCTGTTTCAGGAGCCACGGTTCCAGAGCCTGTCAACCGATGCCAAGACCCTGTACGGTATCCTGCTGGATCGCATGAGCCTGTCCGTGAAAAACGGCTGGCTGGACGAGCAGAACCGGGTGTTCATTATCTTCACGATAGAGGATGTCAAGAGGGCGTTGTGTTGCGCAGACAACAAAGCGACCAAACTGCTCCGGGAACTCGAAAAGTTTGGTCTGATTGAACGAAAACGCAGAGGTCTGGGAAAGCCAAGTTTGGTGTATGTGAAGAACTTTTCAGCAGAATCGTCAAAATCAATATTCCAGAATCGTGATTTTCACGATTCTGGAGGCTTTAAAAACGCAAGTCAAGACCCTTCAAAATCACGATGTAATAAGACTAAAGAGAATGATACTGAAATGAGTGAGACTGATCCATTCTATTCTGAAGAAGCGGATGGGATGAGCAAACGCACCCAACTGGAAGAATATTTTTCTCAATCTTTGGAGATGGACCTTCTTCTCCGGCTTTACCCGGATGATGAAGATACCCTCTACCAAATCGTGAATTTGCTGGTAGATACCTGTGCCACCAACCGCAAGACGCTGCGCATTGCCGGGGACGATAAGCCCGCCGAGGTTGTACGCAGCCGGTTTATGAAGCTGAACGCCGACCATATCTGCTTTGTGCTGAAGCGCCTTGCAGAGAACAGCAGCCCGATTCGTAACATGAAACAATACCTGCTCGCTTCCCTGTACAATGCACCGACTACAATGCAGCTTTATTATCAGAACCAAGCCAATCACGACTTGAGTATCAGGGGGTGATAGAAATTTCAAAGAAAGCAACCACGATAGCCATCGTCAACCAGAAAGGCGGCACCGGCAAGACCACCACCTGTGAAAATTTGGGCATCGGGCTGGCGATGGAGGGCAAGAAGGTTCTACTGGTGGACGCTGACCCGCAGGGGTCACTTACCATCAGCATGGGCTGGCAGCAGCCCGATGAACTGCCCACGACCCTTTCCACCTTGATGGCAAAAGCCATGAACGACCAGAGCATTCCACCCGGCGAGGGTGTTCTGCACCATGCAGAAGGTGTTGACCTGATTCCAGCCAATATCGAACTGGCAGGGATGGAGGTTTCCCTTGTGAACTGCATGAACCGGGAAAAGATGCTCAAGCAGGTGTTGGACGGTGCAAAGCGAGAATACGACTTTATCCTGTTGGATTGCACTCCTTCCCTTGGGATGCTGACCGTGAATGCGCTGGCAGCGGCGGATACCACCCTGATTCCGGTGCAGGCGCAGTACCTGTCTGCGAAAGGCTTGGAACAGCTTTTGCAGACCGTGCAGAAGGTCCGACGGCAGATCAACCCGAAACTGAAAATCGAGGGCATCCTGCTGACTATGACAGATAGCCGCACCAACTATGGGCAGCAGATCGACAACCTGATTCGGGGTGCTTACGGCAGCAAGATCAAGGTGTTCGACCAGACCATTCCCCGGTCTGTCCGTGCTGCGGAGATCAGTGCCGTGGGCAAGAGCATTTTTCAACATGACCCCAAGGGCAAGGTTGCAGAAGCCTATAAATCTCTGACCGAGGAGGTGATGGCGAATGCCGAAAGGCAGCTTAAACGTGTCGCTGAAAGGGGCAGATGACATTTTCTCCACCGAAGAATCCCGGCAGGAACAGCAGCGGGAACAGGTGCAGCAGATCCCCATCGGAGAGCTGTTTCCTTTCAAAAACCACCCTTTTAAGGTCTTGGATGACGAGTCCATGCAGCGCACCGTAGAGAGTGTGGAGCAGTACGGAGTGCTGTCTCCGCTGATCGCCCGCCCACGCCCGGAGGGTGGCTATGAAATCATCTCCGGGCACCGCCGTCAGCACGCTGCACAGCTTGCTGGGCTGGATACGCTGCCTGTCATCGTCCGTCAAATGGATGATGATGCCGCAGTTCTGCTTATGGTGGACAGCAATCTCCAGCGTGAGAACATCCTGCCCAGTGAAAGGGCTTTCGCCTACAAAATGAAGCTGGAAGCAATCGAACGAACTGTTGGACGACCAAAAAATGTGGGACAAGTTGTCCCAGATTATTTCGGGAAACGCAGTACAGAGGTTGTTGCTGAAGGAACAGGCGAAAGTTATAAGCAAGTCCAGCGTTTCATCCGTCTGACCAACCTTATTCCCGAACTGCTGGACATGGTGGACGAAAAGAAGATTGCTTTTAATCCCGCTGTGGAGCTGTCCTATCTGGACGAAGCCCAACAGCGGGATTTTTTAGAAGCCATGGAGGACACCCAGAATACGCCGTCCCTTTCCCAAGCACAGCGGCTCAAAAAGCTGGCGCAGGAAGGGCACTTCTCGTATGACGTTGCTTTTGCTGTCATGGGAGAAGAGAAAAAGGACGAGCTGGACAAGGTGGTTATCAAAAATGACACTCTGCGGAAATACTTTCCCCGCAGCTACACCCCGAAACAGATGGAGAACACCATCATCAAGCTGCTGGAACAATGGCAGCGCAAACAACAGCGACAGAACGAACGCTGATTTCACTGTAACGAAAGACCCGATGGGGTCTTTTTCTTTTGCAACCAAAAGGAGAAACGCCTATGAAAAACAACGCTACCCGTACCATCCGCTCCGAGAAGATTACCATTGACGTGCGTATCTGCGCTGCACTGGCGGCAAACCGGGGCGGCGAGGTCT
>OLQI01000280.1_pt1 | contig 52991 bp, 48 predicted proteins | sample 1672171 | NCBI WGS metagenome assembly OLQI01 (sample SAMEA3136655, study PRJEB25190) | human gut metagenome
GCATATCCTAAGTTACAGGCGTATCCGCCGATATTTAGCCTTGTCGCTTAAAGCGACTGAGGAGCACGTGACTTTAGTCGTGTGAGATCCACGGAAAGACCGATGATATTCAGCGGGAACTGACAATGTTTCTTGGCGAGACGATCAGCGTTTTGGATACGAAAGCCAGAAACGAAGATAAGGAAAACTTCTACCATGGCATTTTAATCGGTATTCTGAAAAACTATTCCGGATGGGCAGTTAAATCAAACAAAGAGTCCGGTGATGGATTTGCGGATATTCTGCTTAAGCCCAAGAATCCTGATGTGGGAATCGTGATAGAATTAAAATATGCATATTCCATGAATGATCTTGATAAGGCCTGTGAAAGAGCAATGGAACAAATCAAGGATCGCAGATACGATACAGAACTGCGTGAGGACGGACGAAATAATATTCTTGCGTATGGAATTGCGTTCTGCAAAAAGCGTTGTAAAGTCATAGCTGAAAAACTATAAGCAAACACCCTCGCCCGCCAGCGCACTATGTAACTCTTACATGGTACGCTGGCGGGCTTTTTTCTGTTATATGATTGCGATGTGTTCAAGCCATAGGTATAATAGAAGAAAAGATACAAAAAAGAAGAAAATACGGAGGACAGAAAATGAAGACAGCCCTTGTAACAGGAGGCAGCTCCGGCATCGGACGCTGTACGGCGGCTGCATTAAGGAATGCCGGGTTTGCAGTCTATGAGTTCAGCCGCCGAGATGCGCCGCAGGACGGAATAAAACACATCAGCGTGGATGTGACAGATGAAGATGCTGTCCAGAAAGCGGTCGAGAAAATTATATCAGAAGCAGGTGGAATTGATGTCGTGGTCAACTGCGCAGGATTCGGAATCTCCGGTGCAGTGGAGTTTACGCCACTTGACCAGGCAAAGGCACAGTTTGATGTGAACTTCTTCGGAACAGTCAATGTGAACAAGGCGGTCTTGCCGTTCATGCGGGAAGCCAGAAAAGGGCATATTATCAATATTAGCTCTGTAGCGGCAGCTGCACACATTCCGTTCCAGGCATTCTACTCCGCCAGTAAGTCGGCGATTTCTTCCTATTCATGCGCCTTGGATAACGAAGTGAAGCCTTACGGCATTCAGGTGACGACGGTTGAACTGGGAGATATCCACACTGGTTTCACGCAGGCACGGCAGAAGGTGATCGTTGGCGATAAAGAGTACTGCGGTCGTATTTCCCGAAGCGTCAGCCAGATGGAAAAGGATGAGCAGAACGGTGCCAGCCCAGAAGTAATTGGTGCATACATTGCAAAAATCGCAGAGAAGAAGTGCAAGCCGATATGTGTGGCGGGAGCGCAGTACAAGTTCCTCAGTCTGCTGTGCAAACTGCTGCCCTGCGGTCTTCGTGGAAAAATCGTTGGAGCGATATACGCAAAATAATAACCTTAACTTCCTGAAAAAGTAACACTCAAAAAATAGCAGATTGTAAAAAAATCTGAATTGAATTTTGCACATTCTGTGCTATAATAATATCCATCTAGAAGAGAGGCGAAGAATTATGATATTAGTTGATAAAGACATTAAAAATCGTCAGTCTGAGATATTCTGTGATGGATGCTATGATGAATCCTGTGTAAATGCAGTGTCATACGATTTACATATATTAGGGATTGTTGCGCAGGATGAACTAGCTGATTCTTATGTTTTGCATCCGAATGAAGTGATTTTTGTCAAAATGGAAGAGAAAATCCACATGCCTAAGGATTTAATGGGAAGAATTGGAGAGAAGAATTCCAGAATAAGGCAGGGATTATGGGTGTCCGGACCACACTATTTCCCAGGACATGAAACTTATATTTATCTGCGTGTTCAGAATATTACTTCTGATACGATCAAAGTGAAGAAAGGTGATAAAATCGCCCAGATATTTTTTGAGCAATTAAGTGATGTACCTGAACATACATATGATCAGCAGCAGAACGCATCTTTTAATGATGAAGACCAGTATAGAGGTATGGCGGAATATAAGGATGAATATGAGAAACGTATGGAGAAGATAAAGGATGCGAATAATGATTTGGATGAAAAGATAAATCATATATATGCGAATATATTGACTCTTATGGGAATATTCGTATCCGTTTTTTCTCTGATTACGGTTAATTTTAGTAATCTGGGGAAATCATTTGCAAATACAAAGTATGTAGCAGTTATGAATTTGTCGCTAGGTATTGTTATTTGCTTATTCCTGGGATTAATTATGTTTTTTATTAACCATAAGACTTGCAGTAAAAAAATGATAGTTTTTTATGGAGTTATTATGGTAGTATTGATTGCTGTTTTATTGGGCGTATTATTGCTTTAGTACAAGGTAAAATCTGAATATTGAAAACGGTATAAAAACCGCCTATACTCAGTTCCAAACTAGCTGAGTATAGGCGGTTTTGCATATCTATGCAGCTTCATAATTGTCATATTATTCCAGTAATACGACAGGTTCTCAAGACATACTTTCACATCTTTTTCCCATCGTTGCCTTACATTCTAGAGCGTGTCTGAAAAATAAAAATTGCACAAAACGCATGTTTTATTTCCCTTTTTCATGATAAAATAAAGAAAAAGGGGTGTTCACTATGTTGAGACGATATGAGTTGACTGATGAAGAATGGCTTCGCATTGAGCCTTTATTGCCTCCTGAAAATACTGGAAAACAAGGGCGTCCAAGGAAAGACAATCGTATTATTATGAATGGAATTGTATGGCTTGCCCGTAGTGGGGCACCTTGGCGCGATCTTCCTGAACGTTATGGTTCATGGAACAATGGTATTTAGATAAATAAAGCATATTCCGGAGATTACTTGGCATTTAAAAAGAAATGCCTTGAAAAATTTATGAAATATGAAAATGGTTAAATTCTTGTTCATTTTGACAACGACAAATAAGCAGATTTTCATCTGCTTGAAAAAGTGATATACTACCAGTTGATGATACTGTTTAGGAAACACGGTATATCAGATATTTGGGTTTTCTGAAATGACACAGAAATGCTGGATCGGTGTGTGGCTCGTACAAATGAAGCGTATTTGCGTATACAGGAATTGCAATTGAAGAAAGAGAAAAGAATTTCACTTGTAAAGTCTTTGATTGAAGAGAATAAAATTGATATAAGTAAAGATGACAAAACAGAGAATCAGATTAGGAATCTGTTATTATTGCAAAAAGCAAAGCAAAAATCTGAGCTTTATAAAATGGACGAAAAAGAAATAAACGTAACCAGAGTCTGGTGTGATTTGCTTATCTCATCTGTTTTTTCGGAGACGATTTCTTACGGATTGATGTTAAGGCTGGTCGAGAATGGGATAGTAACAGAATCTGAAATTTCTGAATTGCTGGAAGACAAATACAATATAAAGAAAGATTATGAATGGTATTCTGAAGATTTTATGGGATGTGAATTGGATGAATCTACAGATATTAGAATAGAGGATGTTTGGGAACTATGTGCAGAACGGGTGGAGAAAGTGGTTGGTGCCAAAATATAGTGATCGAAAGGTAGGAAGAGAAATAACTCAAAAACTTACCTTTTAACATTGCAAAGTTAAAATGAAATAAATCGAGTTAAAAAGAAAATGCTAAATGTGCTGTATCAATGTTATGGCTTGAACCATAATACATAATGTCGCCCCGGCAGGAAACCCTGCCGGGGCGTTCGTCATCTTCTGCATTAAATTTTATAAAATACCTTATACCACTCCGCAAACTTCCTCAATCCATCTCTTAAGCTGGTGCTTGGTTTGAAACCGAAGTCTCGCTCCAGAGCGGTGGTATCTGCGTAGGTGATGGGGACATCGCCGGGCTGCATGGGGACTAATTCTTTGTGGGACTCGAAGTCGTAGTCAGCGGGGAGGACTTCTGCGCGGATCAGTTCCTGCTGAAGGATGTCCACGAAGTCCAGAAGGTTTTCCGGGCTGTTGTTGCCGATGTTGTATACGGCGTATGGTGGGATGGGAAGGCCGTCCTCGCCGTTTTTCTTTTCTGGTGCGCCCTGCATAACTCTCTTGACGCCTTCTACGATATCGTCTACATAAGTGAAGTCGCGCTTGCAGTTTCCATAGTTGAAGATCTGGATGGTCTGGCCTTTCAGAAGCTTGTTGGTGAAGCCGAAGTATGCCATGTCCGGTCTTCCGGCAGGCCCGTAAACAGTAAAGAAACGAAGTCCTGTAGACGGAATGTTATAGAGCTTGGAGTAGGCGTGGGCCATCAGCTCGTTGGATTTTTTGGTTGCGGCATACAGAGATACCGGGTTGTCTACCTTATCATCTGTGGAATAAGGAACTTTTTTGTTGGTTCCGTATACGGAAGAGGAGGAGGCATATACCAGATGCTCCACACCGGTTTCGCCGTTGTCATAAGAATGACGGCAGGCTTCCAGGATATTGTAGAAACCGATCATGTTGGATTGGATATAGGCGTCCGGGTTTGTGATGGAATAGCGGACGCCAGCTTGAGCACCAAGGTTTACTACAACTGCAGGCTTGTGCTTTGCGAAAATCTGATCGATCATTGCTTTGTCAGCAAGGTCGCCTTTGTAAAACTGGTAAGTAGACTCCGGATGTTCTGCTGCGCATTTCTCAATTTCAGAAAGTCTCCACTCTTTGATGGAAACATCGTAATAGTGGTTCATGTTGTCCAGTCCCACAATGTTGATAGGGGACTGGGTTCTCAAAAGCTCCAGTACCAGGTTGCTGCCGATGAAGCCGGCGGATCCTGTTACAAAAACGGTCTTATTTTTTAAATCAATTTTCTGCATGGTTTCTCTCCTTTCTCAGTGTGCTTTGCAGAGTGAACCAGATTCAGTTGTCTGATCTGGATGTCATTTCCATTGCCAAGCGTGCGGAAAATGAATATGTGGGCGTCTCCTCCGGAAAACTGGATCAGTCCTGTGAGGTGTACTGCAGGAAAGATCACCTTCTTTATTTAGATACAGCAGATGACAGCTATGAGCGGATTTCCGCCAGCGGTGCTATGAAGCCCTACAAAATTGCCATTTTCTTTTCAGGTGTAGAGCGGACACTGGCTGGATCCGGATACAATTTGCGTGTGGATGAGTGTAAGTCTGCGGCTTATGATCTTATGGCTTTTTCGGGCATGGAGTATGGAAAGTATGCGGATGCTGTGCTGAGACAGGTGCCGGCAGAGGTATTTGAGCAGTATAAGGACCGTCTGCCGGAGAATTTCAGAAAGCGTGCGGAGCATTTTTATGGGGAATCCGCCCGTGTGGAGGCCGGGGTAAAAGCGTGGAGAGAAGGCGATATTGAGACCTTTGGCCAGCTGGTATCCCAGAGTGGTTATTCGTCCATCCATCTGTATGAGAGCGGTTCCGATGAGCTGCGCACAATGTATGAGATTATGAATCGGACGAAGGGAATCTATGGCGGCAGATTCAGCGGTGCCGGATTTAAAGGCTGCTGTATGGCGCTGATCGACCCGGATTATGAGGAAGAAGTCCTTCATCAGGTGACAAGAGAATACTTATCTGCGTTCCCCAAGATGGAGGGAAAATATTCCGCTTATATCTGTGAAAGTGCAGATGGAGTTGTCATGAAATAGATATGAAAATTTTGAGTATGCCTGAAAAAGATTTTCTGTAAGATGTGTGTCACAATTTGTGGGACATTGCAGAAATGATTTTTTAAACATGCTCATAGTAAATACGAAGAAAGCGAGAAGAAAAATGATTTGTATTGTATTAGCTGCTGGATATGCCACAAGGCTGTATCCTCTTACTGAAAATTTTCCAAAGCCATTGCTGCCGGTTGGAGGGAAGCCTCTTCTGAACTGGCTGTTGGAGGATATTGACCAGATTCCGGAGGTGACGGAGTTTGTGGTGATCAGCAATCACAAATTTATCAACCATTTTGAAAGCTGGGCAGCAGAGCAGAAATTTACCAGGCCGATCAGAGTGCTGGATGATGGCTCCACAGACAATGAGAACCGCCTTGGGGCTGTGAAGGATATTTTGTTTGCAGTAGAGACTTTGCAGATTCAGGATGATATTCTGGTGGTGGCAGGAGACAATCTGGTGAATTTCTCTTTCTCAGGTTTTCTGTCCTTCATGCGTGAAAAACAGGCGTCCTGCGTCATGTGCCATGAGGAAAACGACCTGAAGAAGCAGCAGAGGACTGCCATCATTGTGAAAGATGAAAATGACAAAATTCTTTCTTATGAAGAGAAGCCGCAGGTGCCAAAGGGAAATCTTGCAGTGCCGCCATTTTACTGCTATCTTGCAAAGGACGCGGCAAGACTTTCGGAAGCTCTTGATGCGGGCTGCAAGCCTGATGCGCCGGGAAGCTTTGCTGCCTGGCTTAGCAGGAACACCGATGTGTATGCGTGGAATATGCCGGGAAAACGCTATGATATTGGCGACAGAGCCAGCTATGAGGCTGTGAAAGAATTAAAAGTCAGATGATTTGACTGGAGCATGTTTTTTCAGACAGACTCTAATACTTACCGGAGGAAAAAATGGAAAATCGCGAACGATACAAGAGAATTATTATGTTTTTGTCATCGGTAGTGATTGTTGCTATCGAGACAGCGTTGTTTGCTTATATTTGGTATAATTTTTATTTGTCCAAAGAGGTGATCGGCAGGCTTTTTGTCAGAGGAAATCAGGTGGTGATCGGTTTGTATGTGCTGATGCTGTATTTCTTCTATAAAATCTATGGCGGCTTTAAGGTTGGATATCTGAGAGTATTTGAGGTGATTTATTCCCAGATCCTGTCTGTAGTATGCGTGAATTTTATTACGTATTTGCAGCTGTGCCTGATCGGACGCTGGAGACTGGGGGAGCATCTCACTCCAATGCTGGCTATGACGGGGATTGACCTTATAATCGTGGTGATCTGGGTTGTTGGCATGCGGTTTGTGTACACCCGGCTGTATCCGCCCAGACAAATGCTGATGGTTTACGGCGAGCATAATCCAGGTGACCTGCGAAGCAAACTGGAAACCAGAGAGGACAAATATGCAATTAAGGAAATGGTTCCCATTTCCCTGGGACTTGATGCGATTAAGGAGAAGATTTGCGGATATAAGGCTGTAGTAATAGGGGATATCCCGTCCCATGAGCGAAATGTGCTTTTGAAATATTGCTTTGAGAAGGATATCCGGTGTTATTCTATTCCCAAGCTTTCCGATATTATGCTTAGAAATGCAGATGATATCCACTTATTTGACACAACACTTCTTCTTTCCCGTAATTTGAGACTGACGGCAGAGCAGCTGTTTTGCAAGCGTCTTGTGGATATTGTATTTTCTTTGCTGATGCTGGTGATCGCGCTTGCGATTAAGCTTTATGATGGTGGCCCTGTGCTTTATAAGCAGCCTCGTCTTACCAGGGATAAACAGATTTTTATGATTCTGAAATTCCGCAGCATGAAGATGGATTCTGAGGTCAAAGGGGCACAGCTGGCGAAAAAAGAGGATGACAGAATTACCCCTGTGGGCAAAATCATTCGGCGCATTCATTTTGATGAACTGCCGCAGATCTTTAATATTCTCAAAGGGGATATGTCTCTGGTTGGCCCAAGACCGGAGCGGCCGGAGATCGCGGCTGTTTACTGTGAGAAAATTCCGGAGTTTGACTATCGTCTGAAGGTAAAAGCCGGACTTACCGGCTATGCCCAGGTTTATGGCAAATATAATACAACGCCATATGATAAATTGAAACTGGATCTTACTTATATCGAAACCTATTCTCTGAAACTGGATGTGAAGCTTCTTATGCTGACCTTTAAAATCCTTTTCCAGAAGGAAAATACAGAAGGGGTTGAAGCATGGCAGAAGACTGCGGGACAGGAGAAAGAAGAGGAAGACAGGAAGTAAGGAAAAAAATATTTTCTAATTTCTCCATTTTGTGTTATACTTACTCCGATTATAAGTTTTTAGAGGAGATTTTACTGGAGGGAAAAATTTATGTGTGGAATTGTAGGTTATGTAGGAGATGAGCAGGCGGCACCGATTTTGCTGATGGGACTTTCCAAGCTGGAGTACAGAGGCTATGACTCAGCAGGTATTGCGGTGCGCAATGAAGTGACAGACAAGATCGCCATTGTGAAGGCCAAAGGACGCCTGAAAACTCTGGTGGAAAAGACGGACGGCGGTTCCGCTGTGCCGGGTACCTGCGGTATTGGACATACCCGCTGGGCAACTCACGGGGAGCCTTCTGAGACCAATGCCCATCCTCACTGCACAGATGACAGATCTGTGGTTCTTGTTCATAATGGAATTATTGAGAACTATCAGGAACTGAAGGCGAAGCTCCTTCGTTCCGGCTATACATTTTATTCACAGACCGATACAGAAGTGGCTGTGAAGCTGGTAGATTATTACTATAAGAAAACAGGAACGCCTCTGGAGGCAATTTCCAGAGCCATGCTGCGTATCCGCGGTTCCTATGCTTTTGGCGTGATGTTTAAGGATTATCCGGGCAAACTGTTTGCTGCCCGTAAGGACAGTCCGCTGATCATTGGCCAGAAGGATTCCGGATGCCTGATCGCATCGGATGTTCCGGCTATTCTGGATCAGACAAGAAGAGTTTATTATATTGGCAATCTTGAGATTGCAGAGCTTTCCCGTGATGAGATCCATTTCTATAATATCGACCGCGAGGAGATCCAGAAGGATGTTGTGGAGATCCAGTGGGATGCGGCAGCAGCAGAAAAAGGCGGATATGAGCACTTTATGCTCAAAGAGATCCATGAGCAGCCGAAGGCAGTTCAGGATACTATTGGTGCTTATGTGAAAGACGGACATGTGGATCTGTCTGAGACAGGCCTTACCGATGAGAAGCTGGCTTCTCTTAAGAGAATTTACATTGTTGCCTGCGGTTCCGCTTATCACGTTGGAATGGTTGGCAAATATGTGATCGAGTCCATGGCAGGAATTCCGGTTGAGGTGGATGTGGCTTCTGAGTTCCGTTACCGCAATCCAATCCTGGCAGAGGATTCCATGGTTGTGATCATTTCCCAGTCCGGTGAGACTGCGGACAGTCTGGCTGCTCTTCGCCTTGCCAAGGAGAGAAATGTGCCGGTACTTAGTGTTGTCAATGTGGTTGGTTCCAGCATTGCAAGAGAAAGTGATTACACGCTGTATACTTATGCAGGACCGGAGATTTCCGTTGCCACGACTAAGGCATACAGCACACAGCTGATCGCTATGTATCTGCTGTCTATCCAGAGCGCTTTTGTCCAGGGAAAACTGGAGGAGAGCCGTGTGTCTGAGCTTCTTGCTGAGATGGAGACTCTGCCGGACAAGATCAGCAAGGTGCTGGATGACAAGGAGCGTATCCAGTGGTTTGCAAGTAAATATGCAAATGCCCATGATATTTTCTTTATTGGAAGAGGCATCGACTATGCCATCAGCATGGAGGGAAGCCTGAAAATGAAGGAGATCAGCTACATTCATTCTGAGGCATATGCGGCAGGTGAGCTGAAGCACGGAACCATCAGCCTTGTGGAGGATGGCACTCTGGTAATTGGCGTCATGACCCAGAAGGATCTGTTTGAGAAGACTCTGAGCAACATGGTTGAGGTTAAGAGCCGTGGGGCTTATCTGATGGGACTGACCAGCTACGGGAACTACAGCATTGAGGATACTGCTGATTTCTCAGTCTATGTTCCGAAAACAGAGAAATACTTTACAACCAGCCTTGCGATTGTGCCGCTGCAGCTGATGGGATACTATGTCAGCGTTGCCAAAGGTCTGGATGTGGATAAGCCGAGAAACCTGGCGAAGTCGGTGACGGTAGAATAATATGATGTTAGGGGGCCAAGTTCAAACGCCTTATCATGCAAGCATGAACGGCTTTTTAATCTTTTGCCCCTGATATCATAATATAATATTTGAGCGAAATTTGGTTTCATGGTATCATTATCAGAGATAGTTGATACCATGGGACCATTTTTATTATGGAAGTTGAGCAGTATGAAAAGACATATTATAATCGGCACGGCGGGGCATATTGATCATGGGAAAACCTGGTTGGTGAAGGCCTTGACGGGGACAGATACGGATCGGCTTGCGGAGGAGAAAAAGCGGGGGATTACCATTGAGAATGGATTTGCCTTTTTGAAGCTTCCGAATGGGGAAGAGGCCGGGATCATTGATGTGCCGGGACACGAAAAATTTATAAAAAATATGCTGGCAGGAGCTGGCGGAATCCACATTGCCATGCTGGTGATTGCGGCGGATGAAGGGGTGATGCCTCAGACACGGGAACATCTGGATATTCTTTCATTGCTGGGAATTCGAAGAGGCGTAGTGGTGATTACCAAGGGAGATCTGGAATGGAAGCCGGGACTGAGAGAAGAAATTCAGACGTTCGTGGCGGGAACTTTTCTGGAGAAAGCGGCAGTGGTAGTGACCAGTGCAGTGGACGGAAGAGGGATTGAGGACCTTCGGCGAATTCTGTGGCAGATGTGTCTGGAAGAGACGCAAGGAGGAGATTATGCGCAGAGAAATGCTTCTGTGAACAGTTTTCGACTTCCAATTGACCGTGTGTTCTCCTTAAAGGGTTTTGGCACGATTGTGACGGGGACGTTATTGGATGGGGCACTGGATATGGATTCAAGCGCCATGTTGTATCCAAAGGCCCAGCTGGTGAAAGTTCGAGGAATCCAGGTTCATGGGCAGAATGTAAGCCGTGCTTTTCCGGGACAGCGTGTGGCGGTGAATTTGGCAGGAATTGGGAAAGAGGAGATTTCCAGAGGAGAAATCCTGGCGGCCGCAGATAGCATGGAGAGTACGATGATGGCGGATGTCAAACTGAGATTGTTGAAAAGCGGACATCGGTCTTTAAAAAGCGGCGCGAGGGTACATTTGTACCACGGAGCGGCAGAATTGATCTGCAAGGTGATTTTGCTTGACAGAGAAGTGATGAAACCAGAGGAAGAAGCTGTGGTGCAGCTTCGCATGGAACAGCAGACTGCGATGAAAGCTGGTGATCATTTTGTGATTCGGTTTTATTCGCCGGTGGAAACTATCGGCGGAGGCGTGGTGGAAAATCCAAATGCGTTGAAACGGAAGAGAAGGCGAAAGCTGGGAGCAGAACGTCGTTTTCAAACAAGTTCTGACACCGATTTGAGTAAAGAGATGTCCGGGAATGGAGCAAATCTTGTTCCGGCACAAATCAATAAAACAAACAGTATAGAAACTGCCTGGAAAAATTACGATCTAAATGATAACAATATTAACAAAAACAAAGAGAATGAATTGGAAAGTACGCCCATATTTATCAAAATTCAGAATCTATATTTAAATTCGGGTTTTATCCCGCCTTTGACAGATGAGGTGAAGTCCGATTTTTCCAGGGAGAAAGAATTTTCAGCTGTTTTTTTCAAAATGGTGCGAAGCGGCGTGCTGGTGCGATATGATGAGAAACATTATATGCATCGGGATATTCGAAAGAAAGCATTGGATATGGCGGCTACATTATATAAGGAAAAGGGCGTGATCAAAACCGGAGAATTTCGTGAACAGCTGGGGATATCCAGAAAATGTGCAATCACGCTGCTGGAAGGCTTTGACAGGGACAGAATTACCAGGATGACAAATGGGGAACGAATATTAATAACTCGTATATAATTTTCAGCTGTTGTCGTTAGTTTGGAATATATTTAATTTTATATTGTGAAAAGACAGCGCAGTTATAATAACAAAAATGTGTTGTGCGACATACAGAAGATCTTTGTGAATGCTTTTTTGCATTTTTATTTGGCGGGAACATATGGGAATCGAACCCATCCGGGACGGGATTAGCGCCCCACACTGGTTTTGAAGACCAGGAGGCACACCGGCACCTATCTGCTCCCGAAGTGAGTATAACCAAGTTAGCCCGCTCAGTCAAGTCACGAAGTGAAGAGTAATCCAAAGTTTGGCATTGACTTACCGGGGGCAGTACAGTAGAATAGTATTATTCGGGATAGTGTAAGATCCTGTGATTTTGCGTGTCCCGATTATAATGGATATTTTCACATTAATGAAGTACAGTGTTGAAGAGATGTTGCTGCCTGGAAAAGATGCAGTAACTGAAATCCAAGAGGAGAAGAATATGGCAGAGACAGTTAGAGTAGTAGTAGATGCCATGGGCGGGGATAACGCCCCGGCAGAGCCTGTGAAGGCAGCTGTAGAAGCTGTTACAGAGAGAGATGATATTGTAGTGATCCTCACTGGTAAGCAGGAAGTAATTGAGAGTGAGCTGAGTAAATTTCAGAATTACCCCAAAGAAAGAATTCAGGTGGTAAATGCCACAGAGGTGATCGAGACTGCAGAACCTCCGGTGGTTGCAATCCGTAAGAAGAAGGATTCTTCCATTGTGGTAGGCCTGAACCTTGTGAAGAAGCAGGAAGCAGATGCTTTTGTTTCCTCCGGAAGCTCAGGAGCGATTCTGGTAGGCGGCCAGGTGATCGTAGGCAGAAGCAAGGGCGTGCAGCGTCCGCCTTTGGCACCGCTGATCCCCACAGAGAAAGGCGTTTCTCTTCTGATCGACTGCGGCGCCAATGTAGATGCAAGACCAGACCATCTGGTGCAGTTTGCCAAGATGGGATCTATCTACATGGAAGACGTTGTGGGAATCAAGAATCCCCGGGTGGCCATTGTAAATAACGGCGCAGAGGAAGAGAAAGGCAACGCCCTTGTAAAGGAGACATTCCCTCTTCTGAAAGAGTGTCCGGGAATCAATTTCATCGGAAGCATTGAGGCAAGGGATATTCCAGCTGGTTATGCAGATGTAATTGTCTGCGAGGCCTTTGTGGGAAATGTGATCCTGAAGTTGTATGAGGGACTTGGAAGTACTTTCATGAAGATGATCAAGAGCGGTCTTATGAAGGATACCCGCAGCAAAGTAGGTGCACTTCTGGTGAAGCCGGCCATCAAGGAGACCATGAAGGCATTTGACGCAAGCGAGTACGGCGGAGCTCCGCTTCTGGGACTGAAGGGACTGGTTGTGAAGACACACGGCAGTGCCAAGGCTGTAGAAATCCGCCACGCCATTTTCCAGTGCGTACAGTTCAGACAGCAGAAGATCAACGAGAAGATCGCAGCGCACATGGTAGAAGAAACACAAAAAGCAGAGACACCAAAAGAAGAGGCATAAAAGCTTTATATGCTGCCAGTGCGCAGTGCATAAGGCAGAAAGTAAAGAGATACTGGCAGCCTGAATATGATGCATGATTTTTTTCTGACATCAATTTCACAGCAAAGACCTGCTGTGAGATAGTAAGGAAGCGGCTGCTGGAAACTTTTTTGAGTTTTCCAGACAGCACTGCATCAGAACATATTCGGATTGCCAGAGGGAAGGAAGTTAATTATGGAAAAAAAGTTAAAAGCATTGGAAGCACGGATCGGTTATGAGTTTAAGAACAGGAATCTTCTGATTCTGGCGCTGACACACAGCTCCTATGCAAATGAGAAGAAGCTTGGCAAGGTAGGCTGCAACGAGCGTCTGGAGTTTCTTGGAGATGCAGTTCTTGAACTGATCAGCAGTGATTTCCTTTATAAGAAATACATCCAGATCCCGGAAGGAGAGCTGACCAAGAAGAGAGCCAGCCTGGTATGTGAGCCAAGTCTTGCTTACTGTGCAAGGGATTTTGGACTGCCCCAGTACCTGCTTCTTGGCAAAGGTGAGGATATGACTGGCGGAAGAAACCGTGACTCTATCGTTTCCGATGCAACAGAGGCTCTGCTTGGAGCTATTTATCTGGACGGTGGTTTTGCTAGCGCAAAGGAGTTCGTTCTGAAATTTATCCTGAACGATCTTGAGAACAAGCAGCTCTTTTATGATAGCAAGACCATCCTGCAGGAAATCGTACAGGAGAAGGGAACCCATCTTGTGGAGTACCGCCTTATGAAAGAGGAAGGACCGGATCACAACAAGAGCTTTACTGTGGATGTTCTGGTCAGCGGCCAGGTGATGGGGACAGGCGTTGGCCATACCAAGAAAGCTGCCGAGCAGGAAGCTGCTTATCAGGCAATCCGCAAAATGAAAGCATAAAAGCGGATTTCCTATAACAATAATGACAAGGATTCGAATACATGTATTTAAAAAACATTGAAGTGCAGGGGTTTAAGTCCTTTGCACAGAAAATCAATTTCGAATTTCATAACGGAATTACCGGAATCGTAGGACCTAACGGAAGCGGAAAAAGCAACGTAGGCGATGCGGTCCGCTGGGTTCTTGGCGAGCAGAGTGCCAAGCAGCTGCGAGGCGGGAACATGCAGGACGTTATTTTTTCCGGAACAGAGACCAGAAAGCCATTAAGCTTTGCCTCTGTGGCCATCACCCTTGACAACAGCGACCACAAGCTTCCGGTTGATTTTAACGAAGTCACAGTTACCAGGCGGCTTTACCGTTCCGGGGAAAGCGAGTACCTGATCAACGGAAGTGCCTGTCGTCTGAAGGACATCAATGAGATGTTTTATGACACCGGTATTGGAAAAGAAGGCTATTCCATTATCGGTCAGGGGCAGATCGACAAGATCCTAAGCGGCAAGCCGGAGGAGCGCCGGGAGCTGTTTGATGAGGCTGCCGGAATCGTAAAGTTTAAGCGCCGCAAGAATACCACCATCAAGAAGCTGCAGGACGAGCAGGCCAACCTGGTGCGTGTAACCGATATTTTAAGCGAGCTGACCAGACAGTTAGGTCCATTGGAGCGCCAGTCTGAGACCGCCAGAATTTATCTTGCCAAACGAGATACCCTCCGGGAACTGGATGTAAACTGTTTCCTTGTGGAAAACGAGAAAACCAGCCAGGAACTGAAGGAACTGGACGGAAAGAACACCCGGGCGGCAGAAGAACTGGAAGAGAACCAGAAAGCCTACGACCAGACCAAGGTGGAGTACGACCGTCTGGAAGAGGAACTGGAGAAGCTTACCAGCCAGATGGACCAGCTTCGGGAGGATACCCAGAATAAGGCAATCCGCAGGCAGCAGCTGGATGGCGAGATTAAGGTTTTAAGAGAGCAGATCCTTGCAGGAGTGCAAAATGAAGAGCACTACAAGAATCGTCTGCAGACCATTGAAGCAGATTTAAAGGAGCGCCAGACTTCTTTAGAGAGCCAGGAGCAGGAGAAATCCCAGCTCCATGCAGCCCTTCTTCAGGCAAAGAAGCGCCAGGGAGATGAGGAGGAGCGCCTTTCCAATATTCAGGCGCAGATTGAAGAGTGTACCCAGGCAGTGGAGAACGGCAAGAATGAGATCATTGAACTTCTCAATTCCCGTGCCACCACAAGAGGAAAAGCCCAGCGTTTCGATACCATGATGGAGCAGATCGATATCCGAAGAGCCGGAATCAGCCAGAGACAGCTTCATTTGAAAACTGAAGAGGCAGAGCAGCACACCGAGATGGAGAAGGCCCGGGAGAAATTCCAGGGAATCACCTCTTTTATTGAAGAAATGAATGCAGAGTGCCAGCGCCTGGATGATGAAGTACATAAGTTGACCAGTGAATTAAAGCAGCAGAACAGCCAGATGGAGATCGGCCAGAGTGCCTATCACCGGGAAGCATCCAGACTGGAATCTTTGAAGAATATTACAGAGCGGTATGATGGATACGGAAACAGTATCCGCCGCGTCATGGAGCAGAAGGACCGTGCACCTGGAATCAAAGGTGTTGTGGCGGATCTGATCCAGGTAAATAAGGAATACGAGATTGCGATTGAGACAGCTCTTGGAGGAAGCATCCAGAACATTGTCACAGACAACGAGCAGACTGCCAAGCAGATGATCGAGTTTCTGAAAAAGAACCGTTTCGGACGCGCTACGTTCCTTCCATTAAATAGTATTAATACCAAGAGCAGTTTTACCCAGAGAGAAGCGCTGAGAGAGCCGGGAGTGATTGGCCTTGCCAGTGAACTGGTGTCAACAGGGCCGGAATACACTGGTCTTGCAACCTATCTTCTGGGAAGAGTTCTGGTGGTGGATCATATTGACCACGCCATTGCCATTGCAAGAAAATACAGGCACAGCCTGCGCATGGTAACGGTAGAGGGAGAATCCTTCAATCCAGGCGGTTCCATGTCTGGTGGTTCTTTTAAGAACAACAGCAACCTTCTGGGACGCCGCCGTGAGATTGAGGAACTGGAATCCAGCGTCAAAGCATTGAAAAAAGACATGGATGACATGCAGAAATCCATCAATGACAACAGAAGCAAGCGTAATGTAATCCGTGATACCATCGCAGATCTGCAGGAAAAGCTGCGCCAGCAGTACGTTGCCCAGAACACTGCGAAAATGAATATGAACCAGGTGGAAGCCAAGACAAAGGAAATCCAGGCTGGCTATGGCGAGATCCAGAGAGAACAGATGGAGATCCGCCGCCAGATCGAGGAGGCCAAGGCAGACCACAATAAAATTGCAGAAGAATTGAAGGCTTCCGAGCAGGATGAAAAAGAGCTGGAAGCTTTTATCCAGACCAGGCAGAAAGAATTGGAAGAGTGGAAAACAGAGGAGCAGGAGGTTTCAAAGAAACTGGAATCCCTTCGTCTGGAAGCCAGCACCGCACAGCAGAAAGAAAGCTTTGCATCTGAGACTCTGGATCGTCTGAATCATGAGATGGAGGCTCTTCGTCAGGAGGAAGGGGATATTCATGAGACTCTTACCCTTGGCAGCGAGGAGAACCAGAAGAAGCGCCAGTCTGTGGAAGACCTGGAAGCAGTGATCAAAACTTTAGGGGAAGAGGAGACGAAGGCGAGAGCCCAGTTGGAGAGCTGGCAGGCTGTAAAGGATGAGAAGAACACCAGTCACAAAGCCTTTTTCGAAAAGCGTGATGAACTTTCCGGCAAGATTTCCCTTCTGGATAAGGAGTGCTACCGTCTGAAAAGCCAGATGGAGAAGCTGGAAGAGCACAGGGAAGCCCAGATTTCCTATATGTGGAACGAATATGAGATCACGCCAAACAATGCCCTTCAGTACAAAAAGGAAGAGCTTACAGACCTGAACGCCATGAAGCGGGACATTGCCCAGGTAAAGGACGAGATCCGGAAGCTTGGAAATGTAAATGTAAATGCCATTGAAGAATATAAGGAAATTTCCGAGCGTCACGCGTTCCTTTCCGGACAGTATGAGGATCTGAAAACAGCAGAAGCCCAGCTGGAAAACATTATCCAGGAGCTGGATGAGGGAATGCGCAGGCAGTTTACCGAGAAATTCCAGGATATCCAGAAGGAATTTGACAAGGCATTTAAGGAGCTGTTTGGCGGAGGAAAGGGTACTCTGGAGCTTGAGGAGGATGTGGACATTCTGGAAGCTGGAATCCGTATTATTTCCCAGCCTCCGGGCAAAAAGCTCCAGAATATGATGCAGCTTTCCGGTGGAGAGAAGGCGCTGACTGCCATTGCCCTTCTTTTTGCCATCCAGAACCTGAAGCCATCTCCCTTCTGTCTTCTGGACGAGATCGAGGCAGCTCTTGATGATTCCAACGTAGGTCGTTTTGCGGGTTATCTTCAGAAGTTGACGAAGAACACCCAATTTATTATAATAACACATAGGCGTGGTACTATGAATGCCGCAGACCGGCTTTATGGTATTACCATGCAGGAGAAAGGCGTATCTGCACTGGTTTCCGTAGATTTAGTGGAAAACCAGCTTACGCAGTAAAAGGAGGAGAGCAAATGGCAGAGGAAAAGAAAGGCTTTTTTAAAAGACTTGTCAGCGGCTTGACAAAAACAAGGGACAACATTGTGGCAGGATTTGATTCTCTTTTCACAGGCTATTCTACCATAGACGATGATTTTTATGAGGAACTGGAAGAGATCCTGATCATGGGAGACATTGGAATCAATGCCACCACAGCGATTCTGGAGCGGTTGAAGGAACAGGTGAAAATCCGCAATATCAAGGATCCAAGAGAGTGCAAGGAGCTTCTCATTGATACCATCAAGGACCAAATGACGGTGGACAGCACCGAGTATGAATTTGAGAACCGCAAATCCGTGATCCTTGTGATTGGAGTAAACGGCGTTGGTAAAACAACTTCCGTTGGAAAACTTGCAGGCATGCTGAAGGATCAGGGCAAGAAAGTCATTCTTGGCGCAGCGGATACCTTCCGTGCGGCAGCAGGGGAGCAGTTGACTCAGTGGGCAAACCGTGCAGGCGTGGAAATCATCGGCGGCCAGGACGGCGCAGATCCGGCATCTGTTGTTTATGATGCAGTGGCAGCAGCCAAGGCACGAAATGCGGATATTCTGATCTGTGATACTGCAGGAAGACTTCATAATAAGAAGAACCTGATGGAAGAGCTTCGCAAGATTTACCGTATTCTGGAAAAAGAGTACCCGGAGGCTTATCTGGAAACTCTGGTTGTTCTGGATGGAACTACCGGACAGAATGCGCTTGTGCAGGCAAGACAGTTTGCGGAAGTGGCAAATGTAACCGGAATCATTCTTACCAAGCTGGACGGCACAGCCAAGGGTGGTATTGCAGTTGCAATTCAGTCTGAGCTGGATATTCCGGTGAAGTATATCGGAGTGGGCGAGAGCATTGACGATCTGCAGAAGTTTGATGCGAATTCTTTTGTGGACGCGCTGTTTGATATCCACCCGGAGGAAAATTAAGAAATCATTGAGAGGAAAATAAAAAATGCTTACATTAGAGAGTTTTGAAGAAGCGGCAGAAATTGTTAAGCAGGTAACCCAGGAGACCAAGCTGGTGAAAAGCAGCTATTTCTCTGAACTGACCGGAAATAAGGTATTTTTTAAACCGGAGAACATGCAGAGAACAGGCGCATACAAGGTGCGAGGAGCTTATTACAAGATCAGTACTCTTTCCGATGAGGAGAGAAGCAAAGGGCTGATTACAGCTTCCGCAGGAAACCATGCACAGGGTGTTGCCTATGCCGCACATAAATATGGTGTGAAAGCAGTGATCGTAATGCCGACCACCACACCGCTTATTAAAGTAGAGCGAACCAAAGGATACGGCGCAGAGGTAATCCTTCACGGTGATGTTTACGATGAAGCCTGTGCTTATGCACTGGACCTGGCAGAGGAAAAAGGCTATACCTTCATCCATCCTTTTGATGATCCGGCTGTTGCAACCGGTCAGGGAACCATCGCAATGGAGATCATTCAGGAGCTTCCTCTTGTAGACTATATCCTGGTACCAATCGGTGGAGGCGGACTTGCAACAGGTGTTTCCACACTTGCCAAGCTGCTCAATCCTCACATTAAAGTTATCGGTGTTGAGCCAGCCGGAGCAGCCTGCATGAAAGTTTCCCTGGAAAAGGGCGAGGTTGTAACCCTTCCTCACGTAAATACCATTGCTGACGGTACTGCAGTTCAGACTCCGGGATCCCATATTTTCCCATATATCCAGGAGAACCTGGATGGAATCATTACCATCGAGGATGATGAGCTGATCGTTGCCTTCCTTGATATGGTTGAGAATCACAAGATGATCGTGGAGAACTCCGGTCTTCTGACAGTTGCAGCTCTTCGTCATCTTGATTTCAAGAACAAGAAAGTCGTTTCCATCTTAAGCGGCGGAAATATGGATGTGATCACCATGTCTTCCGTTGTACAGCATGGTCTGATCCAGCGTGACAGAATCTTTACCGTATCTGTTCTGATCCCGGATAAGCCAGGTGAGCTGGTACGTGTGGCTTCCATTATCGCAGAGAATCAGGGAAATGTTATCAAGCTGGATCACAACCAGTTTGTAAGCACCAACCGTAATGCGGCTGTGGAGCTGAAGATCACTCTGGAGGCATTTGGTACAGACCATAAGAATCAGATCGTGAAGGCACTTGAGACTGCAGGCTGCAGACCGAAGGTGATCCGCGCAAGCTTATAAAAATAAGGAGTATACCCACTATGAAAAAAGTAATTTTGACAGGTGACCGTCCAACAGGACGTCTTCATGTCGGACATTATGTAGGCTCATTATCTGAGCGTGTAAAACTGCAGAATTCCGGCAATTATGATGAGATTTATATTATGATCGCAGATGCCCAGGCTCTTACAGACAATGCAGAGCATCCGGAGAAAGTACGCCAGAACATTATCCAGGTTGCACTGGATTACCTGGCTTGCGGCATTGACCCGGACAAATCCACTATTTTTATCCAGTCCATGGTTCCGGAACTTACAGAGCTTACCTTCTATTATATGAATCTGGTTACAGTGGCCCGTGTTCAGCGTAACCCAACTGTAAAATCTGAGATCCAGCAGCGTAATTTTGAAGCCAGCATTCCGGTAGGATTTTTCTGCTATCCGATCAGCCAGGCAGCAGATATTACCGCTTTCCGCGCAACGGCAGTTCCGGTTGGGGAGGATCAGCTTCCAATGCTGGAGCAGTGCAAGGAAATCGTGCACAAATTCAACACCGTATACGGTGAGACTCTTACAGAGCCTGAGATCGTGCTTCCTTCCAACAAGGCATGCCTGCGTCTGCCAGGTATTGACGGCAAAGCCAAAATGAGCAAATCCCTTGGAAACTGCATCTACCTTTCTGACGAGGCAGATGAGGTGAAGAAAAAAGTTATGTCCATGTTCACAGACCCGAACCATCTTCGTGTTCAGGATCCTGGAAATGTAGACGGCAACCCGGTATTCATTTATCTGGATGCGTTCTGCAAGCCAGAGTATTTCCCGGAATTCCTTCCGGATTATCAGAACCTGGATGAGCTGAAGGATCATTACAAGAGAGGCGGACTTGGAGATGTGAAGGTTAAGAAGTTCCTGAACAATGTTCTCCAGGCAGAACTTGGACCGATCCGCGAGCGCCGTAAAATGTGGGAGCAGCGAATCCCGGATGTTTACGACATCTTAAGAGAGGGCAGCAAGGTAGCAGAGGCGAAAGCCGCTGAGACTCTGAAGGATGTAAAGGCGTCCATGAGAATCAATTACTTTGATGACGACAATCTGATTCACTGATCATTCGATTACTATTTGGCTGGGAATTGTGCCGGGATGCTATTCCTGAAGAAATCTGGAATGCATTTTGGTTCACAACTGTAAGGTATGAAACAGTTACAATTCCCGGCTTTTTACATGCTGCAGAAAAATTATTTTTTGCATGGAAAGTAAAATAATTCAACTTGTAAAGAAAAAACACTTGACACACACCGCGAAATAAGGTATGATACCCAAGGTGATAACGAATGGAAAAGTTTGTAGAACGTACTTTGCTCTATGATTTTTACGGAGAGCTTCTTACGAAGAGACAGCAGCAGATCTACGAGAGTGTAGTTCTGGAGGATTATTCCTTAAGTGAGGTTGCAGAAGAACTGAATATCAGCCGTCAGGGCGTACATGATATGGTCAGACGCTGCGACAGGGCGCTGGAGGGATATGAAGAGAAGCTGCATCTGGTTGAGAAGTTTGTGAATATCCGGGGACAGGTACAGAGGATACATGAGCTTGCATCCGGGTATCATGCTGATGATATCGTGGCAATATCCAATGTGATTTTAGAGGAGTTATAATTCATGGCATTTGAAAGCTTGACAGATAAACTTCAGAATGTATTCAAGAAGCTTAGAAGCAAGGGCCGCCTGACCGAAGAGGATGTTAAGATCGCTCTTAAGGAGGTTAAGATGGCACTCCTTGAGGCGGACGTTAACTTCAGAGTGGTGAAGCAGTTCACCAAATCTGTACAGGAACGTGCGGTTGGACAGGACGTTATGAACGGACTGAATCCAGGCCAGATGGTCATCAAGATTGTAAATGAAGAGCTGGTTAATCTTATGGGAAGCGAGACTACAGAACTTCCGATCAAGCCTGGCAATGACCTTACCGTGCTTATGATGGCAGGTCTCCAGGGTGCTGGTAAGACCACCACCGCAGCCAAGCTTGCAGGTAAGATCAAGTCCAAGGGTAAGAGACCTCTTCTGGTAGCCTGTGATGTATACAGACCCGCAGCGATCACACAGCTGCAGGTGAATGGTGAGAAGCAGGGCGTAGAAGTCTTTACCATGGGTGATAAGCAGAGCCCAGTGGACATTGCCAAGGCAGCCATTGCACATGCCAAGGCCAATCAGCAGAATGTAGTGATCATTGATACAGCGGGCCGTCTTCATATTGATGAGGATATGATGCAGGAACTTGCTGATATTAAGTCTAATATTGAGGTGGATGCTACAATCCTTGTAGTTGATGCCATGACCGGACAGGACGCAGTCAATGTAGCCCAGACTTTCACAGAGAAGGTTGGAATCGACGGCGTGATCCTGACCAAGATGGATGGTGACACCCGAGGCGGTGCAGCCCTTTCCATCAAAGCCGTAACCGGCAAGCCGATCCTGTATGTAGGTATGGGAGAGAAGCTTTCCGATCTGGAGCAGTTTTATCCGGAACGAATGGCATCCCGTATCCTTGGTATGGGAGATGTAATGAGCCTGATCGAGAAGGCGGAGGCAGCTGTTGATCAGGAAGCAGCCCAGGAAATGTCCAAGAAGCTGAAGAAGATGGACTTTGATTTCAATGACTATCTTACCAGCCTTGAGCAGATGAATAAGATGGGCGGCATTTCCAGTATCCTGAACATGCTCCCTGGTATGGGAAGCAAGATGAAGGATGTGGAGAGTATGATCGATGAGAAAGCAATGGACAGAACCAAGTCCATTATCCTTTCCATGACTCCGCAGGAGCGCTCCAATCCGGGAATCCTCAATGTTTCCCGCAAGAACCGCATTGCAAGAGGCGCAGGTGTGGATGTTGCAGAAGTCAATCGCCTTGTGAAGCAGTTCGAGCAGAGCAAGAAGATGATGAAGCAGATGCCGGGCATGATGAACGGCAAAATGGGTGGTAAAAGAGGCGGCTTTAAGCTTCCCTTTTAGATAAACAAACTAAATTAAACTAATAAAGAGAAATCAACTGGAGGAAAATTAAAATGGCAGTAAAGATCAGATTAAGAAGAATGGGACAGAAGAAAGCACCTTACTATAGAATCGTTGTTGCAGATTCCCGCAGCAAACGTGACGGAAGATGTATCGAGGAGATCGGAACATACGATCCGAACCAGGAGCCAAGCTTATGCAAAGTTGACGAAGAAGCAGCTAAGAAATGGCTTGCAAACGGTGCTCAGCCTACAGAAGTTGTTGCTAAGATCCTCAAACAGGCCGGAATCGAGAAATAAGAAGTATCTCTCAGGGGGTATTTCTGTAACGTCCAGATTAGAGCCTTTTGATATGCTCTAGGACAGATCAGGGAGGTGTGTAATGAAGGAATTAGTAGAAGTAATTGCAAAATCTCTTGTTGAAAATCCGGACGAAGTAGTCGTTACCGAAACAGAAAAGGATGACGCAGTTGTCATTGAGCTGAAGGTAGGACCATCTGATATGGGTAAGGTGATCGGACGTCAGGGCAGAATCGCCAAGGCAATCCGTACCGTAGTAAAAGCGGCTTCTTCCAAAAGCAGCAAAAAAGTGATTGTAGATATTCTGCAATGATAAGCAAGATATAATGGTGCAGGAGCTGTGGAAACATGGCTCCTGTTTTTACATTGGAAGTCTGTTACAGCAATTAAGAAGAACTGGCTTTCCATTATTCAGTTATGCAGAGGAGTTTTGAATGGAAGATTTATTAAAGGTTGGAGTAATTACAACCACTCATGGCGTAAGAGGGGAAGTGAAGGTATTTCCTACCACTGATCCGGAGCGTTTCCTGGATCTGGAATATGTGCTTCTGGATGCCGGCAGAGAGATGAAGAAGCTGGAAATCCGGAATGTGAAGTTTTTTAAGAATCTTGTGATCCTGAAATTTAACGGGATCGATAACATAAATGATATTGAAATGTACAAAGGCAGAGACCTGTGGGTTCCCCGTGAGGAAGCGCAGGAATTGGATGAGGACGAATATTATATTGGCGATCTGATCGGCATGGAAGTGGTTCTGGAGGACAATACACATTTCGGAACCCTGAAGGATGTTATGGAGACTGGCGCCAATGATGTTTACGTAGTAGAGCTTCCGGACCATCAGGAAGTACTTCTTCCGGCGATCAAGGAGTGTATCCTTGACGTGGATCTGGAGAAAAATGTGATGACAGTACATTTGATGAAAGGACTTTTGTAAATGAATTTCCATGTTTTGACCCTTTTTCCGGAAATGATCCAGAATGGAATGAACACCAGCATTACAGGCCGTGCCATTAACGCAGGGATTCTCTCTGTAGAAGCGGTGAACATCCGGGATTATGCTTTTAACAAGCATCAGAAGGTGGATGATTATACTTACGGCGGCGGAGCAGGAATGCTGATGCAGGCCGAGCCGGTTTACCTGGCCTATGAGGCTATTGCCCAAAAGGCAGGGAAACGCCCCAGAGTGGTTTATCTCACGCCCCAGGGACAGGTGTTTAACCAGCAGATGGCACGGGATATGGCGAAAGAGGAGGACCTTGTTTTCCTCTGCGGTCATTATGAGGGAATCGATGAGAGAGTTCTGGAGGAAATTGTGACGGATTATGTGTCCATTGGAGACTATGTGCTTACAGGCGGGGAGCTTCCGGCCATGGTTATGATGGATTCCATTTCCCGTATGGTTCCGGGGGTGCTCAGCAACCAGGAATCTGGCGAGACAGAGTCTTTCGCAGGAAATCTTCTGGAATATCCCCAGTACAGCCGGCCGGAAGAGTGGCATGGGAAAAAGGTTCCGGAGGTTCTCATGTCCGGTCATCATGCAAATATAGAGAAGTGGCGCAGAGAGCAGTCCATTATCCGTACTGCGAAAAGACGCCCGGATCTGCTGAAAAAGGCAGACCTTACCAACAAAGAATGGAATTTTGTGCGGCAGCTGAAAAAGCAGTGGAAAGAGGAGGAATCCAAAGATGAGAACATCTGATTTTTACTATGAGCTCCCCCAGGAGCTGATTGCCCAGGATCCGCTGGAGGATAGAAGTTCTTCCAGGCTTATGCATCTTTCTATGGCAGATGGAAGCATTGAACATCGCCATTTCAGGGATATACTGGACTATTTGAATAAGGGAGATACTTTGGTGATTAACGATACCAAGGTAATTCCGGCAAGACTTTACGGACACAAGGAAGAGACTGGTGCCGTGATCGAGATCCTTCTTCTGAAAAGAAGGGAGAATGATATCTGGGAGTGTCTGGTGAAGCCTGGCAAAAAGGCTCGTCCAGGTGCGAAGATCACATTTGGTGACGGCATTTTGAAGGGCGAGATCATTGATGTGGTTGACGAGGGCAACCGCCTGATCCAGTTTCATTATGAAGGGATTTTTGAGGAGATTCTGGATCAGCTTGGCGAGATGCCGCTGCCTCCTTATATTACTCATAAATTAAAGGATAAGAACCGTTACCAGACCGTTTATGCTAAGCATGAGGGCTCTGCGGCAGCGCCTACAGCAGGACTGCATTTCACCAAAGAACTGCTGGAACAGGTGAAGGCAAAAGGGGTAAACATTGCCCATGTTACTCTTCACGTAGGACTTGGAACCTTCCGCCCGGTGAAGGTGGATGATGTGGAGCAGCATCACATGCATTCTGAGTTTTATATAGTGGAAGAGGACCAGGCGAAGCTGATCAACGACACCAAGAAAAACGGCGGCCGGGTGATCGCAGTTGGAACTACCAGCTGCCGTACACTGGAATCTGCCACAGGAGAGGATGGAATCCTGAAGGCTGGAAGTGGCTGGACCGAGATTTTCATCTATCCAGGCTACAAATTCAAGATGATTGATGGCCTGATCACCAATTTCCACCTGCCGGAATCCACCTTGGTCATGCTGGTATCCGCGCTGGCTGGGAAAGAGAATATTATGCATGCCTATGAAGTGGCAGTGCAGGAGAGGTATCGGTTCTTCTCCTTTGGAGATGCGATGTTGATACTTTAAAAAATAATTTTTTAACGGAATAAGACCCCAGAGCTGCAACTCTGGGGTCTTTTGCTGTTACATATGGCTTTTGGTCTTTGTTGTTTAGCTATATTATAGCATACGTAGTTTATATTTTCAATATGTATTTTCTGTATCAATCCAGGAGCTTCTTTCCTGGATTTTTTCCATGATTCGGGTTTTCTCGTCGCCTTCTGCGGGAGTGGGCTGATAGTTGTTGTAGTCAGAGGCAGAGGAGATGGAGCAGGGGATGATGTTGGTTACGTTATCATCCTGCACGCCATCATTTGTGATAGTGAAGGTCTGCTGGAAGATCATGGTGTCCATGTCGCTTGGGGAGGAATTGCCGCCGAAGCAGAAGTTTCCAAGGCTGTACACAATATTTTTGCCCTTGTACTCCTCAACGCCTTGAAGCACATGAGGATGATGACCGCATACCAGGTCGGCTCCAAGGTCGATGGCAAGTCTGCCCAGGGTGGTCTGGTTGGAATCCGGAACGGTTTCTTTTTCATTTCCCCAGTGGAAAATGACGATAACCAGTTCGGCGCCCTCATCTTTTACCTTATTAATATTGTCCTCCAGCTGCTGTTTACGCTCCAGGTGGTCGTTTAGCTCATAAATTCCTATAAGACCGACTTTCACCCCTTTTACGTCCATAACAGCAGTTTCATCATAGCCAAAGTGAACGATTCCTTCGGCGTCCAGTGCGTCCATAGTGTCCTGGAAGCTCTGCTCGCCGTAATCATGGCTGTGGTTGTTGGCTGTATTTACCGCTTCCACAGAGCTGCAGGAGTAAATTCCGGAAAAGGAAGCAGGGGCCTTGAAGGCGAAGGTTTTGTCCTCGCGGTCATAGCTTTCGGTGAAGGTTCCCTCGTTGTTGGCGATAGTCAGGTCATCGGCCTCGAAAATGCTTTTTACATTCTGGAAAAAATATTCCTTTCCATAGCTTTCGAAATATGCGTTCAGGCTGGTATCGTAATCGAAATTTTCATCTGTGCCAAGGGTGCAGTCACCAACCACGCTGACGGTGAGGGTAACAGGGGTGTCGTGGGAGGCTTTGGCCGTTCCAGCTGCGGAATCTGAATTCTCGCTTTCTCCGTTCGCGGAAGCTTCACTATCAGCAGTACTCGAAGCGGCAGCTTGGGTATCGGAAGTGGTGTCAGCGTTTGCAGCGGATTCGTTTTTGACATTGGAAGAATCAGCGGTCTTAGCCTGTCTGGACATGCAGCCGCGTACGATCAGAACGATTACGACCAGCAGCAAAACGCCGCCAATGGCTGCATAAATTCTCCGCAGCAGCTGCTGACGCCGACGATAATATCTGGATTTTCTGTATAAATTCTTTTTCTTTTGCATACGTTTATCCTTATCTGGTATTTGGTGTGAACCGGAAACTGTGTAAAAAGGTCGCTGGATAGTCAGAAGGGCAAAAATCCAAAGGTTTCTGTAAAATAGTCCGGTGAATTTTTGCCCTGTTGGGTATGGTATTTTGCGGGTATTTTATCTGAAGAACTTATCGTAATAACCCATTACGAAAATCAACAGAACGATAAGCGGCAGTACATAGGTGAGATATGGACGTGCCCATTTTGGAAATTTAACACCGTTTCCAAGATCCGCCTCTTTGATGAAGTTGTCCCATCCCCATCCATAGCGGGTAACGCAGAACAGCAGGTAAACAAGGCTTCCAAGGGGAAGCAGGTTGTTGGAGATAATGAAGTCCTCCAGGTCCTGAATGGTGCTTCCTGCGCCAAGCGGCTGAAAACCGCTCCATACATTGAATCCAAGCACGCATGGCATGGACAGAATGAAAATGGCGATACCGTTTACAGCAACGGCTTTTTTACGGCTCCATCCCCACAGATCCATGGCAAAGCTTAAGATATTTTCAAATACGGCAATGATGGTGGAAAGAGCCGCAAATGTCATGAAAATAAAGAACAATGCGCCCCAGAAGCGTCCTCCCATCATCTGGTTGAACATGTTGGGCAGTGTTACGAACACAAGTCCAACACCCTGTGTAGGACTTACGTTGTAAGCGAAGCATGCCGGGAAAATAATAAGGCCGGCCATCAGCGCTACGAAGGTATCCAGAATTCCGATCTGGATGGATTCGCCCATAAGGCTGCGTTCTTTGTCGATGTAGCTTCCGAAGATCGCCATAGCACCGATTCCAAGGCTCAGGGTGAAGAATGCCTGTCCCATAGCAGCGTAGATACCGGAGAGCAGTCCGTTTTCTTTCAGACGGCCAAAGTCCGGAAGCAGGTAGAACTTAATGCCTTCGATTGCCCCTGGAAGGGTACAGCTCTTGATACAGAGGACTACCATAATGGTAAGAAGACAAACCATCATAACTTTGGTAATACGCTCAACGCCTTTCTGCAGTCCCATGCAGCAGGTGCCAAAGCCAAAAGCGGTTACGACTACCATCCAGAAGGTCATTTCCCCTGGATTGGAAAGCAGGGTGTTAAAGACATTTCCGACACCGTCTGTGTCAAGACCTGTGAAGGTTCCGCTTGCTATTTTGAAAAAGTATGCAAGCATCCAGCCGCCTACTGTGGTGTAGAACATCATCAGCATGTAGTTGCCGAGCATGGCACCGTAGCTGTAAAGGTGCCATTTGGTGCCTTTGGGCTCAAGGAGATGGAAGCTTCTGGCAGCGGATTTGCGGCTTGCGCGGCCGACTGCAAATTCCATAACCATGATGGGCAGTCCCAGGATTACCAGGAACAGAAGATAGATCAGTACGAAGGCAGCACCGCCGTACTGGCCTGTGATGTAAGGGAAGCGCCATACATTACCGATGCCGATGGCGCAGCCGGCTGAGATCAGGATAAATCCCAGCCGGGATGAGAATTTTTCACGTTCTTTCATATCGATTTCCTTCCTCTTTTTGTATGAATGAACTCTGTAAAAATGTGGGACGAACGTGTTTTTACAGATGAACACACCTTTCAATAGTATAAGAAGAAAAAGGGATTTCGTCAATAAATTTCTTGAAAAAGAAGGGAGAAATGGTACAATAAGGTGACTGTTCACTGGTAATGTTCCGCGAGGTGTTTTTTGTGAACAAAGTTCACAGAAAACCCGAGAACTGCGGCGCGAAATCATGCTTTGCATGATTTTTGTGCATCGCGAAGCGTGTTACTGGGCACGGAGTGAACAGTAACCAATAAGGTGACTGTTCATTGGTAATGTTCCGCGGGATTTTTGGCGCAAAGTGTACAGGAACAATGGAGGATATTTGCAGAAAGGGAAAAAGCATATGTTATATATAGGAAATCATACATCTTCTTCTAAAGGATACGCTGCCATGGGGCGGCAGATGGTGAAAAACGGCGGGAATACATTCGCGTTTTTTACAAGAAATCCAAGAGGGGGAAATGCCAAGGCTATTGATCCGGCGGATGTGGCAAAGTTTCTGGAGCTTGCCAGGGAGCATGAATTTGGGAAAATAGTGGCTCATGCCCCTTATACTCTGAATGCCTGTGCAGTGAAGGAGAATCTGAGAGAGTTTGCAAAGGAGACTTTTGCGGATGATCTGAAGCGCATGGAATTTACCCCTGGAAATTACTATAATTTCCACCCGGGAAGCCATGTGGGACAGGGAATCGAGGTTGGAATCCAGAAGATTGCGGAGGTACTGAATGCAGTTCTTACAAAGGAGCAGACCACAACCGTTCTTCTTGAAACCATGTCCGGGAAAGGATCTGAGGTGGGAAGCCGTTTTGAGGAGCTTCGGGCCATTATGGATCTGGTGGAGAAGAAAGACAAGCTGGGTGTCTGTTTGGATACCTGTCATGTATGGGATGGCGGCTATGATATTGTGAATGATCTGGATGGTGTGCTGAATGAGTTCGACCGTATCATCGGCCTCGAACGTCTGAAAGCAATTCATCTGAACGATAGTATGAACGGCCTTGGCAGCCACAAAGACCGCCACGCCAAAATCGGCGAAGGCCAGATCGGTCTCGACGCCCTGGTCCGTGTCATCCGCCACCCCGCCTTGGAAGGCAGACCATTTATTCTGGAAACACCCAATGACGATGAAGGATGGACGAGGGAGATTGCATTATTACGGGCGAAATATGCGGAATAATGCTGAAAACTTGTAATTGCAAATTTTTTGAAAACATTGACTTCGTTGTATGAGATAAGTATAATATAGATAGAATATTACTATCTCAATGATTCCAAGGAGGTGTCAATATGAATATTCGTCCGTCTGCAGCGATTCGCCAAAATTACAACGAGATTGCTGATATGTGCCGCAAAACAGAAGAACCCATATTTCTGACCAAGAATGGTGAAGGTGACTTGGTGGTTATGGATATTGAAACTTACAACCGTTGGGAAAAGATGCTAAAACTAAGGGAGGAACTGCTTGCTGTTGAGGAAGACAGAATAGCAGGAAGAAGCGGATGTACTCTTGATGAACTGGATGCATACCTTGATGATGTGATTGATGAGGTATAGTGTATGGCAGATAAGAGATATAAGGTAATTGTTTCCGACAGAGCAAAGCAGATGCTGGGAGCGCACTTCCGTTTTATGACACAGGTCAATAAAGAAGCTGCTGCTGCCAAAAAGAAAGAACTGATCACAGCGATGCGCTCCTTAGAGCGTATGTCTCAGCGCTTTCCGTTCTTTGAAGAATCTTATATACCACCGAATAAATATCATAAGATGTTCGTGGAAAAGTGGTATCTAGTTCTTTATCAAATCAAAGATCATGCGGTGTATGTGGATTATATTCTTGATTGCCGTAAGGATTATAGCTGGCTTATTCGATAAAATGTATGGCTGATGTAAAAATCGTTGCTTCAACTGGTGGTGCTTTTTACTATAAAGAAACAAAAAAGGTATTTCAAACGCTTTCTGCCTTGAAATACCTTTCATTTATTTTATTGAAATAACAGAGACGCTGCTTATGAAAGTACTTCGTTCTTCAGTTCTTCTCCGTTCATGTAAGCACGCGCATTTTCCATGGTGGTCTCGGCGATGTTGGTGAGGGCTTCTTCGGTGAAGAATCCCTGGTGGGAGGTCATGGTGACGTTCGGGAAAGAGAGGAGACGCTGGATCAGGGAAGTCTGCATAATGCTCTCGGACAGATCCTCGAATACATAATCAGATTCCTCCTCGTAAACGTCCAGTCCAACTGCGAAGAACTTGTGATCGCGGATGCCGGAAATCAGATCCTCTGTCTTGATCAGGCCGCCGCGGGAAGTATTCACAAGAATCACGCCATCCTTCATCTGCGCAATTGTTTTCTCATTGATGATATGCTTGGTCTCATCGGTAAGCGGGCAGTGGAGGCTGATCAGATCACTGGTAGCAAGCAGCTCGTCCAGGGAAACATACTCCAGGAAATCAAGGTTCTTATTCGGGAAAAGATCATAAGCGATGACGCGCATTCCAAATCCCTTGCAGATTCTTGCCATAGCCTGTCCGATCTTTCCGGTACCGATGATTCCAGCTGTTTTCTTATAAAGGTTCACGCCCATAAGACCATTTAAAGTAAAGTTATTCTCACGGCATTTGATGTACGCCTTGTGAGTGTGGCGGTTTGCGGTAAGGGCAAGTGCCATTGCATGCTCTGCAACTGCCTCAGGAGAGTAGCCTGGTACACGCAGAACCTTGATGCCGTATTTCTGTGCTGTTTTCAGGTCTACGTTGTTGTAACCTGCGCAGCGCATAAGGATTAGTTTCACGCCCTGCTGATGTAACTCTTCTATAACTTTCGTACTCAGATCCGCATTTACAAATGCACAGATGGCTTCATAGCCCTTTGCAAGAGAAGCGGTCTCTTCGTGGATATTCGCTTCGATAAATTTAATTTCAATACCTGGGAATTCAGGCAGAAGTTTGTCAAAAAACTGCTCGTCGTAATTTTTGGTTCCGTAAAATAAAATTTTCATTATTTCTGGCTCCTTTCTTTGTACCAGCCGCTCTTTTGTCTGGGCTGATCTCGGTTCGCTTTGTTTGTCTTTTAGTGTTCCTCAACTTACAGTGAGATTATACGTTATTTTTTCCAGGAAAAAAAGGGGAAAACAGGAAGTTTTTCAACTTCGTCGAATGTGTTAAAAAAATATCAATATAAAAATCAGAATAAAACGAATTTTAAAATTGTGCACAAATAAATACATGACAAAATGTGGAAAATACATAATGAAATTAGGAAAACAGAAGAATTATATAGTGAAAGAGACGATTGCATCAAACTAACATTGATTATTATTTAACAGAATGAGGAGGAAAAACAACCATCTCAAAGAGAAAATATTTGAAAAAAGAAAGGTCATTAACCGAACAAACAGCCAGATTTTACCCATTTTGAGAAAGGAGATTTGAAGAAAAAAGATATTGCATAAAAGAAAGCCGAAACTCCATACAGATGCTTTTCTGGAAAATTCCGGCTTTTATTATTTTTGCTTAATTCACTTGCCTCAGATCGCTATGGTAACCTAAGAGGAGGGAAGGGTTATTCGCCTAAACGATACAGATCTTCATAAAATTCCGGATAGGAAATCTTCACACAGTCGCCACCTTTAATGGAAAGCGGACCGTCGCAGAGGAGTCCGGCGATGGCAAATGACATGGCGACACGGTGATCCAGATAAGAATCAATCACGGCGCCGTGCAGCGGCTTGCCGCCATGAATGATCATGCCGTCATCTGTCGGGGTGATGTCAGCACCCATGCGGGAGAGATTCTCTGCCATAACCAGAATACGGTCGGATTCTTTTACCTTAAGCTCCTTGGCATCCTTGATGATGGTGGTTCCCTCTGCGAAAGCAGCCATAACCGCGATCATCGGGATCTCGTCGATCAAAGTAGGGATAATTTCGCCTCCTACAGTGGTACCGTGAAGCGAACTGGTGCGTACCAGAAGGTCCGCAGTTGGCTCGCCGTCCATATTCACATTCAGCATGGTAATGTCAGCACCCATGTCTTTGCAGACGCGAAGAAGTCCGTCTCTGGTAGGATTGATTCCCACGTTTTTCAGAAGAATTTCGCTTCCTGGAACCAGAAGTCCTGCGGCGATAAAGTAAGCGGCAGAAGAAATATCGCCTGGTACAGTGATTTCCCTTGCATGAAGAGAAGGTTCCGGAACAATGGAAGCGGTGGTTCCCTCAGAGGTTACCTGTGCGCCGAAATAATTCAGCATGATCTCCGTGTGGTTTCTGGAAAGGACGGGCTCTGTGACGCTGGTAACGCCGTCACTGTACATGCCTGCCAGAAGCACACAGGATTTCACCTGGGCAGAAGCAACCGGAGAATCGTAGTGAATGGCTTTCAGCGGATGTCCTGCAATCCGAAGGGGAACGCAGTTGTTTCCTTTTATGCTGGTGATGTCAGCTCCCATGGAAAGAAGGGGAGTCATAATCCGTTTCATAGGGCGGCTCTGGATGGAGTCGTCTCCGGTCAGCTCGGACACAAAATTCTGTCCTGCAAGGATACCGGAAATCAGGCGGGTAGTGGTGCCGCTGTTTCCCACATCTAAGATGTCAGTTGGGGAAGAAAGTCCGCGAAGTCCTTTTCCGTGGACCAGGATTTCGCCGTTGTTGTTCTCGATGTCGATGCCCATTTTGCGGAAACAGGAGATGGTGGAAAGGCAGTCCGCTCCTTCCAGAAAATGGGTAATGCGGGTGGTCCCTTTGGCAAGGGAACCGAACATGACAGCACGGTGGGAGATGGATTTGTCGCCGGGGACTGTAATCTCGCCGTGGAGATTGGTTAATTTTTTTATTTCCATAATAATCGTTCCTTAAATGAAAAGTCTAATACAACAAAATGGAGTATCTGCCATAGAAGAATTAGACGAGTCAATATGGCGGTTACTTCATATTTACTGTACTGATACAGTGTTTGTTTGAAAAATTGATTGTAGTGTATCCCTTATAAACAACCGCTGGGGCACAGATTATCGTTCATAAACGATATAATTGCGCTTCTTCAAAAGTGCAATTGCCCGTTCCATGGCGTCTTCCTCATAAAATTCGATTTTCAGAACGCCCTGTTCAAATTCACGGTTGTGGATGATGCCGATATTCTTGATACTGATCTTGTCCATAGCAAGAATGGTTGCGATGGTAGCAATTCCACCGGCCTCATCTGCAATATCCAGATAAAGCACATAAGCCTTGCGGATGGGTCCATTATCTACCACATCGATGGAGTCACGGTAATCCCTGGAGCTTGCAAACATCTGGTAAATGGCGTCTGCTTCCCTGCCGTCAGAAGCGCAGTTGTCAATGGAACAGCGGATCTGGATCAGCATGCGGATGTAGTCATCCAGAACATTGGAAATGTTCTCGTGATTTTCCATGCAGATCTGCTGCCACATTACAGGAGAAGAGGAAGCGATCCTTGTAATGTCCCGGAAGCCGCCGGCTGCGATGGTTTTCATATATTCCGCGTCATTGTCCAGTGTTTTCACAAGATTGACAAGCGCAGATGCGATAATGTGGGGCAGATGGCTCACACCTGCAGTGATGAAATCGTGCTCCTCTGCAGTGAGCACCATAGGAATGGCCCCAAGGGAGCGGATCAGCTCTGTGAAATCTCCAATATATTCCAGCCCAACTTCGCCGCCTGGAGTAAGAATATAGTAAGCGTTCTCCAGAATGCGCTCATTGGAATGGTCGAATCCGGTTTTCTCAGAACCAGCCATTGGATGACCGCCGATGAAGCAGTCTGTCATTCCAAGTTCCTCAACCTTCTGGTGGATGATTCCCTTTACGCTTCCCACATCTGTAATGATGCATCCGTCCTGACGGATCTCCTTTAAGTATGCCAGGCATTCCAGATTGATTTCTACTGGTGCGCAAAGAAATACATAGTCACAGGTTCCAAACCTTGGATCCTTCATTTCCTCGCAGACACCATCTATAATGCCGCTGCTAAGTGCAGAGGCAAGTGCTTCCTTGCTGCGGTTATAGGCCAGAATGTGGTAGTCCGGATGGTACTTCCGGATGGCTTTGGCGATGGAACCGCCGATCAGACCAAGACCGATAAAACCGATTGTCTTCATTATAATATCGTTTCCTTTCCTTCGTTAAAGTGAGAAACGTTACAGTTCACTTTGTTTACAGTAACGCGCTTCGCGATGCACAGAAATCATGCAGGCATGATTTCGCGCTGCTAGTCTCGGATTTTTCGTGAACTTTGTTCACAAAAAATACCTCGCGGAATATTACCCGCGTTTTAAATAAGAAATTACCTTCTGTCATTGTACGAGATTCCTCGCAAATTGTCAATTCCCACGAAAATGACAAAATAATCTAAACTTTTTTGAAAAAAGACCGTCAAAATCCCAGAAAATACTTGAAATTCTTCTGAATATTTAGTAAAATATGAACATATCAGACAAACAGGGAGGTATTACATATGGACGTTTTTAGAACTGACCGAATCAGAAATGTAGTCCTATTAGGTCACGGTGGGGCTGGCAAGACAACTCTGGCAGAAGCAATGGCATATCTGGCAGGATTGACCAACCGTTTAGGCAAAGTGGAAGATGGCAACACTGTCAGTGATTATGATAAAGAAGAGATCAAACGACACTTTTCCATTACTACATCTGTGATTCCGGTCCCGTGGCAGAAGAACAAGGTAAACATTCTGGACACTCCCGGATATTTTGATTTCGTAGGAGAGGTCGAGGAAGCTGTCAGCGCTGCAGACGCAGCAATCATCGTAGTATCTGGAAAGGCCGGCGTACAGGTTGGTACCCAGAAGGCATGGAATCTGTGCGAGAAGTACAAACTTCCGCGTATGATTTTCGTTACCGATATGGACGTGGACGATGTCAGCTATCGTAAGGTAGTAGATCAGCTTACTGAGCTTTACGGCAAGAAGATTGCTCCGCTTCATTTCCCAATTCGTGAGGACGGCAAGTTTGTGGGATATGTAAACGTTGTGAAGCAGGCCGGAAGAAAATATATTGACAAGGGACAGAAGGAAGAATGTGCGATTCCTTCTTACCTGGATGAGTACCTTGAGAAATATCATGATATCCTGATGGAATCTGTAGCAGAGACCAGCGAGGAATTCATGGATCGTTACTTTGAGGGAGATGAATTCTCTGTAACAGAGGTTTCCGCAGCACTTGCAGCCAATATTCAGGAAGCAAGCATTGTTCCGGTATGCATGGGATCCCCGATCAATCTTCGCGGCGTATCCAACTTGCTGGATGATATCTGCGGATATTTCCCAAGCCCGGACAAACGTTCCTGCAACGGTATTTCCCAGAAAACCAATGAAATTTTTGAAGCAAATTACGACTTCGCCAAAGCGAAATCTGCATATGTATGGAAATCCATCGTGGATCCATTCCTTGGCAAATATTCCCTGATCAAGGTTTGCTCCGGTGTTATCAAATCCGATGATACCCTTCTCAATGTGGAGAAAGGTACAGAGGAGCGCCTGAACAAATTATATGTTCTTCAGGGCTCTAAGCCAATCGAGGTTCCGGAGCTTCATGCAGGTGATATCGGCGCCATTGCCAAGCTGGTAAGCGTTCAGACTGGCGACAGCCTTGCTGGCAAAGCCAATCCGGTACTTTATCCGAAGGCAATCCTTTCCACACCTTATACCTATAAGAGATTTAAGGCTGTAAATAAAGGTGATGAGGATAAGATTTCCCAGGCTCTGTCCAAGATCATGAGCGAGGATAAGACTGTCCGCGTTGAGAATGACGGTGCGAACCGCCAGAGCCTTATTTATGGCATGGGCGACCAGCATCTTGACGTTGTTGTCAGCATGCTGAAGGATCGCTATAAAGTAGACGTAGAGCTTTCCAAACCGAAGGTTCCGTTCCGTGAGACTATTCGCAAGAATTCTGATGTAGAAGGAAAGCATAAGAAACAGTCCGGCGGACACGGACAGTATGGTCATGTTAAGATGCGCTTTGAGCCGTCCGGTGATATGGAGACTCCATATGTATTTGAGCAGGTTGTAGTTGGCGGTGCAGTTCCGAAGAACTACTTCCCGGCAGTTGAGAAGGGACTTCAGGAATGCGTTCAGAAGGGACCTCTGGCTGCATATCCGGTAGTAGGTGTGAAGGCTACTCTTTATGACGGATCCTATCATCCGGTAGATTCCTCTGAGATGGCATTTAAGATGGCAACTATTCTGGCATTTAAGAAAGGCTTTATGGATGCATCTCCTGTACTCCTTGAGCCAATCGTTTCCATGAAGGTTACTGTTCCGGACAAATATACCGGTGACGTTATGGGTGATCTGAATAAGCGCCGTGGTCGTGTCCTTGGCATGAATCCGGATCACAATGGAAATACTATCATTGAAGCTGATGTGCCGCTTCTTGAGATTTACGGATATTCCACAGATCTTCGTTCCATGACAGGCGGAAGCGGAGACTTCTCCTATGAGTTTGCACGCTATGAGCAGGCACCTGGAGATATCCAGCAGAAGGAAATCGAGGCAAGAGCAAGCAAGGTTGCTGCTGATGCTGAATAAAAATGGAGGTTAGGGGCAAAATTTTTGCCCCTAATTCAAAACCTTATTGTGCAAGTATAAACGGCTTTTTGAGTTTTTAACCCTGGTATTTAAAAAACGCCGGAGAGTTTGGGTGAACCCTAGAAATCAAACTCTCTGGCGTTTTTTTATTATGAAAGTCCCAGACGGCAGCCAAGAATGAGCCATGCTTGCATGAGCGAATTTTTGGATATCGGATATTCTAGAGCCTTTTTCAAACAGGCTCTAGACCGTATGAGTAAGTAGGGCGATAGTCTGGATTACGAATGTGGTTGGCAGCTGTGGGAGCGCCCATAGGCGCCAAGCAGCTGACTTTCATATATGGTGATGTCGCTGTTAGGTGACATGTCCGTTTTAAATTAAAGTACTTTCGTGGTCCACTTACTGCAGTCCCACACCTGGGAAACCACATCCTGGTAAAACTCCGGTTCGTGGCAGATAAGAAGAACGCTTCCTCTGTATTCTTTCAGCGCTTCCTTCAACGCATCCTTTGCGTCCACATCCAGATGGTTGGTAGGCTCATCCAGAAGAAGTACGTTGGTCTCTTTGTTTACCAGCTTGCACAGGCGCACCTTGGCCTGCTCACCGCCGCTGAGTACCCGGACCTGACTTTCAATGTGCTTGGTGGTAAGTCCGCATTTTGCAAGTGCGGAGCGCACTTCGTACTGGGTGTAGGATGGAAATTCTGCCCAGATCTCATCAATACAGGTGGTTTTATTATCGCCCTTTACTTCCTGCTCGAAATAACCGATCTGAAGATTGTCTCCTAATTCTCTGGTTCCCTTCAGTGCAGGGATCAGTCCGAGGATACTTTTCAGAAGAGTGGTTTTTCCGATTCCATTAGCACCTACCAGAGCAATTTTCTGACCTCTTTCCATGGAAAGCGTAAGAGGACGGGAAAGGGGCTCATCGTATCCGATTACCAGATCCTTGGTCTCAAAAATATATTTGCCAGGGGTACGTCCCTGTTTAAAATGAAATTCCGGCTTCGGCTTCTCGGCTGCAAGCTCGATCACATCCATTTTGTCCAGCTTTTTCTGTCTGGACATTGCCATATTTCGGGTGGCAACACGAGCCTTGTTTCTGGCAACAAAATCCTTCAGCTCATTGATTTCCTGCTGCTGACGGCGATAAGCTGCCTCCAGCTGGGATTTTTTTACCTCGTAAACCTCCTGGAAGTGGTCATAGTCGCCTACGTAGCGGTTCAGCTCCTGGTTTTCCATATGGTAAACAATGTTGATAACATCGTTCAAAAACGGAATATCATGGGAGATGAGAATAAAAGCATTCTCATATTCCTGAAGATAACGCTTCAGCCAGGCAATGTGCTCTTCGTCCAGATAGTTGGTGGGCTCGTCCAGAAGAAGGATGTCCGGTTTCTCCAGAAGAAGCTTGGCAAGAAGAACCTTGGTACGCTGACCACCGCTTAAATCTGTAACATCACGGTCAAGCCCCAGATCCAGAAGCCCAAGTGCGCGGGCAACCTCCTCAACCTTAGAGTCGATTATGTAAAAATCGTGCATGGTCATAGTATCCTGAATGGTTCCAAGCTCCTCCATAAGAGCTTCCATTTCCTCAGGGGAAGCTTCTCCAAGAGAATCGCAGATGGTATTCATTCGCTCTTCCAGCTCAAAAAGCCAGGAAAAAGCGGATTTCAGTACATCGCGGATGGTCATGCCCTGGGAAAGGACAGAGTGCTGATCCAGATAGCCTACCCGGACATTCTTTGCCCATTGGATTTTGCCCTCATCCGGCATTAATTTGTCAGTTACAATGTTGAAGAAGGTGGATTTGCCTTCTCCGTTGGCGCCTACCAGGCCGATGTGCTCTCCTTTGAGAAGGCGGAAGGACACATCCTGAAAAATAGCTCTGTCACCAAAGCCGTGGGTAAGGTGTTCAACGTTTAAAATACTCATAGGTTGCTCCTGTTCTTAGAATAATGTATGTTGTGCAGCAAACATTCCGGTTTGCCGCAAAAAAAATCTGCATTTGCCGCGGTTAGGATAATTGCTCGATTCCTGTAATATCCGGGGAAGCCATCAAAGAATAGTTGGTGTAATAAACCACAAATCCAGGCTTGGCTCCGGCTGGCTTTTTCACATTTTTTTTCTGAAGATAGTCAATTTCCACCTTGGGGGCAGTGCGTCCCTTGGAATAGTAGGCGGCAAGATTGCCTGCTTCCTCGAAGGTGCGGTCCGGCAGGGTGCCGTCTTTGGTTTTTACTACGACGTGGGAACCGGGCATTTTTTTGGCGTGGAACCACCAGTCGTTTCCTGTGGCGAACTTGAAGGTAAGCTCGTCGTTCTGGTAGTTGTTTTTGCCTACATAAATATCGTAGCCATCGCTGGAAACATAGTGGAAGGGCTTGGACTTCACCTGCATTTTGGCGCCTTTTTTGTTTCCGTAATGGCGTTTCACGTAGCCGTACTCCATCAGCTCTTCCTTGATCTGGGAAAGGTCGCTTTCCTCAGTGGCAATATCAAGGGCATTGGAAATGGATTCCAGATGCTCGATCTCGCTGGCTGTGTCTGCAATCTGAACCTCCAGGGCTTCCTGGGTACGCTTCAGCTTGCCGTAGCGGTCGAAGTATTTTTTGGAATTCTCCTGGGGAGTGAGGGTAGGGTCAAGGGGAATGGTGATTTCCTCTCCATTATAATAGTTTACAGCTTTAAAGGATTTGCATCCTTCTTCCAGGCCGTAGCCGTAGGCGTTGATCAGCTCGCCGTAGATCTTGTACTTGTCCTTTTTCTCTGTGTCCTTCATCTGCTTCTGCTGAATACTTAACTTCTTGCGGTTGCGGTCAAGGGCGGTCTGGACGATCTTGCGAAGGTCCGCGGATTTCTGGCGGATGCGGGTGATCACGTCACGGGAAGCGTAGTAGGTTTCCAGCATCTCGGAAACGGATTCATACGTCTGGCTGGAGAAGCCTTCTCCATACTGAGCAAAAGGAAAAACGCCGTATTCTACAGGTTCATCTCCTTTGTATACAATAACAGGGGTAAATTCTTCCCTGCGGATCTGCTTCATCATACCGGAAAATTCCTGATATAATTTTTCACGGGCATTTTCCTCAAGGGCTGTGGCCTCATCATTTCCGTCAATGGAAGCGCGGTAGCAAAGCTCCTGTGCCATCACCGGGCTAAGACCGGTAAGAGTCTGGTAAAGAGCCTTGGAAATGGCGGTAGATTTTCCGCAGACTTTTTCCATAAAGTCTTCTTTGGAAATGGTGAGCGGGTCCAGCTTGTCCTGAGTGTGTGGAATAAAGTAGGGGCGTCCGGGAAGAACTTCGCGGACGGAGCTTACGTTGCAGGATACGTGCTTGATGCTGTCCAGGATCATATTCTGGTCATCGCAGAAAATAATGTTGCTGTGCTTGCCCATCAGCTCCATGATCAGAACCTTGTGGCACACGTCGCCCAGCTCGTTGAGATGCTCCAGCTCAAATTCCACTACACGTTCCAGTTCCGGCTGGCGGATGGCTGTGATCCTTGCACTGCCGATGTGCTTGCGAAGAAGCATGCAGAAGTTGGGGGCAGTGAGGGGACTGATCCGGTTCTTGCCTGTGAAATAGATCAGGGGAAGGGAAGCACTGGCTGAGAGCAGCAGACGCTTCTGGCCGTTTGCCCCTTTCCCGGTGATGAGAAGCTCATCGCTCTCTGGCTGGGCAATCTTGTTGATGCGTCCGCCGGAGAGATTTTTATTTAATTCAGAAACCATTGCTGCAATGGTAATTCCGTCAAAGGCCATAGGAATAACTCCTTTCTATACTATGATGTTCGGGTCAAAAAGTCTTTTGCCCCGAACTTGATATCCACGAATTGCTCCGCTGCGAAGCAGCTCCCGCAATTCTCGAACATTCGGAATCCGCTGATTTACTACGTAAATCGCTACTTCCTTATGTTCGGCGGGTCCCAAGTTCAAAAGCCTTATCATGCAAGCATGAACGGCTTTTTGACCTTTTGCCCCTGATATCAGAATATATTATAACAGCAAAAAAATGATTTGACTAGGGTTTTGGAATGAACTATAATAAATCTGTATGCGTAGAAGTGATGTAAGCTGTTTGGGGCTGACATCATTCGGAACAAAAATCAAAATACAGAAAGAGATTACTATGATAAAAAGCATGACCGGCTTTGGAAGAGCCGAGGTGATTACAAAAGATCGGAAAATCACCGTTGAATTAAAATCCGTCAATCACAGATATCTGGATCTGAGCATTAAGATGCCAAGGAAGCTTGGTTTTCTGGAGGGTGCTATCCGGAATCTTATGAAGACATATATGCAGCGAGGCAAGGTAGATGTATTTATTACCTATGAAGATTATACCTTAAGCTGTGGCGCATTGAAATATAATAAAGAGCTTGCATCTGAGTACATGGCCTATATCCGCCAGATGGCAGAGGAGTTTGGCATTGAGAATGACGTGAAGGCAGGGGCTCTTTCCCGTTATCCGGATGTTCTGACTATGGAGGAGCAGTCTGTAGACGAGGAAGAGCTTTGGGCAGTACTGGAAGGCCCCCTTCGCGAAGCCTGTGAGAAATTTGCCCAGGCCCGTGAAAGAGAAGGCGAGCATCTTAAGAATGACCTGATCACCAAGCTGGAGGCACTGGATGAGAAGGTGAACCAGGTGGAGGAGCGTTCTCCGCTGGTTGTGGATTCTTACAGAGAGAAGCTGGAAGCGAAGGTGCATGAGCTTCTTGAGGATTCCCAGATAGAGGATTCCCGCATTGCAGCAGAAGTGATCCTGTTCTCTGACAAAATCTGTAATGATGAGGAGACTGTGCGTCTTCACAGCCATATTCAGGGCATGAAGAGAATGCTGGAGGAGAAAGAGGGGATTGGCCGCAAGCTTGATTTCATGGCTCAGGAGATGAACCGTGAGGCAAATACGATCCTGTCGAAATCCAGTGACCTGGTGATTTCCAACATTGCCATTGATCTGAAAACCGAGATTGAGAAAATCCGTGAGCAGATCCAGAATATAGAGTAACCAGGGGGATTCAAAGTCGGCGGACGCTCGTGCTTGCACGAAAAGGCCGATGACCTTGAATCCTGCTGGGGTATGAGGAAGCAGCGATTTACGAAGTAAATCAGCGGATTCCGAATTGTTGACGGGCTTAAGACGATTGTTAGAGCGGGCTACGGCAACTGAATTCGGGCAGAAGCTCCCACAAAGTGGGGCGTGCAGATTGCAGGAATGATTTTGGGGGCCGGTTCTAGCGCCGCGTCAACTTTTTGAAGAATCATTTTCTTTATAACTAGAAGGTATATTGACAGAAGGGGGAAAACATGGCAAAATTAATCAATATCGGATTCGGCAATGTGGTGAATTCCCAGAAAATTGTAGCTGTGGTGAACCCGGATGCCGCACCGGTGAAACGAATGGTTCAGAGTGTGAAGGGAACCAATTCCCTTGTAGATGCCACCCAGGGCAGGAAGACCAAGTCCGTGATCGTGACATCTGACGACATTCTGATTTTATCTGCAATCCAGCCGGACACCATTGCCCGCAGATTTGCAGAGGTACACGATTTTGAAAGTAAGGGAGAGGGCCATGAGTAGAGGAGTTCTGGTAGTTGTTTCCGGTTTTTCCGGAGCAGGGAAAGGCACCATTATGAAAAGCCTGATGGCGAAATATGACAATTATGCGTTGTCTGTGTCTGCCACCACAAGAAACCCCAGGCCAGGGGAAGAGGACGGAAGAGAGTATTTTTTCCGCACCAGAGAAGAGTTTGAAGAGATGATCCGTCAGGATCAGCTGATTGAATATGCCCAGTATGTTGAGAATTATTACGGCACACCTAAGGCCTATGTGGAAGAGCAGCTTTCACAGGGACGCGATGTGATCCTTGAGATTGAGATCCAGGGCGCGCGCAAGATCAAGAAGAAATTCCCGGAGGCAGTGCTGGTATTTGTGACTGCACCTTCCATGGAAGTGTTAAGAGAGCGTCTTGTGGGAAGAGGCACGGAGACTGCAGAAGTGATCCACCAGCGTCTTGCCAGAGCAGCACAGGAAGCGGAGGGCGTGGACGAGTATGATTACGTTCTGGTAAATGACCAGCTTGATGAGGCAGTGGACAGACTTCACGGCATCATCCAGAGCGAGCATTTTTCCATGAAGAGAAATCTGGATTTCATCCATGAGATCCAGGCGCAGGCAGCCAGATTTACAGAAGAATAACTGGCAGCTTGTCTGGTTTTGGCAGCAGTGCTGCCAGCAGATATCAATTTGTTAATTTAGGTTAGGAACATGTTTTAAATAGAAACCGGTTCCCGGCCTTTATGATAAAATGTTACTATCAAGTAACGAGAAATTACGGCCGAAGCATGTCAGGAAAGGTTTTCTGGTATTTACAGAAACTGGTTCCTGCACGCTGCAAAGGCCCTCAAATTTGAAAGGAGTATATATATGATCCATCCATCTTATTCAGAATTAATCGAAGCAATCAATACAAACAACGAGGACGATGACGAGAGCATGGTGCTCAACAGCCGTTATTCCCTGATTCTTGCAACCAGCAAGCGTGCACGCCAGCTCATCGGCGGAGCGAAGCCTCTTGCAGATAATGTAAAAGGCAAGAAACCGCTTTCCATCGCAATCGACGAGTTATATCACGGAAAGGTTAAGATCCTTCCGGGACAGCACGAGGAAGAGGATTTAAGAGAGATCGCAGGTCTTGCACCGGAGCAGCCGGCAGAGGAAGCAGCTGCAGAAGAAGCAACAGCAGAGACTGTTTCCCAGGAGAGTGCAGAATAATATGAAATTATTGTTCATTTCCCTTGGATGTGATAAGAACCTGGTAGATTCTGAGGAAATGCTTGGAATGCTGGCAGCAGACGGACATCAGATTGTGGACGATGAAGATGAGGCAGAGGTGATTATCGTAAATACCTGCTGCTTCATTGGAGATGCCAAGGAAGAGAGTGTCAATACCATTCTTGAGATGGCAGAGAAGAAAAAGGCAGGCACCTGCAAAGTTCTGATCGTCACCGGATGCATGGCACAGCGCTACAAGAAAGAGATTTCAGAGGAAATACCGGAGGTGGATGCAATCCTTGGAACTACTTCCTACGGCGATATTATCAAAGCTGTTAAGGAAGCTGAGGCGGGCAGGCACTTCGAAGAATACAAGAGCATTGATTTCCTTCCCAATATTTCCGGCAAGCGTATGCTGACAACTGGCGGCCATTTTGCATATCTGAAGATTGCAGAGGGCTGTGACAAGCACTGTACGTACTGTATTATCCCCAAGCTCAGGGGAAGCTACCGAAGCGTTCCTATGGAACAGCTGGTGAAGGAAGCACAGTCACTTGCCGAACAGGGCGTAAAGGAGCTGATCCTGGTTGCACAGGAGACTACTCTTTACGGCAAGGATCTTTACGGAAAGAAATCCCTGCATGTGCTTTTGAAAGAGCTTTGCAAGATTAAAGGAATCCGCTGGATCCGTATTTTATACTGTTATCCGGAGGAGATTTATGATGAACTGATTCAGACCATGAAGGAAGAGAAGAAGATCTGCCATTATCTGGATCTTCCTATTCAGCATGCCAGCGACCGCGTGCTGAAACGTATGGGACGCCGCACCACCAAGCAGGAGCTTGTGGACATTATTGGCAAGCTGCGCCGTGAGATTCCGGATATTTTCCTTCGTACCAGTCTGATCAGCGGTTTCCCTGGAGAGACCCAGGAAGACCACGAAGAACTGATGGAGTTTGTGGACGAAATCGAGTTCGACCGCCTTGGTGTTTTCCCATATTCCGCAGAGGAGGATACCCCGGCAGCGACTATGGAGGATCAGATTCCCGAAGAAGTCAAGGAAGCCAGACGAGATGAGATCATGGAACTTCAGCAGGAGATTTCTCTGGAGAAGGGTGAGAATCGCGTAGGTCAGGTACTGACTGTTATGATCGAGGGCAAGGTATCCGGTGAAAGTGCGTATATTGGACGTACTTACGGAGATGCGCCTAAGGTTGACGGCTATATTTTTGTACAGACAGGCGAACTTCTTATGACCGGAGATTTTGCAAGAGTACGGGTTACAGGTGCTCTGGAGTATGATTTGATAGGAGAGCTGGAGAATGAATACACCGAATAAGCTGACTGTTGCCAGAATGATTATGGTACCGTTTTTTGTATTATTTATTCTGACTGGATGGGGCGGGGAAGCCAACCGTTATATCTGTCTTGTTATTTTTGCTGCGGCAAGCATTACAGACTGGTTTGACGGCAAACTGGCACGTAAGTATAATCTGGTCACCAACTTTGGTAAATTTATGGATCCCCTTGCGGACAAGCTGCTTGTTTGTTCGGCTTTGATCTGCATGATCGAGCTGGACCGCCTGCCTGCATGGATGGTGATTGTTGTGATCGCAAGAGAATTTATTATCAGCGGATTCAGACTGATCGCAGCTGAGAACGGAGTGGTAATTGCCGCAAACTACTGGGGCAAATTTAAGACTGCTTCCCAGATGGTGATGATCATTCTGCTGATTCTGAATTTTGGCGGAATTTTTGAGATTCTGACCAATATTTTTATCTGGCTGTCACTGGCACTGACTGTGATTTCCCTGATCACCTATATTGTGCAGAATAAAAATGTGATTTCCATGCAGGAGTAATCCTGTGCAGGAAAGCTTAGAGCGTGTTTCAAACAGGCTCTAGAGCCTTTCTCAAACAGGCTGTAAGCCTAATATATTGTTGTTTTAATCTATATGACAGAACTTTGAAACCCAAGATTCATAAGATGATATGAAAAAGCCGCAGTTTACCCAGTAAATCAGCGGCTTTTGAAATAATCACAATCAGAAAAGAGGGATACAGATGATTGCAGAACTTGTAGCAGTAGGAACCGAAATATTGCTTGGCAACATTGTAAATACCAACAGTGCCTATCTGTCCGAGCAGATGGCGCAGCTTGGGCTGTCTGTTTATTATGAGACAGTGGTGGGAGACAATCATGACAGAATGAAAGCCGTGATTGCATCCGCTCTGGATCGCTCAGATGTGGTAATTCTTTCCGGCGGCCTTGGACCTACCGAGGATGACCTGACCAAAGAGGTCTGCGCAGAGGTGATGGGTTTGCCCCTTGAGGAGGATCCGCATTCCCGCAAGCGTATTGAGCGCTACATGAAAGAATATGAGAAAAATCACCCGGACAGACGGATCACAACCAACAATTACAAGCAGGCACAGGTACCAAAGGGGGCTCTTGTAATTGATAACCACAACGGTACAGCACCGGGACTGATCCTTGAAAAAGATGGCAAAACCGCTATCCTTCTTCCTGGACCGCCCAATGAGCTGATCCCTATGTTTGAGGAGTCTGTTTTCCCTTATCTTCGCAAGAAACAGCCGGAGATCATCTGCTCCCAGGTTGTGAAGATCTGCGGAATCGGCGAGAGCCAGGTCGCTGCGGATATTCAGGATATGATCGAGGCACAGACCAATCCTACCCTTGCTCCATATGCCAAAACCGGAGAGGTTCATCTTCGGATCACAGCCAAGGGTGAGGATGAGAAGGAATGTAAAAAGCTGATCAAGCCGGTGGTAAGAGAACTGAAAAGACGTTTTGGCAAAAATATTTTTGCCCTTGAAGCTGAGAAGACCCTGGAGGAATCTGTTGTGGATATGCTGCGGGATCAGGGACTGACCCTGGCTCTTGCGGAGTCCTGCACAGGCGGTGCCATTGCGGCGCGTATTGTCAATGTTCCAGGAGCGTCTCAGGTATTTACTCACGGTTTTGTTACTTACAGCAACCGTGCCAAGAGAAAATGTCTGGGCGTGAAGAAGTCCACTTTGAAGACAGAAGGTGCAGTTTCCGCGAAGTGTGCCAAGGAGATGGCAAAAGGCGGCTGCGCAAACTCAGATGCAGATATCTGCCTTTCCATTACAGGGCTTGCAGGCCCTGACGGCGGAACCAAGGAGACTCCGGTTGGCACTGTGTTTATGGGCTGCTGCTACAATGGACAGACCATTACCAGAGAATACCATTTCACCGGAAACCGGACCAAGATCCGCCAGCAGGCAGTGGCAAGTGCGCTGGTGCTTCTTCGGGAATGTATCATGGAAGGCATCGAGAAAAATGACTAAAGGGATATGCCGACGATAAACGGAAGCTTCGTAGAGGAACAACACAGTCAGAAGAGACCGCAAAGGATAGAGCCTGGCTGACGATAGGCGGCAGTTTCACAGAGGAATAATGGGCTGTGGAAACATGGCTTATGAAAAAGGAGGACCAGGGGTTCACAAAGAATCCAGGGTCCTCTTTTTCCTTATCGCATCATTTTCATCAGATTTACCACCTGATCCAATTTTGCCCGCTCCTGGGGGCTTTTTCCCATTTTCAGCACTTCGATGATGGTATTGATCTCGTTGGGGTTGAAGCGAAGTCCTGCGCTTTTTCCTTTGGCAGCAGCGTTCATAATGAAGGGAAGCAGGTCGGAGGGGGATTTTCCTGCGCCCTGCTGTGCCATCTGCTGAAGCATGTCAAGCTTGCTTCTGTCCATTCCCGCAAGCTTTGGATTGTCCTGCCAGTTTTCTTCCAAAAAAATCACACCTTTCTGTCTGAGATAAAAATCCTGGACGGCAGTTGATTAGGCCTGCTTAATCCAATTTCTCCTGACGGCAGCCATGAAACATATTTGGGCAGGCGAATTCATGGATATGACCTATAATGACAGCAATTACTGCCGCTCCTCTTCACAGCTGTCCTCTGGCACAGTACTGTTCATCACCTTGATCATTTCTACCATAGCCATCATATTTGTAATCTGATCCAGAGTTCTTCTGGTATTTCCGAAGCAGTATCTGCGCAGGTCGTTGAGAATGTCTACAGGCTGTGAGGCGGAAACCGCCTGCATGCGCATAGGCTGCGCCTGGCTTCCGAAAAGATTTACAGTATTGGAAAATTCCTTTGCCTTGGCGTACAGGGAAAAAAGCTGCTGCTCCCTGGGCGGAAGATAAGGAATCAGTGCTTTTAAAAGCTGACCCTGGTCTGTTCCGACCATCTGATCCAATGCAGTCTGGGCAATAAATTCTGACTCCATAAAAATCCCTTTTCTAATCTATGTTTTTATTATTAAAATATGTCGGGAAACTGCCTTTTGACATATGTTATATTAGAGCGTGTTTGAAAAATCATTCCCGCAATCTGCACGCCCCACTTTGCGGTATATTTCACCCGAATTCGGTTGTCGTAGCCCGCGTGTTTGAAAATCATTCGTGGCATACCAGGAGGGATGATCATGAGAAGAGAAAATGAAAAGCTGATCATAGATGGAAACGCGATTTACGAACTGGATCTGGAATGCGTCCGCAGAAAGAACCAGCAGAAAGACAAAGAGAATGAAGAAAACCAGAGAAAGAAAAATGAAAAAATGAAATAAAAGAGAAAACGATTGCTGAAATTGCTTCGGCGGAGAACAGGAAAAAATCCGAAGCGCTTATGAAAAAGGGACAGAGGCCCCGCGCCTCTGTCCCGATTTGCAATGTCACATCAGCATCCGCATCCGTTTCCTAAGCCGCCGCAAAGGAGCAGAAGGATAATGATGATCCAGCAGCAGTCACCATTTCCGTTGCCGCATCCGTTGTTGCATCCGAAACCGTTTCCGCCGCATGCGCAAAGAAGAATAATGATCCACAGAATGTTGCATCCGCAGGAGCCATTTCCCCAGTTGGAAAGTCCGCAGCCGCAGCCATTGTCATTGCCGCATCCACATCCGTTGTTGCATCCGCATCCGGATCTTTCCTCACCACAGCCACAGTTTGTTGCAGCTAAATCACTCATGCCTGAAACCTCCAGAAAATGTTTACAGTTCATCATATGGAAGGGACAGCTCCTGTGTGACAAAGCAGTTGACAGAAAAACAAAAATTAGCTATAATAATTATGAATTTAATATTTTTGTAATCTTTGCAACAAAATTGACACATTCATTTGTCAGAAAGTAACAATCACAGTGAATGTGAAGGTATTGAACAGTTACCAATCACACATTGGGGGTAGAGTGTGCGGCTCCGGGGGGGGGGAATTGGAGGCACGCTCATGGGGAGTGATTGAAATGGAGAGGACATCTGTTATGAAAAGAGAGAGTAAAAAAGGAAACTGGTTTTCTGTACTGGCGCTTTTGGTTCTGCTGGTTCTTCTTGCCATGCCAATGACATCAAAGGATGTACAGGCTGCTACAGCTGGATTTAAGACCATAAACGGCAAGACCTATTACATAACATCAAGCGGTGCCAAGCACAAGGGCTGGCTGACCCTGAAAGGAAGGAAATATTATTTTGATGCCAAGACGGGCGTTCAGCTAAAGGGCTGGCAGAAAGATACGAAAGGAAGAAACGTCCGCTATTTTACCAGAGGCTCCGGTGCAATGGTCACTGGATTTTTGAAAAGTTCCACCGTTACCAGGTATTTTAATCCTTCCAACGGAAGAATGGTTCGCGGCTGGCTGACCCTGAACAAAAAGAAGTATTATTTCACCAGTGGTTCTGGCGCAATGATAAAAGGTCGCTGGCTTACAGATTCCAAAGGCCAGAAACGTTATTTTAACAGCAATGGTACCATGAAAACAGGCTGGTATAAAGATTCCAAAACCAAATACAGCTATTATTTTAATACAAGCAACGGAATTGCCTACACCGGACTGAAGAAAATAAGCGGAAGCTACTATTATTTTTCCAAGAAAAGCGGCGTGCGCTATGAGAAGGGCTTTGGACATGTAGGTTCCAGACATTATTACTTTAACCCAAGCAACGGTAAGGCTCAGACCGGCTGGCTGACCCTGAACGGAAAGAAATATTATTTCAATACTTCTTCCGCTGTTATGTACATGAATACCACTGCTGCCATCAGCGGCAAGACCTACGTCTTTGACAGTAATGGAGTGGCAACAGAGAAACAGAGCAGTACGACCACAGGCAGCACTTTCACATGGTATGACCAGAAGCACAAACGCAATTATACCATTCTGAGTCAGTTTAATACACATACCGGAATTGCAAATGGAGCAAAATCCAATCTTGACATTCTGGCAGCTGTGTGCGAAACAGAAGCAGGAGATCAGGGACTTGCAGGCATGAAGGCAGTTGCCCTTACCGTTCTGAACAGAACCCTGGATGCAGGTTTCCCGTCTGACGTTCGCTATGTGGTTTATCAGAAAGGACAGTACTCCGTAGTCACAAACGGTTCCCTTCAGAAACGTCTCAACGGACAGTTTGAGGACCGCGCAAGTGCCTACAAGGCAGCACAAGAGGCTCTTGACAGCTTCAATGCTTACGTGCTCAAAGGAACCGCCCGCAAGGTAAGCGGCATGAAGGCCAAGGATTTCAACTACAAGTATTTCATGATGAATTCTGCTTTCGCGAAACAGCCCTTAAATTTCGATAAGGTTGTATATGAAGTTTACAAGGATCACACATTCTTTGTAGACTGGGTATAAGAGAGGAGAAAGGATGAATCCCTATTTATCCGCGATCCTGACAATAGCAGGCTTAGTCCTGCTATTTGTTTTATGGATCTTTTATGAGAATCGGAAGATCAAAAACAACACCCTGGAGCGGATCCGCAGAAACTGGGGAAAGCCCTCCAAAAGACAGTATGAAGCAGGAGACCTGGAGCAGATTTCCCATTATTTTCGCAGAAAAGAAAAAGAGGGTTTTGTTATAGACGACATTACCTGGAATGATCTGGATATGGACCGCCTGTATAAAATGGTGAACCAGACTGTTTCCTCACCGGGAGAGGATGTGCTTTATGATATGATGCGGCGTCCTGTATTTTCCAGGGAAGAACTGGAGGAACGGGAAAAGCTGGTGGAGTTTTTTTCCTCTCATACAAAGGAACGGGAGGAAATGCAGCTGCATCTTTCCAAGGTGGGAAAAACAAGGCTGGGTTCCCTGTCCGATACGGTGCTGGCCTTAAACAGTTCTCCTAAGGTGAAAACAGGGATCCATGTATTCATGCTGACATTGATCCTGCTGGATCTGGCTGTGCTTCTCCCTTTGAATCCGCTGGTGGGATTTTTCATATTTCTGGTGCTTATGGTGGCGAACATTACCATTTATTATACGGGAAATGACAGAAGCCTGATTGAAGCCTATCTGGATTGTTTTACCCATCTGCTTCGCATGCTTTCCGTGGCGGAAGAGATGAAGAATGTAAAATGGCCAGAGGTAAAAGAGCAGATGGAAGCCATCGCGGAGGCGAAAGCAGCCTTTGCAGGACTTAGCCGCAAGTCCTTTTTCCTGACCAGCAAAAATACGGACGGAGGGGATCCCTCCCAGATCGTGATGGAGTATGTCCGGCTTCTGACGCATGTGGATATTCTGGTGTACAACAGTCTGCTGAAAGAAGTACAGGGAAAAACGGAAGCGATTATGAAGCTGATTGACAATATTGGGGAACTGGACGCCTGTATTTCCATTGCCTCTTTCCGGGAAATGCTTTCTCTGTGGTGTCGGCCGGAGTTTGTGGATGGACATCAGAAAAAGGAAAGTTCCAGGCTCCAAGAGAAAGCACATGATACCTGGAAAGCTACCGGGATTTTGGAGAATAGGGCGGATGAACATACCTGGACTGCTTCCCGGATCCAGATGCAGGTGGAGGACCTTTACCATCCTTTACTTACAGAGGCGGTTGCCAACAGCTTCCAGGTATCCGGCGGAACCCTTGTGACTGGCTCCAACGCATCCGGCAAGTCCACCTTCCTGAAAAATGTGGCCATGAACAGCATTCTGGCCCAGACTCTTGGAACCTGCACCTGCTCTTCTTACCGGGCACCTTTTTTGAAGGTGATGACATCCATGGCTCTTCGGGATGATATAGAAAGCGGAGAGAGTTATTTCATTGTGGAGATCAAATCCCTGAAAAGAATCTTGGATGAGAGCAAAAAGCCAGAGCCGCTTCTTTGTATCATTGATGAGGTACTAAGAGGAACCAACACCATCGAGCGGATTGCGGCCTCCTCCCGGATTCTGGCAGCGCTGCACCAGAACTGGGTGATTCCTTTTGCGGCAACCCATGATATTGAGCTGTCGTACATTTTAGAGGACTTGTATGACAACTATCATTTCGAGGAAGAAGTAAAGGAAAAAGAAGTGGTATTTTCCTATATCCTGAAAAAAGGACGGGCGACCTCGAGAAATGCCATCCGGCTTCTGGATATGCTGGAGTATGATCTGGGAATCGTGGAAGGTGCGGCGAAAGCAGCCAGAGATTTCGAAGAAAAAGGCGTGTGGGAGTCCTTGAAGCCTGTTTGAAAAAGTATCTTTATAATTGCTGTAATACGTTAAGTTGTGAAAGCATCCTGGTAAATTCCTTGACAAAAACAGACAGCCTTTGTATACTTGCAAGTATTAAAAGACAAAGGCTTTGAAGGGAACAAGTAGCCCTGGGAAGAGCTTACAGAGAGCTGCCGGATGGTGAGAGGCGCATGCAGAACCCCAGAGAAGAATACAGGCGAATACATCCCGGAGCTTTGCACCGAACGGTTTTCCTGTGATAAAGGAATGCAGGAACGTACCAAGTAGGCTGCAACGGAGTGGCATACGTTATCATGCCGGGGTGATTGATACAGTCACTTATCGAGGCAGGAAGTGCGAGCTTTCTGTAAATTTAGGTGGTAACGCGGGACCCGGTTCTCGTCCTAAAGGGACA